>Ga0181564_10005458_pt1 | contig 10555 bp, 11 predicted proteins | sample 011ome_24_FD_134512 | JGI IMG/M metagenome (GOLD analysis project Ga0181564, IMG submission 134512) | Coastal salt marsh microbial communities from the Groves Creek Marsh, Skidaway Island, Georgia - 011513CT metaG (megahit assembly) | ecosystem: Environmental > Aquatic > Marine > Intertidal... | reverse complement strand
TTTTATAAGGAGTTGTATGAATTATCAAGAACTTAAAAGTAGACATCAAGAATTAGATAAGATTATTGAGCAAGGCTACAAAAACTATGCTGATGATGAAATATTAAAACGTTACAAAAAAGAAAAATTGAAAATAAAGGAAATGATTGATAAAGAAGGACACACGTAAGTGTAAAATAAAACCGGCGATTGCCGGTTTTTTTAACTAGGGATCAGAATGCAAGAAATAATTAAAAGACATATTTTTCATAAATTATCCCACTTTTGAGTAACCATATTACTTAGTGTATTAAACGTTAAAAGTATTATCTTTATAAAAGCATTCATATCTTATTGTTGTAAATAAAATTTCTATGAAAAATAATAAGCTTCAGAGTGCTAAATTCAGCATTGTTATTGCATGCTTTAATAGCTCAAATTTCATACCTAAAACTATCGAATCTATTCTAGGTCAGTCATATCAAAACTTTGAAATTCTTTTTGTTGATGATGGATCAACAGATAACTCATTATCGATAATTAGAAAATATTCAAAAAATGATAAACGAATTAAAGTTTTAAAAAATACAATTAATCAGGGCGTTTCTGTAACTAGAAATAAGGCACTTGAAAATGTTACTGGTCAATATATATGTTTTTTAGATTGTGATGACTGGTGGCCTCATGATAAATTGAAAATTTATTTGCAGCTTTACAAGCAAGGATATGAATTAATTTATTCGTCTTTTACTAAGCTTTACTTAAATTCTGGTAAATCAAATTTGATTAAAGTAGATATTGAAGCAAGCTATAATAAAATAATTTTTTCAAATCTTATTCCCTTCTCATCAGCTTCCTATGATGCAAAAAAATTAGGCATTCATAAATTTACTACAGAGTACTTTCCCGAAGATTGGATTTATTGGATAGAGATTTTTAAAAAAAATCCAAGGGCTATTGGTATTAAAAATAGCCTTATGTTTTACACTATAAGCGGGACGAATGCTTCAAAAAATAAATTTATAATGTTACAAAAAGCTTGGTTTATTTTTAGAAAGTATCAAAAATTTAGTTTTTTTAGGAGTCTTTATTCTTTGCTTTTCTTTATATACTATGGAATTCGAAAAAATTTTTAATTATTCAAGTTTTGAGAATACATGAAGTAACATAATGTTGAGCATTAATAGTATCTTTTTTTAACTTATAATATGTTTATGGACAAAACTATAAAAAAACATATTGATGAGCATGTTGATGTTTTAAAATCATTAAGTGACCATACAGCGACCATAGGGCAGATAGCCAAAATCCTCATACATTGTTTAAGTGATAAAGGAACTATATTTTGGTGTGGTAATGGCGGAAGTGCATCGGATAGCCAACATTTGTCTGGGGAATTAATTGGCCGTTTTGTTGACAACAGAAAATCTTTAAGGTCTATTGCGCTTTCATCAGGCGATGCAGTAGGTACATGCATTGCAAATGATTTTGGATTTGTAAATATATTTTCTAGGCAGCTTGAGGGCCTTGCAAGGCCTGGTGATGTATTAATTGGCATAACTACTTCGGGTAATAGTCAAAATATTTTAAACGCGTTCAAAGCTGCAAATTCATTAAAAGTAAAAACAATCGGATTTTTAGGTAAAGGGGGAGGAAAAGCACTAAAATATGCTGATGTATCTATTGTTATCAAATCAAAAACTACTGCACGAATACAAGAAATGCATATATTAATTGGCCATATTTTATGTGATCTTATTGAAGAAGGACTCAACCTTAAATAATGACAATATTAGTTACAGGTGCAGCAGGATTTATTGGCTCAAACTTTGTTCTTAATTGGCTTTCTCAATTTGATGAAAGTTTGGTAGCAATTGATAAATTAACCTATGCAGGCAACTTGGAGAATCTCGCATCCGTTAAGAATAATCCTAACTATACATTTATTAAAGCCGATATTGGTGATTCAAAATTAATTGCAAAAACTTTAAAAATACATCAGCCAAGCGCAATAATAAATTTTGCTGCTGAAAGTCATGTTGATCGTTCCATATCTGGGCCTAGTGATTTTATGCAAACAAATGTTATAGGTACCTTTCGATTACTAGAGGAGGTTCGATTTTTTTTTGAGAATTTAAATGAAAATAAAAAAAATAAATTTAAATTTTTACATATATCAACAGATGAAGTTTACGGCACTTTAAATATCGACGATCCTGCATTTACGGAAATAAACAGATATAAGCCAAATAGCCCCTATAGCGCCTCAAAAGCAGCATCTGACCATCTTGTTAGAGCTTGGAACCATACATACAACCTACCTGTTTTGACAACTAATTGTTCAAATAATTATGGCCCATATCAATTCCCAGAAAAGCTCATTCCTTTGTGTATCATTAAAGCACTTGAAGGTGAAAATTTACCATTATATGGGGATGGAAAACAAGTGCGTGATTGGCTTTATGTGAATGATCACTGTAATGGAATTTTAAAAGTTTTGGAAAAAGGATCTATTGGAGAAACTTATAATATTGGTGGTATGACTGAAAAAACTAACATTGATGTCGTAACTACAATATGCGACATTTTGGATCAATTAAGACCAAGAGTTGATGAAAAGTCCTATAAAGAGCAAATAACATTTATTCAAGATCGACAGGGGCATGATAGACGCTATGCAATTGATATAACTAAAATTACTAATGAGATAGGATGGAAGCCTGAAGAAAAATTTGAATCTGGTATTCGTAAAACTATTGAGTGGTACTTAAATAACCAGGAATGGATTACTCATATTCAATCTGGGAAATATAAAAATTTGCAAAAAAAAAATTATCGATGAGGATTTTAATAACAGGTGCTGATGGACAGGTAGGTAGCATCCTCACCAAAACATTAAAACATTATGAGGTTATTCCGATTTCTAGGAAGAATTGTGATCTAACAAATGTTAATGATATAAAAAAAACTATTGACCACCATCATCCGAATTTAATAATTAATACAGCAGCATTTACCAATGTTAACAAAGCTGAAACTGAGCATGAGTTAGCATTTAAAATAAATAAAGAAGCTCCAAAAATAATTGCGCAAAAATCTTTAGAGCATGACATTCCCCTCATTCATTTTTCTACAGATTATGTTTTTGATGGTTATAAAAAAACTTCCTATGTGGAGACTGACGATACAAATCCTTTAAATGTATATGGAAGATCTAAACTTGCAGGTGAATCCGAAATTCAGTCAGTTGGTGGACAATATTATATTTTTCGAACTAGTTGGATTTATTCAAATATCGGCCATAATTTTTTTTTGACAATAAAAAATTTAAGTTTTGAAGATAAAGAAATAAAAATTGTTGATGATCAGTTTGGTGTGCCCTCGTCAAATATATTTATTGCAAAGCATATTAATTCTATTGTTATGAGCTTAAATAAAAAAAATACAGGAATTTATAACTTAGTACCAAATGATCAATGCTCTTGGTATCAATTTGGAATTTCTATAATTAAGAAAATTAATCCAAATTATGATTTTAATAAAATTCATGCTATCAAAAGCTCTGATTATTCATCTACTATTAGTAGACCAAAAATGAGCGTATTAGATAATACAAAAATCAAATCAACCTTTATGCTAAACTTCGAAAATTGGCAGACAGAATTAGATAAGGTAATAAATGAAGCGTAAAGGAATAATATTAGCTGGAGGTGCGGGCACACGTCTTTATCCAATTACTCACGTCATCTCAAAACAATTACTTCCCATATATGATAAGCCAATGATCTATTATCCACTAACAACTTTAATGTTAGCTGGAATTAGGGATATCTTAATTATTACAACACCATTTGACAATGATAATTTTAAGGTGTTACTGGGTGATGGATCTCAATGGGGTTTAAAAATTTCATACATTGAGCAAGCTAGTCCGGATGGTTTAGCCCAAGCTTTTATTTTAGGCGAAAATTTTATTGGCGATGATTTGTCAACATTAATTTTAGGCGATAATATTTTTTACGGGCATGATTTTGAATCATTATTAAATTCTGCTGACAGCAAAAAAGAGGGAGCAAGTATATTTGTCTATCATGTTAATGATCCTGGTCGATATGGTTTAGCAGAGTTAGGTGCGAATAATGAAATATTAGCAATTTCAGAGAAACCTAAAAAACCAAAATCTAATTATGCTATTACGGGGCTTTATTTTTATGATAATAATGTGATTAGGTACGCTAAAGACCTAAAACCCTCTGAAAGAGGTGAGCTGGAGATTACTGATTTAAATAAGTTATACCTTGAGAAAAAAAAACTTTTTGTAGAGATTATGGGCCGTGGTTACGCTTGGCTTGATACTGGCACACAAGAAAGTTTACTGGATGCAGGCCAATTTATTGCTACTATTGAAAATAGGCAAGGACTTAAAATTGCTTGTCCTGAGGAGATTGCTTATAAAAAAAAATGGATTTCTAGTAAAGATTTAGAACAATTGGCAAAACCACTACTTAATAGTCCTTACGGCCAATATCTCTTGAAAGTATTAAACATTAAATGAAAGCTCATCCATTAGAAATTTCAGAGGTTAAGGTAATTGAGCCTCAAGTGTTTGAAGATAACCGAGGTTTTTTTCTTGAAACTTTTAACCAACTTAAGTTTAATGAATTAATTGGAGAAAAAATTACTTTTGTTCAAGATAATCATTCTCAATCAAAAAAAGGGGTCTTAAGAGGGCTACATTTTCAAAAACCCCCTTTTTCACAAGGTAAGTTAGTAAAAGTAATAAGCGGTGAAATTTTTGATGTTGCTGTAGATATAAGAAAAGACTCTTCTTCATTTGGTAATTGGGTAAGTGAGATTCTATCTGCCAAAAATAAAAAACAATTATGGATCCCTGAAGGATTTGCTCATGGGTTCCTAGTTTTATCTGAACAGGCTGAGGTGATTTATAAGACAACTAATTTTTATTCGTTTGAACACGAGAGATGTATTGCATACAATGACCCGTTTATTAATATTAATTGGCCACTTATGGAAAATTATGTTCTATCAAAAAAAGATTTAAATGGCCATAGTATAAATAATGCCTAATATTTTAATAACTGGAGGTCTTGGTTTTATTGGATCTCATATTGCTCTTGAATTGTTAAGAGATAATTTTAATGTTCATATAATTGACAACCTTTCCAATTCAGAAAAATCTACATCTAAACTCATAAATAAATTATCGGGAAAAAAAGTATTTTTTACTTGTGGTGACATTAATGATAATAAACTATTAAATTCATTTTTTAGTAATAATAAAATTGATTGTGTGATTCATTGTGCAGGTTTTAAATCTGTTCGTGAATCTATTTCATACCCTTGTGAATATTATCAAAATAATATTTCAAGCACCCTAGGTCTTCTGACTTCAATGAAGCAACATAAAATTAAAAAACTAATATTTTCATCTTCAGCCACTATTTACGATCATGCTCAAAAAATGCCATTAAATGAGAAATCAAAAATCTATGGTGGTACCAATCCTTATGCTCGAACTAAAATGATGATTGAGCAAATATTTAAAGATATTTATATTTCAGATCCAAAATGGTCATATATTATTTTGCGGTATTTTAATCCGACGGGGAATGACTCCTCATGCCTATTAGGTGAAAATCCAATTAGCGTTCCAAACAATTTAATGCCATTAATAAATAAAGCTGCTTTTAATTTGAGTAAATTAACAATATTTGGTGACGATTATGACACCATAGATGGTACTGCTGTAAGAGATTATGTTCACGTTTCTGATCTTGCAATGGCCCATGTGAATTCTGTTAAAAAAATATTGAATACTAATCCTGACTTTAAAATTTATAATCTTGGTCTAGGAAAAGGCCATTCAGTTTTACAAGTCCTAAAGACGTATGAAAAAGTTAATAAAATAAAAATTAATTATAATATTGGTAAAAGAAGAATTGGCGATATAGATCTATCTTATACCGATAACAAACTCGCCAAAAATGAGCTTAATTGGCAACCAAAATATAACCTAGATGATATATGCCTTCACAGTTATGAGTGGATGAAAAATAAAATTAAATCTAAGAAAAAATAGACGTGTTAAATTCTCTAAATAGTTTTTATTTATCAGTTTTATTTAGTGGGACAGGTTTTATTGCAACAATTATGAGAGATATTTCTTTAAATGAAAAAATAGATAATCCTATTTTTTTTGTAACCTACATCTCTCTTTGTGCATTTATTACAACCCCATTGAGTGAACGGATGCAATATGGATTTAAATCCAATGAAAATCTTTTGAGTTATTCAGTATTTATTTTTTCAATAGCGTTAATACTAAATTTATTTTTTTTTATTTCTGAAGCTTTTGATAAGTTAATGTTCGTAATAGGATTAAGTCAAAATATTATAATTTGCCTTACAATCTCTATCCTTTTAGGAAGTTTAGCAAATAATAAAAATCCACATATGATTCGTTTGGTAGCACCATTTTTCCCAAGCTTAAATATTTTGTTAGTATTTATATTCATGCTCCAAAATTCTTTTATTATTGTAAATATTTCATATTTGATTTTATTTTTTTTCGTTATTCTTTTTTATTCCATAAGAAAAATAACGGTACCTTTAAAAAAACCTTCCGCTAATAAATCAGATTTATGTTTATTTCGAGGCATTTTTTGGCACTATTTATCTTTCTCTTTTGCCTATTTATCAGTAATCTTTAATGCAAATATTCTAAACTTCGATCATCTAATGGTTATTCGACTTCCAATATATTTCTACCTTATTTTTTCCTTACTTCTTCCATATATTAAAGTTTCTTATCAATTGAATGTACTGGTAAATTTATTAATCACTATTTTTAGCTTTTTTATATTCTTAACTTATGATTTTATTAATGAGTTTGAGTTAGTTATATTGATTATTGAAATATTATTTATTTTTTTTATAAGTAAAATTGCAAAGTTTAGATCTGTGATATGACACATCATAAAAAAGAAGTAATAATTTCTTTATGCCATAAAAAAAAATATGGACTATTAGATCTTTCAAAAGCGCTTATTCTTTATGGTAATCGATATGAAAAAGAATTATTTTTTTATTCAATTAGCAGTCTTCTAGAGCTAGTTAACTTTTTAAAATTTAACAAAAATAAAATTGTTTGCTGTGTAATTTGGGATAATTCGATATTTAGTTTACTAGCCTCAATATTTATTAAGTTAAAAAAAATTAAAATCATATATTACTTCCATGAACCGGGGGGGCTAAAACATAAGATTGATAATTTAAATGTAAGCTATAAATTGGCTATTCTGCAGTTTACTTCAGAGATTTTTTTTAAATTTATTTCTGATTTCACAGCAGTTTCATTAAAAAAAAATATTAAGTACGGTAATTTTTTTCTGCCTATTTTATATTCTGATTTAAGACCCAGCAGAAAAAGAAATTTAAAAAAAATTGGTTTTATTGGTTTTAAAAAAAAAGAAAGATGCCCAAAACTATTTGAAGATGTAATTTATTATTTGAGACCAAAAGGTTATGATGCCGCATACTTTCCTAGCGACCAATATGGTTTTTCTGAAACTGATAAATTTAATTTTCTTTCTAAGGTTGATATTGTTTGGAATGTATTTTGCTGCCCCAATAATCTCTCGGCAGTTACTGGTGATGCATTTATGAGTAAGACCCCATTAATTATAAGTAAATATGAAAGATTTGGTGCTCTATTAAAAAAACATAATCTCTGCATTAAGATTAATATAAGCAATACGCCGGAGCAAATAGCAAATAAAATTTTATTTTATTTGCAAAATAATAATAAGTCCTTAATAAATATTAAAGAGGATCAGGCTAAATTTGGTGGCTCTAGTGCATATATTAAATATTGGCATCCTACTTTTAATTTTTTAAAAAATAAATAATATGCGTAAGATAATAATTGGAAAAAACTCAAAATTATTTTTAAATTTTAAGTCTGAGTTTTTGAGGATTTTTGATTTATGTCTGAGTCATAAAGATTTAGTTGATTTTAAATTTCGACTAGATGATGTTATTTTAATATTATCATACCCAAAATCAATTTTAGAATTAAATGAAATGAAAATTAATCTTGGAACACTTAGAAAGAATAAAGTTATTTTACTAAGCACTTGTTCTGTTGTCGTAAATAAATATACAAAATGTTATGCTTATCCAAGAATAAAATTATTACAAGAGAAGTGTTTTTCAGAGATATTCACAAATTTACTTATATACAGAATCGGTACAGTTATTAGAAGTAATCAATATAAAAAATACATAGGAACATGTATTTTGGATAGTAATTATTTTTTTGAATCTCTCGATAGGCAGGTCTCTATTGCTTTTGATAAGAAAATAATTACTTCTTTCAAAACTATTGAGTTCAATGGTTTATCAGCTGAAAGTTTTTTTTATAATGTATACTGCTTTTTAATTCGCTTTTTCTCTCCCTACCCATGTATTTTAAGACCATTTGATCTTGTTTTAAAGTGGCTTGGGAAACCCTGGTATGGTTATGGAGCTTTAACAAAAATAATAACAAAAGAGACTCCAAATTTTGATATATGATTTAATTATTGTTGGCTCAGGCCCTGTTGCATTATCTTGTATTATTGAAGCACCCAGAAATCTAAATATTGCGGTCATAAGTCAAAATTATGATACGGGATATAGACTTGATTCATTTGGAGATAAAGCTTACTCAGAAAGTTTCGGGGGCGGTCTAGATTCATGGCATGGAGTCTTATCTAGCAATCTATTTTTAAAGTTTTTCCCTAATAATATCGATCATTATAAAAATTTTTATAATAAATTTTATTTAGATAATAAACTAAATAATGAAGATTTTTCAATGAATAAAATATTTATTCCACGAAAAAAAATTTCATCCAAAGCTTTATTAAAACAATTAAATCAAAAAAATAATATTAGTTTAATTTTTGATAAAATTTTGTACATAAATGATTCAAAAATTATTTCATTAGTTTCTGATGAACATAAGTATTTTGCAAAAAAAGTTTTTCTTGCTGCTGGCGCAGTTGGCACTGGAAAAATTTTACATGAAAGTGGATTAGCAAAATTAAATTCTTACATCGGAAATCATCTAAATGGCTATGGAAAATTTAATATTCCCATAAAGAATAATATAATTACATCTAGATTCTCAAAACATGGTCATTTTAAAACAGTAGATATTGGGTCTTATCGCAACAATGAATTCATGTCTTACAAAAGACCCTCAATTTTTGATTTTAAAAATTCAATAAAATTGGCCAAATATAAAACTATTTACTCAAGAACAAAAAAAGAGATTTACAGTACAATAATTAAATCTCTTTCGCCCGGTTTATTTTTTGAAGCTTTTTATAATCGATATGGCATATGGCTTCTTGCTAACAGAGCAAATAATTATTTACAAATTGAGGCGCCATATATATATCAACTCGATAACAATTATGATGTTCTGGTTGATAAATCAAAATTAAATTTATTTATTAATGATATTGCAAGCAATTCTGAATTTAAAGACTTTAATTTAAACACTGTTGTTTCAGGTATTCATTTTTACAATACAGTTGAAAGAAATAATAATATTGGGAACTGCTGCTATGTTAATGAATGGAACAAAAAAATTGTTGTGGCAGATAGTTCAAATATTGAGAAAATTGGGGGCTCCCATCATACTTTTTCTGTTATGGCTATGGCTTCACTTGCTGTAAAGCAAATTTATAATACCTGATTTATAATTAAGCTTAAAAAACTATTGAATTTTTTTAACAAGGGCTACTACAATGAAGAAAGTTGCTTTGATAACAGGCATAACAGGTCAAGATGGTGCGTATTTAGCTGATTTTTTGCTAAGTAAAGGCTACGAAGTTCATGGTTTAAGAAGACGCGTTTCGATATTCAATACTGGTCGAATTGATCATTTAATTAACTCAAAAATTTATAATAAAGATTTTTTTTTACACTACGGTGATTTGACCGACTCATCATCCATAACAAATATTATTCAAAATGTAAGGCCTGATGAGATTTATAATTTAGCTGCTCAAAGCCATGTTGCCGTTAGCTTTGAAGAGCCAGAATATACTGCCAATTCTGATGCATTAGGGGTTTTACGAATTTTAGAGTCAATCCGAATTCTTCATAAAGAAAAAAAAATTAAGTTTTATCAAGCCTCTACATCCGAACAATATGGTTTAGTTCAAGAAACTCCTCAGAATGAAAAAACACCGTTTTACCCAAGAAGCCCATATGGAGTTGCAAAGTTATATGGTTATTGGATAACAATTAATTACAGAGAGGCCTATAAGATATTTGCTTGTAATGGCATTTTGTTTAATCACGAAAGCCCAAAGCGCGGAGAAATTTTTGTTACTCGTAAAATTAGTCGTGCGTTGGTTGAAATCAAACTTGGAATAAGAGATCAACTTAAGCTTGGTAACATTTATGCTAAAAGAGACTGGGGTCACGCAAAGGACTATGTAGAAGCAATGTGGCTTATTTTACAAAATAAAAGTCCAAAAGATTATGTTGTTGCAACTGG
>Ga0181564_10005448_pt1 | contig 10569 bp, 8 predicted proteins | sample 011ome_24_FD_134512 | JGI IMG/M metagenome (GOLD analysis project Ga0181564, IMG submission 134512) | Coastal salt marsh microbial communities from the Groves Creek Marsh, Skidaway Island, Georgia - 011513CT metaG (megahit assembly) | ecosystem: Environmental > Aquatic > Marine > Intertidal zone... | reverse complement strand
GTTGAATAAATATATCTGCTTAATCCTCCCTTTAACTTTAATCTTATCGAGAAAGATTGAACTGTTATTAAACCCTAGAATGTGGGCTGAGGAAGCGACTACCCATTTGCAGCACTCATTCGGTTCAAATATTTGGGAAATATTATTTTTCATTCCAAATAACGAGGGATACATTTGTTTAAACAGAAATTTAACTACTTTAATAACAAGACTCTTTGACATAAGCTTTGCTGCAACAATAACAACTTATACAGCATTTCTAGTTCAATTACTACCCCATTGTATTATCCTAGTTAGCAATCAATCCTTTTGGGGGAAAAGAATTCAAAGAGTACTATTATGTTCAGCTATTATACTTATACCCATTGGTACAGGAGAAACTTGGCTCAATACAACATGCTCCCACTATCATTTTGGTGTACTTGCTTTTATCATTCTACTTGATTTTCAGGAAGCTATTTGCGTCAAAAAAAATATTGCTTACACAATGTTACTATGCCTAGGAGCATTAAGCAGTCCGATAACATGTTTTTTATTTCCATCATTCATACTGGCAAAATATTTGGGCAAAAAAATTGTTACCAATTATATGCTTATTCCCTTTTCTATTTGTTGTTTTATCCAATTAGCAGTTTCCTTACTTAATATTATAGAAAAACAAGGACTCGGTGACTCTAGATTTGTGGAGTTTAATATTTTAGAGTTTCCAAGTATTCTTATAAATGATGTTGCCATTAAAAGCACAGTTGGAAATACCGGTTTAAATTTTTCACTTATTATCGTACGTGCTCTGTCTAAATATCTATCGATCGATCATCACTACATTTACTGGATATTCTTCTTCGTTTTCACTTTAGGTATATGCTTAATAATTAAAAATATCAAAAAAGGAAATGACAGTATTATACTAATAATTTTTTCATTTATATCGGTTTTTGTTTTTACTTATTTTTCGGTAAGTTCGAGTTCCTCCCTATTAGACAGAAATGCTTTAGTCCCAGGTGCAATTTTTCTTTCCTTAATATTTTTCCTTTTAAACAATTTGAAAAGAATTCAGGTAATTACAGTTGCATCAATCTATTTTGTCATAGCATTCTACGAATATTACAAATTCGACGAGATTTATTACTCTGATAATTGGCCAGCCTGGTCGAATGAAGTTGAAAAATGGCGAGTAGATAAAGTGTATCAACCAAAGGTTTGGCCCAGAAAAAACGAACATTGGTGTTTCCTCAGTGAGGAAGATTGGAGAGTTACGATTCCTCCCGATACTGAATAACATTTTTTTGGATATTTTAAAATACAAAAAAGAAAAACAATTTTTCTTTCTGACAGTATTCGTAATTTCATTGTTATTCACAAAATACTATTTCCTCTACACACATGAATATTACCCACCTGCACAAAGTATACGGATCGCAAACTTTGATGCCGCAAAAGTTTTCCAAAAAAGGTTTTTAGCTCCAGTACTAGCACAAGCTCTATCCGCAACTACAAGTATATCATTTGATCATTCTCTGAAAATTATCGTTTTGTTAGCAACTATAGCTCTCATTTATGGATTTAAAGAAATGTTGAACCTTTTTGTATCTGATAATATTTTTCTATACATGTCTATTTATGTGCTTGTTCCAATTTCATGGAATTACATAGCCTTAAATTCTATTTTTCATGCATACGATATACCAGCAATTTCTTCGTACTGCTGGGGAGTAGTCTTGTTCATGAGGAACAAATTTTTACTTTTTTATATACTATTTATAATCTCCACTCTCAATAGAGAATCATCATGTTTTATTACAATATCAATATTGCTATTAAAATTCGATTATAACTTTAAGGATAAAAAAAATTATTTTTTTGAAATATTAAAAATGAATAAGTTTTTATTTAAACATATATTCTTTCAGTTTTTAATTTGGTTGACTTTAGTATTTTCCATAAAGATTTTGGTCAAATATAACCCAGGATCATTTTATGAAAAAACATTTTCAATGCTTCATTTCATTGAATGTTTAATAGAGAATAAAGCTTGCTGGCCATACCTTGATCCGAATTCATTTTTCTCAAACCCAAGATGCTTTCTTACCTTATTTTTATGTTTATGGATCATTATTCCATTGCTGTGGCGTTATATCCCATCATCATCGAAAAAACTTCTATTATTGATACCTATTTATCTAATCCCCTGCATCATGTATGCGAATCTAATGGAATCTAGAGTCTACCATGAACTGAACATAATTATTTCATTAGTATCAGTACTTGGATTTCATAATTATATTGATATCAAGAGAGCTTGAACCATATTAAATATTTTGTAAATAGCTTAAAAGTTTTATTACTTTTTTTTTATTTTTCAATCATAATACTACTCAAGTTAATTAGAAAAAAAAGATTAATTATTGTATCAGATAAGTATGGAAGACTTGGAAATAGATTATATCTTTTTTCTCAGTTTATAATATTCTGTAAAAAATATAATTACGAATTATGGATACCTGGATTTTATGAATATAAAACATATTTCTCTAATGATAATTATTTATTATCTTTCCAATCATCGATTGGAAACTATTTATCTTTCATAAATGAAGAAGAGTTTTACTATTCAATTGTAAGAATCGTAAATTTCATCAAAAGATTTAAAAAATTTAATCACATTAGTCTAAGTTTTCAGCAGGATAATGATGGCAATCCATGGGAGCGCATTTTAGATACTAAATTTCCTATAGTTTTCTTTGAAGGTTTTATTTTTTATAAGTACAAGATAGATGCAGGAAAAAATTTCTTTATAATCAAAGGCATTTTTCAACCTGCAGCAAGATTTCATAGCGAAATAACAGAACCAATACATTCTTTACGAAAGGATAATGATTTTATTTGTGGTATTTTGATAAGGCAAACAGATTACATTACTTGGCAAAAAGGAAAGTACTTTTTTAAGACTGATGATTATATAAACTTTATCAATATAATTTCATCAGTTTTGTATAAATACAGAATTGGATTTTTTATTGCAACCGATCAAAAACAAAATGAAAAACTTTTTTCTAATATTAATTGTGTTTTAAGAATTGGTGAACCGATAGAAAACTTATACACACTTTCTTACTGCGATTTTTTAGTAGGTCCACCAAGTTCGTATATTGGATGGTCCGCCTTTTATGGTCAGAAAGATTTGTTTACAATCGAAAGTATAATTCAGTTTGAATCGAGTATTAAATACTTTTTAAACACAAAATTCAGGAAGCATAAGCAAAATAAAATATAGACCGGAGATTGACGGACTTAGGGCTTTAGCTGTAATCGCAGTTGTTATTTTCCATGTATCCCCTGAAAATCTTCAAGGAGGATTTACAGGTGTTGATGTTTTCTTCGTAATTTCAGGCTTTTTAATAACTTCAATAATAATTGAGGAAAATGAAAACGGTACATTTTCACTAAAAAGGTTTTGGATTCGAAGAATTAAGAGAATTATTCCTGCATTAACAGTAGTCACATTTTCAATTTTAATTTTCAAATTTTGTTTTCTATTTAGAGCGGATATTGATTCAACTGGGTATCAATCAATCTCTACCTTATTTTCATATGCAAACATCTATTTATGGAAATTGACCAAAAACTACTGGGGCATACAACCAGAAGACACGATGTTCCTTCACACTTGGTCTCTATCTGTGGAAGAACAATTTTACATAGCTTATCCAATCCTTGCAGTATTAATCCTTAAAAAATACAAAACTTATTTTAGACATTCTTGTATTGTACTATGCCTAATTGGATTTTTATTATTTGCCTATCATTCAGAAGAAAAACCACAAGCATCCTTTTATCTACTCCCTTTCAGGTTTTGGGAACTACTCGTAGGATGCACTGTAGCAAGTTTTCAGACATCGTATTCTAGACAACAGTTCGTAATAAATCATTATCATTTTTTATTTTCGTGGATTGGATTATTTTTAATCGTACTTTCCTTCTTTCTAATTGATTCAAAAAATGGTGTGGGCGTGTTCCTAATCATGCCAACAATTGGCACAGCATTGATTATAATTTCGACAAATAGTTCATATAATTTTTTAAACCGGATTCTTTCAAATTATTTTATTACTTTTATCGGCAAAATATCATACTCAATATATTTATGGCATTGGCCACTGATTTACTACCTAGAATTCCTTGATGTAAATTCGTATATTTTATATATTTTTATTCTATTTTTTATCTCATATATTTCATATATTTTTATCGAAGTTCCAGCAAGAAATAAACCTAATTCACTATCAATTATTATCATTTTCTTTACCTCATGTGTAATTTTTTCTACTTTCATGATAAATAATCGTGTAGTGTACGATACTTCATCATTTAATCCTACTATTTGGAGTGGATTATATTATAATTCTACAGCTCAAAATGAAAAGGTCGATTACGGTGATAAATTTAAGAAAAGAATGGATGGCATCATTTTGTCTAATGAGTTAAATAAGTCTTTAAATGTAAATGGTAATTTGTACCATGATACTAAAACTTTAAATAAGGATTATGAAATTTTAGTAATCGGAGATTCACATTCCTTAATGTGGTCTCCCATTATTGACAATCTTTCCGCAGAGTTAAAAATTAAAGCAAAATTTAAAGGAACTGATGGAAGATTCCATTTCTTAGAGGATTTCTCAAAACATCTTTCAAACAATGGGAAAAATACTACAGACAGTCTAGTTTATAACAAATTAATTAACAACAAATCTCTTGTTATTATTGGCATCAGATGGGATAATCATCCCAATGGTAATTCACAAATAGAAAATCTTGTAAAACACATTCATGAATGTGGTGGAAGAACAATATTAGTTGAGCAACCACCAGTTTTGTATTTTGGAGATAAAAATACACCTCAATTCTTGAGTTACTTAGGTCATCATCCACCCAAGAAGAGTAAAATATACCTAAAGCACAATCCAATTAATAATTGGACTTTTGGTAATAATTTTGCTGAAAGGTTATCAAAAACTTACAGTAGTATTAACTTTTTTCGAACATCATCTACATTACTCAACTCAGAAAATGAAGTGTTAGTCATTTTAAACAATGATGTATTATATATAGACGATGATCATCTAAGTTTATCCGGAGCAATTTTATTTAAAGATAGATTAAAAGAAGTTATTTTAGAAAATATTAATATTCAACAAAGAAGTGCAAAATAAAACCACCATACATATTCTTTTTCTAATTTTTTTTATTTCAGTTTCACTTAGATACTTTCTTTGTACTAGTGGTGGCCAATTCTTTTATGTTGATGAAGCAAGGTTCATGAACGGTCACTATCTTCTGGCACATATATCAGATGGGGACTGGACATCCGCAATTAAACGAATAACCACAACCTATGCACATACCTTTTTTATTTTTATTTCTGCTATTTTAGAAGGTTTTCGGTATTTATTTGTACTCGCCTTTATAGACTCAAGTGCTCCAGCATTTTTATTAGCAGATAGTAGAATTGCTATTGAAGTGGCTGCATATCTGTTGTCATTTGCATCTTCAACAAATATCATTCTCTTGTACCTTGTCGTTAAAAGTTCTGGTGGAACTAATCTTCAAGGAGTTATAGCATCCGTGATGCTGGCAGCAAGCACCACAAATTTTTACTTTTCGAGACACTTGCTCCCTTATGATATATCTATTTCTTTTGCCCTTATAGCATTGATTTTTGCCCTAAAAAAAAGAAATTATAATCTGAATAATGTTTTATGTGGTCTGTTTTGTGGGCTTACTACCCTGACCTACAATGGATATTGGACTCTTTCAGCTTTGGTTTGGTTAATTTTGCTATACAAGTCCAAAGGTCATTTAGTCGAAAAAATTAAGTGCGGAGTGATATCTCTTTCAACAGGTATCCTCCCGATTATCCTGCTTTATTTTATTTCCTTAAATTATGAAGGAAACTTTTTAGAAGGAATGCAGGAGTGGTTGGCTGCAACAAAAAAAAATCAATATGGAGACTTTGGAATCGGCTGGAAAGTATTAATTTATTACTTATGGGACTCTGAAAGAGTAGTATCAATATTATATTTTTTATCTATTTTTACTGCCATCACTTTCTTTATTAAAAAAAATAGATTAGAGCTAAATAGTAAAGACATCGGTTTTTTTTCAATTCTATTTTTAATAATAATACTTATATGTTTATGCGACATTTTGAATAATTCTGTATTGTATGGCAGAACTATAAAGCAAACTATACCATTCTTTTGTTTAGCAATATCTTATCCTATCGCATGTCTTACTGAAAATTTTAAATCAAGAATACTAATTTTCTCTTCTATTTTAATTTTTGGAATACAAGTAATTTATAATTTTAAAACCTGTTTAGAAATAGAATTTCCTAATAATTTTATTTTAAAATCATCTTCTCACAAAGAAGAATTCTCACAGTTTGCTGAAATTAGTGGCCCCAATATTTCTAAACTTGAATCGAGCTCATCCAATCATGATCATGCTATAATTAATGCCCAGAGTCTAATACCACCATTTACCGGTTATAAAAATATACCAATTAAAAAAATCTATTTTGAATCTGATCATCCATATAACTTTAAACCTTATCAGTATATACATTATCGCATAAAAGAACGCACTACGCTTCAAGAAATAGATTTAAAAATGAAATTTGTTGAACTAGATATATAATAAAATCATTAATATTTTGTGAAATTTAATTATAAGTATATTAAATACTATTTTTTTGTACTACTAAAAAATTATTTAGAAACTAAAACATCTTATTCCCAACACGGAGAAGATCTTTTAGTCGATCGAATTATAAAACCAAATCGTATAAATACTTTCCTCGATATTGGGGCAAATGACGGTATACTATTCTCCAATACATATAAGTTTGCAAAAGATGGAGCTAAAGGAATTTGCCTTGAACCATCCAACCTAACTTTTCTCAAACTTAGACTAAATCACTTATTTAACTTTCGAGTTAAGTGTCTTAAATTAGCGATTTCAGATAGAGTTGGTGTGATGTATTTAAATGAGAGTGGTTATGAAAATATACTATCAACAATCACTTCATACAAAAATAAAGGGAGTTATTCTATTAAAACAATAACTTTAGAAAAATTACTTAATGACTCATGTAATCCGAACTCTTTTGATTTGGTTTCAATTGATGTAGAAGGATTTGAAGATAAAGTTTTAGAGGGTGCTGGCAAATCACTTCATCATTGCAAAATAGTAATTATCGAGATTGATAAAATAAAAATAGATGATGCTATTAATCATCCATCTCTGTCGAACCACTACCCAGCGTATTCTAACGGAATTAATTTAATTCTTCTTAATTCAAATTTTAAATTTAACAATCCATCAAGTTTACCCGAAGGTTTTTTCAGATGTTAATTTGGCTAAAGTCTACAAGTAAAAAAATACTAAGTTTTTTTAATCTAAAGGTTTCAGTAAGTGTTAACGAAGAAAATTCGGATGATCCATTTATTATCCTCTCAAAAGTACTAGATACCCCAAAGATCAAAGTAGTTATAGATGGAGGTGCATCCATCGGTGAAACAACTCAGAGATTATCTGTACTTTTCCCAAATGCTATCATTCATGCATTTGAACCATATCCGGATTTCTATAATGATTTACAAAAAAAAGTGAAATTCAACCCTAACATTGCCACCTACCCTGTCGGTTTAGGCAAATGCGAAGATAAAGTATTTTTTAACATAAACAAATCTCAAGGAACAAATTCAATTCTTAAATCGAATAATAGATCAAAGGAAATTTATGGAGATCAGATGTCCATCAAAAAAGAAATTCAAATTCCGATTAATTCGCTAGATAACCTTTTTAATTTTGAAGATAATCAATGTATTGATATTCTAAAATTAGATTTACAGGGTTATGAGTTAAAAGCCTTGATTGGTGCGACCAAACTTTTGGAAAAAGGTCAAATCAAAGTTATCTTATGCGAGGTAATGTTTGAAGCAGCTTATGAAAATCAACCAAGTTGGATTGAATTAGTTTCTTTAATAGAAAAGCACGATCTATCTCTTTTTAATTTATATCAAAGGCATTATTATCAAGGTAGATTGATACAAGCTGATCTACTTTTTATGAAAAATGATTTGCTTCAAAATACTCAACATAAAAGGAATAAAACGTTTCATAATTTTAGCGAAATTTTAAGAGGTGATAAATAATGATATTTAAAAAAATATTAAAATTAATGCCTGGTGCTGGTGCTGTTAACAATTTTTTACTCGAACGAAAACTTTTAAAGCAATTTCTTAAATGCAATTCATTAGAAAGTAATCAAATTGATTTTTATAAACAGTTTATAAAGCCAAATGATCTTGTCTTTGATGTAGGTGCAAATGTAGGTTCCAGAGTAAAACTATTCCTAAATATGGGTGCCAAAGTTATAGCCTTTGAACCTCAAAAGGAATTGTGCAACCACATGCATGGTTATTTAAAAAGACACAGAAAATTCTTTTTAGAAAACATTGCATTGGGGGCATCTGCCGGTTCTGCAGAATTAAAAATTAGTGATGCTCATGTTTTATCTTCCATGAGTAATCGATGGATTAATGCAACCAAAGAAAGCGGTCGTTTCGCTGATTATACATGGGGAAAGTCAGTGACGGTAGAGATGTCCACACTGGAAGAAAAAATGAAAAAGTATGGAGAACCAGCTTTTATTAAAATTGATGTGGAGGGTTTTGAACTGGAAGTACTGGAAGGGTTAGACAAACCTATAAAAGGTATTTCAATTGAATTCTGTGCTGAAGATTTAGATAATAGTTTAAATTGCCTGAATTATATTTCTATACTTGGTAATTACATTTTTAATTACTCGGAAGGAGAAACATTAAGTTTTGGTAAAAACCAATGGATAGAAATTGATGAATTTAAATCAAATTTAAAAAGAGATTGCTCCAAGAAGCCGAAACTTTGGGGTGATATTTATGCTAGACTTAATTAAATAAAAATTATTGGCGAAATGAAATCAGATGTCAAAGTGCCCATTCTTTTAATGGCATTTATTCGCCCGGATTTACTCAAAAAGTGTTTACACCATCTCGAAAAATTTAGGCCCCCGGTTTTATATGTGATGGGAGATGGCCCTAGAAATGAGAAAGAAGCGAAACTATGCCAAGAGTCTCGATCTATTGTATTAAACCCAGGATGGGATTGTGACATTATTCCAATTTTTAATCATGAAAATGAAGGTATCGTAAAATCCTTCATAAAGGGTATGGGTAGAATGTTTTCAGAGCACGAATACGGAATCTATCTTGAAGATGATATCATGTTATCAACCAGTTTTTACAGATTCGCCAAGGAACTGTTAATCAAATATAAGGATGATGAAAATATAGGTCACATAAATGCAACCAATGTAGGAACAAATTTCCCAAATCCTAATTTATTATCCTATCAATTCGGAAATTATATTACAGAATGGGGTTTTGCTACCTGGAAAAGAATCTGGGATACCTACGATGTAAATATGTCGAAGTGGAAGGAATGTGACCAAATCAAGATTCTAAAAAAAACAACATTTAACTATAGATCGAGAAAATCATTAAGGTCTATGTTTGACCTGCATTGCAATAATCCCGCCCCTCATGCATGGGGTTACCAATGGCACTTTAATTGCCTGCTTTCTAATAAATTAGCTATTACACCCACATGCAATATGAGCCTCAATATGGGCTTTGAACGAGATGATTCAACCAATACTTTCGGGAAAAACCCTATTGCATCCTGTCTAAAAGACTGTGAGTTTCCGCTAAAACACCCGGAAACAATTAAAAGGAATATCAATTTTGACCGTCATGTAGAAAATATTATATCCCCCTCTCATACAAGAATTATAATTGGTAAAATAAAGAACTGTTTTTTAAAGATAATTAAGTGTCTAGAAAGATAAATTGGGGTCTAATTGGACTGGGCAAAATGGCTCATGTTTTTTTATCTAGTCTCAAGGAAGTTCCGAATTCAGTAGTAAAGGGAATTGCTAGTAAAAATTCTGTGAATTCAAAAAGAATATCAAACCTATTATCAGTTGAAAAAAAGTACTGTTTCGATGATTACTCAGATTTAATAAAGTGTGAAGAAATTGAAATAGTATATATAACATTACCCAATCATCTTCACTTTTCGGTTGCTAAAGAAGCACTTGAAAATCAAAAGCATGTGTTGGTAGAAAAACCAGCTTGTTTAAACTTTCGAGAAGTAAAAGTCTTAGAAGATTTAGCCTTAAAGAACAATTTATTATTTGTGGAAGGTTTTTTCTACCTGCATAATCCCATAACAAAAGAATTGCTGAAAATTGTTCAAAGTGGAACAATCGGTAACATTTTAAAAATATGTGCCAATATCGGTTTTGAAATAGTACCGAATTTAAATATTCCAAGTAAGTTTGTAGACAAATTTAAAAAACAACACAGATTATTTAATCCAGAAATGGGCGGTGGATCTATTTTTGATCTCGGATGCTACACTCTATCGTTTTTACAATTGATTACAAATTTGGATAATTTGAAAATT
>Ga0181564_10005446_pt1 | contig 10570 bp, 5 predicted proteins | sample 011ome_24_FD_134512 | JGI IMG/M metagenome (GOLD analysis project Ga0181564, IMG submission 134512) | Coastal salt marsh microbial communities from the Groves Creek Marsh, Skidaway Island, Georgia - 011513CT metaG (megahit assembly) | ecosystem: Environmental > Aquatic > Marine > Intertidal zone... | reverse complement strand
TCGTGCGCGTCGTGCGGAGTGTCCCTGACGCGCACGCGGAACATCGTCTGGTCCGCGGCCGGGTTCGGGAAGGCGCACGCGGCGTGCGTCGCGTTCCGGAGGCGCGTCTTCGGCGACGACGAGTCTCGGGCGACGACGAGTCTCGGGGGCGGATTTATTCGCGACGATCTTGATGCGTCTTCGTCGCCGCCTTCTTTTCACGAAACGACGCCTCCGCCACCGTCGCCGCCGCGTCTCGACGGGCGTCTCGCGTGCGGCACCGAGCACGCGCACGCGCAGGAAATGCTCTCCGCGCTTTCTTCGTCGAGCGATCGCGAGGCGGAGGCGTCGCTCGAGCGACGCCTCCGCCTCGAGAGCGAGACCGTGGCGGTCGCGGTCGAGACCCGCCGCGTGCGCGTGACGCGCGCGGCTGAGAACGCGAACGCGGCTGAGAACGCGAACGAGACGAACGAGGCGTCCAACGCGACGCTACGCGTCGAGCGACACGTGGCGCGTTTCCACGCCGGCGACGTGTTCCGAACGGTCGCCGCGTTGACGAAGCCGCTGGCGTCGGTGCGCGCGGGGCGGCTTCTCGAGACGCGCGCCGTCGGAGACGAGTCGGAGACAAGTCGGGAGACGCTACGCCTCGTCCCCGAGAGCGCACCGCGCCGCGCGGCGCGGAACGCGCGCGCGTTCGACGAGCGGATCGAGCTGTGGCTCAGGGTGGACGGCGCGCTCGAGATCGTACACGCGCGGGACGAGACCGGGGCGGAAACGCTGGCGCGCGTCGGCGCGGACGCCGCGAACGCGCGCAGAAGAATCGCCGCGGCGACGCGCGAGCTCGAGCGGCGGAACGACGCGTCCGAACCGTTCGATGCGTCGTTCGGTTGTCTCGCGAGACCGATGATCACGCGTCCGCTTCCGAACGACACCTCCCGACGCGCGTTTCGAATCATCGCGGGAACCGGCGCGGGTTCGCGCGCTTCGTACTTTTGGCTCCGAGACGCGCGCGTCGAGGACGGCGCCGACGCGTTGGCGTCGTTCGCGGAAAAAGTAAACGATCCGCCGACGCTCTCCGATGTCACCGGCGTCCCGCCCGACCGACTGAATGCGCTCGCGCTGGCGGCTCCGGCGTTGGCCGAGATGGTGCACGACGGGTCGTTTGAATCGTTTGAACGATTCTCCCAAGCGAGTCTCCCAAGCGGGGCAAGCCTCGGGGCGAGGCTCGGTTCCGGGGCGTTCTCCGGGTTCCCGAGACCGGGCGCGTTCGCGGCGCGCGTCGCGCGCGTCGCGCGCGACGCGGCGCGCGTCGCTGCGGCGCGCGCGCGGCGCGAAGCCGCGGAGAGGCGACAAAATGCGCTTCGAGACGCCTCGAAGACACCTCGAAGACACGCGCGGCTCTCCGCGTCCGGGACGCGCGGCTCTCCGGCGCGCGCGCGCGCGGCTCTGATCGCGACGCGGGTATTCGGCGAATCCGCCGCGCTTCCGCGCGGGCTCGAACCCGAGCCCGCGCGAACCGCCGCACCCGGCGTCGCCGAGCCGAGACGCGACTCGGTGACCGCCGCCGGTGACGAGACGCGTCTCGGCTCGGCGCGCGTCGCGAAGCGCGGCCTGTTCGCCTGTACGAACGCCGCGTCGGTCCCGATGCCCGTCGGTCGCGCCAGGGTCACCGCCGCCAACGTGAAGGCTCTGTTCGCGGCGGAGGCGGAGGCGGAGAGCGACGAGGAGAGCGACGAGGAGACGCGCGAACGCGAGAGCGGTGGGTAGTACACGCGCGGTGGTGGTGGTTGTTTTACACGGTGACACATAGAACGCGCATCCACACGTCTCGAACACCGCGCGGCTCGCGGACCTGTCTCAGTGGACGCCGAAGAATCGGAGCCCGCAGTACTTGCACTTGACCGGGTTCTCGGGGGTGGTGCTGTTGAGCTGGTAGTACGTGTTGGGCGCGCCGAGCCCAGCCCTCTCCCCGTAGCGGTCCATGCACGCGCCCTCGCTCTTGCACGACACGCGGTCCGCCTTGATGCCGATCGGGGGCACCTGCGCGATGAGGTCGATGGGGGGGGTCGTCTCCGCCTCCAGCCACTTCTCCGTATGGGGCACGTCCCGCTCGTCGTACGCCGGGCGCTTGGTCTGGATCGGCTGGCCGCCCGTGAACTTCTCCACCTCGCTCGCGAACCCGCGCGCGAGCGCCGCGGGCGCGCGCGGGGCGAGCCCCGCGGCGGAGGTGCGCGACAGCGCGAGGGCGGCGGCACGAAGCGCCATCGGTGCGCGTCGAGGTGACTCGAGGCCGTGATGGGGAAACGAAGGACAGACAGACAAAAGGTGTGTAGGCAACGGGTTACCCCATCGAGGCGCGCGGCACGTGTCAGCAGTCTAACTTGCCCAACCCTTTACGCAGGTTTCGGCGTGTCGGAGCTTCATCGCTCGATGCGGCTCGCGGCGGTCGCACGCCACGTCGCCGCGCCCCGCCTCGTCCCACGCCGCGCCGCCTCCGGGTCTCCCCTCGCTCGCCCTCTGCACGTCACCGCCGCGACTTCCTCGGTGCGCGGCCCGAGCTCTTCCTCGCCTTTCCCCGCGATGGGCAAGGTCGTGGACGAAGCCGTGGCGTACGACCGGTACCTCACCGTGTTCGACCGCACGGTGGAGTTCCCGAGTGAGGATTCGTTGACGGTGAAGTACGACATCGTCGGCCACCCGCGCGCCAACTTCCGGTTCGCGGTGATCTTCCCGTTCCACCCCGCGGATCCGGCGTCGACGCGAGGACCCGCGACGGTCACGGTTGTCCGCGAGTACATCCAGGCGAGCAACTCTATGGGGTACTCGCTGCCGACCGGGGGGTTCAACCCCAAGAAACACGCGAGCCTGGGAAACGCGGCGAGCGACGAGTTAGCCGAGGAAGCCCGGCTGGAAGGGGATTTGATCGACATGCTCGACGCGATCGACCCGGAACATCCCGGGTTCGTGGAGGGCAAGTGGTGTTCCAACCGGTTCCGGCCGTACCTCGCGATGGACCCGCGGCCGGTGGCGCACCCGCCGGAGCGAGACGCCGAGGAGTTCTCCATCGAGACGAGCAGAGTGACCTTCCCCGAGTTGAAACGGCTCATGTACAGCGGCGAGATGATGGTCCCGTCCATCGTCACCGCGAACATGGCCATCGAGCGCTTGCTGAAGGAGGGGCACGACCTGGGGTTGTGACGAGGCGAACGCAGAGTGTGGTATTTTAAAAACGTCGTCCGCGCCCTCCGCGCGCGCGCCTCTCCTCTATCGCTTCGCTCAGCACCCGAACACGAACTCCGTGACCTTGTCCCAGAACGCGCGCCGCGGCTGGAGCGCCACGCCGTCGCGCGTCGGGCGCCAGCAGTGCGGCCGCGAGGACGGCGCCGCCGCGCCGCCCGCGCGCGCGCGTACTATCCGCCGCGGTCCGGATCCTCCCGGCGGAGGATCCCGAGCGCGACTAAAACTCGGGTCGCCTTCCCGAGGCTCGCGTCGCGCCAGCCCCTCGTCGCCGTACATGTCACGCAGCTTCGCGCGCGACCGCGCGTCCAGCGGCGCGACGCCCACCATGCGCCCGCCCGCCCGTCGCCCGTTCCGGCGCAGCGCGCGCCGCGCGGAGGCGGCGTCGGCGAACCGCACGTACGCGAAGTTGGCGTCCGCCTCGTCGCGCGGCGTGACGTGCGCCTCGACGTCGCCGTCCTTCTGGAACTCCAAAAGCACGGCGTTGAGCTCCCGGTCGGGGTCGAAACCGTACACCGTGACCCAACGCTCGTCTTCACCGAGCGCGCTCGCGTTCGGAACGTCAACGTCCGCGTCGTCGTCCCGCGCGTCGAACGCGCCGTCGCGAGATCCGCCGCGGCGATCGCGCCGCGAAGACCGATCGGCCCAGGGCGTGCCGACGTGGCCCGCGGGCGTGCCGTCCCCGCGGAGTCCCGCGGGGCTCATACCGCTGAGCCGCGGTGAGCGAGGCGAGCGCTCGCGCCCGGAACCGTCGCTCGCGCCCGCGCCGGTCCCGCCGCTCGCCGGCGCGAACCCGCCGCCGAAGATCCTCTTTCCCCCGGTGCCCGGATGGACGGCGCCGGGCGCGTCCCGGCCGCTCCCCGCCCCGAAGAACCCCGGCGTGCGCCGCGCCGCGGGCCCGGGCGTGTGCAGCGACGCGTCGCCGTACGCGCCGGTGGCGTGCTCGAAGCCCCCGCGCGCGGGCGAGGGGCCGCCCACCGGGCCGGGCGACGCGCCGAACAGCAGGGGCGCGTAGTCGGGAGCCGCCGACGTGCGCAGATCGCGGTCGCGAACGGCATCGCGCGCGCCGGGGAAGGCGTCTCCCCCGAACGCGCCGGGGTTCGAGCCCGAGCCGAACCCGCCTCCGAACCGGGAGTCGCGACCGAACGCGTCGTCTGTCTGGAAGCGCCCGCCGGTCATCGGCGTGCCGTGCGCCGCCGCGGCGGCGCCGAAGCCTGGTGTCCCCAAGGCGGGCCCGTAAGGCGACGCCATCCCGCGTGCGCGTCGCGTTTGAACGAAGCTTTTCGGTTGCGAGAAGAGACGCGGCGTCCGAGGACCCGCGGGTCACGCGACCCCTCTGGCGATCCGAAGCGCTCGACCGCCGACGCGCGCACGACGCGGGGGCCACCGCGCACGAGCTGACGTGCCTGGTGCGAGGCGTTGTGGCGGGGCGAGGGAAGATGGTCGGCCTGCAGAAAACTCGCGCCTCGTTTCTTGCAGGCGAAGAAAAAGACGTCTTGTCGTCGTCGACTTGAGTCGTTGAGGGCCGTGAGATAACCTTTCGCGATCTTGTGTCGAGACTTCCACGCTCTTCGATGGCACAGTCGACGAGCGCGGCGCCCGCGCGGAGGTCGGGGTCACGCGGCGGTCGCACGCGCGGAGCGTAAGGGTCTCCGCATCGCTGCGCACGCCTCGAGGGTCGTAGCGGAGGGTAGGATATATCCAGGAGGGGGTGCTTATTTTTCGAGGGGAAAGCGCGGCGGAGCGTGAAACCATGCCCGCCGACGCGTCCGCCGCGTCGAGGGACAAGGGCGCCTCGGCGCGTGTCGAAAAGCGAGCGAAGAAGTCGAAACGCCCCCCCCGAGCGTCTCTGAAAGGCAGAAACGCGCCAAGGTGCGTTCGCGACCCGTGAACGCGCATCACGCGCGCTCGGCCTTCCCCGGCGCGCCCGCCGAACGGACGACGCCTTTGTTAAACGCGGCTGCGACTGTTCCCTTTTCCACCTTGGCTGATCCTCCCTTCCTCGCCTCGCAGCGGCACCTTCGAGGGCCAGACCATGAAAATCGAGCTCCCGGGGTGGGCGAGCATGCCGAGTACGTCCCGTGCCCGAAATCGATCGACGCGCGTCTCCTCCGCGCGCCCACGTCGCGATCGCGCTCCCCCCTCCTCGGTCGTTAGGGCGCCGGTTCCGCGAAACGCGAGCCACGTCAGGTTCGCCGACACGATATTTCGCGCCGATTCTTTTTCTTGCTCTTCTGATTCTCACGCCTTCGAAACGCCTCTCCTTAAACAGACGCCGGGCTCGCGTCTTGCCTGGCTGTGTGCGGCACGAATCCCATGGACCGCGCGAAGACGCTGACGCAGCTCCCGGGCGGCGCGTACGGCCGCAACGTCGTCGAAGCGCTGCGCGCGGTGTGTCGCGAGGAGGGTCTGATGCCCGGTCTGTACCGCGGGCTCCCCGTGGCGATGGTGCGCGAAGCCTCGAAGAACATGTTCCGCATCGGTCTGTTCACGCCCATCTTAAAGGCGATGCATGACGACACGAAACTCGGGCCGGCGCCGCCTTGGAAGCGGTTCCTGGCGGGGACCGTCACGGGCGCGCTCGGCGCGGTGGCGTCCAACCCGTTCGACCTGGTGAAGACGCGGCTGCAGGTGCCGGCGTCGATGAGCGAGTACGTCGGCATGCGCCAAGCAATGGCGTCGATCGCGGAGAAGGAGGGCGTGCGCACGTTTTACCGCGGCGTCGGCGCGAGCGTGACGCGCGACATGCTCGGCTCCTCCGTGAACCTTACCGTGCAGTCGCTGGTGAGCGAGTGGTTCGTGAGTAACCACGTGCTCACCCCCGGGTCGCCCGCGCTGGGCGCCATCTCCGGGATCTGCTCGGCGGCGGCGGCGGTGGCGGTGATGCAGCCCATCGACACGTCGCGCGCGTACGTGTCCTTGAACCCGACCAAACACAAGGACGTGATGCGCGCGGCATCTTACATCGTGAAAACGGAAGGTGCGTGGAAGCTGTACAAAGGGAGCCGCGCGCACTTTTTTCGAACCGCACCGCACTACGGCTTGATGTTTGCGATTCTCGAGGCGCTCACCGGAGCGGAGCGGGACGCGTTGCACCGGCGGAACGTCGATATCCTGCGCCGCGTGCCCATTTTCGATAACCTGAGCGACACGCAGGTTGCTAAACTCGCGCACGGCGTGCGCGTCAAGACGTTCAAGCGCGGCGAGATGATCGTGCGCGAGGGCGACGACGACGACGACCGCCGCGAGATGTTCTTCGTGTTGCGCGGCGCGGCGACGAGCTTCCGCGGCGGCGACGTTCCGGCGTTCGTCTCCGCCGGCGGTTCCGATTTAAATCGCGCGACGGATTTAAATCGCGCGTTCGCGAACGGAACGTCGCGACAGCAGAAGAGCTTCGCGGACCTGCTGCTTCGCGTCGGCGGGTTAGGCCGGTCGACGTTCCAGACGGTCGTCGGTGGGTTAACCCTAATAAACCGCGGCGACGTAAACCGGCCGGGCGCGGCGGCGGCGGTTGACGAGGACGCGCCGTGCGCGCGGGGCGAGACGTGCGCCAGCGCGGAGGGCGACGACGTGCTCGGCGCGCGCGCGCTTTCCGGCTCCCGGGGCTCCCGGTCCGCCACCCTGCTTCCCGGTGACTGCTTCGGAGAGCAGGCGCTTTTGGTGGACGAGCCCCGGCCGGGCTCGGTCGCAGCCTCCGCGCCGAGGGGCGCCGCGTGCCTGGTGGTGGACCGCGGCGCGTACGAGGCGGCGACGGCGCGCGCGGCGCTTGGCGAAACCAAGTCCAACGCGTTCCACGTCCGGACGCGCGCCGTCCAGGACGTGGAGATGATGTGGCGCCGGCTCCGGTTCCAGCGCGAGCTCGCCTCCGTGCCGCTCCTCGCGGAGCTTTCGCTGTACGAGCGCTCGCTGCTGGCGAAGCAGTGCGCGCGCGTGCACTTCGCGCCCGGCGCCAAGATCATGCAGCAGGGCGACGCGGCGGATACGTTTTACATCCTGGTGCGCGGGTCGGCGGTGGCGGTGAAGCGCGAGGAGGATTTCGAAAAGGCGAGCGCGGACGTCGTGGCGAGGTTCAAGCAGGCGGAAACGAACAAAAACAAAAACGGGGGTTTGCGACGAAGCGACCGTGACGGCGGGAGTCGCGCCCGGGGGAAGGACACCGCGCGCACGGGGCGAGACGCGTCGGAATCGAAGGATGGCGAAGGGAAGAACGCGCGCGCGTCGTACCGGGTGTTGCGTTCGTACGGCCCGGGCGCGCACTTCGGCGAGCTCGCGCTTTTGACCAACCGCCCGCGGATAGCGACGGTGCTCGCGCGGGAACACGTGACTGTGTTGGCGATGGACAAGGACGCGCTCCTGGCGCTGCGCGCCGCGGTGCCCACGCTGGAGGACCACATCGTGCGCGGGATGAGGCACTACGACCACATCGAGCAGTTCGCGTCCATGGCGATGGCGTAACGCGCCGCGCCGGCGACGGAGAGCGTCGGAGATTTTCGTTCGGCGCGACGCGCGCGGCGAACGAAAACGCGCGAGTAGTACTATCAAGACACATCATACATTACATTAATACGATGAACCGATGAACGGAAAAGCGCGGACTTTCGCGTTTCTTTTCGCGTTTCTTTTCGGTTCAAAAAGGCTTCGCGTGCTTCGGGTCCACCGTCGCCGCGAACCGCGCGTAATTCACCATCCCCGATCCGTCTCCGAAGTGCTCCACCAGCAGCGCCGTCTCCACCTCCGTCACCCCGGGCCGTATGTGCGTCTTGAGCACGGCCGCGAACTGCGTCGCGGTCACGCTGTTCACGCGCTTGGGCGAGTTCGGGTTTTTGTTGTGGTCGCGAAACAACGGCGCGACGTCGACGTAGCGCCCGCGAACGCGCTCTTCAATCGCGTCGAGGAGCCTCTCCGTCGCGTCCACCGCGGCGGTCGAGCCGCTGAGATCGCTGACGGTTCCATCGAGGTCGTTCTTCAGGAACTTCAGGTCCTCGGACTTGATCGAGCGCGAGCTGCTGTGCCGCAAGGGGTCGCACTCCAGGCTCTTGCGCGAGCTCTGCGAGACGAGCGCCCCGGGGGTCTTTTCCAGACGCGCGGGCGAGAACACCGCGTTTACGTCGTCGCAAAAATCGCGCCACCGCACCGGCTTGTCCGCCACGCGACTCGGGTACTGCTCGCACAGCTCGTGGACCTGCAGCGAGGTGAGCCGGAACCCGGCGATGGACATCGCGCTGACGAACTGCGTCTTCGAGACGTTCCCCGTGCGCTTCTTATCGAAATCGATGAAGAAGTCCTGGATGCGAACGCGCTCCGAAAACACGCGATCCTTCACCTGCGAAAACGAGAGCCAAACAACGTTGTGTGGGGTTTCGATTCGCGTTGGAGAGTCGGGCGACGTTTCCCGACGCGGCGGGTCGGACGGGTCGTTAGCGTGTTGATCCCGGCGTGACGACGCGGGGGGATCGAGCGCGGGGGGGACGGAAACGTCGGTCGCGCGAGAGAATCGGCGGCTGGGTTCATGCGGTCACGACGGAGAACGCGCCGCCGCGCGCGAAGCCCGCGGCGCGGAGCACCGCGGGCGCGTCGCGCTCCGCGCGTCCGCGCCCGCTGATCCGCATGGGTGGAATGACCCGCCTGGGTGGGAAGCCGAGGAAAAAACCGGATGTGCGGCAGGGAACGCGCGCGGGACGCGAGGTTCGGGTTCGCGTGAAAGACGGGCGCGCACCGTCTCGATGGCCATGGTGACCAGGATCGCGCGTGATGGCGCGAAAAACGGGTTCGTGCACGGCCGGGCGCCGCACGGCGGCGCGGACTGTGCGCGAGGGTGTGTTCTTATTCGTCGGACAAACCTACGGTACGATATTATTTTTTTCGCGTATGACAAAAGAGTCCGAACCACTACGTAGAAGGTAAAATCTTCGGGTGGTGAACGTCTCGTCCTTCGAAGCGACATCGGGTCGCTCGCGCGTCTCGGCGCGAAGCCGTTCGAACGCGGGGTACTTCCGTCAAATTCATCCCAGATCCCTGCAGCGCCGCGTGCGATGCGCCCTTCAGCGTCTCCACTGCGCCGCGCCAAGCGCGCGCCCTCGTCCGCAGGGATAAGCGCATGTCAAAAAAATCGACGCGTGTTTTGATCCCAAAAAATGCTGGGGTTCACAAAAAAAAAGGCGCCCGGCGCGTCGCGGTGGTTTTAGCACGCTTTTTTTCAAAGCGGGAGGTTCGTTCTTCTCAACGACCCCGCCCGGCGCTCGCGTCAGATCCGGCGCGGCGGCGCACGCTCCGGGCCCGCGGCCACGCTCGCGCCACGATGGATCACGCATGGTACGTCCGCGACGTGCACGAGATGCTCGCGTGGCGCCGCATCGGCGCGGTGGCGTGGTCGTTCGCGCTCGCCGCGCTCTTCGCGCTCGCGTACATCACCCTCACGTCGACGCCCACGCTGCGCGCCTCGGCGTGGGCGACACGGCTGGGCGTGTCGCTGGCGTTCGCGGCGACGCAGCTGCCGCCGTCGGTGCTGGTGGCGGCGATGCTCCGCCCCTCGCTCGCGCCCCTGCGCGTGGCGGGCGGCGCCGTGGGGGGAGGCGTCGACCCCTGGGGCGTCTTCGCGCCGCCCGGCAGCGAGGCGCGCTGGGCGGGCGCGCGCGCGCCGAAGCACCTGTTCCCGGCGGCCTTCGCGGCGAGCCGGTGGGTGTCGCACACGCCCCCGGAACCCCCCCCCGATGAGATCGCGCGCGACGCGCTGGGGCTCGCGGCGCTGCTCCTGTCGCACGTCGCCGCGGGCGCGGCGGCGTGCGCGCTCCTCGCATCCGCCGCGCGCGGCGGCGGATCGTGCTGCGACGGCGACGACCGAGGGGACGACTCGCACGGCCACTCGCACGGCCACCACCACCACGATCACTCGCACACGTTATTGATCATGCCTATCGTTGGCGCGGTTTCCACGTGCGCTTTGCGCGCGGCGCGCTACGGCGCTGCGCTCGGCGCCGTCACCGCCGCGCACTGGGTCCGCGGCGGCGCGCGTCTTGCGGCGTTCGCGCCCGTCGCGCGGCCGAGGCTGTACCGCGTCAAGCGCGCCGTCGCGCCCGCGTGCGTCGAGGGCGGCTACCTGGCGTGCGTCGCCGTCGTCGTGGCCGCCGCCATGACCGTGCTCTTCCCGATGGCGGACGAACGTTTTTTTTATGGAACGGAGGACGTTTCGGGCGGTTTTTTGGCCCTTTGGCCGCTCGCGCTCGCGGCGCTCGCGGCGCGATTCGCGGCGGCGGCGTGCGTCGCGGTCATCGGGGCGCTCAGCCACGCGCTTCTCGGTGCCTTGGTAGCGGCGACTGCGCTTGCGATCCGCGCCGCGATCGAGACGATCCTGACC
>Ga0181564_10005439_pt1 | contig 10577 bp, 9 predicted proteins | sample 011ome_24_FD_134512 | JGI IMG/M metagenome (GOLD analysis project Ga0181564, IMG submission 134512) | Coastal salt marsh microbial communities from the Groves Creek Marsh, Skidaway Island, Georgia - 011513CT metaG (megahit assembly) | ecosystem: Environmental > Aquatic > Marine > Intertidal zone... | reverse complement strand
TGTGCATTGTCTAAAGTTTTGTCACAATAAAAAGTATATGCAGCCGACAATGTGCGTTGTTCCATTTTGTGAAAAATGGTCTGAACGTCGACTGTCTTTTTGTTTTTAAGATCAAAGTCTATTCCAGAACGAAGCAACTCTTCGGCCAGTAAAGGGATGTCAAATTTATCCGAGTTATACCCTGCCAAATCTGCATCGTTGATCATGGCGTAAATTTCAGGAGCTAATATTTTGAAAGGAGGCTCGTTGGCTACTTTTTCATCTGTAATTCCATGAATGGCAGAAACCATTGGGGGTATGGGTCTTTCTGGGTTTACCAACCACGTTTTACTTTCTTTATTTCCGTTAGGGAAAATTTTGAGTATGGAGATTTCAACGACACGGTCAGTAGCGATATTCGTTCCTGTAGTTTCGAGGTCAAAAAAACAGATTGGTTTGCTAAGTTGTAATTCCATGGCTATTGATTTAAATTTGATTCACTAAAAGTTGGACTCCTAGACTATAACTGAGTTGACTCATCCCAAGCTTCTAAATCGTCTTTCAGTTTTTTGATAAACAATCCTCCTTGCGCTCCGTTAACCACTCGATGGTCGTAACTATGAGAAAGCATCATTTTATGACGTATTCCAATAAAATCACCCTCAGCCGTTTCAACTACAGCAGGAACTTTTCGAATTGCGCCAATCGCCAAAATTCCTACTTGAGGTTGGTTGATTATAGGAGTTCCTGTGAGACTTCCAAAAGCTCCGACATTGGTTACTGTATATGTTCCGTCCTGAACATCATCGGGTTTGAGTTGTTGGTTTCTTGCGCGATATGCCAAATCATTTACGGCTTTGGTCATTCCTAAAAGACTCAATTGATCGGCATTTTTAATAACTGGAACAATTAAATTCCCATCAGGCAAGGCCGTTGCCATTCCCAAGTTGATGTTTTTCTTTTTTATAATTTGATTGCCGTTTACGGAAACATTGATCATAGGAAACTCTCGAAGTGCTTTGGCGACAAGGGTCATAAATATCGGAGTGAATGTGATTTTTTCTCCTTCCGATTTGAAAAAGGTCTCTTTAATTGTGTTTCTCCAATTCCACAATTTGGTAACATCTACTTCAATAAAAGACTGGACATGAGCTGAAATTTTTAGACTTTCAGACATGTGAGAAGCAATGAGTTGCTCCATTCTTCCCATCTCAATAATTTCTTCAGTTTGAGGGTTGAATGTGTGTTCTTTAACAACTTGTTTGACGGGAGACGGCTTGGAAACAGACTTGGAAGAAAGGTAATCCAACATATCCCTTTTGGTCACTCGACCGTTTTTTCCAGTTCCTACAATAGCATCCAATTCGCTTTGTGATATCTTTTCTTTTTTAGCAATATTTTTTACCAATGGAGAATAAAACCTTTCTGTGTTTGAAGAAACGGATGAAACCTCAGAAATTGTTTCTTTGGCAACCTCAACAGTTTGTTCTACTTCAGAAGCCATGGGTGCGATGGTTTCGATAGCTTCGCTTATTTCTGTGTTTTGTGTCGTTTCGATGATGGCAACTGCCCGACCCACTTGAACTACATCATTTTCGTTAAAAAGACGTTCCACCAACACTCCTTCTACTTCGCTAGGAATTTCGGAATCCACTTTATCGGTGGCGATTTCAACTACGGCATCGTCTATCTGTATTTGATCTCCAACCTCAAACAACCAGTTGGTAATGGTAGCTTCAGCAACACTTTCGCCCATTTTGGGCATGATGAGTTCGTATTTTGGCATCAGAATTTTGTAATCCGTTTCAGATGCAAAAATATCAAATTATGCTGGGCTTTTGAAGTTTTTTGGCATGAGATTCACCTAACATCAATATTTCGCCCCTACAAACGGCATTGTTACTACCAATCATCACATGAGAATTTTCAGCCTTGATTTTAAACGTATAGGGATTTTTATGAGATTGCATAAAAAACATTATGTCTTTAATTGGCAATAAATCCATGTCAAAAATGATTTCTGTGTTCAATGGAATGGAAGTTTGTAGCATATTTAGAATACTCGAAAAGCTACTAACTGGCTTCAGCGTACTTTTTGAGAATTGCTTTACAAATTTTGAATCTTTTGTAATTAATGCATAATGAGAGGGTTGTGAAATTTGTTGACTTTCTTGATAAGAAGAAGAAAAACGTTTAAAAACAGTAAAGAAAGCTATCCCAATAGACAAGAAAATTTTTGTAAAAATACTCGTTGTAAAGTGTTTGTTAAAAAAGCACTGCAAGCCTTTTTGAAAACGAAGCTGATAGTCGGTATTTTTGGGCGTACTTTCTCCCTTATAGTGAATAACTGTAGTTTCTGATAAAAAATAATTGTGATATCCCGCCTTTAACGATCGGTACGAAAAATCATCGTCTTCGAGGTACATAAAGAAATTTTCATCGAACCCGCCCAGTTCTTTATACAAAGAAGTTTTCAAAAACATACAAGCTCCTACGAGCATATCAACTCTCCCAGTTTGGTTTTCGCTCAAATGGGAAGCATAGTATTTTCCAAACCATTTTTTTGAAATCTTATAGAGCCCCAAGACTTTTGTAAAAGCTACTGAAGGAGAGGACAGTCCTCGTTTTGACTCGGGTAAAAAATGACCCGATCCGTCGATCAATTTAGGCCCAACAATTCCACAGTTGGGTGTTTTTTTATGAAATTCTAAAAATTTTTCAAATGTATCTTCTGCGACTACGGTGTCGGGATTAAGGATGCAAACGTATTCACCTTTGGCAAGATGGACTCCCATATTATTGCCTTTCGGAAAACCATAATTGACAGTATTAGCAATGCAAGTAATTTCGGGATAATTTTCTTGGACCATTGCCATACTTCCATCTTTAGAAGCATTATCAACAACGATGATTTCTGCATCAATATTTTTAGTCGCTCTCTGCACACTTTGAATACAGAGGTTCAAAAAGTACTCCACATTGTAATTAAGAATAACAACGGATAATTTCAAAATATCAGGAGGTTTTTAATGAGTTTTCATAGGGTATTCGTCTAGAAATACTTCTTCCTAATGTAACTTCATCCGCATATTCCAAATCATCACCCACAGAAATTCCACGAGCAATGGTAGAGAACAAAACGTCGGAAAATTCCAACTGTTTAAAAACATAGAAAATTGTAGTATCTCCTTCCATTGTAGGACTTAACGCAAAGATGACTTCTGTTATTGTTTTTGAATTGACTTTTTCTATTAAAGTTTCAATGTTGAGCTGTTTGGGACCGATTCCATCAATGGGTGAAATTTTTCCTCCCAGCACATGGTAAAGCCCATTGAATTGGCCAGTGCTTTCAATCGCCATCACGTCACGAACATCCTCTACGACACACAACAGCGTTTCGTTGCGTTTTGGATTGGTGCAAATTTCACACAAATCGGAATCTGAAATATTGTGGCACTTCTGACAAAAATTAATAGTGGATCTGAATTGAATTAGGGCGTTTCCTAAATCCAAAGACTGCTCTTTTGGACGTCCCAATAGATGCAAAAGCAGCCGCAAGGCGGTTCGCTTCCCAATTCCTGGAAGTTGAGCAACCTCGTTGACAGCGTTTTCAAGAAGTTTCGAAGAAAAATCCACAAAGCAAAAATACACTTTTTCAAACGAACGCCTATAATAATTTTGTACATTTGAATAAATGTCCTTTATATGTCTCCCTCGCTAACGCTTCTTATAATTTTAGGTTATTTTGGAATCTTGATGGTCATTTCTTATTTGACCAAAGGGAAAGAAAACAACGCTACTTTCTTTAGTGCCAATAAATCATCGCCTTGGTATTTGGTCGCTTTCGGAATGATTGGTGCTTCCTTGTCGGGAGTTACTTTTATTTCAGTTCCAGGTTGGGTGGCCGATTCACAATTCAGTTATTTTCAGGTTGTACTTGGGTATTTTGTGGGCTACTTCGTAGTTGCTTATTTGTTATTACCTATATATTACAAGAACAATGTCACCTCTATTTATGAATTTCTAAAAATCCGATTGGGTTTACAAAGCCACAAAGCAGGTGCTCTTTTCTTTTTTATATCCAGAGTTTTAGGAGCTTCTTTTCGACTATTTTTAGTTGCCATTGTAATGCAGCAATTTATTTTTGATGCTTGGAATGTTCCGTTTGAATTGACTGTTATTCTTTCCATTTTACTCATATGGGTGTACACCCATAAGGGCGGAATCAAAACCATTGTTTGGACAGATACATTACAGACAACATTGATGATTGCTTCTGTAGTATTGTGTATTGTATATATGAACGAAGCTTTGGGATGGACTTTTACGGAGTTTCTTCAATCGTCTGAATTGGCAGAATACAATAAAGTCTTTGTTACCGACTCTTTTTTGGAACGAAATTATTTTTTAAAATCGTTTATAGGAGGCGCTTTTGTAACCATATGCATGACAGGTTTGGATCAAGACATGATGCAAAAAAACTTGACCTGTAAAAATCTAAAAGATGCGCAAAAAAATATGGTGGTATTTAGTGTTGTTTTGGTCATTGTTACAGGAGTATTTATGTTATTGGGAGCTTTGTTATTTATCTATGCAGACGCTCAATCGATAAGCCTTCCATTAATGGATGGTGAGCCAAAATCCGATTTGTTATTCCCAGAAATTGCACTCAATAGCTCCCTTGGGACTGGAGTTGCAATCACTTTTCTTTTGGGATTAATAGCGGCAGCGTATAGTAGTGCTGATAGTGCTTTGACATCTTTGACAACTTCATTTTGTGTTGATTTTTTAGGCATTGAAGGTCAGGACACATCAAAACAACTCAAACAAAGAAAGCAAACTCATATAGGTATGAGTCTTTTACTGGTCATAGTAGTGATTGCTTTCAAACATTTGTTGGATCGGAATGTTGTAGATGGTTTGTTAACTGTTGCAGGATATACTTACGGTCCTTTACTTGGACTGTTTGCCTTTGGAATTTTTACCAAACACAGCATTCACGATGCATACGTTTGGTGGATAGTCTTTCTTTCGGCGGGAATAACAGCTCTTATTGGAACCATTGATTCTGAGCTATTGTGGGGGTATAAAATAGGGTATGAATTGTTACCTTTAAATGGTCTTTTTACATTTTTAGGACTTTATTTCATTAGAAAAAAGCCTACCATTGAATGATGGCACTTCCCCACGTAAATCCGCTACCAAATGCTGCTAACACTACCTTGTCACCCTCTTTGATGGCATTCTCTTGAACAGCTTCTGAAAGCGCAATAGGAATCGATGCGGCCGTAGTATTCCCATACTTCATAATATTATTATACACCTGATGATCTTCCAAACCAAATCGACGTTGAATGAATTGAGAAATACGAAGATTGGCTTGATGAGGAACCAACATATCAATATCGGAAGCTTCCCAATTGTTTTTACTCAAACCTTCATTAATGACTTCACTAAAACGAGTAACGGCGTTCTTAAAAACCAACTGGCCGTTCATGTATGGATAGTATGACAAATCTTCAGGGTCATTTTTATCAATAAGTTCTGGAATCCAATGGTTGGTATTGGGGCCTATCATAGACAATTCGGCAGCATGTTTCCCCTCAGAATGCAAATGGGTAGATAAAATTCCTTTTTTTAAATCCGTTTCACGAGTCATTACCACAGCCCCTGCTCCATCCCCAAAAATTACAGAAACTGTTCTACCGCGAGTGCTCATATCCAATCCTCCCGAAACATTTTCAGAACCAATGACCAACACATTTTTATACATGCCTGTTTTGATGAATTGATCGGCTACAGATACCCCATAAATAAAACCAGAACATTGATTTCGAATATCAATAGCGGGGCAAGTCCCTATCCCCATAAGCTCTTGAACCAATACTCCCGAACCAGGAAAATAATAATCCGGACTTAGGGTAGCAAACACAATAAGGTCAATGTCTGCAGCTTCTAATCCTGCATTCTTTAGTGCCATTTCAGAGGCCTTTACTCCCATAGTCGCTGTCCCATCACCACTTCCTTTTTTGATGTGCCGACGTTCATTGATTCCTGTTCGCTCAACAATCCAATCATCATTAGTGTCCATTACCTTTGAAAGATCATTATTTGTTATAATTTTCTCTGGTAAATAATGACCCAAACCGGCTATTTTTGAATTGTACATATTTGTGAATTTTTTATTGCAATTTATGGTTTTTAAATTTAAAAAAAGTGGATATGATAAAGGGATGTATCAATGATACATCCCTTTACTAACTTAACCAAAAAACAAATTAATATGATAGAGTGTAAGTAATGTGTTTTTCATAGCAAATTCCCACAACTAATGAACTCTTCTTTCTATGATTAAAATAAAACCACTACAAAATTAACTTTTGTTTAATAGTTTTGCAAATTTATTAAACAAAAAGGTGTCATTTTGTCACAGACCTTTATTTTGGTACTCCTTTTGAAAGGATGGTTATTTATAAAAAAAAACAAAAACATGACAAAAGGTAAAATAAACGTCTCAGTAGAAAATATTTTTCCACTCATAAAAAAATTCTTGTACAGTGATCATGAGATTTTTTTAAGAGAATTAATTTCCAATGCTACAGATGCCACATTAAAGCTTAAACACTTGACCAATATTGGCGAAGCCAAAATTGAGTTTGGGAATCCCATCATTGATGTAAAGGTAGATAAGAAGGGCAAAAAAATACACATTATCGACCAAGGTGTTGGAATGACCCAAGAGGAAGTTGAAAAATACATCAATGAAGTTGCTTTTTCGGGGGCAGAAGAATTTTTAGAAAAATATAAGGACAGCGCCAAAGATAGTGGCATCATTGGCCATTTTGGTTTGGGCTTTTATTCTGCATTTATGGTTGCTGAAAAAGTAGAAATTTTCACCAAATCTTACAAAAATGAATCAGGCGCTCATTGGAGTTGTGACGGATCACCATCCTACTCTTTAGAGGCTTTCGACAAAAAAGAAAGAGGAACTGAAATTGTTTTACACATTGCTAAGGATTCCAAAGAATTTTTAGAAGATTCCAAAATTCAGGAGTTGTTGACCAAATACAACAAATTCATGCCTATCCCAATTAGAATGGGAACCAAAGAAGTTTCTCGCACAGAAGGCGAGGGTGAAGATGCCAAAGAAATTAAAGAAACTGTTGATAATATCATCAACAATCCTTCTCCTGCTTGGATAAAAAAACCAGCAGATTTGGAAGATCAAGATTACAAAGACTTCTACCGCGAATTGTATCCAGCGCAGTTTGAAGAACCTTTGTTTAACATTCACTTAAACGTTGATTACCCCTTCAACTTAACGGGTGTTTTATATTTTCCAAAAATTGCAAACGACCTCAACGTACAGCGTGATCGAATTCAACTGTATCAAAATCAGGTCTTTGTGACTGACAACGTGGAAGGAATTGTTCCTGAGTTTTTAACATTGCTTCGTGGAGTCATTGATTCACCAGACATTCCGCTCAACGTTTCTAGAAGTTACTTACAAGCCGATGGTGCTGTTAAAAAAATTAGCAGTTACATTACCCGAAAAGTAGGGGACAAACTCAATTCACTTTTCAAAAACGATCGAGAGGCTTTTCAACAAAAATGGAACGACATTAAAGTTGTCATTGAGTACGGAATGCTCAGCGAAGAAAAGTTCTTTGACAAAGCACAAAAATTTGCACTCTACCCAACCGTTGATGGAGATTTCTACACTTTTGAGGAACTCAAAGAAAAAATAGCAGCAAACCAAACCGACAAAGACGATAAACTGGTCGTGTTGTACGCCTCAAACAAAGAGGAACAACATGCTTACATTCAAATTGCTAAAGAAAAAGGATACGAAGTATTGTTATTAGATTCTCCTATTATCAGTCACTTAATTCAGAAACTGGAAACAAGTAACGAAAAAGTTTCCTTTGCGCGTGTAGATGCAGATCATGTTGACAAGTTGATACAAAAGGAGGAAGAAACGATTTCAAAATTAACAGACGAGCAAAAAGAAACGCTTAAGCCAATTATTGAAGAAGTTGTTCCAAAAGAAACCTATACGGTTCAATTGGAAGCTATGAGCAGCGAAACATCTCCCTTTATAATTACGCAACCTGAATTTATGCGAAGAATGAAAGAGATGCAGCAAACTGGAGGTGGTGGTGGAATGTTTGGTAATTTCCCAGAAATGTACACCCTATCGGTCAATGTAAACCATCCACTTGTGGGGCAAATTCTAGACACCAAAACAAAGAAAAAACAGGAGCGTTTGATTCGTCAATCCTTGGATTTAGCAAAATTATCTCAAAACCTACTGAAAGGTGAGGAATTGACTTCTTTTATTCAACGTAGCTTTGAAATGATTAAGTAAATCATACTGTTTTAGAAATAAAAAGAGGCTGTCTGAAAATCCTTATTTTGGCAATCTGAACGTGTTTCAGATTCTTTTGTGTGCTGAAAATCAGTTTTTTATATTTTTCAGGGAGCCCCTATTTATTTTTTTATATATTAGTGGAGTGAAACTAACCCTAAATCATTTTACTCACATGACTACCTGCTCTCTTCTTCTCAATTTTTTCAACAGAAATCAGCAATTCACTCATTTTAGTAAGTTTGAGAAAGGTTTGTTTTTACAAAACTTATCTATTAACAATTAAATACTTTTAAAATGGGAATTCTTACCACAATTATTATTGGAGCCGTAGCCGGATGGCTAGGCAGTATGATTTTTAAAGGAAGTAGCCTTGGAATCGTTGGAAACATTATCGTAGGTATCATTGGAAGTTTTGTAGGAGGATGGCTTTTTGGCCTGTTGGGAATCAGTTTAGGCACAGGTTGGGTCGGAGCTATTCTTACGGGTGCCATTGGAGCGATTGTAATTTTGTTTTTACTCAATGCGTTTTTTAAGAAAAAATAGCTTTGCAAAACAAAAAAATTAAAAAGCCTTTCAAATAATGAAAGGCTTTTTTTATTGGGTAATCAAAAAACCCTATTTTTATAAAAAAATGAACGTTATTCAACTATACATCATGGGGATTATATACATCGTTTTGGGTGTGTTTCACTTTACAAGCCCCGAATTCTACAAACCGCTAATGCCCAAATTTTTACCCGCTCATGCAGCACTTATTTTTTGGAGTGGCATCGCAGAAATTGTTTTGGGAGCTGCTGTGTTTTTTCCGGCTACTAAAAACTTGGCGCTTTGGGGAATCATTGCCATGTTAGCCGTATTTTTAATTGTTCATATCAATATGCTTTTTCCTGGTAATCAACTCGGAATGCCCATATGGGCCTTGTGGCTTCGGATTGCGTTGCAATTTTTACTTATATATTGGGCATATTCAAACATAAATTAAGACCTCTTGATTTCTTTACCCGATGCTACCATTGAATTCTTTCCTCATTTTTTAAGTGAAACTCAAGCCGATTTTTTGTTTGAGGTGTTGTACAACCAACCAACTTGGCAACAAGACACTATTAAAGTATTCGGAAAAACATACCCACAACCCCGACTGACCGCCTTGTATGGAAATAACGGACTCCCCTATTCGTATTCCAACATCACAATGTACCCACACCCACTGACTCCCGAAGTAGAAATGCTGATGCAACAAATAAAATCGGTGTGTTCGGCTGAATTCACATCGGTGTTGATGAACTTATACAGAGACGGATCGGACAGTAACGGATGGCACTCTGATGACGAAAAGGCTTTGGGAAATCAACCCACAATCGCCTCATTGAGTTTAGGGGGTTCAAGAATGTTTCATCTTCGACACAAGTATCAAAAGAAGCTCCGTCATAGTATCGAACTCACGCACGGAAGTCTGCTTCTGATGAGCGGTGAAACTCAGCATCAATGGCAACATCAAATTCCAAAAACTAAAAAAGAGGTAGGACCAAGAATCAATTTGACCTTTAGAAAAGTTATGGAAGTAAAAAAATAACCATATTTGTGTCAAGAAAAATCAATCTGTCAAATAATTACTTACAAATGAAACAACAAAAAATCATTTTTCTTCTTGTGGCTGTTTTTGCTGCCTTCAGTTCGTGCTCGGATGTTCCCAAAGACATGCTTGTAAACATCTCTGTTAAGGGATTAAAAAAGGGAACTTTATACCTACAAAAAGTGGAAGACTCATTGATTGTAAATGTGGATTCTATTTCCGTGAATACCGAGGCACCCTTTTCGTTAGAAGCAAACATTGATTCTCCCGAATTGTTTTATTTGTTTTTGGATAGAAAAAGTACAAATCCAAACGACGATCGCATTCTGTTTTTTGGGGAAAAAGGAGTTATATCCATTGAAACCTCTTTGGAAAATTATTTTTTAGGTGCAAAAATCACAGGTTCGGCTTCACATGATGTATTGAGTGAATATCAGACCATGAAAAAACAATTCCAAAACAAACGACTGGAATTGTTCAAAGCCTATTTTGATGCGGAAAAAACAAACAAAACAGATACGTTGGCGATTTTAACAGCGTCCTCTCGGAGTTTGGAAAAAACGGAGCTGTTATACACCATTAATTATGCGATTTCAAATGCGGATTCTGAGGTAGCTCCTTATTTAGCAATCACTGAATTCCCAGCGTCAGCTA
>Ga0181564_10005438_pt1 | contig 10577 bp, 10 predicted proteins | sample 011ome_24_FD_134512 | JGI IMG/M metagenome (GOLD analysis project Ga0181564, IMG submission 134512) | Coastal salt marsh microbial communities from the Groves Creek Marsh, Skidaway Island, Georgia - 011513CT metaG (megahit assembly) | ecosystem: Environmental > Aquatic > Marine > Intertidal... | reverse complement strand
CGGTTTTTTTATGAAAATAAAAAATAGTAACAGAAATGTAGGTAGTCGAAGTAAAAATCCATTTCCTAAATCTATGCACAAAAAATAAAAGAGATTAAGATTCGATAAAATGGAAGATGATCGTGCAGATGCATGATCTAATAACATGGTGAAAAATAGATCTGTTTCAAAATCGATACTTAAAAAGAAAATAAATACGCATACAATTATTGATGTGGATAAATTGATTAAAAAAAGTCTTAAATTTGAATTAACATAATTAAAGTAAGCGATTACACAGAGGAGTGGCGTGGTTAAAAATAGTATTATTTGAGACGATAAAATAGAAAGACCAATAAGAATAAAAGAGATCAATTGAGTCCAGTTATTTTTGTAGTTGAATATAAGAAATAGACCCGTAACTAAAAGTGGAATAGAAGTACATTCCGGTCGGAGACTCCACCTGAACCCAAAGGCAATGATGACCGGTATTAAGTAAGAAATAAGATTTGATTTATCTTGAGCAATTTTACTCCATTTAATTAAGGCAATGCTAGTTAAAACTATACAAAGAATTACATAAATACGAATTGAAGTATCTGAAACTCCTGTTAGAGAGAGCCAATATCCCAAGGAACGCATATGTAAGGGAACAAACCAGTAGGGTTTTTGAACCTCCGAGAATTCTGCGGTATAGTCTAAAACTCCTGGATTTAGGAAGTTTCCAGTTTCAGCAAAGTGAACCGCAGTTCCAGCAAAAAATAAATCATCTCCATGTGGTAGTGGGAAGTCGGAATAAAAAAGCACCAAAGAAAAGATTCCTAAGAAAAGTGCCAACTGCCAATTTCCGTTTGCAGGATGAAATTTCAACATATTTAGGCAAATATTGACTCGCATAAAAACTGTTTTAGTTGTTTGGGATTTGGAACTAAATCCGCATCTTCGATTGATCTACCTTTTAAATCCATTCTCTGTATGCTTGGGCATTGAAAGATATGATGCTCCATTCCCATAATGTCAGATAACTCTTCATAGCAGGTCGCAGAACTATACTCTCCGCCCTGTTCGTTTGATCGAATTTCGATTACTTTTGTGCCGGGACAACTGAACATCAAATTAGTAAGCCCAGCTCCGTGGGCACCTACAATGACCTCGGCCCTTGAAAATGTGTTTATCTGTTCTATCAAACTCATTTTGGATGGATCGATTAGCTTAAAACCGAGGGAGTTTAAAACTCCCATACATTCATCTTCATTAAGCCATCTTCTTGTGGTACTGGAACCTCGTGATACAACTATTGCCTTGGGTTTATCCTTGTGGGTTTCATGTGAAAAACCAAAATGGTTTAGAATTTTTTTTGTTACATTTTTAAGTGCATGTTTGCTTAAGCAAAATGTACCAGTGAAGAAATGCAATTCTTCACTTTCCAGATGAAGGTTTCGCTGAAGAGAGACTTGTTTGACTTGGTCCAAGCCAAATATTTCGTGTAAAGTTTGGCAAGCAGGGGAGGGTGGTTTCTCGAAAATAATTTGATCAAAATTACTGAGCTTTACACCACTTTCGAATAATAAATAGAGATCACATAATTCTTCTGCTAAAAGATGCCAATAGTTGGATCGCGATGAAAGAAATAATGTTTTACCGTTTAGCTTTTTAGCCATAGGTAATTTAATTGTTCTAAAAACCCAATGTTCCTCTGGTTCAGGACCATAACAAGATGATTCCTTGAATAGTAATTTGTCGTCTGCAGTTATAAAAGACCAGGGATTTAAGTTGACCCTGGCGTCCTTTAAAGTGACGTGATACCTTTCATTGCATTGTATTTGCTGAGTCTTCTTTTCTTGTAAAAGTAATTTTTTAGACCCTACATTATGGTTGTATTTTAGATAATCATCAACATCCACGTAATACCCATTTGGCGGTCCGAAGATTTTTGAGTTTGGGCTAATAGTTGAAAGCAAGGAGGCAATCTTACATTTAATCCAATTTTTAAACCTTTTAATCAAAGTTGTGCGTCTAAAAAACCCTCTTTAGCAGTTGTTTGATCAAGTTTCTAAAAGAAGCATTTTCAATACTTAGTTCAGAACATTTCTCGGAAAATGCTGCTGGATGTATCATGTGTTTTCCTGAAAAATTATTGGAAAAATGCAGGAGTTCATCATTAAAGCTTTTCTTAGAATAAATCATCATGTTTTGCCTATACCACCATGCCACCTCTTCATTCTCCCAGAATCGTGGTCGCAAGAAATCGTGCTGTCTAAACCCCTTTACTCCGAATTTATCGTTCCAGTATGAAGGTGGGCGTTCATTGACATGATGTTGACCTCCTTGTTCCGGTACTGCTGCTGAAAAGAGTATTATGTCAGATGCTGAAGTAAGATTGGATATTAACGAATCCGATAAGCAACCGTCTAAATGTTCCGCTACTTCTAGGCAAATGCAGAGGTCGAATTTGTCTTTAGGGTTATGTCGGTAAGATTCCAGGTTTACAGAATGAAATGAAGTTGTGGGTATTAATAACTCCTTGGTATCAACCCACTCTCCATCCAATCCCATAATTTTTTTAACGCCATGTTCCTGAAAAACAGCAAGCCAACCTCCCTGTGCACACCCGAAGTCTAGAACAGACATAATGGGAAAACTCTTCAATATAAAAGGTACGATTTGTTTGGCAGAATTAACAGCCGGGTTAATCCACCAATTATAGTCTTCCTTTTTGTAAGTTGTTGGTTTCAATTATCTGTCAAAACATTGGCAATGCGAATCAATGTTTCCTTTGGGGATGCGTGTTTAGAAATTTGCCTCAATCTATCTTTTGCATTGAGATCAATTGAGCGATTCAATACTTCCTTAATTAGACTTATAAATTCTTGATGAGTTGAGGCAATTTTAGCTGGTGGTGAGTATCTTGACATCGAAGGTATTGCAGTGGTGATAGTTCTTTTCCCAAGAGCTGAATATTCGAAAAATTTGTTAGGGCAAATACGTAAGTTTTGTCCGCTAACTTTATAAGGAATAATGCCAATATCGGATTGAAATACAAGTTCTGCCAATTCTTCATAATTTAAATCTTCCCAAACTCTAATATTTGAGCACTTTTTGAGAAGTTCAATTTTCGCTTCTTCTGTTTTGTTCATCCCATCGGATTTCACCCCTAATAAAAAAGCGGTATCAGGCAAAGCGTTTGCTACTTTATGTAGTAGTTCGAAATCGAATCGCTCCCAAGATAATCCACCGATGTAAGATACTTTGTTTTTAAATTGGGTGAGACTTAAAAATCTTTTTTCTAGCAATCGATTTCCTTTGAAATTCATGAATTCGTCTCCCGCGCAAGTAGATGATAGAAATTTTTTCCCACGGAAATTTGTTGGTATATCATCTATACCTACCCAAGGCATTACTAAATCATAGTCTTTATAATAATAGTACTCTTCTTTCGGATCAAAGTGGTCTCCTGGCCAATAAATGGTATGCGAAAAGCTATGGCTTTTAGTGAGCCAAGGGTGCATACAGCAAATCGACCAAAGACATAAAGAATCATTTACTCTTAAATATTTTGATATTTGTAGATCGAACAGTTTACGGTCTATTGATTGGAATTTCTCGTATTCATTCCGGAGGGACCATGGGCGTAAAACAGTTATTCCATCAATAATCCTTCTTCTTTCCTTGAACCAAACCATTGGGTGCCGAGTTGGTCTATCCACCCAAATAACATCGGAATCATGAGACTTTTTGAGTTCATACGCATAGTCTTTTTGGAATACATGCAAATAATAGTCCCAAAAGCATCGGCTTATCATTACAGTTCTTTTGCATGGCCAGTACATTTATTTAGTACCTTTGTTGTTAAGAGCCAATACCTTGAAGGTTTGCAGTGATACGAGTGCTTGCGAAACCAATATGTCGATACCTCTACCTCTAAGCGTAAATAAGCAGTAAAAAAGATTTTTGGAAATTATTCTAATAAAATTTTTAAGGTACAAAGTTGGTCTACCGAACTCATTATGAGCATCTTTGTGCTTATCCAGAAAAAGTAATAAAGATTCAATTTGATATCCCTTAGTTTTCCAGTTTTTTCCTCCGCTCCGGAGTGAGCGCCACGGGTGACATACAGCTGCATTTGGTACAAATAAAGATTTGATTTTGAGCTGTTTTAGCCGGTGAGCAAATTCGACATCCTCGTAGGCAACGCGAAATCTTTCATCAAAACCACCTATCTCATTGAATAAGCTTTTCTTAATACAGAGATTGCTTGTCCAAAGCATACCCCCTGCACTATTTTCAGGACAACCTTCAGCCCAAGTTTTTCTTTCTCTATCGGGGAAAATTCTACCTTCGAAAACCTTTACTTTTGGATGATCTATGATGGCCTTTTCATAGGACTCGATGAAATCTGGTTCAGGTATACAATCGTCATCGATAAAAATTAACCAGACACCATTTGAGAGCATGGCCCCAGAGTTTCGATTCCCTGCTGGACCATTCTTTTTTCCTTTTGTCCAAGCGATACCCTCGAATTCACTCATGATCAGTTCTCGTGATCTTTGATCATTAGAGTCATCGGAAACAATTACCTCGTAAGGTTGTGCTGTTTTCTGAATTTTGGGTGAAAGAGCAATCAGAGCCTTTTGCAGATCCGCTGGTCTTTCAAAAGTGGGAATGATAACGGAAAAAAACAAGTCTTCTAAAATTATAAATTTATGAATACCAATCTCTTCTTTTTTGAAATAGTGCATTACAAAAAATGAACGGCGTTCTAATATGCCACCCTTCTTGGTTACAGATACTCATCAAATCATATCCAAGTGGTGATAGAAAATCAGTAAACTCATTAATATGGATGAATTTCCCATTATTTCTAAACAAAGTTGTTTCAACTATGATAAAATCTACCATGCCGATTTTTAATAGTTCTATACCGCCTTTAAGTACATTTAAATCATGACCTTCTGTATCAATCTTTAGTACAGAAATTTTAGAAATTCCCGTTTCCCTGACAATGTCATCAAGTTTCCGAATCTCGATCATTTGTTTTTCACCAGTATTGGTTGAATCTGAAAGAGAAAATAAATCGCTCCGAGTACCTGTATACATTTCGATTTGATCTCGGGTTGAACCGAGTGCCATCTCGTGAAGATGGACATTTGGTAAATACGAAATTAAACCCTTCAATTTTTTAAAAGTAGATGAAACAGGTTCAAAAGCATTAACCATTGCATTCGGAAAAATTGACTTAAAAGCAATTGTTGACTGTCCAATATTTGCACCGACATCGAAGAAATTATTGATTGGAATCGAATAATATTCAGCAAGTTTTTTAATCTCAAAAAAAGGGTCGAATCCTTTTGGCAGGGAATTTCGATAAATTCTGAGACCAAAGTGTTTCTCACAAAATGTTTTGAGCTGTTTAAATACCATTAATTTTAGAATGTTTATCTTCGCCAAGTACAAATTGAAGAAAGTCTTCTACTGCTGTGTCGAATTTAAGCGGAGAAAATTCTTCTTCTGCAATTTTTCTTCCGTTCGCCCCCAATTCTTTTCTTAGATTAAGGTTTTTAGACAGTTCATTCATTGTAGATGCCCAATCTTCAGGTGAATTGGGGCGAACCAAAAGGCCACATTTTCTGTCTGCTGGATTAATATGCAAGCAACCGGATTTTGTCATAATCACAGGTTTCCTCATGGCCATTGCTTCAAGTAGATTGGTGTAACCGCAGGTATCCTCGGGGTCTCCTCTTAGGGGAATGCATACACCAATGCATTGTGCATACCATTCTCTAAGTGTTTTGTAATCGATAGCTTGGTCAGGTGGATCAGTTGAAGTGGAAATCCAACTTATGTTATCAGGCAAACTGATTGGTTTCTGGTCGGAAGGACCAATAATTCGTAGATTTATATTACTGTTTTTACAAGAGTCTATAAGAGTTTTGTAATCCCTATTGGTTTTGCCAGTAGCTAAAAAGAAGGATTCTGTTTTTTGATTTATTGAAGGTTTGCCATCGAAAAGATCAAGATCTACACACCAAGGAATAAAGCGAGAAGGCGCAAAGTTAGAGAAGTATTTTTCGGCAGTTGGGGTAAGGCAAAGAAAACCATGATTTTTTTTTAGATTCGATTCGTTGTAAGGGTGAAAAGGGTTGGTTGAACTTTTTGCGGGAGGGCGAAACACCCAAGAGACAAGTTTAGTTTTTTTTAATCTATTGGTAATTGATAGAGGACCAGAAACGGAATAAATTATATCAAGATGCCCATATTTTTGAGAAAACCTAAATTCGTATTTATATCCAGCAGACCTAGGAAAGAAAAACCTGTTGATAATCTTGATTAAAAATTGAGGTAATCTTGAATCTCTTTGTTTAATAACTTCTGATGAGAAGTTCCCAGACTGTCTAAGAGACATACAACCCCAAGTGTGTTGATATGGGTATTGTCCAGATAAAATATCTGATTCTCTTCCCTCCAAGTAAGGATGAAGTATGCCGATTTTTGCTGGAGAAATCAAAATTGATTTAAATCATGAGGTGAACAAATTAATCTGAGAGTTAAGACTTAGGTACTTTCTTTCCAAAGAGATTTTTTGTAAGAGAATTTTTCAAAGATTAGGTCCAATACTTCTAGTCTTTTATCATCAGAGAAAGTCTCAATCCATTTTTTTCCTTTAGCAATCAATTCATCTCGAAATATAGGATTTTTATGGAGACGATTCAAAATATTTGCAAGTCCCTCAAAATCAGTAGGTTTAATTTTTAAACCAGCATTTCCAATTTGTTCGCTAAATCCAGGCAAGTCGGAAACAATTACTGGAGTGCCTATTGCAAATGCCTCCATTGGGGGCATATTAGTTGGTCCAAAAAAAGAAGGCATTACTAATGCGAGTGATTTTTCATAGTACACAGGCATCTGATTATCAGGAACATATCCAAGGTATTTGACCAAATGAGAAATTCCTTTGATCGAGGCGTAATTTAGAATCATATCGAGGTTGCCACAATCTGACCCACAAAAAATGGCATAGACAGAAATTTTGTATTTATATTTCAAATAAGTCAATGCATCAATAATTAAGCGGTGATTTTTATGTGGCCAGAATTGCGCGGGATAAAATACGAATGGTTTATTATTTGGAATATTAGCATATTCAAATGGGCAGAAACTTTCTTTTGTATCTGTTTCAAGTATGTTCACGGAAGCAGGCATTCTGATGCAATAAACTCTGTCTTTATCAAGACTATACCTTCTAATAAGGGTATCTTTTCCCCATTCTGATTCTGCTATTACAGCTGTTGCTTTGGGTAATGCTTTTTTTAAAAAGGATTCTCGAGCTTCAAATTCAAAGCCTTCTCGTACTTCTGGAAATTCAGGATGATCTCTATGACAATTATCCCAAATAGGCAGTATATAATTTAGATTTTCTAAATATAAACAAATTGCATTAGGACTTGTGAAGTAAACAAGATCAATTCCATCTTTTACAAAATTTGAGTCAAACGGCTTAAGTATTTTTAATTTACTTAAAATACGATTAATTCTTAAATTCTTCCTTAATTTGAAAATAAATTTATCTTTTATTCCAAATTTAATGAAACTGACCTTTTCATTCACAAAAGAAGTATTGGATTTGTCAAAGGTATAGTAAAAAATATTATATTTATTATTTCTCTTTGATAGAATCTTTAATGCGGAGCAACTTGCATGAAAAGCACCACCTGAAAATTGTGCTGTATTAATAACTACTGCAATGTTTAACATTAAGACTGTTTGATTGACCTTTGCCTTTTAGAAAATCTCATTTTTAAAAAAAATAAGATTGAATGAAATAATTGAAAATGAGGCGTCATTAATGAAAATAGAGCGGAAGGAATATCTAATGCTTTTATGTCCATCTTCATCATCGGGTTTAAACTAGCTTTGATATTGTGAAGGTAGGCACTCAATTTTGGCGTTTCATTACAGTCCATATACCACCTCGAATATCTTTCCATTAGTGAAAAAAATGTATCTTTTTTTTGAGAATAAATTTTTGCTTGTGAATCACCAACCATATGGTATCCGTTTTTAATAAACTTCATCCCCATTTCTTTATCCTCGTTGAAACTTAAACACTTATTGAAGCCTCCGCAAAGTTCATAATAATCTTTTCTTATGATGGTTCCATATGTAATAAGAATGTCCGTGGGTACGGTTCCACCGGTGTCTTGTTCTTCTTTAAAAAGATGACGTGCTTTCCATCGGTTTAAGAAACTTTTCTTATCGGAAGTATATAATTGTCCATATGTACATGCGATAGATTTGTCATCAAAAAACTTTAGCAATTTGCTTACGAAATTTTTCTCAATCGTATTTGTAGAGTCGACACACAAAATAAAATCACCTTTGCATAATTGCATAGCTTTATATCTAGAGTATCCTCTACCCATATTTTGCTCGTTTCGATGAATCTTAATTCTTTTGGGATAATATTCTAAGAAATTGGATGAAATCGGGGGATTGGATCCATCATCAATAATTATAATTTCAAAAATTTGAATATCTTGCTCGAGTATTGATTGAAGTACTGCGGGCAAATATTGCTCATTGTTATACGTAATGACATATGCAGAAATTTTCATTTAAAATCTGCAATAATACATTTCATTTTATTTTTTAATCTTCTGATTAGGGTGCCTTTTTCTATCTTGAAATAAGTTCTATCAAAGTCGTTACATCTAGAAATTTTGTTTGGATGATTTATGTTTGTGATACTACCTCTTTTATTGGGAAAACCTTCAAAATTATAATTATTTGATATCGTATTGGTTGCATTCGGACCAAAGCCTATATTTGAAACAAGGTTTCGAGTTGGAATGATGGATAAAGAATTATTTGCCCAACAAGCATAAATCCAAGCATAAGACCAAGCCCATGGATCTTCATTCATGCAATGTTGGTCAAAAACCTTCATCATTTCTTGGACATGTTTAGCAGAGTTACACCATGTTTGAAGGAAACAATCTTTATCCTCATTTTGCCAATTTTTCATCGACAAATCCATGTGCCTCCAAGCTCTCTTCCAAGTTGCGAATCCCCATGCAGCTGGTCTTGAAGAAAAAAGGTAGGAGTAGGAATAATTTTTAGGGACTGCTTTTTCGTAGAAGTTACATCCTGCTATGTGGAAGATTGTATGATCATGCTCATACTTTTTTAGCAATTCCTGGCAATAATAGAAAAAGCTATCATCAACCAAGTTATCATCTTCAAGAAAGATAATGTCGTCTTCCGTTTTAAAAATCTGATCTATTGCAGAAACGGTTCTTTTTGCTAATCCAAGGTTATGATCGCTGTAAATTTTTGTGAATTCGCACTTCCAATCTATCTTATCTTCAACATATTTTCTACATACGATGCATAATTCTTCATCCGAAGAGTTTCTCGGACCATCTGCTATGAGATATAATTTTTCAGGTTTATGTTTTTGAATAACAGGGAATGTTACTTTTACACAATCCGGTCGATTAAAAAATAGATAGGCTACTGGCTTCTTTTTATACAAATTAAAAATACTTTTTTATTTTTGAGAAAGGTGAAGTTTCATTGTTTTCTAGTTATGAAGCATAAAACTCAGGAATTACTAGGTTATGACATTTAAAAATTCTTTTTAAATTTTTCAAAAAAATTTTTTACAGGATTAGGAACTTCTTTATGATATGGGTTTCTTTATCGCGTATATATCACCCCAAGCACGATTATCATTATTGATTAATTTTAATAATATACTTTTGAAATTTTCAATTGGTTCCCATTCTTGCATTTCAAAAGAGAGAGATTCTCCTTTTGAATACTTGAAAAGATATTGCCCTAGTTTATCCAGGCGATTAATGCAATTTATGCTAGCATCAATATCCTCAGATGTAAACTCAAAAGATAAGCATTTTACCGTATGGGTTAATCCGTGGAGTACTTCTAGTTCATAACCTTCCACATCAATCTTTATAAATGTAGGTATGCCAAATTTGTTTATCATGCTATCAAGGGTATCGATTTTGGCATCGATCGTCTTATTCCAATTGTAAGAGGAAAACCTTCCACTTTTACTGGTCGATTCTATCCATCTACTACTCATAGAAGACAACACATGTGCATCACTAATTTTGAGTTCTACAACTGTCGGTTTTGTCCCTAATCCAATCGGCATTAAAGTAAATTTCCGGTGGTTTTTTAAATGTTGCGTCAAATGTTCACATAATTCTGGTTGAGGTTCAAAAGCTACAACATTGGCACCTAGATTAAGAAATAGTTTTGATCTGGAACCGACATTTGCACCAACATCGAATACAAGGTCACCCTTTTTTATAAATTGAGAATAAAAACCAAGTTGAGACTGTTCTAATTCTGTCAGGCGAAGAAATTGACCTTGAATTCTTTTGTTAAGTAGAAACTTATTGAGCAAAATTGAACCTGGAATTAATTTTATAAGTTCTTTTAACATTTTAGTTATGCAGATGACAAAATTCAGAATGATACTTCACTAAATTCTAACTTTTTAGTGTTAAAATTATTTCTGTCGATATAACATGTTGGCACATTATTTAAAAATGCTGCCCAAGTCATAAATGTTG
>Ga0181564_10005423_pt1 | contig 10594 bp, 11 predicted proteins | sample 011ome_24_FD_134512 | JGI IMG/M metagenome (GOLD analysis project Ga0181564, IMG submission 134512) | Coastal salt marsh microbial communities from the Groves Creek Marsh, Skidaway Island, Georgia - 011513CT metaG (megahit assembly) | ecosystem: Environmental > Aquatic > Marine > Intertidal... | reverse complement strand
GATACGCTCAAGTTTCACGGGTCGTCGTTTGAACCTGGATTTTGGGCGCGCGTGTACGATGCCATTCTGTTTCCAATGTTTGACGTCGTTCGCGCGACTGAGTTTGACAGCTCCGAAGCTTCGGAAAAGCAAAAGAACGAGTGGTTATACGGTGCCTGTGATAGATGTTTAGCGCTCGTCGTCGATTTAGCCACCACGGAAAGTTTCTTTGCCAACATCATCGACTCCGGCGTTTGGCCAAAGCTCTGCGATTTGTTGGAGAATATCAGCGGAACCTTTGCGCACGAGCAACTAGCGTCGTGCGGCGCGCTCGCATTTCGACGACTGTTGGAAGGATTAGGAAGAAACACAACCAAGAACAGGTTGAACGTCAACGAGTGGTCTCTGGCGGTTTCGAAACTTTGCAATGTCTTCGATTTAGGCCATCCGTCTATTCTCTTGGTTGACTGCGTCGGAGAATGCTTACACAAATCGAGAAAATCGATGCCGAACGAGTGCAAGAAGATGATGTTTGAGAGAATGCAGGCTATTCACGAAGAAGAACAGTATGACGTGAGTCTTCGCGTAAACTCCGGTTCCGTTTTAGTCGCCTTTTGCGACCAAGACGCGGAGGACATTCACTTTCTCCAATGCGCGATTCTGTTCGCGTTGCACGAATATCACAACTGCGCTTCTATCGTAGGTTCGGAAACTGCGCGGAAAGAGTCCGTAATGCGTGCACCTTTAGCGGTGCAGTGTTTGAAACAGCTCGTAAAAATCGACGGTGCGTTTGAGAAGAAGAAGTTCGCGGACATTCTTTCGCAACTCGTTGGCACAAACGAACAACCGAACGAAGTCTTATCGGCTTTAGGCGAAGTGTTTGGGGTGAAAGTTGCCCCGTTGATGTTAAGTGCCGAAGCAGAAGAAGGCGAATCGTGGTCTTGGTTTTAACATTTTTTTGGTGTATTCTTTTTAAAATAACAAATTCTTTGATGTACAGTAAGGGCCCCGGACTGGGGATTATTGGTGTGCTACCTATTTTACAGTCCTCCATCCCTCTTTCACTCTATAATACACGCTGTCGCACTTTTTTTTTCTGCTCTGCGGTTCGTTCTCATCGCGTTTTCTTGATTACAATTTCGTCCGCGTCGTCGTCGAGATTGAAATATGTATATTACTTTCTTTATGGTACAGCGATTTGGCCGTCGGAGACGCTTTCTCGCTCCGGTATTAATAATAAACAACAAAAAAAAGATCAGCGGCACTTTTTTCACGTGCACTTTGTTTACATGAACGTCACGCCGTCGCTCGTCGGGTCGATGCGCTTGCGTCTTTTTTCCATGTACAAGCGCCTGAAATGTTTTATGAGTAGTACGTACGTATTCAAGTAGTAAAAAAAGAAAGCAAAAAAAGGTCAGCGAGGTGGGGAAAAAGGAAGAGGAAAAACAAAAAAAAGAGAGAGATCCAGCGCAAAAAAAGCTCTCTTCTCGCCTTTTTTGAGACCACTTTGAGACCACTCTGGAATTTAAAAAGCGCTCTGGACCACGAAAATATCGAAAAAAAGGAAGGGAAAGAGAGAGAGAGAAGAACCGGGGAAAAAGTGTCGAAGACATTTTCGTCTCGTAAAGCGCACCTCAACTGTAAATCAGCGACGGGAATCGGGATCGGTTCCGAGAAATTATGGTGAAACGAAAGATTTACCACGCACGCGTCCGAAGAGCTGGTCGAACGCTGCGTCGCGAGATGCTCTTCGTCTTCCGTTTCGTCGTCGTCGTCGTTGAAAATTTTCAACTTTTTCTTTCTTTTGTTCTCGTCCAAATTTCTCGTTCTCTCGGAAGCAACTAGGTCAGCGCTGCTTTTGCTCTTCTTTTCTTCTCTCTGCAATTCTTTCTCGTGCTCTCTTATGAGTTCGTTGAGCAACATTTTCTTGATCGGACTCTCCACGAAGACGTGCGGAGGGGTCAGGCGTTCGTTCGAGCTGTCGTCGGACTCCGAAGACCGCGCTCTGTGCTCCTTTTTCGCGCATTCAAATCCGACGCGACAGTCGATCTTCCCCGCTTTCACCACCGATGGCGGGAACAAAGTGGCCATGGTACAACAGTGCGGGTAAATGTTAAACTTTTGGTCTGCGCGCGCACAGTAAACGACAATCCGAGTATTAAAGATTGCCGATCAAAAAACGCAAAGATAAATATTACTCCCGCGCTTTTCTCTTCTTTGATCTGGCTTTATGCCGTCGCAAACGAGGGGTTTATATGTTATACAAATAACGTAATGCGCGCTCTCCCGTTTTGACGTTTCGTTTCTTACGTGAGAAAAGGACGAGACGCTTTTTTCTGCTGACTTGGCGCTTTTTACCCTAAATCCAGAGCCGATTTTCGATTCGGCGCAGTTCTGTGACACTTCTTTCCCGTTCTATCTTCTCTCTCTCTCTCTATCTTCTCTCTCTCTCTCTCTCTCTCTCTCTCTCTGTCTCTCTCTGTCTGTGTCTGTGTGTGTGTAAGTGTGTGCACGCGCGAGCATCTTTCGAACGACCGAAGAAGGGGGCACAGACGAGACGACATTCTCGGTTATTTTGGATTTTATCTTCTTCTTCTTCTCGGTGGGAGAGAGAGAGCAAAAAAAAGGGAAAAATCAGAGCTTCGTCTTCTTCTTCTTTCTCTTGTGACTTCTTCTTCCTTCTTCGTTCGTGCGGCAAAAACACAAAACAAAGAGAGAGAGAAAGAGAGAGAGAGAGAGAGAAAAAGAAGACACACAACAACAACAAATAATGTCGTCGAAGCACGCGTCGAAACAACTCGGCGCGAAACTCCAAAACCTGCTCGTCGCGTGCGGCCGCGCGAAAAGAGGGCTGTACCACGGGAAAACCGTGCGGTTCGGGAACAACGTCAGCGAGGATGGAGGGAACAAAACGAGACGAAAATGGTCCCCGAACGCGAAACGGAAGCGGTTGTATTCGGAGGTTTTGGACCGGATGGTTTCGGTGCAAGTTACCGCGCACGCGTTGAGGTGCATCGATAAAGCCGGTGGGTTGGATAATTACGTTTTGAACACGAGCGCGGAGAAGATGGCGAGTTTGAAAGGGATGGAATTGAAAGACAAGATGATGCGAGCGCTTTTGGAAGTGGACGCCGCCGAGGTCAACGACGAACAGCCACCGCCACCGCCGCCAAAGAGCGATTGATCGTAGCTCGTCGAATGACATTAGGGTAGTAGTGGTAGCATGGATATAGCAGCGTTTTGTAGATGTATAGTATCGTTACTTTAGTTTGTACGAACACGCGTACGGTCGCTCGCTCGCGCCGAGGTCGAGCGAGAAAGGTTTTCTTTTCGAGCGTCATCAGAAAACTGTCGTCTCCTTTTCACGAAAACGTTCTTCTCGTCGTCGAATCATCCCTCGTTGATTTCTCGTTTAGTTTACGTTCGTTCGTTCGTTCGTTCGTTCGTTCGTTCGGCATCCTTCCCACTTCTTTCAACCTCTTCTCCTTCCTCTTCGCGAGGCGAAATTTTTGTTATTTTTTCACACATCACCTTTACACACGCGAAGAGATACGACACGAACACGCCACATAAATTTCTTCGCGCGCGCGTTTCAGTGGGCCTCATCAAACATCAATCATGCCACCAAAATCCACTCGCAAGACGCCTTCATCTTCGCTTTCTAAAACTACGACGACGACGACGTCCGATGGGTTTCCACCGGTTCCCAAAAACTGCGTCGTGACCGGCGGCATGGGATTCGTCGGCCGAAGATTAGTCGAAATGCTCGTTGAACGAGGCGCTGAAAAAGTCGTCGCGTTTGACATCAGTCCGAAACCCGCAGACGCGGATCCGAAGGAAAAACGCATTGTGTGGATGCAGGGTGATTTGACAAAGTTGTCGGACGTGAAAAAAGCCGTCAAAGGAGCGGATTGTGTGTGGCACATCGCCGCGTTGGTTGGACCGTACCATAAGAAGGAGATGTACGAACAGGTGAACCACGTCGGGACGAAGAACGTAATCGCGGCGATGAAGTTTCACGGGGTGACAAAGTGCGTCATGAGTTCAAGTCCGAGCACGAGGTTTGATGGGAACGATATCAATGGCTTGAGAGAAGACGAGTTGGATTTTCCGAAAGTGTTTTTACAAGAATACGCCGAGTCGAAAGCGAGAGGCGAGCAAGCGATGATGGCAGAGAATAACAATAAAGATTTTTTTAGCGTGGCCGTGGCGCCGCATCAGGTGTACGGGCCGAGAGATTACTTGTTCTTGCACAACTTCTTGTTGAGCGCGAAACGGCTGCGGATTTTCGGTGATGGGGAAAACTTGATCTCTGCGTGTTTCGTGGACAACTATTGTCACGGTTTGATTTTAGGCGAACGCGCGTTGTACCCAAAATCCCCAGCGTTGGGTAAGTTTTATATCTGCACCGACGGCGAACCTATTAAGTTATGGGACATGATTGATAACGCGTTCGTGCGACTCGGGTTTAGAAGTTTAAAAACCAAGTTTCGATTACCTGGATGGGGATTTATGATGCCGCTGGCGAAAGCGTGCGACCTCGTCGGCTACGTTCTCGGTAAAAAATTCAAACTGACGCCATTTTCTGTTCGAATGTTACTCATCAACCGCTATTTTGACATCTCCAACGCGAAGAGAGACTTGAACTACGAACCTATTTATTCTTACGACGATGCCTGGGAAATAACCATGGATTGGTTCGAGAAAGAGTGGATGCCGAAACACGCTCCCGAAGTCGAAGTGCCGAAGCGAAAATCAAAGACGAGCGCTACTAGGAAAGGTGGCAGGAACGCGCAGAAACGGTAAACGACGACGCGTATTTGCGCGCTGCCCACTTCGCGACGCGTCGTTTGTTCGTTTAGCTTTGTTGTTTACATTTGAAATTATCACGTATAATATAGGAAAAGAGAAAGTTCCCATCTCCTTTTTTGCTGCTGCACTGAAAATATCTCCTACTTCTCTCTCTTTCCCTGCCTCACGAGCACAAGTTTCGGATATTGTTGACGTCAGAGATTTGCGCACACGCACACACGCAACGATGTTCGCCTCCTCGCAAACCATCAGCCAAACCACTCGATTCCACAAACCGAATAAAAACAAACAACGAAAAATGTCGACTAAAATCAACGGTTTCATGACGTTACGTTCGGAGCCAGATGCCCCCGCGCGTTCTGTGACTTCCGACGATGTCTCGTCGTGGCCAGAAATCGAACGGATGTTGGTGAAAGCGTGCTCGATATACGCCGGCGATTCTTCCGTGAATGGGCGAATGCAAGCGGCCGGGCAACTCGGTCCGCACACGACGCACGATGCGGTGAGCGAAATGAGCGTCGTGGAAGTGTTTACGACCGCGTACGAAGGGAGTTTGGAGGATTGTTCCACGATTTTGGACGTCCACTACCGATTGTTGGGTACGTCTTTTTTACGTTTACGTTTATAAAATCGATCGCTTACTCGTTTCAAAATTCTTACCTCAACACACACATGCACACAGCCGAAACGCTCATTTCAGGGAACACGGAGTTAGTCGAGCACGTGTACGAGAAATTTGCGGCGTTGCCGCCGAGATTACGCAAGTCCAGTTTGCGCGCCACAGCGGCGTGCGCGGAGGCGGGTTTGTTGCACACGAGAGAGGAATACGAGATGATGAACGCGGTGTTGAGCGAAGTCGTGGAGAGTGGAGAAGCCGACGAAGGCGCTATAATGGAGTACGAAAAGAATAACGCGATGTTGAAAGCGATGGACGATATGTTAGAGGCGATGTTGAAGAATGTCTCGGATTGGTAAAAATTTTTCCGGATCGAGAACAAGATTAGATTAAAAAACGCGCGAGTCAAAAACAAGTTTAGCAAAACAGCATTTACTTATATAATTTAATATAATAGTATGATTTACCATTCTTTGTGTGTTGTAATCAATCGTTCTCTTTTTAGTCTTTACTCAATTCCGTCCCCGGCGCTCCGAAGATCAACGCGTGCCACGCGAAAACGATGAACAACATTCCACCGACGGCTGCCACTAACCTCTGACTAATTTTCAACGCCAAAATCTTCCCCCCAATCACCGCTAAACTCGTACAAAACGCGTGCCCGACTATCGCTCCAATGGTGACCCCGTATGGGTCTTTATGCGCGGCCAACGCGATGGTCGTAATCTGCGATCGATCCCCCCACTCGGCTAAAAATGTCAACACGAACGCCTCCAAAAAGATTGGCGTGCACACTCGACTCAAAATCCTGCGCACTTTCCCTTTCGGCGCTTTGTCGACGTCGATTTTCTCCGCCACTTCGTCCACTTCCTCTTGCATGGACTGTCCCGGTTTAGCTCTCCACGCGATGTAAAATAAACGGCACCCGAAAAACGTGTACAAAACAAACGCGCATTTGTTCACCACTTTTGGACTGATTAACATCGGCGCAATCACGCCCAAAGCGGTCGATAAAACCGTCATGATCGCCAACGCGGACAAAGCTCCACTCAAAACTATCAAACGCGGGTGACGCATCGCCATAATCGCCGCGATGATAAACGTCTCGTCTCCGAGTTCCGCGACTAAAATCATCGCTAAAGACGAGAGAAAGGCGTCTTTAAAGTCGCCGATCCCGTCGCCGTCCGAGTCTCGCTCTCCTTCTTCGCTGCTGTGGATGCTAAATTTTCTACTGAGTCCACCGCCTCCTTCTGAGGACTGTTGCGGGGCCGCGTGCGCTCGCTCGCAAACGAACGACGCGACGATGACGAGCGCGACGACGAGGAGGAGCGTCGTCCTCGATCGTCTCAAAGCCGGCGGTGCAGACGACGACGACGACGTTGAGCACATGTTTTTCATTTTTTTTTCCCACAGCACTCGTTTTTGAAGTGAAGCTTATCTCTTCTTGCGCGTTGGTTTTCGACTTTCAAAAAAACAAACAAAACAAACAAACAAAAAACGCCAATTTTGCTGCTCGCATCCACGTGCCTAAATTTACAAATCGTCGTTTTGAATGACTACGTGTTTCTATAAAGCTATAACGTTATACAATTTGTGGTAGTACAGCGCTCTCTCGAGTTCTTCTTCTTCTTCTTCTTCTTCTTCTTCTTCTTCTTCTTCTTCTTCTTCTTCGTCATTCAGAGCTCTCGCACGCCGCACTTTCGAACGATTTCTAAAAATCCTCTCTCGGTGACGATGCTGCTTTTTTTTTCACCCCTCGCTTCGCTCAAATCGTACGCGTCGAGCATGTTTTCAATCTCCGCGAGCGTCCAATCGTGGTAACCGTATTTCGCGCACACATCGAGAAGGTTTTGGAGAGTGAATCCTTCTTTTTTTCCTCCCGCCTCGTCGTCGTCGCAGGGCAGAGCTCCTCGAACGCGTTTCGGATCGTTTCCTTCGAAGGGAGCTTTCCTCGTCCTCCTTTTTTTCTTCGTCGTCGTCCTTTCTTCGCGTCGTCGACGCCTTCTTCGGATTCAGATTCGTTTTCCAATTCTTCTTCCTCTTCTTCTTCGTCTTCTTCTTCTTCGTCGTCGTCGCTCGAGGTCTCTCCTCCCTCTTCCTCCGACGAGAGCGCACTTTTCCTCCTCTTTGTCCTCTCCTCCCGTTCTCTCTCTCGTCCTCCTCGAGTCGTCGACATCGCCGGCCCGTTCGATTCGATTCGAGAGAGAGAGAGAGAGAGAAAAAAAAGTATGAAGCAAACTCTTCGCGTTATTCTTTTTTTCCATCATCAAAACTTCAAATATTTATTCCTCTTCTGCTCTTCACTTCTCTCTTTGCGAAGAAGAACGAACAAAAGTCGCGCCCGCGCGGCGCCCGAGAGAAAGAAACGGCAGTTTTACTTACGCGCTCATCGCATCGCTCTCGTCTTTTCCTTTTCTTTTCCGAAAGAGAGAGAGAGAGAGTGAACATAAAAAGAGCGACTCGGCATAAAATTCTTTCGTCGTTGTTGTTGTTGTTGAAAAGTGTAACTAACATTTTTGAGTCCCGCGAAGATGTTCCGGAAGAAAGAGAGAGAGTCCTCGTCGCAGTCCCAGTCTTCGTCGCCTCCGAAAGGCGCTGGTGGGAGTGGTGGGAGCGCTGGTGCTGGTGGTGGTGGGAGCAGCATGGCGTACGCGGCGTTAGTCTTGGACGCACCCTCGGGGAAACCATCGAAAGCTTTGAAAAACTCGGGGTTTCCGAGAACCCATTTTAAGTGTCCGGATGGCAGATACGCGCTTGGGAAACAGTATTTAGTCGTTCCGGAGAGCACGGATAAAACGACTTCCTCTTCGCGAAAAGAACTAAAGACGAAAGGCTTGGAAGATTTCGTGTATTCGGGCGCGCATAAGCACGATCCGAGCGCGTCGATTTTGCTGACACATTTCTACGACGCGACGCATAGGATGACGGCGAAACTTTTATTCGTGGCGAAGGGCGAAAGCGTGGCTATGTTTGATTACAACGCGCCGAGTAAAGACGGTTGCGTGAAAATTTTAAAGATTGATCGATTGAATGAACGGAGCAGCAGGAGTAGTTCGAGTTATTTTTACAGTCAAACGGGCGGCGGCGGGTCTCACGGCGTGGACGAGGACGGGAGAGAAACGATTACGTGTATGGCTTGGACCGGGGAACGCGTGAATGATTGGAAGTTTGCTGACGTGCAGCACGGTACGAGTGGAAATAACAGACCACCATCAGGGACTCATAATAATAATAATAATAATAATAATAATAATAATAATAATAATAGCAATCCTGCATCATTAGCAGGTATAACGGGCGTGAAGGATGAATACGTCCCGGATATGTTCATCGGTTTGAGTTCGGGTGCGATGTTAGCTGTGAAACTTCGAAAGTCCTTCTCGGATAAGAGAGCAAACACTACGAAGCGAATTTTGCACAAGATGCGCTATCAACCGCAAACAAAAAATACAATCTCTTCATCAGGAAGTGCGCACAGAACGACGTGCTTGAAAGTATCTCCAGACGGGAAGATTGTTGTTTCCTTACACGCGAGCGGCGACATGTACCTGTACGACAGAAGCTTGATGGGATTCGAGTCCTCGCAACCAAACACGACCGCAAACTCCGGGAATTCAATAGCAGAGGTAACACAATTTGCACCAATATTGTACCCCGAAGATTCGAGGTTGGATGTCACGACGTCTTCAACGACGACAAATCCGCGCTCACGATGGCATTTTGGCGCTGCGCCGTTGGAATCGTGTGCATTTTCTCAGTCTGGAAAGAAACTATGCGTTTGCAGCAGAGATGGTATCGTACGCATCATCGATATCGCAAGAGCTTGGAGGAAAACTAATAAAAATAGCAGAAAAAGTAGCATTAGCAGCAATGGTAGCAACAGTAGCGAAGAAAATATTTTCACTGTTGCGAGATTTATCGATAGCGGTTTCAAAAGTTATTTCGGCGCGATATTTGCCGTAGCTTTTAGTCCGTGCGGTAGGTTCATCGCGGCCGGTGGCGAAGCCGCCGTCGTTGAAATGTTTGATTGCAAACAAAAGTGCGTAATAGCATACGGTGGTTCTGGTCATCAAAGTTGGGTCACAGACATATGTTTCGATGTGCACATGATGACTGCGCCCGATGGGAATAGTACGTACGCATCTTCTTCTTCTTCGGCGATGCATAGCAACGCCGATAACGATCACGACGAAGACGAAGACTCAGATTCAGATACGAACGGCGTGAACGATGTTGAACCAGGTACCTTGCGCGTTTTTTCGGTAGGCGCGGACTGCCAAATGTGCGTCTGGGACTTCATCACCGAAGCCTTCATCCATGAAGGCGACGAAGGATACAAGGAAGAGGAAGGAGTAGAAGACTCCGATTCAGACCGTGACACCCTGATGTGCGACGATGGTGATTATGGCGAGAGACATCCACACCACAGACGTCAACGTTCGAATAGCGTCGCCATCGGTGGTAGTAATATCTCGCGTGAAATCAATTTCGTCGATGAAGACCACGACGGTTCTCTAATGACGACGAAGAGAAAAGATGACCGCGACGAGGCAGATCTAATCGTTGAGTCGATGAAACGAAACGAAACGACGAGACTTTTGCCAGTCATGGCGCACAAGTTTCACGATCGACCAATAGCAAAGGTACGCACGAATGAGCACGGGATTTTGACGTCTTGCGACTCTGGAAAAGTGAAACTGTGGTCTCGACCAGTAACTAAGGAGCGTTACTTGACATTCATTGAAGAAGAAGGCGAGGAAGGTTAAAATAATACAACTACAATCAACGCGCGACGAGTCGATAAATATTAATGATATCATTATAATCATCTCTATACAAATCTTCTCTAAATACATATGCAAAAAAATCATCCAATTTTTCATCGTCTTTGTAAGTTATCCGCCGCTGGAAATGTGTAAGTCTACTTGTAACACTCTCTTGACTTCTTCGTACGTCACAAATGCGATGGCAATGCTCGGCATGACCTTGATGTAATTCGCGCTCAAGCCGTGGAAAAACGCACCCATCCCTTCATATCTAGCAATTTTACCGAAGCAGTCAATCATGCCGCTATATTTCGCTTTTTCCATAGTCTTACTGGCGCTGCCTTGCCAACCGGCGACTTGTAAACGCCGCCTGACAACGTCGAAAGGATACGCAACCGTTTGTCCAACCGCGCCGGCAAAT
>Ga0181564_10005422_pt1 | contig 10594 bp, 8 predicted proteins | sample 011ome_24_FD_134512 | JGI IMG/M metagenome (GOLD analysis project Ga0181564, IMG submission 134512) | Coastal salt marsh microbial communities from the Groves Creek Marsh, Skidaway Island, Georgia - 011513CT metaG (megahit assembly) | ecosystem: Environmental > Aquatic > Marine > Intertidal zone... | reverse complement strand
GTAAATGCCGGCAGTCTGGTTCCAGTCTAGAGATAAGGATACCGGCCCGCGTGTATTGCTCTGAAGTGACCATGAAGGCAGCCTGTAGTACTGCTCTCCTTTGAACTCTTTGCTCGCGAAATTTCCCATCAAGGTAGGGTCAAAAGCTCCTCTAGCCTTTAAGCGCTCGGCTTTGGCGATAGGGAGTTTATTGCCAACAGCCTTGAGCAAAGGGTGGTATTGGTCTACCCAAGAGAGGTAGTTTTCGAGCGTAAGTACCTTGGGGTCCTGCTCGATTTGTCCAAAAACCAAACTGCTGCTCAAGAGCAAGATATAAACGGCAAATCGCTTCATTATTTGATCTTGATTTTTGGTTTGTCTACTTTTTCTTTTGCCAAAATAGGCTCGTAATAATCTGGAGGGAATGAGTTGAATTGACGCCAGATTTCGTACCAAACTGGGACGTTGTTCAACAGGGCGATTCCTCTAGCCCCTGTTCCCGCGCGCAAATTCTCGGGCCAGATTTCTCCGGGGGCCACCAGGATGCGGTACTTCCCGTTTTCGTTGGTGATTTGATCGATGGCCACCACAGTGCCCTCAAATGTACCGTAGCTCGAATTAGGCCAACCTCGGAATACAATGGCGGGCCATCCATCGAATTGGAACATCACGGTAGAACCTTCGTGGATAAGTGGCATGTCAATAGGGCTGATGTACAACTCTACCGCTAAATCATAGCTCGTTGGGACGATGGTTGCCAGTGCGGTGCCTTCTTTCACGGTTTCTCCCAAACCTTGCTTTTTCACCTTCGCTAACATACCCTCTTGAGGTGCGATGATGTAGTAGTAACCACTGCGCACTTCTAAGCTGGAGAGTTTGTTTTTCAGTTTCGAAAGCTCACCTTTAGCGGAAGCCAAATTGCTTTTCGCCGTAGCAAGATCGCTTTGTGCTTTGGAAATCTTTTCAAGAAATGCATTCGTGTTGTTCGAGAGTTCTAGACGGGCATCGAGCAGTTTGTTCTGGCTGTTTTCCCATTTTCCCAGAGCACTCTCCGCTTTGGCTTGTTGCTGTGCCAATTTCACACGGTATTCTTCGACCTTGGTGTTACTGATCAAACCTTGCTCCACCATGCTTTCAAATCGCTTGGCCTGCACCTTTGCTACTTCAAGATTCTCTGCCTCTGAGGCGAAATTCACGCTATCCGCTGTTGCCGAAGCGATGGCAGCGTCGAGCTTGTAGGCCAGACTTTGTGCCTTTACCGTTTGGTTGGTTCTCAGTGTTTGAATAAGAGCAGTGAGTGCGGTTACTTTTTGCTCGTAACCCATTACGGCCTCCTTTTTGGCATCAGCTTGCTCTTTGGTACGAAGGATGAGTTCAGGATCTAGGTATTCACTTTTAATCTCCCGCAATCGAGCGATGGTATCTCCTTTTTTAATCAAATCGCCTTCATCAGCATACCATTCTGCAATCTGTCCAGCAATGGCCGCTTGAATTTCATTCGGACGCTGTTCAGGCTTTAACATCGTTACTTTTCCTTTGGCTTGGATGTTTTGAGTCCAAGGAAGGAAAAGAGCGAAAAGGCTGAATACAGAAAGAATGATGATATTACGCTTGACCTTCTTTCCGATAAACGGGTTGTTGAGCATGCCAAAACTCTTGTAGCGTTCAGGCTGCAAGCGGTCTTTTATTTTTTGATTAGATATATTCAGCATGGTTATAGTTCTATGGATTGTGTACTGTATTGTTTGACCACATCTAAGTTCGAAGCTGCGACTAGGGTCCAGGGCTGTTTTTTGTCCCAAATAAAGTTGATGATCGTTGCTCGTTCCTTAGGGTCGAACAAGTGGAAAATATCATCCATAAGCAGGAGTCTTGGACGTGTCACTATGGCGCGCGCCAACAAGATGCGTTCCACTAAGCTGCTTGAAAGTGGTATTGCAGTAGGGCCTACAGGTGTTTCGTAGCCTAGGGGGAGGCTTCGCATAAAGTTCTTGAGGCCAAGACCTTCAATCGCCCATTGAACATCTTTTAATTCAATCTCCGGCCTTCCTAAGGTGATGTTTTCCATTAAAGTTCCTTCGAAAAGGTCTTCTGAAAGGAAACAATCTCCAACGTGGTACCTCAAATCTGCAGTGTTTAGGTTGCCAGAGGGGTTGCCGTTGAAGCTTACCGTACCCGAGGTAGGTTCGTATTGTACTGCAAGAAGTCTCAGCAAAGTCGATTTTCCAGAGCCGTTCTCTCCGGTAATGACGGCACGTCCTCCCGAGGGAATATGCAAGTTTAAATTCTGCAAGATTTCCAAAGTGCCGTCCTGTGAAGTATAGCTTAAGGCATTTAAATCTATGCTCGCGCCCATTCCTGTGTCGATATCGCTAAACAGGAGGGTGCCTTGGTCTTCTTCTAATGGGATATCGGTGACTTGACTCATCTTTTCCACGGCTGTAAATACATCGTAAATCGGTTCCATGGTAAGAATCAATTTTTCTGCGGAATTGATGATCAAAATGATGACGATTTCAGATGCTACGAACTGACCGATGTTGATCTCATTTTGAATCACTAGTAACCCACCTAGTATAAGCAGTCCTAGGGTAACTAGTGCTTTGAACGCAACAATGTTGGCGTATTGGAAGATTAACACTTTCCAGTGCTTTTTTCTGTGCTCCAAGTATTTGCTTACTAATCCGTCGGTACGTTCAAGAGGAAGTTCGGTGTGTCCAGCGCGCTTGAAGGTGTCCATAGTACGCGCTATCTCTTTAAGCCAGTGTGCAATCTTGTATTTGTACGTACTCTCGTCCATCGAGCTCTTGAACCCGCGAGGACCGGTATAATAGAGGATGGCTACAAGAAGTACAATAAGGGCAACACCAAAAGTGATAAAGAAGGGGTGATAGGTCGATAAGAGCACCAGCCCTATCAAAATTTGCATAGCGGAAGCGCTAAAATCCATGAGGATTTTAGATAACCCCTTTTGTACGTTCAGGGTGTCAAAAAACCTGTTGATCAACTCTGGCGGGTATTTCCCGCGGATAGAGGTGTTTTGAAACCTTGGAATTCGATACGTAAACTCAAAGGCAGCACGTGCGAAGATGCGCTGCTGTAAAATTTCCGAAATACTGAGCTGCATCACCTGCAATACCCCGCCGATAATCACCCCTATAGTGACAATAGCACTAAGGATTATCCAGTTGGTGCTGACAGTTCCAGCTTGAATAAGCCCTACGATCGCCTGGATCCCGAGCGGAAGACTCAGGTTGACTAAAGAGTAAAACAGGGCGTAGGAATAGAGGTATAGAATGTCTCTCCGATCATCGGCGAGCATGGCCATAAATTTCTGAAACGGATTCTTATTCATTAGGCTTGTATAGTTTTGAGTGTCATGTGTGTTAGGAAATCGACGATATCGTAAGTTCCTGATTTAGAGTCGGATAATCGCGGTAGATGTGCGGAAAAAAATTGCTGGCTTTGTGCCGCTTCAACCACCGTTGCAAATAGACTGTGGGGGTAGGGGTATTCAGGATTGATTTGCAAGGCTATGAGTGTTAAAGTATCACAGACGCGCTTGTATCCCAAAAAGTAGCCTTCTTGATTTTCGCTGTCCACCTCTTTGGTAAGGTAGATTTTGGGATACTCAGCAACTACCATTCGCTGCAGAAGTGTCTCGTCAATATGCGGGATGCGTTGGTCCTGATCCATAGGTAGTACCAAGAGTTCAATGGCCTTTCGTAGTTTTTCTTCAGGTGCGTTCAAGACTATGAACTCCTGTGCCATTTTCACCTCTAACCATCCCCAGTACCAATTCATCAAATAGGCTAAAAGCTGATGTTTGTTTTGGAAATATCTATAAACACTGGCCTCTGTGCTGTCTATGGCCAGTCCAATTTTTTTAAAGGTAGTTTGTTCGTACCCCAGCTCGGCCAAGAGCTCAATGCTTTTAGAAATGATTTTACGACCCAATGCTGTTTCGTCTGGGTTTTTGACGAATAGATTTGGGCTGACGGTGATGTTCAATGCATTCATAGTAGTATTAACGCTACGCAGATATAATTGTTTAGCAATATAAACATAATAGTAATACTATCAAAATGATATCGAGATAAATCTGCTGTTAGAATTCTCCGTATCTTGCGGCAGGATTCTTTATGTATAGAATCCATTAAAATCTATTTATGGCATTTGATGCACTAGGGCTAGACCCAAAAATCCTCGACGCACTTAAAGCGCAGGGGTACACTTCACCAACACCTATTCAAGCTCAAAGTATACCGATTCTCCTCGAGGGATTTGATTTATTAGGTACTGCACAAACAGGTACAGGAAAAACAGCGGCGTTCACGATTCCAATCGTACAACATTTATTGGAACAGCCGACTTCAAAAAGAAGAAAGATTAAAGCACTTGTAGTGACTCCAACTCGTGAATTGGCACTGCAGGTAGGCGAAAACGCCAAACGATACAGCAAAAACACAGGATTGCGTACGGCCATCATTTTTGGTGGTGTAGGTCAGAACCCTCAGGTAGACCTCTTGCGCAAAGGTGTGGATATTTTAGTAGCTACCCCAGGTAGACTTTTAGATTTGCAAGGGCAGGGACATATTGATCTGAGTGCATTAACTCACTTTGTCTTGGACGAAGCTGATCAAATGTTGGACATGGGTTTCATTCATGATATTCGCAAACTATTGAAAATCATACCTTCGAAGCGTCAGAGTTTATTCTTTTCGGCGACGATGCCGAAATCTATCCAGGAGCTTAGTTCCCAAATTCTCAAGCCCAACTACCAAAGTGTTCGCATTGCCGTGGACAAACCCACAGCAGAGCGCGTTACACAGAAGGTCTACTATGTGAGTAAATCCGAGAAACCGTCAATGTTGATACATCTTCTACAGGACATGGAAGGTTCTGTGCTTGTGTTTGGACGAACGAAACACGGGTGTGACAAGGTGGTGAGAATCCTCAGTAAAAAGGGGATTACTGCAGCTGCGATTCATGGAAACAAGAGTCAAAATGCACGTCAAAAAGCATTGAAAGGCTTTAAGGCTGGTGAGATAAAAGTGCTTGTAGCGACGGATATTGCGGCACGTGGCATTGATATTTCAGGATTGGAATATGTGATCAACTACGAGTTGCCTAATGTCGCTGAGACGTATGTTCACCGCATTGGCCGCACGGGTCGTGCAGATGCTTCTGGTGCTTCTATTTCATTATGTAGTGCGGATGAGCGTGATTACTTAAAAGATATAGAGAAATTGATCAAGGCGAGCATTCCCTTGGATGAAGATCATCCCTTTACGGAGGGTGCCGCTGAAGAATGGTCTGATCCAGAAAATCGCAAACCTAAAAAGCAAGGACAACGCGGTCCTCGTCCAGGACGAGGCGGTTCGCCGAAAGCATCTGCCGGAAGAGGTGGACGTGCACCGAGAAGGCGCTAAAGTTGATCGAGTAGTTCTTCAAGGGCTTCTTGGAACTTCGTGCGGCTCCATTCTTTGATAGGAAATCCTTTCGGGCCGTAGCCTGCGCGTTGAACCAGTCTGCTCCAAAGGAATTGGTCCCCAATATGAGGAATGATCAGTTGCTTTTTTTGGAAACGAAGTGCACTATGTGTGGTGCCAGATCCTCCATGATGAACTACAGCACAAACTTTTTCAAACAACCAATCGTAGGGAATGTCGCTCACCACAAAAATGTGGTCGGGCAATGTTCCCTCGATTTCTATACCTCCCCAGCTTTTGTTGATCAGAACGGGAATGTTGAGCTTCTCGCTCACGGTTAAAATATCCGCTCCAACCAGCTGTGGTTTGCTGTTGATCATTGATCCAAAACTTATGTAGAGTGGGTTGGGGTGGGTTTTTAAAAAGTGTTCCAATTCTAAAGAGGGAGTCCAGTGCTTGGATTTGTTTCGCTCGCGAAAAGTAGTGACTTGTACGTGCTCGGGCCATTCGTCCGGCCGCGGAAAGAGTTCCTGGTCAATCGAATATTCAACAGGCAGCTGATTTAATAGAAAATCGTGAACCTCCTTCTTTTGTAGCGGTTTGATTCCTAGGTGTTTTGCCACTGCGTTGCCATAGCTCAAGATGGATTGTTTGATCAGTATTTGATTCCCTAATTTATAGGTGAGTTTGTTCCACCAAGGGCTCTTTGGCGCTCCAAACCCGATGGAGGGTTCTTCGTTCACCGCGTGAATCAGGCAAGGGACAGGCGAGAGTAATTGCACCTTTTGTCCCTGACGAATCGCTGCGATTATCGGGTACACACATTTGATGTGGAAAATAATATGATCAGGCTTGAAGTGGTCTACAGCCTTTTTCTGATCGCGAATCAGCTGGTGTTGGATGGGAGCGGTGCTTCGAAGTAGTTTTAACATCGTTCGAACTCTGGACAGTGGGCTCCCGATCTGACCTGTGATTTGCTTGACATCAGGGTCGGTCATTAACTCAAGAAACTCAGGCGTCATCGGATAGAATGACGGTGAAACCTGGAGCGAGATTGATTGGAATTGTTCTGGAAAACAGAAGGCTACCTCATGACCTAGTTCTTGTAAATGTTCGCCTAAGGCTAGAAATGGTTCGATATCTCCGCGGGATCCTAGAGACATCAATAGGATTTTATCCATGACGTTCGGCAGTAGGGTAGTTGCTCACGGATTTTAGGTGATCAAGGTGAGCCAAGTGCAGGTTTTTTCCTTCTAATTCGGTACGTTTTTTATAGACACTGAGGTGATTCATCACGGTATGGTCGATAAAGGATACTTCGTTAAAATCTAAAACTACAGATGTTCTGTCTTTCAGGGCATTATCCAATCTACTCTTCAGTAGCAAGTAGTTAGAGAAATGAATGGGTCCACTCAGATGAATAACAGTTTCCTCTAAACTCGTGCTGTTCTCAGGGCTTTTGGCGTTTAATTTGAAAAAGGAGACTATTGAAACACCTTTGGCTAACATTAGGAGATATTTCGCTAAAATCCCTATACCTATTCCAACAATTAGATCGGTCGCAAGAACTGCAACAAGGGTAATAATGAAAATAATGAATTCTGTCTTGCCTATTTCGAGCATATGTTTGAACTCCTTCGGCGATGATAGGCGAAAGCCGGTAAAAACTAACATTGCTGCTAGGGCAGAAAGAGGAATCAACTCGATTAATGGCGAGGCAATCAAGAGGAATAGTAAAAGAAAGAGACCATGGAAGAAATTGGCCCATTGTGTTTTTCCTCCATTATTGACATTGGCTGAAGAGCGAACGATTTCAGAAATCATTGGCAATCCTCCTATTAGTGCAGCAAGGGAGCTGCTCGACCCCATAGCAACGAGATCTTTATCTAAGTTTGATTTACGCTGATAGGGATCTAGTTCGTCAACTGCTTTGGCACTTAAGAGGCTTTCCAACGCGGCTACAAGTGCAATGCCAATCACTGCGGTCCAAAAAGGTCCAGTGGTAATTTTACTGAAACTCGGGAATGTAACTCCTCCTTCTCCGAAAAGCTGATGAGGTAGCTCTACAAGTGCCACTTTTGGATCATTCATCCAAGCGCCTAATCCTACGGAAACCAAAAGTACAATCATTGGTGCCGGTATCTTTTTTAACCAGGGTAGATTGATGCGTGAATGCACGATTAATATCGCGAGTGAAACAAGACCGATAATGGCAGATGGAAGATGCGCTGAGCGCAACGCCAATGGTATGTGAGCAGCAACTTCTAGAATTGAACCAGCAGGTGCTGCAACGCCTATAGCGGGATAAAACTGCTTAATTAAGATGATCAAGCCGATAGCAGAGAGCATACCATGAACAGTGGCAGATGGGAAGTAGTCGCCTACTTTGCCCGTCTTGAAAAATCCGAAAAGTGCCATAATCAAACCAGCAATTACAATAGCACCTAGAGCATGAGGATACCCCTCAAAATTATTTTCCACCCCTCCGCCTCCTAGGCTGTCTACGGCACCTAAAATGATGACAATAAGGCCTGCTGCTGGGCCGCTGATTGTTACGAAGCTCCCTGAGATTCTCGAGCCGAATAGCCCTCCGACTATCGCTGTGATTAAGCCCGCTAAAGGCGGAACACCTGAGGCAATAGCAATGCCTAAACAAAGTGGTAGAGCAATCAATGAGACACTAAAACCAGATACAAGGTCATTCTTGAAGTGGTTTTTTAGTCCTGCAATTCCTTGTTTGGGCAACATATCTCTCTTCATAGTTGGGTGATTATGGTCAGCGCTTTCGCAAGTTTTCAAATGTAAGTCATAAAGAGCTATAATCTTAACGCTCCTTTGGTCTGCCTCCTATTTCATAACAATTTGTGTAGCCAACCCCGATAGTTTCATTTATATGGAAATTACGGGGACTATCCGCTTTTATGTCATAGGCTTTACAGGTGAATGTGATACTATTGTATGCGTAAGTGTTGAATGCCTTGTATGCTTCATGCATTAAATCGAAATGATTATGTTATCTACCGAATTACTACAACAAAATGACTTTTTTGATATTGCTCAAGAGCTTGGCCAATTAGGAGCCTGGGAGTATAATATCATCACTGGTGACCATTTTTGGAGTGAAGGAGTCTATAAAATTCACGACGCTGATCCAGAAACTTTTAATCTTACCGACTATACGCTTGATAATTGGTCAGCGCCTACACGAGAATTGTTTGAGGAGTCATATGCGAAGGCTCTAACTGAAGGTGAGGATTACGATATATCTGGTGAGATGCGCACGTTAACGGGGCGCCATATCCACTTTAGAACTTCCTGTAGGGTTTTAAAAGATGCGCAGGGAAACATCACTCGTCTTGTTGGTATATTCCAAGATATTAGTCATTTAAAGGAGCAAGAGGCGCTCATTGAAACCTATAAGCATGCATTAGATAAGAGTGCCTTAGTTACTGTTTTGGATAAGGACTGGACTATCAAACACGTAAACTCGAACTTTGAGAAGGTTTCTCAGTATAGCAATGAAGAGCTCTTAGGTACATCTAGAATGGCACTTTTATCCGAAGATCAAATAAAAATACTCCAAGATCAGGCCATTCCTGCTTTGAGAGATTCGGGACTTTGGTTTGGTGAGATTGCCAATACGAGAAAAGACGGCGAATTATTTTGGTTGTCAACCAGTATTGTAGCTTTAAAATCACATAGCGGAGAGGTTGATCAATACCTAGGTTTTTGCACGGACATTACTGAGAAGAAAAAAACTGAAGAGCTATTAGCAGAATCTCAGAGGTTAAAAGTTATTGGAGAAATGGCTGCATCCATAGCACACGACTTCAATAATTCACTTCAGGCTATTATGGGAAATATAGAAAGCGCCAAATTGTCTATCGGAAATCCCATTCAGCTACATAAAAATCTCGAATTAATTGAACGAGTCGCATTCAATGTTAAGGACCGCATCAAAGCTCTTCAAAGCCTAGGTCAGCCGGCAAATCACAAAATCCAAAAATCTACTAAATCTATTGATTTTCTTATAGAAGAAAGTGTTGAAGAGTTATCTCCCATTTGGAAAGATCAAGCAGAAAAAGATGGCAAAACAATCAGTATTTCCGTTGAAAATGTAAAGGATAGCCTTTTGGTTGCTGTTGCAGATGGTGATGTTAAAAATATATTTTACAATCTGATCAAGAATGCAGTAGAAGCAATCTCTTCGAAAGGAACAATAGAGATCTCTCTAAAGCAAAAAGAGTTGCAGGTTGAGATAGATATAGTGGATAACGGCATCGGGATGTCCAAAGAAGTTCGAGAGAAAGTATTTACTCCGTTCTTTTCAACGAAAACCTTTGAAGTGGGTCGAGGTCTTGGACTAAGTGGTGTTCATGGGTTATTACAATCGGTTGGGGGAAGTATTAATATAATCGACTCGAAACCTGGTGTGGGAACGCATATTAGGTTGTTGTTACCTGTCCTTGTTGAAAACGACGAAGTTGTATCGAAGAATGTTTCTTCCTTGGATGATATTCAAGGTTTATCCGTTTTATGGGTAGAGGACGATGCCGCTATTGGGGAAAGCTCGAAATTTTTACTTGAAGCTTTAGGGTTAAAATGCCACTGGTCTTCGTCTGCTTTTGATGCACTAGAGGAGTTGAAGCGTCGTTCTTTTGATTTCATTTTGTCGGACATAGGTATGCCAGAAATGAATGGTTTCCAATTTCGGGAGAAGGTTCGCGAATTAAACATAGACGCTCCGTTTGCATGTCTTAGTGGCTGGGAAATATCAGAAGAAGATGCCAGTCGTTATGGCATTGAGTATTCTTTGATGAAACCATTTAATTTAAATTCGATACAATCTTTGCTATTGGAAATGGCTCAGAAAATCTAATCAATTCCTATCGGAATAGTTTCGTCATAGGGTTCTCAGTTTTCTGTATTTTAGATGCATGAAACAACTCTATTTGTGGATTGTATTGCTCATAGGCACCAGTTCCGCTTTTGCTCAGAACTGTACTGTTGTGGCAAGTGCAGATACTATGGTGGCCTGTGTGGGAGATACTATTTTTCTAGAAGCTACGGGTGCTTCTGAATATACTTGGATGAACGACAGCACGATATCCTGTGATACTTGTCCTTCACCTTATTTGATTCTTCGCGATACTTCTACCTTTGTGGTGGTGGAAGGGAAAACC
>Ga0181564_10005415_pt1 | contig 10599 bp, 10 predicted proteins | sample 011ome_24_FD_134512 | JGI IMG/M metagenome (GOLD analysis project Ga0181564, IMG submission 134512) | Coastal salt marsh microbial communities from the Groves Creek Marsh, Skidaway Island, Georgia - 011513CT metaG (megahit assembly) | ecosystem: Environmental > Aquatic > Marine > Intertidal... | reverse complement strand
CTTTATTTTTTTTAATTAAATTTGAAAGGTTGTTAATGTCATTAAATTTAAATTTAATTGACAAATCCTTAATTTGTTTTGGAATACCACCATTTCTACTAGTATTTGCCAAAGACCAATCATGTATGCCGTGCCAGCCACAAGATAATACCTTGTCTTTTTTAGTAATATATCTAGCTAGTCTAACAGCAGCTGCAAGAACATCAGATCCATTTTTACCAAAACGAACCATTTCAGCACTCGGTACCATTTTTATCAATTTTTTAGCAACATCTATCTCAAGATTATGCATTAAAGAAAATGTTATCCCATTTTTTAATTGTTTCTTTGCTGATTTATTTACTTCGTTATTTGAATACCCGAGAATTATTGAACCTAAAGACATATTAAAGTCTAGATATTTGTTTCCATCCAAATCCCAAACATATGAAGATTTGCCTTTTGTAAAACAAAAGGGTGTTTGTCTTTGTTCAAATGGATCAAAATTATTAAATATTTTACTTCCAGGAATGTATTTTTTATATTCTGATAAATAATTATTACTTTTAGAAATTTTCATAGATAATTAAATACTTTTAATATTTTGGTTCAAACAAAAATCGTTTAAAGGATCTGTTAGCTCTATGCCACATATTTTTTCAAGAACCATAGAATCTGGGTAATTTTGTCTTAATTTTTGCAAGCTAACTGACTCTTTGTCAGTTTTATCATAATAATGTAGCGCAGCTTTTACTCCTATTGCAATATTTTTTGGAGGAGTTTTGTTCCTTTGAGTAAGTCGCAATGATAATACAATTCTATTCTCTTTTCCTAGTTTTCTAATTGGCTCTCTAGCTACTCTTTTTATTGGGTCAAATAATAATTTGTTTTGAAATCTTGAAATCTCTTTCTTTCTGTATATTTCAGCAAATTTTTTTGGGACATACTTAGCTTTAATAAGTCCTTCAGTAATTTCATTCATTGAGCCTATAACAATTTTCCGAATTTTTTTATCATTCATTGCCTCGTGTATATATTTATATTTTTTTAAAAAACCGAGATAAGCTAATATTGCATGTGGGGCATTATGAATAAATAACTTTGCCCTCCAATGTATATCTAAATTATTTAGATCTAATTGATTAATTTTTTTAGTTAAATTATATTTACCTTTTTCTAAAACTAAAACTCCTTTTTCAGTCACTGTCGTTAATTCATCTTTTTTGAGTAATTTTCTAGGAGCGGTATTTGAAGTAATAACGTCAGGTACTCCAAAATATATTTTTTTATTTTTTGAAATTTTTTTTAAATGATATGGAGAAAAGTAATCATTTTCACATGATATAACTGCTCTTGCCTTTTTAAATTTATTTGCAATTGTTTTGCTTTCATTCGGTCCCACACAACAAAAAACAATATCATATTTTTCGATCTTAATTTTTTCACTTATATGATAAACTTCATTAATGTTTATTTTTTTATAATTGTAATCTTTTGTACCTGTTTCAGCTGAAATATAAAAATCTCTTTTTTTTAACTGATTAATAAGTTTCTTATTTATATCTACAAAAGAAATTTTGTAACCGTTCTCAAATAATAATGGAGCTAAAAATCCACGACCTATTGCACCTGCACCAAAAATTAAAACTTTTTTATTCATCTTTAATTAATCTTTTTATAATTTTTCCAGATGCTGTTTTAGGGAGATTTTTTTTTACAATTATTATATCAGGGCTTTTAAATTGACCTAATTTTTTAATCAATTTATTTTCAAGTTTTGTTTTTGAGTATTTTTTTTTATTTTTTAAAACAATATAAGATTTAATTATCTCTCCATAAAAGTCATCTTTTTGCCCTATACTGGCAGACTCACTTATATTATGATCTGATTTTAAAATTATTTCATCAATTTGATTTGGTGAAATATTTACTCCTCCTTTAATAATCAAATCTTTTTTTCTATCCACATAATAAAAGAAGCCACTTTTATCCTTATAACAAAGGTCTCCGGTTTTGAAATAATTTTTATAAAAGTTCTTTTTTGTTAATTTGGGGTTTTTATAATATCCATTGAATAAAGCTTTACCTTTTACAATAAGCTCTCCTATTTCATAATTTTTACAAAATTTATTTTTATTATTTAAAATTTTAAAATCATAAATATCTAAAGGTTTGCCTATAGAGCCTATTTTTCTTTTCCTAATATCCTCAAAATGACTAGAACCAATTTCTGAAAGTCCATAAAGATTTAAAAGTTTAGTTGAAAATTTTTTTTCAAATTTTAATTGTAAATCTTTAGTTAAAACTGATGAGCCACATCCAAAAATAATGTTATTATTATTTTTTAATTTATATTTTAAATTCAGCATTGATGAGGCCAAAGTAGGTACTACTTGAATATAATTTATTTTATAATTTGAAATAAGTTTAAATATATCGTTTCTAACCTTCCAAAAATTATCAATTATAAAAATTGTACTACCTAAATATGCGGCCTGCTTAATGCTATATCTTAGAACTGATGTGTGACCAAATGGTAAGACACATAAATGATTTGTTTTTTCTGAAGTAAATTGTAACTTAACCATACTTCTTTGTAGTTCTGTCATTGAATGATGAGAATACTCTATAATTTTTGGATTATTTGTTGTGCCTGAAGAATAATAAAGAACTGCTGTGTCTTTAATTTTATATTTTTTTATACTGATAAATTCCTCTGAAAAATTATTATCTAAATAATCTAAAAAACTTAATTCAAAATCTTTATCTATATTTATTACATTTTTTTTTTTTATTTTTGATGAATTATCTACAAATATTAATTTTGGTTTTAAAAATCTAATTTTTTCTTGAAGCTCAAAGTCTGAAACGCTATTTGGAATTGGGTTTATTATAGATTTAAATCTTAATGACGCAAAATAGATAATCAAAAATTCTGGAGAATTTTTAATCTTAATTGTTACAATATCTTTTGGATTTACTTTTTTTAATAAAAAAAAATTACAGCACTTATTTAAAAGTTCATCAAATTTTTTAAAACTAATTTTCTTTTTATTTTCTAAGTTAAAAATAAATATTTTATTTGGTAATCTATTTGCAGTATTACTTATAATTTCAGACATGTCCTTACATTTAACTGTATTAGATAAAACTCTTTGATTCATTTTTGAAATCTTCATTTTGTGAACCTTTCAAGTCCTATTTTATTTTTTTGTTTTTGAATTAATTCAATTAACTGACCATCAGGTGAAAAAAGCCATATCGTTGGGGTTTTATTATGACCAGCTCCAGGAACAATTTCAGATAATACAATAAAATTTTTTTTTTCTAGTTCTGAAATTTTTTTATGAATATCACTAACTTCATATGCTATGTGATGGAGACCATCACCTTTTTTTAGCAAAAAATTAGAGACTTTGGAACTTTTTGAAGTTGGGGTAATTATCTCTATTGCTGGATAATTAGATTTACTAAAATTAAAAAAAATTATATTTACTTTATGAGCTGGCTCTTTAATTATTTTTGTAATTGGTTTTAGACCCAAACAATCTTTAAATATTTTAATAGATGTATTTAAGTTGGAAGTTACATAACCTATATGATCAATTTTCATATTTAATAAATTTCCAAAGTATCACCCATTGTAAAATATAAATTTTTTAAACTAATTTTATTATTTCTAAAAAAATTACCATCAATCCCTTTCATGATCATATTTCTATATGAGTTTTTTACAAAACCTAACTTTTTTAGAGAGTAAATAAAGTTTTTATCTCCATTTAACCATAAAGATATCTCATTTTGCTTAAATTTTTTTTTATTTATATAATAAAGAATTGTTTTAATAATTTCAGAACAATATTTTTTTTCTATATTTTTGAAAAATAAATCAACAATGTGAACTTTTTTAATTGATTCCTCATTATAAATTTTTAAAATAAAATATCCTTGGTAGATTTTTTTTGAATTATATATTTTATAGCAAATATATTTTTTATCTGGCCTACTTAAATATCTCCAATTAAGGAAGCTTGACCGTCTATCTAATATCGCAATATATTTTTTTTTATTTTTTTTCCAAAATAAATCATGCTCTTTATCAAATTTACTTATTTGTATTGCTTTAAATAACGGCTTTTTATAATTTAAATTTTTCTTAAGGACGAAAGTATATTGTTTAATTATATTTTCATATTTCCAAAATTTAATATGTAAATTATAAGCTCTTAAATTAGGGTATCCATAAACTAGTTTTATTTTTTTTTTATATAAATCATCAAAAACTTTGTCACCTACAAATTTGATCAAACCTTTATTTTGCCATTCAGGTTTGATCATCATTGCTATAGAGCAGCTAGCCAATGAAAACTTGTTTTTAATATACCAACCAAGTGGTATTGCACCAAAGTGAGCAATTATTTTTTTATTATTTGTAGCAAAATAACTTATAGATTTTCCAAAAGGGTTTTTACCTTTAAATTTCCATAAATAATTTGAAATAGTTCTTCTGTTATATGAATGCTCCTCAAGCTCCCTATCTAACTTGAAAAAACCTTTTTCATCATTTTTTTTATATGCTCTAATATTAATCATTTGTTGTCTCAATATGTTTATGAATTTTATTTTTTAAATTAATTAAGTTTATTTTCAAATTTATATAATCTAAATTTTTAAAAGATATTATTTTCTCTAACATTCTAATTTTTTATCAGTTTATTAAAATAATTTATTACTTCATCTATATTATTTCCTAATATAAATTTACTGTAGTTTTGTACTATTTTGTATCTTTGACTTTTTTCCATTAACAGCTTTAGTGAGTGGATAATTTTTTTCTCATTATAGTTTTCTAAATCATGAGTGGTTTGACAGTTATATTTTTTTGATATGTTGTAATTAAATGATTGATTTTCAGCAATTTTTAAAAAAAATGATGGTTTCTTTAATTTACATAATTCATCAAATTGGAGACCCATTGACGAAATGACAAATTTACTTGAGTGGGCCCTATTAATAAATTTTTGAGAAATATTGTTAATCGTTATCTTAATTTTTGAGTGTTTTAAAAGTTCTCTTTTTTCTTTTTTATTAAAATCTATAAAAATATTTATTTCCTCTTTAAAGTTTATTTTATTTAAAAATTTTAATATTGTTAATAAATATTTTTTAACTCTTTTATATACATTACCAGCACCAAAAGAAATTGTGATACCACTTTCTTTTTTTATTTCAGGTAATTTAAAATCTCTTATAAACTTGTATTTAATCCCAAGAAAAAGTTTTGTTACTTCTTGATTGTAATCTTTTAATTTATTGCCATTATTAGGATTTATAATTCCGTAAACCTTAATATTCTTAACTGGAACATCATTAATTAGAAAAATGTATTTAAAATATTTTTTATAAAAATTTATTTTTTTTTGATTTATATTATAACTATCTATAATTAATATTTTTTTAAAATTTATAATTTTGTTCAAATCTTTTCTATAAAAAACATTTTTGCCAAAATTTTTGTTTTCAATTTTTTTATTTCCTAAATTTAAATAATAGGTCTTCATTCCTATTTTTTTTAATCTTTGATTAATTGCCATACATCTGCTTTGATGCCCAAACCCTTTTTTTTTACCTAACTCATAATAAAAAAAAATCATATTATATTAATTTAAGCAGTTTTTTTTTAATTTTTAATATTTTTAAATCATCATAAGTATTTAAATCGTGAGCATACTTATTAGGTATTTTTATTTTTAATGAATTTTTATGTAATAAATTTTTTTTACTTTTCCATGTCCCTAAGGATCCCCAATAAAATTGGCCAGAGTCTACTAGTTTTTTTTTAAAAATATTTGCAGAATAGACGTAGGATTTTTCATTTTTTTTTAATAGATTAAAACCTCTAATTAAATCCACTGAACGCATAAGCGGGGCTGTGGGGTAAATGCAGCAAATAAATTTTTCATTTATTTTATTTTTATTTATAAAATTTTTTATAACTTCATAAGTCCCGCTATAATCATCAGAAAATTTCTTATTTCTATAAGAAAGAAAAGTTGACCCATATTTTTTAGAGATATCTTTAATTTTTTTTGAGTCTGTACAAATATAAATTTTTTTAAATAATTTGCTCTTTTTGGCAGCAATAATGGAATATGCGATCATTGGTTTACCAAAAAATTTTAAAATATTTTTATTTTTTATTCTTTTGCTTCCACCTCTAGCTGTAATAATTGCAATAGTTTCTTTTTGATGTTTCACTTGAATTTTATTTATATATAATAATCATTAGTGTTTTAATTAAAACATTAATGTTAAATATTTTATTAATGTTCTTATAATTTTATGTAATAAAAAAAACAAATTTTATAACAAAAGTTTTTTTATTTGTTTAGATATCCATAAGATATTTCTATTTGTTAAGTTCTTATAAATAGGTAAGGAAATTTCTTGTTTATAAAAATTTTCAGCAACTGGAAAATCTCCTAATTTAAATTTATATTTTCTCTTATAATATGGCTGCAAGTGAATTGGAATATAGTGAACTTGCAAATTAATTTTTTTACGAGCTAACTCAATAAATAGCTTTTTTTTTGAAATTTTAAAATTTTGAAAGTTTACTAATAGAGGAAATAAATGATACGAATGGTAAATTTCTTTATTTTCTAATGGTAATTTTAAATTTATATTATCTTTAAAAAAATCAAAATAAATTTTTGCTATCTCACGTCTTCTTTTTATAAAATTATTTACTTTCGATAATTGAGAATTTCCCAAAGCACAATTAATATCTGAAATTCTATAATTGTAACCTAAATTACTCATTTTATAGAACCACATTCCATATTTTTTATAATTATTCATAGTTCTCTCAATCCCATGATTTTTATAACTTTGTATTTTTTGGAATATCTTTAAGTTATTTGTTATTACAGCTCCTCCTTCTCCAGTGGTAATATGTTTTACTGGATGAAAACTTTGTGTAACTATGTCCGCATACTTTACTGCATATTTTTGATTATTCTTGTATTTAGAACCTAAAGAATGACAATTATCGTTAATTAAATAAAAATTATATTTTTTTTTAAGAAAATTTAAATCTTTCCAATTAGAAGGATGGCCTGCATAATCAATAGCTATAACTGCCTTTATATTTTTTTTTCTTTTTAATTTATCTTCTAGTTTATTTGGATCTAAATTGTAAGTATTCGGACAAATGTCAGAAAAATCGATTTGACCACCCGTGTACTCTACACAGTTTGCTGAAGCAAGGAAAGATATTGGAGAGGTAATTACAAGATCTTTTTTCTTTAAATCTAATGATAAAATTGAAAGGTGTAGCGCAGCTGTTCCACTTGATACAACAGAGGCATATTTTGATCCAAAAAAAAACTTTAGGTTTTGTTCAAATTTTAAAACCTCTTTACCTTGAGTAATTTTTTCTCCTCGTAAAGCTCGAGTGACAGCAATAATATCTTTTTCGTCTATAAAATGATTTCCATAAAATATTTGCTTATCCATTTTATGAAAATTAAAAAATTTCTGTTTTAACCAAAATCATAATTCTCTCTTAATTAAATTTCTAAGCTGATAAATATCCAAAAATACATTTTTATCACTAGTATAATTAAAATTTATTTTACAATTTTTTCCATTTAATCTTTTTTTTGCTTTACTTTTTTCTATTTCATTTGGATATATTACAAAAAAATCTCTACAATTTAGTGTGTTAGGTGAATCATAAACACTAACCATCTCTTCATGAATTTTTTCCCCTGGTCTAATACCTATAATTTTAATTTTAGGTTTATTTGAAAATGCTTTAACTAAATCTATCAATCTATAAGATGAAATTTTTGGAACAAATATTTCTTTTCCTTTCATATTTTTTAAACATTTCATTACAAATTCAACTGCTTGATTAATAGTGATATTAAATCTAGTCATATTTTTGTCTGTTACCTGAAATAAATTAGTTTTAGAATTATTTAAAAAATTTAATGCAACAGATCCTCTACTACCAAAAACATTTCCATATCTAACAACAGAAAATTCAGTTTTTTTATTTCCTCTAAATGAATTACCAGAAATAAAAAGTTTATCAGACAATAACTTGCTTGCACCATATAAATTAATTGGTGAAGCCGCCTTATCAGTACTTAAAGCTATAACCTTCTCAACATTATTATTTAAGGAAGCTTGGATTATATTTTCTGCCCCGTGCACATTGGTTTTGATAGTTTCAAAAGGATTGTATTCTGCAGTATCTACTTGCTTTAAAGCAGCAGCATGAATTACTATGTTTACATTATTTATTGCTGTAAATAGTCTATCTTTATCTCTTACATCTCCGATAAAAAATCTAACTTTTTTTTTATTTTTTTTAATGAACGGTAGTTTAGACATTTCGTATTGCTTTAGCTCGTCTCTGCTAAAAATAATCAATTTTTTTAAATTATAATTTTTAAGAACATGTCTACAAAAACTCTTACCAAAAGATCCTGTTCCTCCTGTAATTAAAATAGTTTTGTTATTTAGCATTTTACAAAATAATGAATACTTTTATTTTTTAATCCTTATAATATCTACAAATTAAATTATATATTCCTATAAACATAATTCTATATTTTATTCATAAAAATTAAATATAATTAAATAATTTTTTTTATTATTTCATTTATTTTATTAAGATCATTTAAGTTCTGATATTTAAAAATTTTATTTTTAAAATCTAGTCTATCCTCTTGATAAAAATTAGGATTTTTTATATAGGCTCTAATTGCTTTATCTATCTGAATTATTGAATTAACAACAAAGCCTGGTCTCATATTTTTCTCAATATCTGAATTTTCCCAATCTGACTTATCTGGATTTAGGTAAATTATCTTTTTATCTAAATAGGAACATATGGAAGCAACTCCCGAGGTATCAGTGATAATTATATCAGAATTAAAAATTAATATTTCACTCTCTAAACTGTCAAAATTTTTATTTGATTTGAAAAGAGAAATATTCTTTTTTTTAAGAAAATTTAAATATTTATTTTTTTTAAATTTTTCATAATGATAGTGATGAGGCTTAATCATAAAATTGAAATTATATTTATTTAAAACTATTTCTGAAATTTCAACCAAACTTTCTAATTCTGATCCAAAATTCTCTGGGAGAATTCTGTTATCATTAAAGGAATTATGAGTTGTAGCTAGTAAAATTGTTTTCTTGTTTTGATCCAAGTTATAATTTTTAAAAACATCTTTTTTTTTTAAAATTTCATTTTTTTTTATAATATATGGTAAAATTTTAGGACTTATCGTAATGATGAGCTTTTTTTTTAATTCTTCAACCCTTGAAAAATAATAATTTTCAATTCTCTTTTGATGGTAATTGCCAGGTATAAAAACATAATCATATAAAAAAATATTTTTTGACAAAAAAAATTTTTTATAAGGAACAGAATGTTTAAATGTTGCTTTAATACCCTTAGTACGAATAGAAGATAAAATGTTACCTGTATCGGTTAACCACATATCTGGTTTGAATTTTTTATCTATTTCTAAAATTTTATTATTTAACTCATTTTGATAGTCTAATTTTTTTATATTTAATAAATCTAATATTTTTAAAAAGATTATTTTAAAAATATTTGAACTTAAATAAATAATATCATTTTGAGTATAACCATTTGATAATATTTCTTGCTTTAAACTTTTATTATAATATACCCACTTCACATCATAATCTTTTTTTAACTGATCAAATATAAACCTTAGGTCAACCAATGAGTCAGCTAAAAAAAAAATCTTCTTTTTCATTAAAAATATTATATTAGTAAAAACGACTTAAACTAAATTAAAATTGAAACAAGATAAACAAACTAAATATTTTACTATTTTAACTACAGGTAGAACAGGTAGTGATTACTTGCAATCATGTTTAGATGGAGTACCTGGAATTCTAACCCTCCCTGGACAGACTTACTATAAAAATTTTTTTGACTCTTTAAAGAAAGATTTTAAAAATATCAAAAATGAAGAGCTAATTGATTTTTTTTTAATAAAATATACCAATTTATTTATTGAAGATAAAATTGAAAATAAAAAAGCTAATATAGATATAGTTAAATTTAAGAAAATTTTTTTAGAAATTTCAAAAAATCAAAAACTTACAAAAAGAATTTTTGTAGAAAATATATTTAAAACTTACCTAAATATTTCAAAAAAAAAAAATAAAAAATTTAAAGCAATTGTTAATCATTCTCACACTGTAACAGAAACTGATTTTTTTTTGGAATTATTTCCAGAAAGCAAATTATTAGTAACTATAAGAAATCCATTAGAAAACTTAAAGTCAGGAATTGAAAATTGGAGAAAATACGAAAAAAAATATTATGGTGAAAGAAACTATTTTTACACAAAGCGTATACTTTATGACTTACGTTTTGCAAAAAGATTTAAAAGAAAAGTATTTTTTGTAAAATTAGAAAATTGTTTTTATAAAAAAGAAAAATTAAAATTATCAAAATTTCTAGGTGTTAAATACTCAAATAAAATCAATATCGCTACTTATAATGGTAAAATATGGATCGGTGATAAATTATCTCAAAATAGAACTACCGATGGAAGT
>Ga0181564_10005409_pt1 | contig 10606 bp, 15 predicted proteins | sample 011ome_24_FD_134512 | JGI IMG/M metagenome (GOLD analysis project Ga0181564, IMG submission 134512) | Coastal salt marsh microbial communities from the Groves Creek Marsh, Skidaway Island, Georgia - 011513CT metaG (megahit assembly) | ecosystem: Environmental > Aquatic > Marine > Intertidal... | reverse complement strand
TAAGAAATTCAACGCTGCACTCGATGCAGGCGACTGGAAAGAAGCCGCAGTTGAGGGACGCGACTCACGATGGCACAAACAGGTGACAAATCGCGCTGAACGATTAATGGTTAGGTTGGAGAACGTGTAATGGTACAGACTGAACTTTTTAAATCAAAAATAAATACATCAGAACCCCCCTACAACGGAATGTTTTGGTGTTATATTAGATGCGAATTTTTTCCGTGGGGTGAGTTTATCTCTTTTTACAAAGAAAAACGATTATAAATTTGTGGTTGTTATAAATACCCAATAACATTTGTATTGGGGAAGTATAATGAGAAAAAAAACCGTAGATAAAGCACTAGAAGCAGCAGATACCAATGGAGATGGCCACATCTCTATGGATGAGTTGGAAGCGCATATGAACCTAGAGTTCAAACGCAAAGAACTCGAAGATGCTGATGCACAGCGCGATGCCATTCGTAAGATGGCATGGTTCTCGTTGGGTGGTCTTTTGTTGTATCCGTTCGGTATCTTTATGACATCGTTATTTGGATTAGAAGGTGCTGCAAGTTTAATTGCTGATATCGCACCAACATACTTTGCATCTATTGCCGTATTAGTCTCTGCATTCTTTGCAGCTGATGCGGTAGGGAACAAGAAAAAGGATTAAATCGTGGCACAGTGGAATAAAAATAGTCAGAGTTACCTAACAAACGGTACCACACTGTTTGAAGCAGTAATGATTGCTGATAAAGATGGTAACATTCTCAACACTGCGGGTTCAGCCTCAAACATTCCCATTGCCAACGGTGGAGTGACTGGTTATTCTCACATCAATAAATTTGGTTATCGTTCAACCCTCGCTACCAGTGGGTTCGAAACTATATGGGACGGGGCTGCATCAAACTATACATACCAAACCGTTGGTACTGCAACAGCAACATCTGACGCAGCTCTATCGGCCGATGATACTAAAGAAGTCAACATTCAAGGTTTGGATGAAAACTACAATGAAGTCAGTGAAACAATTACAATTGGTGGTGGTGCATCAACGGCACAATTCTCACGAGTTTTTCGTGCAATAATGGTATCAGACAATAACGACGGTAACGTTACAATAACCACGACTGGTACTGTTGCATATATCCAAGCAGATGCGGCCCAGACTCTTATGGCAGTTTACACCATTCCCGCAGGCAAAACTGGTTACCTACTTAAACTCCACGGTAATGTGGACAAAAATCAAGATGCTATCTTTAGATTAGTCTCTCGTGACTTTGGTACCACCGTGTTCAATGTCAAAGGGCAGTTTGGTGTCTTTGCCAATAGTTTCGACTACGACTATCCCGTTCCCTTAGTTTTCTCAGAAAAAACTGATATAGAAGTAAGAGCAGATGCCGGTAACTCTATGGGTGGTGGTGCACTCTTCGATATTATCTTAGTTAACAACTAATTCTTACTCATAAAAGTATCATAGTATAAAAACCTAATCGTTATAAATAATCATACGAAATATGAGGATTGAACGATGCAGTATTTACTACTGCTTCTTTTTGTAATATGCCCATTTGTATATGCAGAAGAAGCGCCAATTGATGAAGATTTGATCAGAACAGATTCAACAACACGAAGTACTGTTGATTCTACAACTAAATCAGAAACAACATTAAAATCCCCCCCAGCGTCAGCTATTACGCCAACTATTAACACGTCCAATTCGGACTTGTGTACGTTTGGTGTTGCGGGGGCAATACAAACACAAATTCTAGGCATTTCGACGGGAACGCAAGTTACCGATGAGAACTGTGAACGGCTCAAACTGTCCAAAACCTTGTACGATATGGGCATGAAGGTTGCGGCAGTTTCTACGATGTGTCAAGATCCGCGAGTCTTTGATGCGATGATGATGGCAGGTACGCCTTGTCCCTACGACGGTTTGATTGGTGATGAAGCTAAAGCTGCGTGGGTCACCAACGAAAATGAAATGCCGCAAAATAAACAATCGGAGGGAATGCGTGATTCGACTAAAACATTGCTTGGTAGCAGTGCTGTCGCTGGTATGCTCTTGCTACTCTTACTCTAGCGAAACAGACATAGTATATGGTCAGACCAATAATGCTGCTTCTGCGGGGCTAAATTGGGTAATGCGTAATGTATTGCCTAGTCAAGCAGGGTTATTAGTGTCCGGCGTTTACTATACGTATACAACACAAAAAGATCCTGAATCGGATATGTTAGTTCATGTGCAGAACGAAAACGCTCGCGGAACTGGATATATTTTTCGTGAGACAGATGATTGGTCTGGACTTTCCGGAAACACAATCAGCAAATCTTTAGATATTGCGCCAATCGATATTTCGTATTGGGGTAGAGGATCGATAGAGGTAGAGGGAGAAGGAACGGTAACAGATGCGAGTGTCATTTATGGATATCAATTTGATCCGTGTTTTGACCCACAAAGTAATCCTAACTGTCCAGGCTATCAAGATCCGTTTGTAATAGAATTAACGGAAGTGGAAGTTGTAGACCCTCTTGATGACAATTTGGTTCAAGATGAATTGGACAGAAAATCAAATTTAAAATCTCAAGAGGAAGATGAAAAAGAACGATCTCGAAAAGAGAAACTAGAAAAATTAGAAAAAGTAGATAAACAATTAGAAGATTTGGAAGTGTTATTGGGTACAATAAACACAACAGAGTTAAAAGCAATGGCAGTATTGCGTCACACTCAGTTGCAAAACCTAGCAACAATTCCAACATCTTATTACGGCTCTATAGATGGTGGTACATATCCAGAAGCACTTGTGCTTAAAGATGGAAAATTGCCATCTAATCGTAGGGGATTGAGACAGGGGATGGCGCAACAGTTGTTGCATCAAGAACTGGTCAATTTACAATATGCCAAGTAGTAAACCAACCAAAAAAGGGAGAACATATAATGTTCAATAAAACTCTTTTATCATGTGTATTATTGACCTTTTGTGCTAGTGCATTTGCAGTAGACGTTCCAGTGACAGGTTCAGTGGAAAGTCGATGTGTAGTGACGCAAGACACGGTGGGAGTTTACGGAAACCCAGCACCAGAAACGCTGACAACTGCGCCAGCTTCTGGTGGTGTGCATCCCGTAGTACGGTATGACGTGATACAGGCTAGTTATTACATGGCTCGCATCACTCATCCCGAATCCTTTTCCGATAGTCCAGTGTTGACTGACACTGTTACTTGGGCTGGTAGCACGTCTACCGATCAAGTTTCAGATGCCAACATGTCTGCTTATGATACTAACAAAGTAGAATACGATAACGTAACCGAAGTCGATTTGACAGTTGCGGGTTCAACTTGGTTTAAAGTTGAATCTTCTGCAGACTACGGTGTAGACAAAGCATTTCCTGGCGGAACATATCAGGCACTTGTAGTGGCTGAGTGTATTGCTATCTAATGTTTATTCGTTATTTTATGATACTAATGATGCTTGGAGGAAGTGGGGCCGTTTGGTCCCACGACTTCACGCCAACATATCCAAAATTAGAGCAATCTTATATTGAGGGTGTGTTAAAGGCGAGTATGAAGTTATTCAACAAGCGTAAAGATGTTAGATATTATGAAGTCAGCGTGTACGATAATGAGTGGAATAAAATTCCGTTCGCTATGCTGGGAGAAAAGGTAATGAATTTAGAGTATCTCGAAACGAAATATTTCGATGTCTTTATTCAAGAAAAATCAAGGAATAAAGCAACTTATATTTGTACAAAAACAAAGTTGCTAGTGACTGATAAAACTAAAGCTATGTTGGATTCGAGGATATGCTCGAAGATAAAGTAAATGAAAATATTATTGATCATATTATTGTTGTTATGGGTGGAGGATGCAAATGCAGAGTCAAGTTCGCTGAACTTAGCACTGCCTTCGCAGCCAGGTTCATACGCATCGGACAAGGTTCGGGTTAATAACTTCGAATGTCAGAACGCTATAGGTGGTGCAACCAACTTAGAGTTCGGCGTCGTGGGAATACTCAATCAGAACGGCCCGTATGACAATTTTTATGGTTCGAACAATTACTCGGTAGTTCCCGACGGATACAATCCTGATGGGCTAATTAGAGATGTTGGTGTCTATGCTAAGATTACGATTCCGCTAGACAAACCAAAAGAAAGAATGAACTGCAACACCCTGTACAAACTTGAGTTGGAACGAAGAAGACTAGAGATACAAAAGTTACAACAAGAGGTCGCAAACCTGAAAGCATTACAGTTTGTCGATGACTAGGAGTTGAAATGGCAGAAGTAGAATTTGGAGGCATGACCTTCAAGGGTGGAAAGATGATGGTTCTTCTCACTGCGTTATCTACCTTGGGTGGAGCAACGTGGGGGGCTTTTGAGTTTTATAAAGATTATATGGATATGAAAGAGATTATCCAAAATATCGATACAGACGCAATCGCAGCGAGAAACAACGTTATTGAAACCAAACTCGACGAAGCAATAGACTACTCCCGTAGCATCAAGAACGATTTGCGAGACGATTTTAACCGTATGGAAAAAAACGTCGACAGAATAGAAGACCAAAATCGGGAAATGGAAGATAAAGTCAGAGATATGATCGACAACGCTCAAGAACGTTTCGATAATCGTAGGGAGAGTTTGCAGACGGATACTGAGTTAAAAATTAAAGCGGTCGAAGATCGTCTCAATTCTAGAATTCAGGGTGTGTTAGATAATCCTCTTGCTGACTAAAACAGGGGAGTACTATGATGCGTGTTAAAGTAACATTTAGCAATGGCACATCAATGTATGGGGAATTGCCAAAGGATGACTATGTTCTAAATTTGAGACCAGAGCAAGTATTGCCTTGGATTATGAATGACGAACGGAAATTCATACCTTTCATTCAACCTAATGGTCTGGAAGTTCAATTGAATAAGCAGAACGTTGCATTGATTGTGCGGGAAGGAGAAGATTAACCACGGAGGATTAGATATGAAAATCTATGAAACGGTGGAGTGTCAATATAAATTGCGATTTTATTTGTATTGTTCAGTTGGATTGAACATTGGATTTATTGTCGGAATTTTGTTTGGAACATAATCGAATCTTGACCACCACAGGGGGCTTCGGCCCCCTTTTTTATGCGTATCTTGGACGGCAACCTTGAGTGCCACGCATAGAGGGAATGTCAAAGGGACAAGGTGTCTCGTAAATCGTAAGAGGTTCAGCAAGAACTTCATCGCACTTTAGCACATCTTTTGCGTATGTCAATCCCTGTTCTTCATCCACTTTCATGAATACTTCACACTGCAAACGCAGATCTATTTGACCGTTTAGACTTTCAAGATATCGTTTCTTTTTTGGAGAGTTGAGTGGTCTCATACGAAAATCACAGTATGATTCTTGGCGTTCAAGACAGGCATCAACCTTCCGCTCTATGTGTTCAGAGTAGAGTATCCCGCCGGGAATTAAAAGTAAAAATACTAAGACAGCGCCCATAAAAATTCCAAACAAAACTATGTATAAAAATGAGTTTTAATTATACATTACTTTTGTTAAGATAAAGTAAAGATAGAGTTAAGTTTTGTATAAATAATATTAGGAGGAAAGAACTATGAACAAACTTTTACTCGTCACAATCACCTCAGTCTGGTAATTATAAATACTCCTAGAATTCATCTGGGAGTATAAATCGGTGACAGAAAAACAAAAAAAATATTTAAGTGAAGATATTAAGCTAGCCCACGACCGATCGAAAAACTCCAATTCGTCGGAGTACAGTGATCATATTAAATCTTTGACGGAGTTGAATTGGGACGGTAACGAAACTCGTGGCCGTGAAGGTGAAGATATAACAAAATAAATTGACATTGTGTAATCTTTGTGGTATAATAGTTTAAATTATTTCACAGAGGTCTAAATTTATGAACAAAAAGTCAAAAGTTTTTAGTACATTACACCCCAGTGGCCTTAATAGAAAACAAAGAAGGCAGGCGGCAAAGTTTTCTACTATGCAAACTCGTTCTCGACGCATTAGTCAGGCCAGACTAATGGAATTCTATCGCAGAAACGGTTTCGAAAAACCGAAGGACGTTGCGATTGAAGTAATTTCCGATAACGTCGAGGAGGTGACGGATGCTGAAACTTTATAAACACACGTCAGAGACTATGGACCAGACAGACCTTAAACCAAAATCCAAACATTCACTGAAGATTTTGAGTCAAAAAGATTTTGAGTCAAATATATCTAAAATTTTGTTGGACTTAGCTCCTATTAGCATGTTGGATGCTATCATCTATTATGCTGAAAAAAATGAAATGGAAATCGAAACGGTTGCCTCTCTAGTGACAGCTAAAATGAAGTTGCGTCTTGAAAAAGATGCAATTCAAGATCGTACTGTGATCAGTAATTCTTCTAGGTTGCCAATAGGAGATAAGTAATGTTCATGGATGCTTTAAATACATACAAAGTATACCTTGCATTAAAAAATCATTTCACCTCAGACACATATGATTATTTCAAATATCGAACCGTAAAATTAAACAGTGGAACTTTCGAACGCCGAAAAGACAAATACTTTTTTGTAAAACTCGGTAAGAATCGAGGGAATTGTTTGGAAGATTTTTTGGTGGCCAACTTTGTGATTAATCCTAAAGTTTGGGTTGGTGAATTGGTATCTGACCAGTGTGATTTGATATATAAAAGTTGGCAAAAGAAACAACAATCTATGTCATACATCTTCGAGAATGAAATTCAATTTATGGAAGATATTTCGGAGAAGTCATTGAACGGATTGTTCGAAGTAAATTCTGGCGAACATCCAGAAATTATTAGAATGTACCTACAAAAAGATATTAGCTTAGAAACACTAATTATTCTCAATGAGGTATTGACATTTATGCCGGCCTATGATAAGATACTATCTGATCCGTTATATAACGAGGTCAGTAGATTGTGTAAGAAGTATCGTCCGTTTGTGAAAATCGACACAAACAATTACCGATCTATAGTAAAGAATGTGGTTGGTGTTTAACGACATTGACTATATACTTTTATATTATGAATAAAGTGGATAAATTAAAATACAAAAACATACGATAAAATACGAGGTAATAAAATGGCTACAAACTTTGCAGAACTAAAACGAACTGGTAAAAAAGACCTGAAAAAACTTACTGAAGAAGTGTCGAAACTCGGCGGCGGTAACTCGGAAAAGAAGAGTTACGAAGATCTTCGGTTTTGGCGTCCTCAAGTCGATAAAGCTGGTAACGGGTATGCTGTAATTCGATTTTTACCATCTCCTGCGGGTGAAGATATGCCTTGGGTCCAACTCTGGTCTCATGCATTCCAAGGCCCTATGGGTAAGTGGTATATCGAAAACTCTTTGACAACAATCAATCAAAGTGATCCTGTGTCGGAACACAATTCCAAACTTTGGAATAGTGGCATTGAATCTGATAAAGACACCGCACGTAAACAAAAGCGAAAGCTATCTTACATTGCGAATGTCTATATTGTTAAGGATCCAGCAAACCCCCAAAACGAAGGCGAAGTTAAACTTTATAAGTTTGGTAAAAAAATCTTTGACAAGATTAATGATATGATGAACCCAGAGTTTGAGGATGAAGCCGCAGTCAACCCATTCGATTTATGGGAAGGTGCAAACTTTAAACTTAAAATTCGTAAGGTTGAAGGGTATCAGAACTATGATAAGTCAGAATTCGATTCACCTGCAGCATTATCCGATGATGATGACGATCTAGAAAGAATCTGGAACTCTGAATTCGCACTTACAGAATTCATTAGCCCAGATAACTTTAAGACATATGCTGAGTTGGAATCGCGTTTAAACATGGTCCTTGGGTTGTCAACCAATGGTGATGCAGAAGAATATTCTGCAATAGAATCTATTGAGGAACCCGTAGCGAAAGTGGAGAAATCAACAATTGAAGAATCCAAAGACCCTTGGTCTGACGATGACGATGAAGGTTTAACCTACTTTGAAAAACTTGCTGAAGGTTAAACGCGTGGGTTAATCGCCTTGGGTATCCATATAGGAGTGCAGTGTCGCGTTGTGATATGCACTTAAAACCACCAAAACGATTATTAGGGGACTTCGGTCCCCTTTTTTTATAATCCAATGTGACCAATTTTTATACCCGGCAATCGTATATTTGCGTTAATTATTGGATGATAAGGTCTCAATTGGGTTTGTTGTAGATAATTGTTAATCTGTGTATGGTTACTGTTATCAGTACCACCAGAAACTGATATATTACCTTCAGTGCCCCCCTGTTGGATTCGAGCTCCTCCAGAGTTATTTGCAGTATTGTCAGTATTTCCACTAATATTTCCTGAGTCGTCACGAGCACCAGTCTCACTCTCAATATTATTAGAATCATCTGCAGGTGGGTTTGTTTCAATATTGCTAGAATCGTCTATTTTGTCTTCTTCGGCCTGTTCTAATTCCAAAGCTTTTGCTTCAGCCATCGCACGATCATAGTCTTCCCAAGTTGCATATCCTTCAGGTGGGGATTGTCCAATTCTGCTAATATCTACGCCGGTTGATTGGTGTAAATCCAAACCCTCAAATAAATCGGTTTGTTTATTCTCAAGTTCTCCGGCCATTTCAGCCGCCCTAAGTTGCATTTCGCCAGCTGCTATGAACGATTCTGCCGCCATCATCAATTGAGAATGTAACTCCATGTCTCCTGCTTCAGCGGCCGCTTCGATAGCCTTTCTGTAATCAGATTTTGCAGTTTCAAATTGTTCTCTACTTTCAAAATTGCCTATGTTATCGACAAAAGTTGGATCGACACCAGCAGCAATCAATTCGTCTTCCAACAATGCAAGATTTTCGGCAAGAGCTGCCATCTGTTCTTGGGCTATTTTTGTTGCCTGTCTCGATTGAAATTCTGCCTTTTCTTCTGCGGAATAGAAGTTTTCAAAATAGAATCCGGAGACTTTAGCAAACTCCTCTTCACCACCATACATCTGAATATACTCTGCTTGCGCAGCTGCTCTAGCTAACAGTTTTTCTTCTTCAGTTTGTGTTGCAGAAGATGTGCCCTGTTGAGTCTGATAATAAGCGATGGCCGCTTGAACTTCGGGCGTAAACCAACCCGAACCCCGACCCGCTTCATAATCTACTTGATAATCTATACCTTCTATTTGGACCCTTCCACCCCTTCCAGCAGCGGCCGATGTAGCTTTATAACCACCAGTATTTAACGTACCCAAGAAATAATCACTGGTAGCGAAAGTATCAAACATTGCCGCAGTTTGTTCTGCAGAACTTCCTAATGCATCAAACCAATAAGCAACATTCTCCACAGCTGACGCCATTCGAGTGAAAGTTGTTAGTGTATCTTCACCTTCGAGAGAATATTTCGAAACGTCACCGTAACTATATCTAACCGCATCCTCAGCATATTTTACCATCGCTTTCGCTAAGGCTTCCTGCTGTTGTTTTTCATTCATCCCTTCAAGATTTATTTTGTATTGTTTCGTAAATCCTTGAATCGATTCAGCATTCAGTCCCATTATGCCGGCAATCTTACCATAAGAATTTTGTATATCGACGGCCGCGTCGCTTATACTATTCAAAAAATCACTGTCTAAATCTTCATAATCTGTACCACGTTTGTCTGATCTATAAACACCACCCTTTTTGACCCACTCAGCATAAGATCTACCTGTGGAATTGGAACCTATCGACAAATCTAGTCCAGTTTCACCATATTCCTTTTCTTTTCTACCAAACAATCTGTTGACAGCTCCAGCGATAACGCCAGCGATTGGGCCGACGCCTGGAATCATAGAAACGGCAGCAGCGATTTTATTAAGGTATTTGTTTGCGGTATATCCACCACTAATAAATTCTGCAATTTGATGTGTCATCATAGCAGATCCAACCGCACCAACACCTTTCCCCAAATATCCAGCCATAGTGGAAGTTGTAGATCCACGCAGTGCGCCGGCACCAAATTCAACCGCTTTTTGACCAAGCCATGAGTTGGCATTGTTAGCTAACAACTTACCCCCCATTTTTATTGCAGCTTGTCCCAACATCGAACCGAAAGTTGGTCCGGTCAAAGCTCGGTAAGTAGCTAAACCACCACTTATAGCTCCACCAAGAGTATTAATATCGGCGTTTTTCAGTGTGAAATAATTGCCCATAACTCCAGCAAACCCGCCGGGCCCTGCAATCGCACTTTTAATTCCAGCCATTCCTGAACCGGGCGTCAATAAACTTTGTGCAACATCAAAAGCAGCATTAGCACCAACGCCAGATAATCCAAGTTTCTCTGAGAGTTTACCACCCAATAGTGCAGCAATCGGATCCATTCCTGCCGGCACCCCACCACCAAAGCCTGGAGAACTGAATAGACTGGTTCCGGAACTAGTACCACTACCACCTAAAGTGAAAAGATCTTTTATATCCTTGCCTACAGAAGCAAAATCTCCAATCGTCCCTGTAAGTTTATCAAACCACCCGCCTTCGCCGCCTCCAAGGTTCTTAAAGAAATTTCCTATTTTACCACCTTTACCGCCGAACAAATCTCCAATTTTTGAAAACAAACCCCCGTCTTTTTCTCCACCACCGAATATTGACCCGAGGTTGTCAAAAAGTGCT
>Ga0181564_10005407_pt1 | contig 10606 bp, 10 predicted proteins | sample 011ome_24_FD_134512 | JGI IMG/M metagenome (GOLD analysis project Ga0181564, IMG submission 134512) | Coastal salt marsh microbial communities from the Groves Creek Marsh, Skidaway Island, Georgia - 011513CT metaG (megahit assembly) | ecosystem: Environmental > Aquatic > Marine > Intertidal... | reverse complement strand
TGAAAATGATAATCCCAATATTCCAAAACCGACTATACCTCCTACTATGGTGTGGGTAGTTGAAACAGGCCATCCAAAATAGGTAGCAACCACAAGCCATGTTCCAGCAGCTAGCAGTGCTGATATCATTCCAAATACAAACAGGTCAGGATTATCTTGAAATAATAAGGGATCGAGAATACCTTTTCTAACCGTAGAGGTTACTTCTCCACCAGCTAAAAAGGCTCCCGAGAATTCAAATATACAGGCTATTAAGATGGCGGTCGAAAGGGTGATAGCGCCGGATCCTACCGATGTTCCCATCGCGTTAGCAACATCATTTGCTCCAATTCCCCAGGCCATGATCAAACCAGCTAGCGCAGTAAGAATTAAAATTGGTAGAGCAAATTCAATAATCATTTTGTTGCATCACACTCTAGAAATTTATTAGTGTCAATTTATATTATGTGAAATATAACCTAAGACCTTTATTAATCTCATACCCTACTTTAATATTCACACGTTTTAATTATGATCAACTACGACGTTTCCGAATACAACAGACTAAATTCTGACCTTTATAGAAAAGAAAAAAGAAACCTGCAAATTGAGTTTCTTAAGCTTCAAAATTGGGCAATTAAAGAAGGAAAAAAAATCGCTGTAGTTTTTGAAGGAAGAGATGCAGCTGGAAAAACTGACACAATAAATCTACTAGCTAGACATCTTATACCTGATCATTTCAGGTATGTGCATTTAGGGATACCAACTGAAAATGAATCAAAAAAATGGTTTAAACGTTATGAAAAACATATGCCTAAAGAAGGTGAAATAGTTTTTTTTGACAGGTCTTGGTATACAAGAGCCACGGTCGAGATAACTATGGGTTATTGCTCTAAAAGACAATACACCCATTTTATGAATAAAGTTATAAGCTGGGAAAAATCATATATTGAAGACGACCTTATTTTAATCAAGTTCTACTTGTCCATTGAAAAGCGACAACAAAGCAAAAGGTTCAACGAAAGACAAACTGATCCTCTGAAACTCTGGAAACTAAGTCCTAATGATTTAAGAATGGCAGACAAATGGGAGATTTTTTCTTTTTTTAAAGAACAAATGTTCTCAAGCACATCTTACGAACAGAGTCCTTGGATTGTAATTAACGCAAATAATAAAATGGTTGCTCGCTTAACAGCCTTACGGTATCTCTTAAATGAGATTGACTATGAAGGAAAAAAACTAAGCAAACCCAAAACATGGGATGCAGAGATAAGTAACCACAAAATAGAATATAAAGGTGTTGAGTTTTCTGGTCTCACATATCAGCAGTTTAAAATGTTACAAAAACTCATACAGAATCAATCCAGTTGAAATCAAAGAAAACTTTCCAACGTATTGCTGCCATTGATATTGGATCAAATGCAATTAAGTTCAAACAATTTAGAATTAGGACCTCGAAAAATCTGTACCCGTTAGAGTTAGATACTTTTAAAAGAATTGATCTTAGGCTTGGAAAAGATGTATTTGAAACAAATAGAATCTCAGAAGAATCAGAAAAAAGACTTATTCAAGAACTTAAAATTCTTTCTAAGCAAGTAAAAAAAAGAAATGTAGAGTGGGCTGGTATATGCGCAACATCGGCTACTAGGAATGCACTAAATGGATCTGAAGTTTGCAGCAAAATTGAAGAGGCCTGTGAGACATCCGTTAAAATATTAAGCGGTCGACAAGAGGCCTATTACCTCAGAGATGCAAATACAAGAAAAATTGAAAACCTGAAAAAACCTATTTATGTTGATGTTGGAGGAGGTAGTACAGAAATTTATATGCGAAATAGCTCCAAAGAGCTGTATGAATCATTTGATCTTGGTGCTGTGAGAATTATGAAAGGTAAAGACAGCACAAAAGAATGGGAAAAGTTAAAGGCCTTTTTGGGAGTTGTCAAAGAAAATAATGCAGACGCTTTAGTGGGTATCGGTGGCAATATAAGGAGGATTTTTAAGATTCTTGGATTACAAAAATATAGTCCTTTAGAACTTAAGAAATTTGAAGAAATTAGAAATAATTTATCTAATATGCCAATTATTGATCGAATAAATCTATATGATCTTGCAGAAGACAGAGCCGATGTAATAGTTCCCGCTTCAGATATTTTTTCTTATATTTTAGAGCACTCAAATATAAAAAAGCTTTTCGCAATAGATTGGGGAATTTGTGATGCCCTGGCCTATGAATATCTTAATAATAAATTAAGTTGATTTATCTAACTCTATCCAAAAGCTTGCCCCATTAGGCTCAAGATTTTCTACTCCAACTGGAGAAGATAGAGTTGAAGCTAAATTTCTGACTATCGACAATCCAAGCCCAGTACCACCTTGATTCAAAGACCTTCCTTTATCAACTCTAAAAAATCTTTGAAAAACTCTATCTTTATAGTTTTCAGGAATACCCTCTCCCTCATCCTTAACAGATAACTTTATCTTTTCATCTATCTCTTCTGCGGTAATTAAGATGTTTGAATTATCTGGAGAATAAGCTATTGCATTATTTAAATAATTAGAAATGATTATATCCAAAGAAATAAAGTCAGATAATACCTCTATTCTTTTATCTACCTGAGATTCAATTCTTATACTTTTCTTTAGCGCTTCTTGTTCTAAATTTAATATGGTTGATTCAACTATGTGATCAAGATTTATCTTCTCTATATTCATATTAAGACTGCCACCTTCTATGCGTGATAAGTGCAGAAGATCATCTACTAAATTTTTAAGTCTTTCGGAATTTCGGTGTATAGCTTTAATAAATTGTCTTAGATCTTTTTCTTTTTTTATGTCTGTATTAAGAATAGTCTCAGATGAAGCTAGAAGTACAGAAATAGGTGTTCTAAGCTCATGAGATACATTACCGATAAAGTCACTCCTGGCGGATTCAAGTTTTTTTATTCTAGTAATATCTGAAAATACGAGTAGAGACTCTTCTGTATCTGGATTGAAGCTGGCGCTTGCAATAAAAGCTCTATAAAAGGGATGGTGTATTTCTATCTCATCTAATCCAGGTTCTGAAGAAGTAGTTTCTCGTATTAGATCTTGTAATCCAGTTATTGAGACTTTTTCCATAAAAGAATCACCTACAGAAAGATTATCTAGACCTAACAGTTTACTGGCAGCTGGGTTGGTTAATTCTATTATTCCATTTTTATTAATTGAAATTACACCCTGTCCCATTTCTTCAAGTGCATTGCCAAACTGATTTCTTTCATTGGCAATAGCAGTGAATTCCTTCTTAAGTGCACCTTGAATTTCAATTAAATTAGAACTTATCTGCTCTACCGCAGCCCTTTTCGATCCCTTCATACCACTTGTCTTAGCTAATTTTCTGGCACTTGATATTAATTCAATATACTCAAGAGTTAGAAATCTAGACAATAAATAACTTAAAAGTACAGCAATTAATAAGGATACGAACAAAAATCCATATACAGAATTTTGCAGAACCAGTAATGTGGCATCTATTTCAGATAATGGAACGGCGAATCGAACAAAGCTTATTTCTCCTGCTTTATTTGATGCTAAAGCGAGATACCTCATATCTGTTTTTAAGGTATTACTATAACGAGTTGCTTTTCCAATATTATTATCAATAGCTGCTTGAATTTCGGGTCTATTGTAGTGATTGTCAAGTTTCTTAAGATCTTCCTCTTCGACATCTGAGTCGCCTACAACTTCGCCGTTTGACTTGATGAGAGAAACTCTAAAACCGTATGAATCTGAGAGTTGTCGGGAAAGTGTTTGATAACTGGATATTTTATAATCAGGATTAGAAAGTATAAAAATTGCACCTTTTGCTTCAGAAGTGAGCTCCGAGTCTAATTGCTCTAATAAATAATCACCTGTTCTTTCTAAAAGTAAATATCCTAGACTGAGAACAGTCATCGATGTAAGCAGAAAAGTGGACCAAAAGATCCTCCATCTAATATCCATTCAATGATTATACGACGTAATTAAAGCGGTAACCTACGCCTCTTACAGTTTCTATCTTTGATCCCACTTCACCTATTTTTGATCTAAGTCTTTTAATATGAGTATCTACAGTTCTGGTTGTTACTGAATTGTTATAACCCCACACTTGTTCCAGTAATACCTCTCTAGTTTGAATCCTTCCATTGCGTTCAGCCAAGTATTTAAGTAACTCAAATTCTTTTGCAGTAAGTTCAATTTCCAATCCGCTTATAAAAACCCTATGTGACGCTAAATTAATCTCAACATCACCTATCGAAATTTGTTCTTTACTGGAATTTGTTTCTGATCCTCTTTTTAATATTGATGAAATTCGTAACATAAGCTCTCTAACACTGAAGGGTTTAACTACGTAGTCATCAGCACCAAGTTCAAATCCCAAAACTCTATCTACTTCCTCTCCCTTTGCAGTCAACATGATGATAGAGACTTGGTCACTAAAAGACTCATTTCTGATTTTTTTACACACTTCAAGTCCCGACATATCAGGTAGCATTAAATCCAGAAGCACAAGATCAGGCACTTTTTTTCCAATTTCATTGATCGCGCCTCGTCCATCGGCAGCAGAGTTAACTTTATATCCTTCAGATTTTAAATTAAATTCAAGAGTTGTTCTTAGATCAGGTTCGTCTTCTACAACTAAAATGTTTTTTGTCATGTCCTAATCATAATGTCACAAAGTGTCAAATTTGTTAATTATAAATGAAAGCTTTGTGACTTAGTCTGAACTAAATTGCTTGTCAGCCACCCTTTTTCTCAATTCGGAACTGGAAAAGGTGTGAGGTCGCTTATTAAAATAACATTTTTCAAGGTACTTTTCTCGACCAGTAAAGTCTTTATCCTGGTATTCATCACCTAAGATTCTGACGTCCCATTCAACAGTGTCTAGAATTTCTAGCAAATCTGATTCAGTGTCATAAATGAGAACTTCATCAACATATTTACAAGCTGTAACCTGGATTTGTCTTTCTATTATTGACTGCACTGGACTATTTTTAGATTTTCTGTCGATACTTGGGTCGGTTTGTATACAAACAATCAAATAGTCACATACAGTTTTGGCTTCTTGCAGCATGAGGACGTGACCTGCATGAAATAAATCAAATGCACCAAAAGTTATCCCCTTCTTTATATTCATTTTTAATATATATTTTAACGAAGAAATCTCTTTAGTGTGAATATTAAGTTTCTCAATTAAAAAAAGAGGGAACAAGCCCCTCTTTTTTTCTCCCCAAGAAATTTATTTTGATGCAAGAAGAATTTTCATCTCTTTATGTGAAATAGTTTTCCTTCCACAAGCAGTAGCTTTATATATCTTGGCTTTATTTACCTTAAATGAGCTTAAAAGATAGTCTACTTGAGCATTGCAACTCTTTAAATAATCTATATTTTTATTTACGTTAAATTGTAAATAATCGGACATAAGACCAACTAAAGTAGCATTAATTAAGTCTACCTCGAGTCCTGCTTGAATATATATGTTTGAAGGTTTATCCGACCTAAAGCAAGCAATCATTTCATCTGAGCATAATTCTCCTATCTCATCATTGCTTGAAAATATTATATTAGGAGCAGTTCCTTTGATTTCTATCCTATTTTCTGCAAAAGAAAAAAGAGATCCGTAATTGGATTCTGAAAATGTGTAAGAAGAAATCATTATTAGACTTAAGCTAATTAATTTCATGATTAATTTCATATTAACTCCTTTTATATGTCACATATTTGTCACATATGTGTCTTTTATATGGCATTTGTGTGACATTGTAAAGGGTCTTATTGTGACTTTAATTTCTTTGGAGTAATCAATTTATTTAACCTTAGAGAATTGTTTGCAGTAGACAATAAAGCTACTGAGCACGTGGGGACTTTCAAAGAAGTGTCTTTATGGAGATTTCTTAAGAAGTCTTCTATACCAGGGTTATGCCCTAAAAGCATATATGTTCCATCTGTGTCTAAAGTAACAATTTCCTCTCTTATAGTCTCTGCGGAAGCATGATATAAGTTAGATAGATAATTAATTCGATCTACCTTGTGAATATAGTTTAAGAAAATCTCTAGAGTCTCAGATGTTCTTTTTGATGTGCTACACAATATAGTTTTATATGTATATTCATAAGTAGCCAGATATTTAGCTACAAGCTCTGCATCTTCCCTTCCTCTTCTATTCAAAGGGCGGTCATGATCAGTAAGATTCAAATTATCCCAGCTAGATTTAGCGTGTCTTGTTAAAACAATGTTCATATTTATAAATTATTGTCTGTTTCTGATAACCTAACCTAAATTATGTTTAAAGTAATTAAAAAAGACGATGAACTGGGTGCTTACATAGAAGATATTAATCTATCTAATATTTCTGAAAAAACATCAATTGGATTACTTTCTTGTTTAGCTGAAAATGAAGTTCTTTTCTTCAGAAATCAAAACATAAGTCCAAGAGATCACAAGAGATTTGCTTCTTTTTTTGGAAACTTACAGACGCATCCAGCATACCCAACAGTAGAAGGTTTTCCAGAAATTACCATCCTTGAAAATGATGAAGAAAATCCTTCCAAAATAGAGGAATGGCATACTGATATGACATTTAAAAAAAATCCTCCTTTGGGAAGTATCTTGATTGGAAGAATTATTCCTGAATCTGGAGGTGATACTATGTTCTCAAGCTTATCAAAAGCCTATGATGATCTTTCGCAGGAATGGAAGGAAAAGCTTGAAGAGATGAATGCTATTCATAGTTTTGAGTTTGGTTTTAAAGAAAGCCTTGAAGAGAAAGGTGGTCGTGAAAGATTAGCTGATGCCCTTAAAGAAAATCCACCAGTATCCCATCCTGTAATCAAACAACATCCTCTAACTGGTAGAAAAGTAATTTATGTTAATAGACTCTTCACTTCTCATATTGAAGGAGATGATCCTGAGGGTTCGATTTTAAATTTCTTGTTTGATCACATTCATCAAGATAAGTACCAGTGCAGATTTTCTTGGGAAAATAACTCTATAGCGTTTTGGGACAATAGATCCGTGCTACATAAGCCTGTAAATGATTATTGGCCGCAGCTGAGACGCATGGAAAGAATCACTATTGAATCTTGAATTGATATTTAAAGAATTCTATCCACCAATTTGTCACCTCAAGATAACTTGATGTTTCATTTAAAAGGCTTTGTTCAGTTCTTTTAAAAAGCTCCTCTCCAATGATATCTCGTCTTTTACATACCACATCATAAGCGTATTCATTGGTAAATTCTGGATGCCCTTGAATAGACATAATATGATTATCAATATAGTACATTGCTATGGGAACGTTCTTATTAGAGGCAACCAATGTTGCCTGATCTGGTAATTTTGTAATCTGATCTTGATGAGAATGAATGAGTTTTATTTCCTGATTAAGGTCTTTCAACCAAGGAAAGTTGTCATGAAATGTGTAGGATTGTAGGCCGGTTACCCAACCTATTTCCGCCTTACATACCTCTCCTCCTAGTGCCTGAGCAATGAGTTGGTGACCAAAACATACGCCCAATAAGGGCTTCTTATTTTGGTTCAAATTTCTTATATATTGTTCTAAATCTCTAATCCACTTTTCGTCATCGTAAACGCTTAATTTACTGCCTGTGATTATGTAACCATCACATTCATTAATGTCTGCTGGGTAATTATTCAAGGTAACATCATAAATTTTTAGTTTAATGTTTGTATCTGCTTCACCAAATATCTTGGAATAGAAATCATCTTGATCTCCATGCTTAGGTTTAAGATCATCTAAAACATGGTCTGTCAAAAGAATTCCTATAGTTAGTTTATCCATTAGTAAGAATGTTAACTTATAAAGCATGACTGATCATTGAATGACTGATATTCTTTTAAAAAAATTAAGGAGATTTACATGAAAAATGACTACGAATTTCTTACAACGGAAATTAACGGACATATTTTAGAAGTTACAATCAATAGACCTGATGTAATGAACTCGCTACACCCACCTTCTCATAGAGAGTTTGATGAAGTGTGGAGTGAATTTTCAAATAATGAAGATCTATGGGTAGGTATTATCACTGGTGCGGGCGATAGAGCCTTTTCTGCAGGTAATGATTTGAAGTATCAAGCCTCAGGTGGAGATAGATCAGGAATGCCTGAGACAGGGTTTGCTGGACTAACGAGCCGTTTCAATCTCAATAAACCTATCATTGCCGCCGTCAATGGTGTTGCGATGGGCGGTGGAATGGAAATTGCTTTAGCCTGTGATTTAATTATTGCATCATCTAATGCTAGATTTGCTCTCCCAGAACCTAAGGTTGGCCTTGCAGCATTAGCTGGTGGCATGCAAAGACTTCCTAGACAAATTGGTATGAAGAATGCCATGGGTATGATGCTTACTGGAAGGCATGTAGAAGCTGCCGAGGCAAAAGAACTTGGCATCGTTAATGAGGTTGTTGAATCGCAGAGCGATTTAATGGACAGAGCAAGAGATTGGGCTAAACAAATCGAAGCTTGTTCACCAATGTCTATAAGAGCGACAAAACAAGTTGCATATGACAGTCTGAATGAAGCAAGTTTGGAAGCTTCTATGAGCGCTCAATATACAGCTGTTCATGATCTTTTTACCAGCGAGGACTTTATTGAAGGTCCTGTAGCCTTTGCAGAAAAAAGAGCACCTAACTGGAAAGGTAAATAGAACTTCTCCTCATCAATATTTTTTGTAGTCAACAAATATTGGTGAGGACCACGCCCGCTCTTGTGTGTTGGCAAGGCAATCTTCTTCTCGAGGGTTTTGTATGGGACTCCCGTAACAGATATTAACCTCTTTGCATTGACCAAAGGCATCAACTTCACATCTTAAATTTCCTGCATTTACTGCTTTTGATTCTTTCTCAATAGCTCTTGCATAATAGAGAGCATCTCGTGCTTGAGTTTCAAAATCAGAATCAGTAAAAGTGACAAGACATTCTTCAGTTCCATTGCATTTAAAGCTCTTCCAAGGATCCATTATGAGATCATCAAGTTTTTCATCTTCATATTGTTGGGGAATAATCTTGATGATTTCAATTCGATCTATTTCTCTTCTTATATCAGATGGGTTGTAACACTCATTTTTGCAGAGTAAAGCTAATCTTTCTTTGCCAAGAGCATTGACGGCATAATCCGGACAACCTGGTTTTTGTTCTAAGGAGCCAAGAGCTTTGACAATAAACCTTGGATTAGATTTAAGACTTGTTTCTGAACCCATTGGCAAAATCCCCTCATCTGAATTAACCAGATCAAACCACAAAAGAATCCTTGGACCGCTCGTTGCATAGACTTCCTTATTTTTTATAGAACGCCATATTGAATCACGAGATTTATCTTCAGAATGAGTAGCTATTAATCCACCTGTGTAAAAGTAAGACATTACTCTGTCAACTTCTATAGGCCCTGATGGCTTATTATCTTTTGTATATATTTTTGGAGTTGATTTCCCATAAATACCCTCTCCTTCATTAAAACCAAAAATAAATCCTACAGATTCGGTTGGACCAGCCGCATCAGTGAAGTCAATTCGATTGATATCCTTATAACCATTTCCCGGTCTAGCCGAATGTGTATCGCTTGAACCAATAAAACCAAATTTAAATCTTTCTATCGTATCGTCAGGATTAAAATTTCTTAGAGCTAAAATATACTGGGCAGACCCCTTTGGCCTCATATTAAAGGTCGGTAGAAAGCAATCTTGACATTGATTAGAGTCAAGCCATTCCGTTGGATCCTCTTTAAATACAGTTGCTTGTCCAGCATTACCTGCATTGGCATAATTTTGTCTAGCTTCTTTAGCCCTTTTTTTACATTCCCTATCTGACTCCCCTTCTTCAAAACATCTTTCTTCGATTATTACACCAGCCTGCCAACAAGCAGGAAGAAAATTTTCTGAAGGACTGGGACAAATAGCTTGTCCTTCTTCATCATAGAGCAGGCTACTCCAGTTTCTATGTAATTCTGAGTTTCCATGACCAGAATATACTTCTATCAATGTTTGAAAATTAGGATCATGAAATTCTTCTGTTAACTGGTTTTTCCAATCAGCTTCAGGGGGTGTATAGGTGCCCCATGACGTACCATGCGGTATAACCACTGCTTCGTGACCCCATTGATTCAACTTATCGAAAAGCTCTCCTGGATTATTAGCATATTCCTTACAATCACTGGGTAATTTTTGAACGTCCACTCCAGATTGGCAGGGTATGGTTACTCCATCTCTTGCATAAGTCATTAAATCCTGAACTCTTCCGTCAAAAGCTTTTAGAGAAGATAAAGCAAATCTGGCTGAAAAAGGCATATTTGCAAATCCCACTTGAGGTGAAGCGATAGGTCTTGCAGGAATTTTATCCTCATCTAGATCTTTCAAAATAATATTCTTATGACCGTAATGAGGTTGCCCAAAACCTCCCTCTTGCGTCCACTCCCATCCTAAGAATGCAATTGTATCTTGTTGTCCGTTACCACTTATATTATTGCATTGTCGAACAGATTCTTTAATTTCTTGCCAATCTTCAGGTGTAAGGTCTTCAGCGTGATCTGTGTTAGACCAAAAATCTAAAGAGGAACAGTATCTAGCAAAATCACAGGCATCAGCTGGAGGA
>Ga0181564_10005399_pt1 | contig 10610 bp, 9 predicted proteins | sample 011ome_24_FD_134512 | JGI IMG/M metagenome (GOLD analysis project Ga0181564, IMG submission 134512) | Coastal salt marsh microbial communities from the Groves Creek Marsh, Skidaway Island, Georgia - 011513CT metaG (megahit assembly) | ecosystem: Environmental > Aquatic > Marine > Intertidal zone... | reverse complement strand
GGAAAGTTGTCGTTCGTGTGTAGCTCGTGGGATTATGGATTGTTGGTTTTAATTTGTAATTTGTTACTCGTGCCGCCCATGTGTAAAAGCATCCCCGACGACTCGAACGACATAATGAGACGACGCGAGTGACGACGAATGTTTATGACAAATCTGACGGCACGCTTGAAGTAACGATGACGCATTCCATCGCCGGGACCTCCATCAACGCCGTTTGGGCAGGATAAACGTCCGATATGCGCGAATGGTGGACGTCGCGCGATAGAAAAATCGCGGTCGGTGTTTAATATACTACAACATGTTTGCCATGTCGCGTTCGCTAAACGCTCGCTATGCGATCCGTCAATTCTTCTATGCGGGCGTCAATCATCGAAATAATTTTATCGCCGCTGCTATACATGCCGGTGCGCATCAGATCCCCTCGTTCGGTGACGAGCCTCCGAACCTCTTTCTCCGCGGCGCGAATCTCCTGAAGCGACGCGGCGTTGCTCGTGTGACGAATGGGGGCGAAATTTTCAACATGGTTGAAATCGCCATCTTCGGCTCGCGTGGCGCCGCGCGACGGATGGTCGTCATCAAAAACCGTCGCCGTCGTCAGCGGCTTGCTCGGTCGCGAAGTCTTGAGAGGTTGCACGTATGACGCACTTTGGAATGCGCCACCCGTGGCAACGGCGTTGACGTCAGCTCTAAAACTCGCCATAAACGCATCCGATTCGGCGCCTTCGCCGGCGAGCATTTCACTGATAAACTCATTCGCGCTCGGCGCTGCGTGCGCACGACTCGAAATATTAATCCCGGCGCGATCAATCGCCCGTCGCAGATGCGTGCGCTCACGCTCAAGCGCCACGACTTGACGCGCCATTTTCGTGAGCTGACCCTTGTACCGTTCCTTTGATTGCGATTCTTCCAGAGCGCGCGCCTCCGCCGCTTCGCATCGAGGCGTCAGCCGCGCGAGCTCCGCCTGCAATGCCGCCTCGCTCGTTTCCAACTGTGCCTTCTTGTGCGCAGCAAATGCGCCTTCAATCTCAACGACTCGTGCTTCAGCGTGCTCGAGTCGACGATGCAACGCATCACGTTCTCGAATCGCCTCTTTCGCCTTGTGCTTTTCCATCTCCACTCGATGCTCGCTCGACTCGACGTTTCTGCGTACGACGTCCCTCGCTTCATCCTGCGCCCTCGCGGCGTCGCGCTCGAGCTTATTCTTACGATGTTCAATACTCTCTTCCAGCTCTACGAGCTTACGTTCGCGCATTTCAAGCGCGTGCGCTGCATCCTTGAGCTTGCGCTCCATCGTCGCCGCGCGCTGCGCGGCGTCTTCTGCGTCCCGCGCTCGACGCGTCTCGCGAACGCGCCACTCGTCTTCTAAAATCTTCATCCGCGCCGCTTCTTTGTCGCGAAGTTCGTCCATGAATGCGTTCATGTGCTGGTGTTTCCATACTTCAAGGTCGTACGCAACCTTGTATTCGACGCCCGAGCGCGGGTCGCGTTCTCGGTCTCGCTCGGGCGACGTCCCGACGACCAAATGACGCGTTTGCGCCTTCGCCGTCGGCGCCGGTGGCTTCACAGTGCTCGGCACAGGCACGGGAGATATGTCTGCATCTACTGACGTCACACCGCGTCGCGGTGTCCCCGGCGAGGATAGCGTTCCGCGCTCATCCAATCGCGCCGTCACCCTCGCAAAGCCGACGACGTCGCCCGCGTCGTTCGTCGCCTCCACTCTAAAACGCACCTCGGGCGCGTGCACCAACTCATCGAGCGCAACAGCGGCACTGGCAACGTTCGACTCGTCGTTCACCGCCCACAGGTCGAGCACGATGGTCGGCGCGCGCGAGAGTGCTGCTGCGAGCGTCGCGGGCGCGCACGCGAATTCAACTCTGGCGGCGCCGTCGGGAAACGGAGCGACGTCTCCACCGCGCATGACGCGCGTCGATCCCGTGCGCACCATACATCGCGCACGCGCACGTTCGAGTCCAATTATATTCGCCAACGCGTCATCCGCTCCGATGTTTGCGGCGAAGCGCGACGCTGTCGATGTACCTTTGATTTTAGCGCGCTCAAACGATTCCAACGTCACGCGCAACGCAAACGCGTGTAGACGACCAGACACCTCCGCATTTGGCTCGCGAGGCTGGCGGCGGATTGCAAATGGCACGGCGTTCGCCTCGTCATCGTCGTCTCCATCATCGTCGTCGTCGTCGTCCTCGTCGACGACGTCGCTGACATCATCTACGTCGTCGACGTCGTCGATTTTGGCTTCGCATTCGGCCGCGCGACGTTCTTCGCGTCCAACGCCTTGGCGCACCACATCCTCATCTCCACCCCCATCACGCGCGCCCCCGAGCACGCGGGATTCCACACGCACTAAAACCTCCACCCCGCGCCCATCGCCACTCCCAATCGCGGTCGTCGCGCCGCGCAACGGTATCCAACGCTCGCTCCGGCTTCGCGACGCCGTCGTTCTCACGCCCAGCTCATCCTTCCCAATCCCGCTCGGAATCACACAAAAACCATGCTTCACCGCGCCATCGCGCGACGCACACGCGACTTTCACCACTGCATCGCCTCTGGCGAGCACGCGCGCGCGTGCCGCGCTCCGGCGCCACGTCAACGCCGCGCCCATGGGGTCTCCAAACGACACCTCACGCTGCGACGCTTTCGACGCCCGTCTCGTCGTCGCCTCGCGCCGTTCGCCGTCAAACGTCGCCGCACACGCGAGGTCCGACAACGCGCCGTCACCGTGCGCGACGCGCGCGCGGTAAATCGTCAGCGTGACCTCGTGCACGCGCATGATTGTGACGAGCGATGACCGTTGACTTTTCGTCATTCGTTGACGCGCATCATGTTAACACTCTCCGGCTCAGCGACCGCGCGCGGGGCGTCGATGGCGACCGGTAGTGCGATGATAGCGTCGCCATCGTCGTCGTCGTCCGCGTCGCGCGCGAGTACGGTGATGGCGACGGCGATGCGCGCGGGACGGCGAAGCGATGGATGTGTCGCGCTGCATTCGCATGGATTAATGCGCCGGACCGACGCCGCGGGCGCGACGCGTCGTCGACGCGCGACGCGAGCGGCATCGTCAGCGAGTGGTCAGTCGAATTTTGATAAGGAGGACGTCGCGCAGTGGGTCGAACGCGTGCGTAAGGAGCCTTGGGACGCGCGCGCGAAGACGTGGCGCGAGTTTTTCGCCGCTCGAGCCAACGTCGCGGTGCTCGAAGTCGACGTCGATAGCGAAACCGTCAAAGCGAACGAAATTGAAACGCATGGATTGAATTTTCCAAAGGATACCGCCGAGGCATGGTCGCGGGTGAAGGCGAATAGCGTGCGATTTCGGCAAAACTATCTGGCGGTGGCGTGCGCGAGCGCGCTTTTTGGATGCGAATGCGCGGCGTTTGGCGCAGCTTTGGTGTGCTTTTATGCGTTCGCGGCGTTGAAGAGTGACGTTATTTTGGGCGAAATTGCTCTAGCGACGGATGGGAAGTTGGCATGGAACGCCACGCGCGTGGCTGGGGTGAATCGTGCGACGGCGCAAAAGGCAACGTTGGCGCTCGCGGCGGTTTTATTCGTGCTCTCAGACGCCGCGGCTAACGTCTCGGCGCTGTTCCGGTCGATGATAACGGCGTTCATGATTGCTCTCGCGCACGCGGTGTTACGTCCGATTGACTTGAAGGGTACGTTGACGGATATCATGAAGGATTTGAAGGGGGCGAAGAGTAAGGAGGATTTAGCGCGCGCCGCCGAAGCCGGCGTGAAGGGCTTCAAATCGTGGTGGTCGAACAGACGCGACGCCGAACCCGTACCCGTAGTCGTCGTCACCAAGGACTCTAGACGCGGCGCGGCGCAGCAAGAACAGGGCAATCAACAAGATCCACCGCGTCGACGCGAAAACGGTGAAGGCGCGATTGACGTCGAAGGCCGCGAAGCCCCCAACCGTAAATTTTTACCCTGAGAAAATGAATATTTGCGTACATCACACGTGAGAGCTAAGATCGCGACGCGATAGTACACAAGTTTTTATAAATCCTCCTTGCCCACGTTCTCGGCATCACTTGGAAAGTACACCCCTTCCGCGCTCATCCATACCGAATTCGATCCTCCCGCGCTCGACGTGCCCATCACTTCCTGGTGTCCCGCGATGGGCCGGCCGAATTTCACGTTGTGCGTGCACAAGTACGCCCCCGTATCCACGTGTCGAAATCTCACCTTTTTCCCTCTCACCCAACTCGCGCCCGCACCAGAGGTCAATTCTACCACCCAATGATCACCTGTGTCGCTCGTCTCGTCGTTTCCGTACGCGCTCACCTCTTGATTTCCGCTCAACGGCGACCGGTGCGCGTGCGAGTGCAACCACGCACGCGTATTCGCGTGCTGCAATCGAATCTTCGCCCCGTGCGCGAATCCGCGGCCGCGCTCGCACGTCTCGCCGTGCGCACCGTGCACGATCCAGTACGTGTCCGTCTCCCCGCCGTCGTTCGCGATCGCCGTCACCGATTGTTGACCGCTGCCGGATGCGTAGGCGATCGGTTGCGAGTTGAGCGCGAAAGATGTCGCGGCGTGCTTGAGTTTTAGCGCGCTACCGCACGTGACGAGGGCATCGACGGCGTCGGCGGAGACAATGTGCGCGAACGCGGCGAGGCACGCGAGGGCGAACGCGGCGGCGGATGTGCGACGACGCATCGTCGTGGCGCGTAGTGGCGCGTAATGAAGCACGCATCGCGATCTGCGTCGACGTCGCGCGCGCTCAGGATGTCGCCGTCGTGGGTGGATGTATGTGAGTCTAGCTATGAAATAGTGTGAAATATGTACACGTGTCGTGGTCTACGTATCTATTCGTCGCCGCATGGAGTCGTCGTCATCGCCTAAAGCGGGTATTAAAACAGGCGTTCCGGATTGGCCAACGCGCGTTCGATGCGAACCTCTAACTCGTCTGGCGTGGCAATCCACGTGCGAGACTGTTTCAACAAGTCTACTTCGCGCGCTTGACGACGCAGCGACATGGCGTGCTCGCGCTGGCGACGATGACCCGCAATAATGCGTAACTTGCGTTCCTTGGCGCGTTTCATCTCTTCGAGCGTCTTTGACGCTTGTCCCGCGCGCTTCACCCGCTCCGCCGCCTTCACCTCCAATCGAGCCGTCTTTTGCGCCTGAATCTGCGCTTGCGCCTCAAGCCTCGCGCGTTCTTTCTCCTGCGCGCGCGTTTCGAAATCTTCCCGCCACTGCTTACGTAAACTATTCACTTCCGCGCGCCAACGCTTGCGGTCGGCAAGGAACGCCGCGTCTCGATCACCCTTCTCATCCCGCACCGCACCCGTCGTCGTCGCCGCCGTCGACGCGTCTCCAGCGCCCGCATCACACGCACGCGTGGCGTGTATCATTCGCACCGCGCTCGCATCGCCGTACGCGCGCGCACAGCGTCGCGCGCACGAGCGAATCGTCGCCAGCATCATGAGCCCTCACCCCAGCGTCTCTCACGTCCTCTCGCGCACCGCGCGCGCGCCACCGCCGAATGCGCGAGCTCACACCCCGCCGCGCGCACACACTCTCGCGTTCGTGCGTTCGCCGTCGTCGCGCTGATGCGCGGTCGCGCGAGCGTCGCGGTCTGCGGGTGCGCTCGTCGCGGCGTGAGGTTTTAAGCGAAATTCACGCGCGCGCCAATCGTCATACATACGCGCGCGTGACGACGTCATGGCGAGCATGAAGCGACAGCGACGCGAGGTGCGCATTTGTCATGACGTATTCGCGCGATGTGTGCGCGCGCGAGCGATGCGGCGCGCGCGTTCGGGGGGGGGATGTCGCGATTGCGATGGCGTCGTGGATCTTGAAATGATGTGCGCGCGCACTCGCGCGCGGCTGGTGGTGCGGCGTGACGACGACGCGGCGGGTGAAGGAGCGAGCGATGCGCGCGTGGGTGCGTGCGTGTACTGACGGTGTGTGTGTGTTCGTGTGCGCGTAGGATGGGTCGCACGGAGGCGACGGACCTTCGCCAGAGGATTTGAGAGAGTTGCGAGACGTGATCATTCATTGCGACGGTTCCGTGAACGTGTTGGGTGGATTGTCCAAGGATGTCGCTCGAGATGTCCCGGTGTTGTGCGAGGAGGCGACGACGTTCGTGATGGAGTGCGTGAATGAGCTTCCGGTGAAGACTCCGGTGTACGCGACGTTGGTCGGGCTGATCAACGCCGAGGCGCCAGAGTTTGGTGAAAGCGTCGTGTCGACGACAACGGATGCTTTGAACGAAGCGCTCAAGGCGGAAAATTTAAGTGCGCGGGTGCGAGCGAGAATCTTGACCCGTTTCTTGGTGATGCTCAGCGCGGTTGGCGTCGTAAAGTCGGATGAGGCGATTGGTTTGTTGGAGAATATGTTGTTGCACGCATTGGCGGAGGCCAAAGGTGGTAAAAAAGGGTGGCAGCCGCGCGCGGATTGGATCGCCTACGTCGCTTTGGCTGCTGTGCCTTGGGGCGGGGAGTTCTACTCCAAATCTGAGTACGTGAATCAGTTTGAGAATGTGCTAGACTTGGCGGACGAGTACGCGAAGAAGCGCACGGCCAACCCGGATTCGGCGACGACCATCATCAAGAGTGCAGATGGCAACGAAATCGATTGGTTCATGGAGATGCATGCGCGATTGAGTGCCGCGCGTACCAACCAACAATGGAACATTCTCTCTATCCCTGCTATCGCCGAGCCGTTTATTGATGCGCTCGCGAAAACGTCCAACGCGCACGCGTTGCCGATGATTGAAATCACAAACATCGCGTACGCCAATCATGCTGAGGCATCTGCACACTACCCGGGTCGTTCCATATTAAGGTAAGATTGAGCGCAGACAACGCGAATGTCGTGTTTGTACTCGCAAATGGCGGTGAAGAATCCGTATATATCTCGTTAATCCCCTGACCTCGTGCTGATATGAAACAATGTACAATTGCTGAGCCATGGCGGTGCTTGGGCTGTGTTTCTTCGCGTGATTTGCAGAATGACTGACTAAGATTTCTCGTACACGTTCGTAATTGTGTAGAATTCTCGATTCAAACTTCACCGAAGGCACTGGAAATCCAGACGCGTGGGGCCCGCTTGAGCGATTCGTCGCTGAAGAATACATCGTGGACACAATTTGGGCGTTCGAACCTGGTTACCGCCGTGCGGCGGTTATCCCCGCCACTGAGCAACTTGCATCGCTTCCGCTTCCGTCTGATCACCCCGAGCAGTGTCAGTTTATGGTGGCTGAGACATTGTTTGCTGAGATGTTGGCGTTGCCCAAATCGTCGTTTACGCCAGTCTTTTACCACATCATCATTCAAGACTTGTGTAAGATTATCCCTACGTTTCCGCCCAAGATGGCGAAGACTATGGGAGCCATGTTCCGTGCCATCGATAGAATGGATGTTGGCGCGCGAGATCGCCTTTCTAACTGGCTCGCCCACCAAATATCGTGCTTTGACTTGGTTTGGCCGTGGTCGAGCTGGAAGCACGTGATGGAGCAAAGCGAAGATGCGCCGCAGCGCATGTTTTGTCGCGAGGTTCTTCGTAAGTTATGCCAGCTCAGTTTTGCTGAGCGCGTACAAAAGTCCCTCATCGAAGAGTTACACCCGCTTTTACCCGCTAACGTCGGATTGAACGCAGAGTACGTCAACGCGGCGGCTCAAGAAGCCGTTTTCGGTGAGTTGCAGAGCATGTTGGCGGCCAAGCAGCAAGGTCCTGAGGTCTTACAGTGGCTCGCTAGCACTGGGTACGCCAAGGCGACTCCTGAAGTTTTGCTTCGATCCCTTGCGGTTGCCGTGCTTGAGCGCGGGCAAAAGTGCATCACACACCATGACGTCCTCCTCAAGCGCTACGCTTTGCCGTTGCGTGAATTGGTCGAAAAAGTGGGAGGTGAAGTTTTAGTGGATGCGGCGGCTGGGGTGTGGCAAGGTCATCCGCAGATGGCGCCTATTGCGGTTGAACGATTATTAGCTCTTGAATTAGTACGCCCGGAATCGGTAGTGAACTGGCTGCTTCAGCGCGCGGCGATGTTTGGCGAAGGCAACACGTATGAAATCGCCAACGTTGTCTGCGGCTTTGTCTGCGCAAACAAGGCTGAAGCCATAGGCAAGCGTCAGTCTATAATGAACAAGCTTCGAGAGGCCGAAGCTGAAGCATCCGGTGCGGGCGCCGCGGCTGAAGATCTCGCCGCACAAGGTAGACATTTTGAAGCGCAACACGCGCAAGCCGCCGAGGCGCGCGCCGTGGACGACATCGCCATGCACCAAGCCGCGCTAGCAACAGCCGATGCCCCGGTCGAGCACACATCCGCCGTTGTGCGCGAAGTATGCTTGAACTTGTGTGGAGGTCTCGTCAAGGGTGTTTCTAGTGGTGCATCGGTCGCCGTAGCAGACCGCGTGCTCGCCCTCGTACGCGACCACCGCGCCGAGCTCGCGCTCGACGCTGACGCGATCATCAAAGCCGCCGGTACGAAGAAGACTGCCAAGGCAGCCGTTGCTGCTGCTCTCGGCGTGCCGCTTTAATAGACTTACGCGAAATCAGACCCGTAATAATACGAATCAGAGCCTGAGGATCTCTCGTTCCTTTGTCGTCACTAACTAACTCGAGCACTCAAAAGTACGCGCGCGCCATTCGCGCGCGTGCGCTCCGTACGGTCTCACGGCACGACATGAAAAAACAGAAATTAGGCACCGCGACGTCGGAGGCGACCGATGCACCGTCGGCGCGTCCGCGCCCGCGCGTCACGCTCGATAGCTTCATGACTTCTCTGGCTGCCAGAGAAATCCATCGGAGACACGAGAGCAACACCAAGGCGCCTACGCTTCGCGACGCGAAAGGGCTCCCACCGTGCGATGCGTATCCTCTCACGCCGTGCCTTATCATTGACGAGGACGCGGTGAAGTTCAACGTGAACTCGATGTTCGACTTCACGCGTGCTCTGAACGACGCGGAGGCGGGGCACAACGACGCCGCCGACGACGGAGACCGCTGGAGACCGCATTTAAAGACGACGAAGTCATCTAGAATATGGTCCATGCTAATCGAGCGTGGCGTTCGGCGATTCAAAGTTGCGACAAGTTTAGAACTTGAAGTTCTCATACGGACTATTCGGGCCTTTACAGACGCGAGGAGTCGAAGCCGCGACTGTGAAGAAATCGTCACCTACGACGTGCTCTTAGCGTATCCTTTAGCGTCTCCAGCGGCATGGACCATGTTGGCAAAGATATTTAAAGACAATGATTGTAGCTCTGAAATTGGGCCGATTCGTGTTTCCGTATTAGTAGACTCTCCGGACGCGTTTCGTGAGGTACCAGAACACATGTTCGTGTTCGCTGACTTGAATCTCGGCATGAACCGAACAGGATCAACAGATATCGAGAACTTTATTTACAGTTGTGCAGAATACTTTGGTGAACGCCTTGTCGGGGTGTCGATGTACGAAGGGCAGTATGCATCCGAAAGCAGCGACGGTATACATGATACGGACCACGGTTTAATGAGGCAGACTTCGTGCGAGACAACGTACGAGAAATTCATGAGTGCCCTGGAAAGTGCCGTTTCGAGATGTAAATCACATCAGTCGACAAGTAAAGCAAATCAAGCGTTTGCAACGTCGGCATCGCGTGAGTTTGAAGTGCTCACGAGTGGGACTCCTTCATTCGTTCCCGCGCTTAAATCGAAACATCTACGCAAGCTGGCGTCGATGGGACTTACCCACCGCGTATCTCCAGGCACTGTCGTACTACACGACGCACGAGGTGCGCGGCAAAATCCAGGCATGTTTCAGCACGCATGTTTCGTCTTGGCGACGATTGTATCCAAGCCAACAGAACATTTGGTCACCTGCAACGCCGGAAGCAAATCGCTCGCGTGCGAAAGTGGCAATCCCGCCGCCTTCGTCGTCAATCACCCAAATTGGGTGCCAATGTCCCCAAGTGAAGAACATCTACCAATCTTCATCGGCGACTACGACGAATGGCAGCGCGTCAAGCGTGGCGACCACATTCTCCTTGTCCCCGAGCACGCGTGCCCGACGGTGTCCATGTACGCCAAATACGTCGTCAAAAACACCATCACCGACGGCGAGCGCTGCATCCAAGGCGATATCGATGCGCGCGGGCGCCATTTCGGATTCGTCAAACGCTCTTAACTCCTAGTGTTGTAGTCGTAGATCACAATAGCACTCATTACATCCGCGGTGGGCCGCGCGCAAAGAACCACCGCGCGCGCCAAAAAAGCCTCGAAAAAGAAAAAAAAACCCTCTCCAATTAGGGTTTTCCCCTCAAATCGACCAATCGTGATCAGGGACCCCACCCCACTGACACCCCCACCATGGGTGCCCCTGTCTCGCGACGCCGCGCCGTCTCGCCGACACTCGACGACGCACGATGTACGCCGCGTTATCCTCCAAGCTCTCCACCGCCACCCTGCGCATCGCGCCGCACCACCGCGTCGCCGACGCCAAGCCGCGCACCGCCGTCATCGAGTGCGCGCACAAAAAAGGCACGGGCTCCGTCAAGAATGGCCGCGACGGCAACGCCAAGTACTTGGGGGTGAAGAAATACGGCGAAGAGAAGGTCACCACGGGGTGTATCATCGTGCGTCAGCGCGGGAACAAGGTACGTGCGATG
>Ga0181564_10005397_pt1 | contig 10613 bp, 10 predicted proteins | sample 011ome_24_FD_134512 | JGI IMG/M metagenome (GOLD analysis project Ga0181564, IMG submission 134512) | Coastal salt marsh microbial communities from the Groves Creek Marsh, Skidaway Island, Georgia - 011513CT metaG (megahit assembly) | ecosystem: Environmental > Aquatic > Marine > Intertidal... | reverse complement strand
CCGTTACTTGTGCTTTAGGGTCTTTTTTGACTGCGTCAAAAATGCTTTGTAAAAAGCCTTCAGAAACTTGAACCGGTAACACCCCAATATTGAGGCAGTTGTTCTTGAAGATGTCTGCAAAGAAACTTGAAATTACACAACGGAATCCATAGTCATATATTGCCCAGGCTGCGTGTTCTCTTGAAGAACCAGATCCGAAATTCTTTCCGCCTACCAAGATTTTTCCTGAATATGTCGAGTCGTTTAAGACAAAATCTGTCTTAGGACTGTTGTCTTGATTGTAGCGCCAGTCGCGAAAAAGGTTGTCTCCAAATCCCTTGCGTTCAGTCGCCTTCAAAAAGCGTGCTGGGATGATCTGGTCTGTATCTACATTTTCGATCGGAAGCGGAACTACAGAACTGCTTAGGGTAGTAAATTTATCGTAGGCCATGTGTTAGTCGATTAAGGTTCTAGGATCGGTTACAACTCCGGTTACTGCTGTCGCTGCTGCCACTGTAGGACTGGCAAGCATGGTACGAGCACCAGGTCCTTGTCGCCCTTCAAAATTTCGGTTTGAAGTACTAACCGCTACCTTTCCGGCTGGAATTTTGTCTTCGTTCATGGCAAGACATGCAGAACATCCGGGTTCTCTAAGCTCAAAACCTGCTTCGGTTAAGATAGCGTGCAGGCCTTCGTCAATAATGGCTTGACGCACCTTGTGAGATCCTGGCACTAACCAAGCCGTGATGTGATCTGCTTTTTTGCGTCCCTTCACGATCTCGGTAAAGGCTCTAAAGTCTTCGATACGCCCATTGGTGCAACTGCCCAAGAACACATAGTCTACTTTTTTGCCTAAAAGCTGGTCTTTTTCATTGAAGCCCATATAGTCAAGTGACTTCTTGTAGCTTTCTTTGCTGCCTTCGGCTTGTTCAAGAGAAGGAATGCTTCCGCTAATGCCTGTTCCCATTCCCGGATTGGTTCCGTAGGTAATCATAGGCTCTATTTCAGCACCTTTCAAGACGATCTCTTTGTCGTATTGTGCTCCTTCATCTGTGTGAAGCGTACTCCAGTAGGTCATCGCTCTCTCCCATTCGGCTCCTTTTGGAGCGAATTCACGTCCTTGTACATAATCGAAGGTCGTCTGGTCAGGAGCGATCATTCCTCCGCGTGCACCCATTTCGATAGAAAGGTTACAAACGGTCATACGCCCTTCCATACTCATTTTCTCAAAGACCTCACCGGTATATTCTACGAAGTGTCCGGTGGCTCCTGATGTACTGAGCTTAGAAATAATGAATAGTGCTACATCTTTAGGAGTCACACCTTTTCCGGGCATGCCTTCAATGTGAATGCGCATACTTTTTGGTTTAGGCTGCATGATACATTGTGTAGAAAGTACCATTTCAACCTCTGAGGTTCCGATTCCGAAGGCGATTGCGCCGAAGGCTCCGTGCGTTGAGGTGTGAGAATCTCCACAAACAATGGTCGCACCTGGGAGTGTGATTCCGTATTCTGGACCCACCACGTGTACGATACCGTTTTTCTCGTGACCTAACCCCCAATAAGAGATACCGTGCTCTGCAGCATTGCGTTCTAATGCAGACAGCTGATTGGCAGACAGCACATCGGCTACTGGCAAGTGCTGGTTCATCGTTGGAGTGTTGTGGTCTGCCGTTGCAAAAGTTCGTTCTGGATACAACACCTTAATGCCTCGGTTTTTCAATCCTAAAAAGGCTACCGGGCTGGTTACTTCGTGTACCATGTGGCGATCGATGAATAGTACATCTGGCCCCTCTGGCACAGAAGATACCACATGCGCATCCCATACTTTGTCAAATAATGTTTTTTTCATTGAGGTTGAAAGCTAGGTTAGTGCTTCACTTGTTTTACTAAGACTTCGATATCGTTATCGTCGATTTCTTTCTTTGAATCTGCCATGATCAAGAATTGATCGTACATGGCGTCGAGCATTAATTTATCAAATTCGAACCCTAAGTTTTTAGCGCGATAAGCGAGGGCTGCACGCCCGCTTCTTGCGGTTAAAACAATAGCTGAATGATCGACCCCTACTTCGAGAGGATCGATGATTTCGTAGGTCTCACGGTTTTTGATCACACCGTCTTGGTGGATGCCTGAGCTGTGAGCAAAGGCATTCGCTCCAACAATGGCCTTATTGGCTTGCACAAACATACCCATACGATCAGAAACCAAGTGACTGATGGAGTTGAGCAGTTTGGTATTGACGTCGGTGTAGAGATCCATGCCCGGATGTTGGCGCATAATCATTACAACTTCTTCAAGAGCCGTGTTTCCGGCGCGTTCTCCGATACCGTTGATGGTACATTCGATTTGACGGGCTCCGTTACGGGCTCCTGAAATGGCGTTAGCAGTGGCTAACCCTAGGTCGTTGTGGCAGTGACAAGAAAGTGTTGCTTTTTCTACGCCCTTAACATTGGCTTTTAGATATGCAATCTTTGCGCCGTAATCTTCGGGAAGGCAATAGCCTGTGGTGTCAGGAATGTTCAGCACAGTAGCTCCTGCCGCAATAACCTTTTCGCAAACGCGCGCTAAAAATTCGTTGTCTGTTCGGCCTGCATCTTCTGCATAAAATTCAACATCTTCAACATACCGCTTCGCATGGGCAACAGCCTTTTCGGCACGTTCAATAATCTGCTCTCTAGTGGCCTTAAATTTATGGGTGATGTGCGAATCAGAAGTTCCGATTCCGGTGTGAATGCGCGGTCTAATGGCTGACTTGAGGGCTTCGGCCGCAACGTCGATGTCTTTCTCCACTGCGCGTGTTAATCCACAAACTCGTGCATTCTTCACCAATTTTGCGACAGATTCTACAGCCTTGAAATCTCCTGGGCTAGAAATAGGGAATCCGGCCTCTATGATATCCACCCCCAGCGCATCGAGCTGTTCAGCAATTTCAAGTTTGCTCTTGGTGTCTAGCTTACAACCAGGGACCTGTTCTCCGTCTCTCAGAGTGGTGTCGAAAATTTCTACTTTTTCTTTGCCCATAGCGCCTTACGCAAATTTTAAACTCAAAAATAACTGCTCTTTAGTGCTTTATTTGGGTATCGCAGAATATATTACGAACTTCAACCCTTAATTAAAGACTCTAGAACACTAATATGCAGCGAGTTACTAAAAAATATTCAGCGACACCTAAAAATACGCAAGATCCGGTCTTTTTGCTTATAAAGTCACTGACTAAGGCACAAAAACGACAATTTAAGCTCTACGCAAATAGAATTGAGGGTCATCGCGATTCAAAATTTATTCAATTATTTGACTTTTTCGATCATGCTGAGGTATACGACGAGCGCGAATTACTCAAGCAATCTTTTGTGTCTAGAACGCAATTAGCGAATCTAAAGTCGCACCTCTACAAACAGTTACTCACCTCGCTGAGATTGAATCCGAGCATTCAAAACCCTAGGATGCTCATTCGCGAACAACTTGATTTTGCCACCGTTCTTTACCAAAAAGGACTTTACCGTCAAAGCTTAAAGATTTTAGAGAAGGCCAAGCAAATGGCCAAAAAGTGGGATGAAAAATACACCCAGTACGAGATTGTTGAATTTGAGAAAATCATTGAGTCTCAGTACATCACCCGCAGTATGAGTAACCGTACAGAGGCCCTTGTTTCTGATGCGCGAGTGCTCGGAGAAGCCAATATGCTCTGCAGTCAACTTTCGAATTTATCCCTCTTGTTGTACGAGCGCTTATTGAAAGCCGGATACGTAAAGAGCGACGATGAATACCGTGATATCACTCAGTTTTTCTTTAGAGAATTACCCAAAGTCGATTACGAGCAGTTGGGATTTAGAGAACGACTGTGGTATTCAAAAGCACACGTGTGGTACAGCATGATTACCCAAGATTTTTTGGGTCTTTTTAAGCACGCCTCGCGATGGGTGTATTTGTTTGAACAATACCCTGAAATGCTGGCTTCGCATCCTATTTTTTACCTTAAAGCACACAACTATTTAATGGAGTCGCTGCTGCTATTACGACATCCTGAAAAATTCAAGACCACCCTAGAGACTCTGCGCGAAACCATTGATTCAGAGGTGTTTCCGAAGAATACCAATACCCAAGCCTTGGCCTTTTTGTACCGTGTGAACAACGAAATGAACCTTCATTTTTTAAAGGGCACTTTCGATGAGGGGCTGCACCTTGTAAACGAAGTAAAGGAGGGGGTGAAGACCTTTGAAAATCAAATCGATGCTCATCATGTGATGATGCTGAATTACAAGATGGCCTGTATGTATTTTGGGGCAGCAGATTATGCGCAGTGCATTGCCTATCTGCAACCGATTATCTCCAACACCACGCTCACAATGAGAGAAGATTTACTCTGCTTCTCGCGCATTCTCGATGTCATTGCCCATTTTGAAGCGGGGCTAGACGACGATCTCGATCGCCTGTTGTTGAGCACCTACCGATTTTTGATTCGGATGAACGACTTGCATCAGGTACAGCGCCTGCTCATCCAATTCATACGCGAGCTTGGATCGGTGTATCCTCAAGATTTAAAAGAAAAATTTAGAGCGCTACACGGGCAGTTGCTTCGGTTAGAAGAAGACTACTACGAGCGGCGCTCTTTTCTCTATTTAGATGTTTTATCGTGGCTTGAGAGCCATATTAGCTTAACCCCTTTGGCTGAGGTAGTGGCACGGAAAAATGCGCTATCGGTAAAGGCCTCACGCCTTTAAAAGCGTGTGAGACTCATCACGATGAAAGAGATGAGCGCGATCATCCACACGGCGAGCATTCCAATTTTTACGCTCCCTGAAAGGCGTCCCATGTTTTTGAATAACAATTGAAGCGCCACCAAAAGCAGGCTGAATGCTGGGATTCCGAACGTGAGCATCATGCTGATGTGATAGAAAATCGGATGGTAAGGTCCTCCCCAGCTCGATTCCATGTACTGAAAGCCTGGTAGCATCAAGATGTCGTTTCCGATGTGTACGTCAATGAAGCTGCCAACGATGAAACTAACGGTTATTACGATCAAGAATGCGAGTGTCATCCCGATGATGATCACTCCCAAAAGCTTTCCCACGATTTCACCTATAAGACTTAGCAATCGACCTATGGCTTTGAAGAGTGCACTGAAGAGCTCTCCTAAGAATGCAAAAAATCCTTTAGCCCCTTCTTGGGCTTTGTGTTGGGCGCCTTTGAACTTGACATTTTTCAGGTCTTCTTTGACGTTTTGATAGCTCTCTTTTACAAAGTCTTCAATGTTGTTGAAGGTCGCAGCCTTTCCTTTCATCTCGAGTTTTTGTGAAATGCTGATGGCCTTCGGAATAATGATCCAAAGCACAAAATAGAAGATGGCAGAAACTCCGCTAAACAATAGTGCTAAGAAGATGAGTCGTACCCAGACAGGGTCTATACCGGTGAAGTGGCCGATCCCCGAACAGACCCCTCCGAGTACTTGATTGTCAGGATCTCTATAAAGACGTTTTTTACTACTCGCTGTGAAATGAGGGCGTTCTTGTTTTGGAGCATCCTCTTCAGACACATAGTCTTCAGGCTGTCCCATGATCGCAATCACTTCTTCTACATCTTCTATAGAGATCACTGATTTGTTTTTACTTGAGAAGAGCTCGGCAATGCGGTTTTCGATATCCGCAATGATCTCATCTCTTCCGAGTGTATTGTCAAGATAGGCCTTGATCGAATCTAGATAGTCTTGCAGTTTGGCGTAGGCATCCTCATCGATGTGATAAACAAGGCCAGAAAGGTTGATGGTTAGGGTCTTTTTCATGATTTGTTAGTTACCGTATTAATGGCATGTTGTAATTCGTTCCAAGTAATTTTTAATTCTTCCAAGAAGGCGACTCCTTCCTCGGTGAGTGTGAAGTATTTACGCGGAGGTCCACTCGTAGACTCTTCCCATCTGTAGTGCAAGAGATCGGCGTTTTTGAGTCGCGTGAGTAGCGGATAGAGCGTACCCTCTACTACGAGTAGTTTCGCCTGCTTCAGGTGCTCTAAAATTTCAGAGGCATAGAGGTCTTGATCTTTGAGAACTGCGAGAATGCAGTACTCTAAGATTCCCTTTCGCATCTGTTGTTTGGTGTTTTCAATATTCATAAGTCATCTATAATGCACTACAAAGATATAAATAAAAAAAGGTACTATGCAAAACAAAGTACTAAATGATGTAATTTAGCTTCAAGACCTTACCTATGGAATTGCTTTATATACTGCTTGGAAGCCTGCTTTTGATCGTAGGAATCATTGGCTGTTTTGTGCCCGTTATTCCTGGACCCATCATTGGCTATTTAGCACTATTGGTATTGGAATTTAGCGGAGAGGGCGCTATCGGATCGACTTGGCTATGGGTGTTTGGAGCCCTCGCAGTGATCGTTTCTATAGTGGACAATATCATTCCGGTTTATGCCACCAAACGCTTTGGAGGGTCTAAAGCTGGAACCATAGGATCATTTGTCGGATTGGTTTTAGGATTACTATTCTTTCCGCCATTCGGCTTTTTATTTGGCCCTTTTTTGGGTGCCTTTGCGGGTGAATTGTACGTGCAACAGTCTAATATCAAAGCCGCAGCCAGAGCTGCCCTCGGCTCTTTAATGGGAGTGCTTGTGGGATCTATGCTGAAGCTCGCGTTAGTGCTATGGATGGCCTGGATCTTTTATACCGCGCTTTAAGAAGAGTGGTCACTGACGATCACCCATTTTCGCTTTATTTTTCGAAGAAGTAGGGTAAAATGTCCGGTTGGCGTATCGTTTTCTCTATAGAGCGTAAACTTTCCAATCACTTGAATCGTGCGCCTGTCCCACTGCCGTTTTTCTAGGATATCAAAGGCCAATCTTCCCATTGCAGCGCGATCGGGGTAGCGCTTGTTGTATCCTTTCAAGGTATTTTGGTAGCCATAGGTGGGTCCACTGCTACCGACAAAAATGAGGCGTTCGTCTTCCCAATATCCCTGCATAAAGCGTTGCGTATCGCCGGCGTTCCAGGCCTCGATCTGATGCTCAAAAAGTGCGTCGATGACGCGACTTACTTTCGGATGGGGTTGTTTTTGGGCGAAGGTGTAAGCCCCTACACTTAGCAGGGTAATAAAAAATAGTTTTCTCATAATTAAAGGGAGGTGTTTCCGAATAAATCCATGGTATTTCGGCCTTTGGTGAGTTCGAGCATCACCTGGGTTTGCGATTTGATTGTTGTATCGTTAAGAATGTGGTTCAGTGAAACGCCCTTTTCGGCTAAAACTTCTCCGATGAGTTTTGAGCGATGGCATTGATGAGGTTCGACCTCTCCGCACATCAAAGCCACACGAAAGCGTTTTTCGAGGGCTACTAATAAGCGTTCAATCCCTCTTGTGAAGGCTGGGTGCTGTTTAGCCTTTTGATAGTCGAGCTTTCCATTCGTGTAACAGCTGTCGTCCTTCGGAATCCCGCCGATCATGTCGCCTATGTAGACGTATTGAATGTGTTGTTGTTTCAAATAGGCTGCAATGGGTTCTCTGCAAAAATCAGGATTCCACTTTGAGTACGGGTTTGAGCGCACATCTGCCACAACATCTACCGTATGACTTTTCAATAAATCAAGAAACTCTTCTGGGCTTCGTAGTCCATAGCCTATGCTGAAAAGTGAGCCTTCATTTTTATGGTTTTCGGATGATACGGGCATGTGCAGGATTCAAAAAGTTCACATATCTTGAAAAGAAAAACAGAACACCTATGAAAGGTATAAAAATCATCGCTTTACTCCTTCTTGTCAACTGCGCAGCTTTAAGTTATGCTCAAGACTATGGCGCCATTTTGCCCATGAAAGAGCGCGCTCGCGTCATCAATGAATTACTTGAAGACAAGATTCAAAATTATTTGCCAAGACTTATGGCCGATACTGGGATCGATATGTGGATTGTGGTGTCTAGAGAATACAATGAAGACCCTATTATCAAAACCCTACTACCCGCTGAGTGGTTAGCCGCTCGAAGAAGAACCATCTTGGTGTTCTTTAATAACGGATCGATGATAGAGACGCTAGCTGTTGCTCGTTACAACGTCGGATCCGCCTTTAAAAGCGCATGGGACAAAGAACAACAACCCGATCAGTGGGCACGACTGAGTGAAATCGTAGAAGAACGCGACCCAAAAGTGATTGGAATCAATCAGTCTGAATACTTCGGGCTAGCCGACGGAATAGTAGCCACCGACAAAGAACAGTTGCTTGCGGCCTTGGGAGCCAAGCTATCTAAACGCGTAGTGTCGGCAGAAAAGCTTGCGCTCGCCTGGTTAGAAACAAGAAACGACAAAGAAATGGCGATCTACCCGCATATTGAGCGCATCAGTCACAATATCATTGCAGAGGCCTTTTCAGAAAAGGTGATCACCCCAGGGGTGACCACTACTGAAGATGTAGTTTGGTTCATGCGCGACAAGATTCGTTCTTTGGGCCTGCAAACCTGGTTTCATCCGACCGTTGATATTCAGCGTGCTGACCCCGAACGTTTTGATCACCTCAGAACGTTTTCGAAGCGCCCCGATACCCAAGTGATCATGCCTGGAGACTTGCTTCACTGTGATTTTGGCATCACTTATTTGCGTTTGAATACCGATCAACAAGAGCATGCCTATGTACTTCGCCCAGGAGAAACCGATGCGCCAGAGTACTTGAAAAAGGCGCTCGCCACCGGGAATAGGCTGCAGGATATTTTCACCGAAAACTTTAAAGAGGGTCGTACCGGAAACGAGGTGCTCGCCATGAGTAGGGCCCAAGCGATCGAAGAAGGAATCACGCCGTCTATTTATACCCATCCGATTGGTTACCACGGACACGCTGCCGGTACTACCTTAGGGATGTGGGATTCTCAAGGAGGTGTGCCTGTGACAGGAGACTACCCCTTGCATTTGAACACTGCGTATTCTATTGAGCTCAACGCCTCGGTCTTCATCAAAGAATGGGGAAAAAATGTTCGCATCATGCTTGAAGAAGAGGCCTTCTTTGATGAGAATGGAGTGCGTTACATCGACGGACGCCAGAAAGATTTAATCCTTATCAATAAACCCTTTTCTACCCTTTAGGCAGAAAAATCTCGGCCATCATGCAACGGGCGCTGCCGCCTCCGCATTGTTCAATAATGTTCAGCTCTGGATGAACAATCTGATTGAACGATTCTAAGGTGCGCAGCTGCTCTGGTCGCAAACTCTTGTAGGCTGTATCGCTCATCACGAGTATCGGATTTCCATCGCGATCCCCAATTTGAAGCATGTTACCTGCAAAATGGTGCATTTGTTCTTCGGTGATGGCGATAATGGTTTTGCCAGAATCCTTAAGATACTTTTTTAGTTGCTTGCGTTCGGCGGCATCATCAACACACTCGAGGCAAACTACGGCATAGCGATCAGCGATACACATCATTACATTGGTGTGGTAGATCTTCAGTCGGTTTTCGCCAACCGTTTGGTAGGCGTTAAATGTGCATGGGGTATATTCAAAATCTTCGCAAAACTCAATGAAGAGTTCTTCATCAGCACGCTCAGAGAGGGCACAATAGGCAATTTGGTTGACGTGATCGAGTATCATACTTCCGGTACCTTCAAGAAAGACAGCTTCTTCTTCGGCACTGGTGTAGTCTACAATTTCTTCAATGTTAAAGCCTTCTTTCTCTAGCAGTTCAAGGACTTCTTCGCGACGCTCTTCTCTACGATTTTTAGCATACATCGGGTACAAGGCCACACGCCCGTCTCTATGCATAGAGATCCAATTGTTCGGAAACAAAGCGTCTGGGGTATCGCTATTTTCTGGCTCGTCGAATACCACAATATTCGCACCTGCGGTTCTAAGCGCGGTCACCATAGCGTCAAATTTTAGGCGAGCCTCTTGAATAATTGAGGTCGGACTTAGATCAGAACTGTTTTGAAAGTAATTGTTTACGGCGGTCTGCTCGTTCATTCTGAAGCTCGATGGTCGCACCATCAAAATATGCGCGCTGAATTGTTTCATAAGGTTGTTTTAAACGGTGGTACGTGACAAGGGCAGGGTGGTGCAGCGCAACAATCCTTCTTGTTTGGCGATTTCTCTAAACGAAAGGGTCTCTACTTTGATCTCACGCTCTTTGAGCCATTGGTTTAAGCGCTCAAAATGTAAGTCTGAGACGACCACCTTCGGACTGATGGAGAAAATATTGCTGGTCATATCGTACATCTCTTGAGCCGAAATTCTAAAGAGGTTTTCTTTGCCGAATAGTGCGGTAATGAAGTCTACATCTTTTTGATGTAAGAATCCGTCTTCGTGAATGATGGCGTACCGGTCTCCTACGGGTTGAAAGCAGCAATCAAGATGCAGCGCATTGGTAAAAGGGTCGGTGTTAGATTTACGCAATTCAAAGGCCTTAACCGTCTTGTTTGTGAAGGTTGATTGAAGCCACTGTACCGCTGCAGCATTGGTTCTCGCGGTTATCGTTTGCGCGTAGTCTTCCCCTTGGTAAACCCCCACAAAAATGTAGTCGTGATGGGGCATTACATCGCCACCCTCTACATGCACCTCTTGTGGTGGTGTTAAGATCTTTTGTGGATCAATTTGTTCGAGAACATGGGCGATTGCTTCAATCTCGCGCTCGCGGTCTGGAAGAATATTCGCTTTGACAAAACAGT
>Ga0181564_10005392_pt1 | contig 10623 bp, 13 predicted proteins | sample 011ome_24_FD_134512 | JGI IMG/M metagenome (GOLD analysis project Ga0181564, IMG submission 134512) | Coastal salt marsh microbial communities from the Groves Creek Marsh, Skidaway Island, Georgia - 011513CT metaG (megahit assembly) | ecosystem: Environmental > Aquatic > Marine > Intertidal... | reverse complement strand
CGTGCTGATGCCTTTGCCATTGATCTCGGGGTCGCGATGCAACTTACCAATATTGCTCGGGATGTGCTTGAAGATGCGCATATGCAGCGACGTTACCTTCCCGCTGACTGGCTACCCGCTAACTGGGCCGACTCGGAACTGAGCCCAACCACCATTGCCTGCGCTGCCAACGACTGTCATCTGCCGGTAGCCAGCGCCATCAACCGTCTGCTGGAACTGGCCGAACGTTACTATGCCAGCGCCCTAACCGGTATTAACCTGCTGCCCTGGCGCAGCCGCTATGCGATTATTGTGGCGCTCTGCATCTACCGCCAGATTGGCCGACAGCTGCAGCGCAACGGCTTGCAGTGGTGGCGAGGCCGCACGGTGGTGAGCCAGTGGCGCAAGATCATACTCAGCCTGGCCAGTTTGATTCATCTTGTACCGCGAGAGGTTCCGGCCCATGATGAGGGTTTGCACAGTGCATTACAGGGGTTAGCCGGTGTCGAGCGAAATTGATATTGCCATTATTGGTGGCGGCAATGCCGGTCTAACGCTGGCAACACTGCTGTCTCAGCAGACCAATCCGCCGCAGACAGTGGTGATCGAACCGCAAACCGCCGAGCAGCGTGACTGCAGTTGGGGGCTGTGGGCAGAAGCCGGTCAAGTACAGCAGCTTGAGCACTCGATGATGGGACGCTGGCAACGTTGGCAGCTGGTTGATCACAATCACCGAGTGGTACAAAACAGCAACCAATACAATTATCTGAGCCTCAGCTCCGCCGACTATCTGCTCGGCTGTGCCGCACAGTTGCGCGAGCCGGTAACACTGGTCCAAGAGTCGGTGAGCAGCGTTCAACCTGATGGTGATAGATTGTTGGTCGAGACCCATAATCAGCGCTATCACGTACGTCAGGTCTACGATAGCCGTCCCCCGAAAGTGATTGAAAACGGTTTGCGGCAACATTTTCTCGGCTGGCATATTCACAGCAAACAGCCCATCTCTCATCCAGATATCGCTACCTTGATGGACTTTCGAGTGGACCAGACCAAAGGGTTGCACTTTATTTATGCGCTGCCCTTTTCCGATCACCACATGCTGGTCGAATCGACCTTGATTTCACGCACAGTGGAGGCGCGGGACTGGTATCGCAGCGCGATCGAAGGCTGGCTGAGAGACAACGATATTGAAGTAGAAAACCTTATCCATGAAGAGGCCGGCGTCATCCCCATGGATCAACTCGAAGCGAACCCGCACGCAGGGGAGTCCAGGATCGCAGCAATCGGTGCTGCCAGCGGTGCGGTGCGACGCTCGTCAGGCTATGCCTTCCAGCATATTCAGCAGCAGGTCGGCGCTCTAGCTGATGGTATTGCCAAAGGCGATATGCGGGTTCCGCCAGCGATCTCCAGTCAGCTGACATCGATGGACAGGTTATTTAATGGGGTATTACTGAATCGGCCAGATCTCGCCATATCACTGTATATGCGCATGGCGCAGGCCCTTAATGGCGATCAATTTGCGCGGTTTATGCTGGGCAGAGCAACGCTAAGTGATTGGATGCGAGTGATTATGGCTATGCCCAAAATTCCTTTTTTAAGGCAGTTATTGCATGCCTGAGTGGAATACGACAATTGGCTTATCAGCCGCCTCTTACTGGGCCCTTGCCGCTGTCTTACTTATCGGCGTGCCCCATGGCGGGCTGGATGCGGCAGTGGCACGGCGGGTCGGCTGGCCGAAGGGCCTTTTGCCATGGCTCGGTTTCCACCTGCTCTATATTGGACTGGCTGCGGCCGTCGCCTGGCTCTGGTGGCTCTACCCGCTGATCAGCCTGGTATTTTTCCTCTTCATCTCAGCGCTACATTTCGGCAGCAGTGATATTCGTCAGATCCAATCGCCGTTTTCACTGCCGGCCTCGCTGCCATTAATCTGCCATGGCGGCTTAGTGACCATCGCTATACCTGCACTGCAGCAGGATGCAGTACAGCCACTGTTCAGCGCACTGATCGGCGCGGACAACAGTTTTTGGTTGCTGAAGCAGATTGATCATCTGCTGCTGCCCTGGGTCTTGGCGCTTTTTGCCTACTGTATCTACACCGTTTATCAGCCGCGCTGGCGGGGCTCACTGATCATGCTACTTGTATTCGTTGTGGCGGCTTGGCGGTTGCCGCCGCTGGTCAGCTTTGCACTCTATTTTTGCCTTTGGCACAGCCGCAACCATATGCTGCGTATTTGGCGCAGTATCAGCTTGCAGGACCGTCCGCGCAGTGCCCGAGAAACTGTTATTTATTCAGTGCTGGCCTATGCCGTAGCGGCCCTGTACTTTTTCCTGCAGACTGGAGGGAGCTGGACAGCCAATCTGTCGATGACCCCCGCTCTACTCCAATTGACCTTTATCGGTCTCGCGGCGCTGACGGTGCCGCATATGGTATTAATCGATTTTATCCACGGGCAGAGAGATCACCATGACTGATATCAGCCAACGCAAAGCCGACCATATCAATCTGGCGCTGGATGCCAAGCATCAAGCCGACCAGTCAGCTGGCTTTGAACAGATTCGGTTTATTCACAATGCCCTGCCAGAGCTGTGTATGGATGACGTTGATAGTTCAACGCTATTTCTCAATCACCACTGCTCTGCGCCGCTCATTATTGGCGCCATGACCGGTGGCTGTGAGCATGGCGAAACCATTAATCGCCATCTCGCTGAGGCCGCAGAGCACTGCACCATTCCAATGGCTGTGGGCTCACAGCGCGCCGAGCTGGAAACCGGACTGGCATCGAAGGTCCGCAAGTGGGCACCAAACGCTTTGTTACTCGGCAATATCGGTGCAACACAGCTGCAACAGCAGGGTGTCGAGCTGGCTCAGAGGGCTATCGACAGCATCGAAGCCAACGCCATGGTGGTTCATCTCAACCCCTTACAAGAACTGGTCCAACCCAATGGTGACCGTGACTGGCGCGGTGTTCTCAATGCGATTGAGCAGTGCTGTGCGCGTGTCGATGTGCCTGTGATTGTTAAAGAGGTGGGTGCGGGTATCAGCATCGCAACAGCTCAACGGCTTATGGATGCTGGCGTCACCTGGATTGACGTTGCCGGACGCGGCGGCACTAACTGGGCGAGCATCGAGAGTGCTCGAATTAATGAGTCAAGGGAGCAACAAATTGCCTCAGCGTTTCTTGACTGGGGTATGCCAACGGTAGAGCTTATTGCTGGGTTACGCGCCCAATCTGGGCGGCTCGGCATTATCGCCTCGGGAGGCGTGCGTCATGGCCTCGATATCGCACGCAGTGTGCGGCTGGGCGCTGACATGACTGCTATGGCACAGCCTTTTTTGCAACCTGCTCTAGAGTCCAGCGAGGCAGTGATTGAGAAAATTACTATCTTCAGTGAGCAGTTGCGCTGGGCGATGTTTTTAACCGGCAGTAAAAATCTCGAGCAATTGCAATCCGCGCCATTGCTCAACGCGTAAACTGGCTGTGCATAGAGGTGGTCAACTATTTCAATTGAACTGCCAGCTGAGGGAAATGAATAACTCATCAGGCAAAATTTAATTGATAACATCCATTGAAGAAATCAATTGGCTGAACCATATCGATTTACCATACACTGTGCTTAACGTTGGGAGTGGATCGCTTTAGTCGGTGCCTCCGATGTCATTGCAATGAAAGTAAAACCAACCAAAGATAGAGGAATGAGATATGTCTTTAAAAGGATCAAAAACAGAGCAAAGCTTGAAGGACGCATTTGCTGGTGAATCACAAGCCAACCGTCGTTACCTGTACTTCGCCGCCAAGGCCGATGTTGAAGGTTACAACGATGTAGCATCAGTATTCCGTTCAACTGCTGAAGGCGAAACCGGCCACGCACACGGCCACCTTGAGTATCTTGAAGAGTCTGGCGATCCAGCGACTGGCATGCCATTCGGTGGAACTGCTCAGAACCTGGAAAGCGCCATCGCCGGTGAAACTCACGAATATACCGATATGTACCCAGGTATGGCTAAAACAGCTCGTGAAGAAGGCTTTGACGAAATCGCTGACTGGTTTGAAACTCTGGCGAAAGCCGAGCGCAGCCACGCCAACCGCTTCCAGAAAGCTCTGGATCAGTTGGACGCTTAAGTTTTACGCGACATTTGATCGCTAAAGCTGCGTTTGAAAAGCAAGACAAACACTGGGGCGAGGCCTCGCCCCAGCTGTTTTATACAAATCCACTGATACCATTCGACACAATTGCTCCAGGAGAGACAGCATGGCTCAACGTGAGGGAAATCTAGAGGCACCAACCCGGCATCCGCTGGATTGGCAATCGGAAGCGTTTTACGATCAGGAAAATCTTGATGCCGAGCTCGAGCGTGTGTTTGACATCTGTCATGGCTGTCGCCGCTGCGTAAGCCTGTGCGATTCGTTCCCGACACTGTTTGACCTGGTTGACGAATCTCCCACGATGGAAGTAGACGGGATTGATAAGGCCGATTACAGCAAGGTATCCGATCAATGTTACCTGTGCGATCTCTGTTACATGACCAAATGTCCCTACACGCCACCCCATGACTGGAATGTAGACTTCCCGCATCTGATGTTACGCGCCAAAGCGGTTAAGTTCCGCGAAAAAGGTGCATCACTGCGCGACCGAATTCTGACCAGTACCGACACCGTCGGTAAGCTGGCAACCATCCCGCTGGTGGATCTGACTGTTAATGCGCTGAACAAAAATAACACCTTCCGCAAAGCACTGGACAAAGGCTTTGGCGTCCATCATCAGGCGCCGGTTCCCGAGTACCACAGCAAGACTATGCGCAAGCGCGTGGCGCCGATGATCGCTAAAGCTGCGCCTTTGGAAGCACAGGCCGCCGGCATCACCACAGGCAAAGTAGCGCTCTATGTAACCTGCTATGGCAACTACAACAGCCCGGTGCTCGGTGAAGACTTCTATGAAGTGTTCCGCCACAACGACATCAAGCTCGACCTGGTGCCAAGAGAGCAGTGCTGTGGCATGCCCAAGCTTGAATTGGGTGATCTGGAATCCGTACAGCGACTCAAGGAAGCGAATATTCCGGTACTCGCCAAGCTGGTTGACGAAGGCTATGACCTGATTGCACCGATTCCTTCATGCGTCTTAATGTACAAGCAGGAACTGCCATTGATGTTCCCCGACGATGAAGATGTGATCAAGGTTCAGCAGGCGTTTTACGATCCGTTTGAATATCTCTTCCTGCGTCACAAAGAAGGCGTATTGAACACCGACTTTAAAGAGAGTCTCGGCGACATCAGCTATCAGGTTGCTTGTCACCTGAGAGTACAAAATATCGGCCTCAAGACTCGCGATATTCTCAATCTGGTTCCCGACACCACGGTCAACGCGATTGAACGCTGCTCCGGTCACGACGGCACCTATGCGGTAAAGACCGAGACCCATGACAAGTCTGTGAAGATTGCCCGTCCGGTTGTGCGCAAGGTCAACGAACAAGAGCCTGATCACTTTATCAGCGACTGCCCAATGGCAGCGACCCATATCGGCAACCTCTCTGAAAATGTCGATCACGCAGAACACCCAATGACTCTGCTGCGCAGAGCCTACGGAATCTAAACCTACTTTTAGATAGAGAATTTAAGGAACAAAAAGTAATGACTCAAAAAACTTCATTAACCCGCGACGATCTCTGGTCTCTGGAACAGTACTCAACAGAGCGCGCTGAGTTTCGCAAAAAGGTAATGGCTTACAAAAAGAATCGCGAAATTACTGTCGCAGACAGCGCGCGCTTCTGCTTTGAAGATCTGACAACGATCCGCTATCAGATTCAGGAAATTTTGCGCGTTGAGAAAATTTTTGAAGCGGCGGACATCGAAGAAGAAATCGAATCCTACAACCCACTGATACCCGATGGCAAAAACCTCAAAGCCACCTTTATGCTTGAATATGGCGATATTGAAGAGCGCAAAGTAATGCTGCAAAAGCTAAAGGGCGTCGAACGTCAGGTGTGGATGCAAGTGGACGATCTGCCAAAAATTGTGCCGATCAGCGATGAAGACCTGGAGCGCGAAAACGAAGAGAAAACCTCAAGCGTACACTTTATGCGCTTCGAGTTTTCCGATGAAGCAATTGCCGCACTGCGTGCAGGCGGCAACCTTCAGCTGGGTATCGACAGTGAATTTCTGCAGCCCAATGTCGTGCAGGTCAATGACGCGGTAAAGGCTGCACTGGCAGCGGATTTCGCCACAGTTTAAACTAGCGTCAGCCAAACATGTTCAGGCCGCCCAATAGGATTCTATTGGGCGGTTTTTATTTAAAGCAGAAATATATCGGGGAGAGCACTCTTGAGCCAAATCGACACAGAGATCGTTGCCGGCGTCGGCCTGGTCACACTTAATCGACCTGAAGCCTTGAATGCCCTATCACTGCAGATGATTCTCGATCTGACAGCGGTATTTGAAAACTGGCTCACCGATCCTCAAGTTGAGGTGGTCGCTATCCGAGGCAACAGCAAGAAAGGGCCCTTTGGCGCCTTCTGTGCCGGCGGCGATATTCGCTTTTTCCATGATGCCGCGATTGCCGGAGACACAGATCTCGAGGCCTTTTTCACCGCCGAATACAGCCTTAATCACCTACTCTACAGCTACCCAAAACCCTTCGCTGCCTTCATGGATGGCGTGATTATGGGTGGTGGCATGGGCCTGGCCCAAGGCGCAGATCTGCGCATTGTCAGTGAGCGCACCAAGATGGCCATGCCAGAAACCAATATCGGTCTATTCCCCGATGTCGGGGGCGGTTTTTTCCTCAGCCGTTGTCCCGGTCATCTGGGTGAATACCTTGCACTCACCGGTCAAATGCTGATCGGCGGCGACGCTCTCGCGGCCGATCTCGCCGACGGTATTGCCGCCAGCGATGCGATGCCCAGCCTCTGGGAAAGTCTGACCGCCAACACTGACATAAGCGCCCAACAGCGCTTTGATCAACTCTGCGATCTGGTCAGCGAACCCTCGCCGGTGGCGACACCCAGCTGGCTCGACCAACAGATCGACACGATTTTCGCCCTGCCCACGGTGGTAGACATCATCAACGCCCTGCAACGAGCCAACAACGACTGGGCCACGCAAACACTGCACTGCCTGCGTCAACGCTCACCGCTGATGCTGCATGTAACCCTCGAACAGATTCGCCGCGGCCGTCAACTGAGCATGGCCGACGACCTGCGTATGGAACGCAACATAGTTCACCACTGCTTCCACACCGAACATCTCGGACGCAGCGGTAAAACCAGCGAAACTGTCGAAGGCATCCGCGCACTGGTGGTCGATAAAGATCACGCTCCACAGTGGAACCCGGCGCGTATTGAAGACGTCACCAGCGAGATGGTCGAACCCTTTTTCCACAGCCCCTGGCCAGCGGATCAACATCCGCTCGCCGACATCGACTAACCTCGCAACAGGACTGGTTATGCACTTCCAACTGCTTGAACAACAGATCACCTGCCCCTTCTGCTGGGAGAGCATCACCGTTCTTATCGACCCATCGGAATCGCAACTCTACACCGAAGACTGCTCCGTTTGCTGCCGCCCGATATTGATTCAAACGGAGGTGCACGGCGAAGATGATGTCAGCGTGCAAGTGGCGCAGGAAGATTTGGGGTTTTAATGCGCGCTGTAATCTTGTCATTTAGTCTCGAAATATCACCACGATATAAAATCACAACATAAAAAGGCGTCTCGATCATGGCTCTCGGTGCAACCATCTGCAAAGCAGAACTCAATGTCGTGGACATGGACCGCCACTACTATCAACAGCACAGCCTGACCCTCGCCCAACACCCCTCAGAAACCGACGAACGTCTGATGCTTCGACTGCTGGTCTTCGCCTTGCAGGCCAGCGAATCGCTCAACTTTACCAAAGGTCTCAGTACCGACGACGAGCCCGACCTCTGGCAAAAAAGCCTCAGCGACCAGATCGAACTGTGGATTGAACTCGGCCTGCCCAGCGAAAAACGCCTAAAAAAAGCCAGCGGCCGCGCCCAACAGGTGATGGTCTACACCTACGGCAGCGGCTCAGCGGAACAGTGGTGGAAACAGATGCAGGCACCCCTTGCCCGCTTTAAAAATATCAGCGTCTACCATATCGACCCGAACACCACCGAAGCCCTCGCCAAACTTGTGCAACGCAATATGGATGTGCAGGTCAGCATTCAGGATGGTGAAATCACCTGGAACTCAAATGACCAGAACCTGAGCTTTACGCCACAGCAGTTGGGTTGAAATCGCCCCGCCCCACGTCGCTTCACAGCAGCATTGAAAATGCCGCATTAAAAAAAGCCGTCCGCAGAAAATCGTTCTATATTGAATCGTAAGGAATTTGGAAACCCGCCTTCGTTCGCATAGGAGCACTGTTATGACTGCAAAACGTTTTCTCTCAGCCACACTCGGCGCATTTGTGTTTGTCTTTCTCTATGAACTGCTAGTGCATGGCCATCTGATGATGGGCCTGTATAACCAAACAGCCAGCCTATGGCGCCCCCAGGAAGAGTGCAATATGGCCATCATGTTGCTTAGCCAACTGCTGTTTGCCGCTGCACTGGCGTTCTTCTACCCGATTATTGGATCAGACACCGAGTGCAAAAAAGCCATACCATTTGGCGCCGGGCTCGGCCTGGTGATGGCTGCGCCGCAACTGGCAACCTATTGCTATTTGCCTATACCACTCTCGATCAGCCTGTCGTGGGCGCTGATCTCGTTTATCAAAGCACTGGGCAGCACCTATATCGTCTCGAAAATCTATAACTGGAAATAAGGTGTTGTGAAACCCCGTGGGCGATATTGAAATGCTAGGCGCAAACTTCCTTCGCCTAGCCAAATTACCAAAAAAGACGAAAAGGAAATAATATGAAAAAACTTACTATTCTTGGAGCACTTTCTGTTCTCTCTATCACTGGTTGTGCAACCATAGTGAATGATTCGCATATTCCACTTGCTTTTAATTTCTCAGATGGTTCCTCTGGAGAATGTTCATTTAAGAATAAGCGTGGGGTTTGGACTTCTCAAATTCCAACGACAAATGCGATGATTCGGCGATCAGATGATCCATTGGTATACGACTGTACAACGGAAGATGGAAGAAAGACCACCGGGTCAATCCGTAGTGAAGTTGAAGGAGAGAAAATGGCGGCTAGCGTTATCTTCTGGGATTTAGGTATCACCGATGCAATTACTGATAAACATAGAACCTATCAAGGGAATGTTGTAATTGCTGTACCTCCAAAGAAAGAAGCCCCTTAAAAGTCACAGAACACCATGTTATCGCCTGCGGCTGGGACAAACTACTCTTAGCTTCGTTTGCCCCAAATGTGGGCGTTATCAATTGGGGATTTAAAACACTACTAATATAATTTTTACTACTTCAAAAAAGGATAGCCAATGAAAAAAAGGATTTACACCAGCATTGTTACTTTCCTGGTTCTGGTCATTCTCGGGTCCACATATGCGCTGGCTGCGGATACAACCTCCCGGAACCCTGCCATAACTCCTGTCGATCGGAACGAACTCAAATGGTGGAACGATCGCCACCTCGCCAAGCTGGCCGAAGTCAAAGAAAAGGCAGGCAACGTAGATCTGCTGATGATCGGCGACTCGATCACCCATTTCTGGGAAAGCGAAGCCGGCACGGTGGTTTGGGAGAAATACTATGCCAACCGCAAGCCCTTTAACATCGGCTACGGCGGTGATCGAACAGAACATGTTCTCTGGCGATTGGATCATGGCGAAGTCGATGGAATTAGTCCCAAATTGGCAGTCATGATGATCGGTACCAACAATATCGGCCACCAATCCAGCACTCCAGCCCAAACTATCGAAGGAATCAAGGCGATCCTTGCTAAACTCGAGCAAAAACTTCCCGAAACCAAAATCCTTCTCCTAGCCGTCTTCCCACGTGGCGCGAATGAGAATGATGGGCTCCGCAATCAGGTCAACGAGATTAACCAGGGATTGCCCGCCTTAGCAGACGGAAAACAGGTCTTCTACCTCGACATCGGCTCAAAATTTCTTGATGACAACAAGATCCTTCCGAAGTCGATCATGCCCGATCTGCTCCACCCGAACGCTAAGGGCTATGAAATTTGGGCCAAAGCAATTGAACCGAGCGTGGAAAAACTGTTGGGTGAGAAGTAAGTTGTGCTTCCTGAACTTGCGCGGAAGCAAGGCCTTTCCCAGTATCAGACGCCAAACATTACAGACAAGGCGACGCAAAAAACGTGCGCTTACCGTAAGCGTTATGTGTCCTTACGAGATGCGTGGAGCAATCAAGCATAAATTCTGGGCTCGAGAGGTAACTTATGCAAAAACTGGTTATACAGAACAGCCAGTGAATTCAAAGCAATAGCTTGTGTCGATGGAGATACATTGCGCTCAAGAGCCAAGTGGGTCAGAAACAGCTCGATTGAAGACAGAGGCAATTCGGTGGGGTGACGTTTGTGGTTGAAAAGAATAAAGCGTTTGATCCAACGCAGGTAACAGTCGATCGTTCGCCGACTATATTGCCTGATCAACATGTGGTCTCTGATGGAATTAAGAAATGGTGTTAAATCTGGCCAGCTTAAACAGAGAAGGCAAATCCTGAAGGGGAAATAATACTATGAAAATCATAAAGATAGACGTCG
>Ga0181564_10005389_pt1 | contig 10626 bp, 8 predicted proteins | sample 011ome_24_FD_134512 | JGI IMG/M metagenome (GOLD analysis project Ga0181564, IMG submission 134512) | Coastal salt marsh microbial communities from the Groves Creek Marsh, Skidaway Island, Georgia - 011513CT metaG (megahit assembly) | ecosystem: Environmental > Aquatic > Marine > Intertidal zone... | reverse complement strand
GTACCGCGCGCGCTGGCCGGACCCGGCGCGCGCGCTGTCTTCGGACCCGTCGCTCCGCGGCGCCGGCTTCGGTCTGACGAGCCGGACGTGTCCGAACCCCGGCGTCGTTCGCGCGGATGCGGACGCGGATTCGCGCATCGGCGCGTTCGAGACGCGAGACCTCGCGAACGAACCGGGGGGCTCGCCCGTCGACGCGCCCGTCGTGCACTTCGTCCGGGGCTTCGTGGACGACTCGGACGGCGAGCGGACCGAGGTGTGGGAGACGGCGTCCTCCGCGCTTGGGGAGGTTTCGTCGGCGCCCTCCCCCGCCGAGCGCCTCGCCGCGCTCTCGAGGCGGGTCGAGGCGATGCATAGAGACGTGGCGCGGAACCGGGACGCCCTGCGCGCGATGGAGGCGCGCGCGGCGAGCGAGCGCGCGGCGGGAGAGTCGAGCTAGAGTATAGTCGCGTTTTAGTCTGTCGGAGAAAAGCGGTCTCCTACCTTCCCTCCAGATCTCTGAACTTCTTCTCCAGCGGGTCCTCGAACATCGCCTCTAGGTCCGCCGCGCTTGTCTGGAGGCTTTCCCCCCGGCCCTCGAACTTCGCCGCCGCCTCCGAGGCGGATCGCTCCGCCGCGGAGGCCATGTTCTCCTTCAAGATGGACTCGAGCTTTTTCGCCTGCGACGAGAGGGTCTCGACGCTCGCCTCGACGCGCGCGACGCGCGCCTTCGCCTCCCCCGCCCTCCGTTTCGCGTCCTCCAGCTTGGTCTGCGCGCTCTTGCGCTGGGTGAGGTACCCGCGCGCGGTGTCGTCGTCCCCGGACTGCACCGCGGCGCTCGCCATGTTGTACAGCTCGGCGGCTTCCGCGTCGAGCTCGGCGGCTTCCTCCAGCGTGAGGCGGAACGAATCCTTCGCCGTGCGCAGCGCCTCCTCCGCGTTCTTCAGGCCCTCCGCGCACTCCTCCACCATGCGCACCATCTCCGGCGTGATACCCTGCTTGCGCAGCGCCGCGTCCGCCTGCCGCGCGCGCTTGCGGTCCGAGCCCAGGTTCGCGCCGAACTGCCCGCCGAGCACGGCGCCGAACGGGCCCAGCAGCAGGCCGCCCAGCACCGCGCCGCCCACCGCGCCGCCCACGGTCTCGTCCTTCAGGCGCTTGCCCACGTCCTTGCCCTTGCCGAAAGCCGCGCGGGCGGGGAGAACAGGGCGGCGGGGGGAGCGCGAGCGCCCGCGCGGGGGGGCGAGCGCCGCCGCGCGAAGACACGCGACGCGCATCACGAAGTTCTGAGGGTGATGAACTTCGATTCCTTCGTCGTGGTGTTTTTCGAGCACATGTGCTGGGGTGCGCTGCGAATCGCCCGAAATCGCCGATCGATCCCGCCATTCGAGCGGGAACGTCGAAGATTTTTTCGATTTTCCAAGAGCGTTTCGAGCGCCGGCGTGTGTCGGTGGCGCGCGACAACGACGAACCAGCGCCCGCGTCCTCGGCGACAACCGCGCGCGCACACTCGACCTTCGACGCACTCGAACCGTCAACATGCACGCCGTCGCCGCGCACGCGTCCGTCCGCCCCGCCGCCCGCGCGGCGCGCCCGCGCCTGTCGTCCCGCGGCGCGTTCGGACGCGCGGTCCGTTCTCCCGCGCATTTCGCGAGATCCGCCTCGGCGCGCGTTCTGGAGACGCGCGCGGTGTTCGCGGCGGTGGTCGAGCCCGCCACGAAGGTGACCTTCCCCGACACGTACAGCACGCACGACAACACCGCGGTGATGAAGTGCCTGGGCGCGGGCGTGCGCCAGAAGAAGATCGCCATCATCAACGTCAAGGTGTACGCGGTGGCGATGTACGCGGACGCCGAGCAGTGCGCATCCGCGCTCGAGGGGGGGGACGGTTTGCTGGATGGGAAGTTCCACAAGGCGCTGCTGGTGCAGCTGGTGCGCAACGTGGACGGCAAGACGTTCTGGGAGGCGCTGGACGAGGCGCTGGTGCCCCGCATCCGCGAGATCGCCACGAACATGGCCACCGCGGAGGACGCGCAAGGGAACTTCATGGCCACCGTCGCGGAAGCCGCCGAGGTGGCGGAGGAGGCGGCGATGGCGGGGATGGACGAGCTGAAGGATCTCTTCGAAGGCGCCAACTTGAAGAAAGATTCGCGCGTCCTGATCAACTGGAAACCGGGGAAGGAGAGCGCGACCACGGTGACCGGCTTCGAGGGGAAGCTGGAGATCAGCGTCGTGGGCGCGGACGCCGTCGTCGAGCTCAAATCCATGGAACTCGCGCGCGCGCTGTTCGACGTCTACCTGGGAGACGCGCCCGTCAGCCCGGACGCCAAAGCCGCGTTCGAAGCCGGCGCCGCTAAACTCACGGCGTGAAACTCGGCGTGAAACGACTGGAGCGCGTCCCGTCGCGAGGCCATCCGTCGGTGCGTCGGTGATTTTTGACATACGTATACGTCGGTGAGACGCGCGCGAGCAGTGAGCGAGCGTGGTATGTATGGTGGCACGTGAACGACGTGGTGGGTAGTATCGTAATACGAGTCGCTTCGCGACTCTAATTTTATGACATAGCATGACGAGGAGTACGATATTTACCGAGCCGCGGCGTATCGAAAAAAAAAAAACCTCTCCGTCTCTCCGTCGCTACGCGCTCACCTCGGTCCCGTTATCATCATCGAACAGCGAGTACGGCGCCTCGGGAACGCGTCGCCACGCCTCCGCGCACATAGTCAGCCACTCGGCGTCCACCGCGCGCGCGCCGTTTCGCGACGCCCACTTCGTTTTGTCAGTGCGCGGCGCGTTCGATCCGTCCGCGGGAAGACGACGCGTGACCACGTGCGTGGTCTTCGGTGTGTGTGCCACGCCGTTTTCGTTTTCGTCTTCGATGATCTCCACAGAGCACGTAGCGCCGGCGCTGGACGCCATGAGCCACAGCGGGTGTCGCTCCGGAAAAGGCTCGCCGCGCGCGGTGATTCGCGAAAACGCGATGGAGACGCGCGATAACGGCCGCGCGATCGTTCGCGCCGGGTCCGTTCCCGCGGCTCCCGTCGGAGGGACTTCTCCGCCACCCAGCAGAAGCTCGCGCACGTCGCGCGCGCGCAGGGTCTCGAGCGCGGACGCGGGGAGCCTCTCGGGCGGAGGCGGCTCGTGAGACGGACCCGCTCCGTCCGCGTCCGCCGAAAACACGCGCAGAGCCTCGTCCGCCCTCCCGCTCGCGTCCGTCCCCGCGAAGAACAGCCGGTGCGCGCTCGCGATCACCGCGAGCACGTCCCGCAGCGCCGCGCGCGTGCCGTTCTCGCCCTCGTCCACCCAGTTCTTGTCGGCGACCGCCGCGCCGGGCTGCCGGAACCCGCGCGCGCTCTGCGCGAAGAAGTGGTACCGGTCGACGCGGATCAGGTTTCTCAGATTGTTCGGCCACACGCGGTCGGTGTCGTCCACGATGAGCACCGCGGGCTCGGCGCCGAGCACGATGTCCAGGTCCTTCACGCGCGCGTTCGTGCTCTCCTCGTTGCTGATGATGCGCCCGGAAAACAAATCTCCGCTCGGATCCAACAACTGCGCCATCTCCGCCGCGTACCGCTTGTCGCCCATCGTGTAGATGTACAGCTGGCACAGCCGCGACGCGGCGCGCAGAAACGCGCGCACGCGCGGGCGGAGCTTCGTGAACAGCGCGAGGTGACGCAAGCAGTGCGTGTGCTTCAGCGGGGGTACGCACCCGGGATAGGTGCGCTGGTGTTCGGTTCGTTCGGTCTGTTCGGTCTGTTCGGTCTGTAACGGCTGTGACGGGGGTATCGCTTCGTCTTTGTCTTTGGTTATCGCCTCGGGCTGCGTCTCCTCATCCGCGGAGGCTTCTTTTTCGCGCGCGGCGCCGTTCGCGTTTCGCATCGTTTCGCCGGCGCCGTTCGCGGGCTCGATCGATGGATCGCCTCCATCGATCGCCTCGCTCGCGGCTTTCCTGATCTCCGCCTCCGACCCGCCCGCGTCCGCGCACGCGCGCGCGGCGATGACGCGGCCGAGCGTGTCGTGCTCCGCCTGCGTCAGCTCGGCGAAGCGCGCGCTGTTCAGGAGCGTGTGGTCCAGGTCGAGCACCAGCAGCAGCTTTCCGGAGAGCAACACCCGCTGCTTCTCCTCGCGCTTCGCCTTCTCCAGCTCGTCGTTGGAGAGCTCCAGCCCCGCGTGGATGTACCGCATGGAGGTGGACTTTTTTACTGTGCCGTCGAACCCAGAGCCGCCGCCGCGGGACGCGGCGTTTTTCTCGCGCCGCGTCCCGCAGCGCACGCAGATGTCGTGCAGGAAGCCCGGATGGGGGGGGCACGAAGAGACGGTCGTCCCTCCCGCGGTCGTCCCTCTCGCGGACACGGTCTCGCCGGCGCCGCTGGAACCCGCCGGCGCTGGAACCCGCCGGCGCTTCACCGCGCGGCGGGGCGGCGCGGCGCCCGCGGGAGGCGCGGCGGCGGCGAACGCGCGAACCTCGGCTTTCTGCGCGGCGCCGCGCAGGAGCGCGTCCAGCCCGCCGCGACTGGAGGGCGCCGCCGGCGCGGCGATCACGACCGCGGATTTCGGTGGCGCCGGGGTCTTCGCCGGGGTATCCGCGACCGTCATCTGCGCCTCGAGCTCGGCGGCGAAGTCGTCATCGCTCCCGCTGGACGACTCGCTCATCTCCCCGAGGGCGCGCGCCGGCGCGAGTGGTGCCCATTTCTCGAACGGCACAAATGGAAATCGCGCGCCGAATCAGGAATTCGCGCGAAGGCACGCCCACAGTCAGCTCCGTGGTCTCTTCGCGAACGCGAGGGACGGGCATTTCCACGGCGCACCAGCGCGCACGACCATGTCCACCAAGCGCGTGCTCTTCCTCGGCGCGTGCGTCGCGCTCGCCGCCGCGGGCGCGGACGCGCGCGCGCTCCTGCGGGATTCCGGCGCGGTCGCCGCGGACCCCGCGGATCTCGCCTGCGGGGCGTGCAAGAAGTTCGTCGCCCAGGGCGAGGACTACATCAACGACCCCTCCACCTTGGACCAGGTGGGCGAGGAGATCAAGAAGCTGTGCGAGGACCAGGCGAGCGAACAGGCGGAGATGGTACGAAGCGCTCGCGAAGGCGCGCGCGCGAGGAACGCGCGAAAACGCGCCCGCGACCCGAGACGCGCCCGGTCGTCCGGGTCGCGTCACATCCGACGTCACCTCGTTTTTACCATCAGAAAGAGGTTCTTTTAAGGTTCTTTTGCGCCACGTTTCGGTTTTTTTTTCTTTTTTCGGTTCTGTGTTCGGTCCCGAAACGCGCGCGAGAAGTCGGAGGCGAGAAGACGGTCGTCGTTCCCGAACGCGCGCCACCCAGCGTGGTGGCTTTCCGGAGACGATTCGTGTCACGCGCGCGCGTTTTAGTAACCGCTCTCCTGACCCGATTCGATCCGAAACTTTCGATCCTCTTTTTCTCAGTGCGAACGATTGATGGAGGACGCCGTGCGGTACGCGCTGGGCGTCGTGAACGACGACGTGACCCCCGAGCGGGCGTGCGGCGCCGTCGGGTTCTGCCCCGCGCCGGAGAAGCCCTCCGCGTTCGCGCCGTCGCCCGCGATGCGCGCGACGCTCATCGAAAACGACGAACGAACCGCGGATGACGAGCGATCGCCGTCCGCCGCGGATTGCCTGAAGTGCAAGTTCGGCGTCGAGGCGCTTCACGAAGCGGTGACGAGCAACGACACCGTCGCCGCGCTTCTGCTCAAGGCTGACGACGCGTGCGAGAAGTACGCCACCGCGTTCGACCTCGCCACCACGTGCGAGGCGGCGGTCGCGACGTACGCCCCGGAGATCGTACAGAAAGCCACGGCGTTCCTCGCCGACGCGGAGAAGGTGTGCGCGCGGATCGGCATGTGCCCGCCCCCCGAGCTCGGGGAGCGCGACGGCGAGACGCCGACGACGACGACCAAGAAGGCGCGCTTCGCGACGATCCGCGGGACTGTCCTGAAGCAGATGTCAGTCCTCGACGCCGTGCGCGGGGGTTTGGTGGCGTGAGAGAGCGCGCGAGGTTGAGGCTTTTTCTTTTCGGTACATAAAAGGGCGATCATCACCGCGCGATCGTGAAACTAAAAAAAAAACCGTTTTTTTGCAGGAGTGTCGTCCCCCGGATGCGCCGAGGACAGTGATGAACGTGTGTTATCCGAAATCGCTTTCGGTGGTGACGTGCCCTACTCGGCGCACACGCGCGCGCGCGATGTTCGCGACCACCGCCCGCGGTCACGCGGTCCTTTCCGCTCGCGCGCGCCTCGATCGCGCCTCTCGCTCCGCGCGCGCCTCCCGCGGCGCGGTCCTGCCCCGCGCGATGGCGTCTTCCGACGTCGGTCCCGCGATCATCGTCGGGAACGGCCGGGTGGGTAACGCCCTAAGGGACATGGGCCCCGCGGGCGACGTGATCGTCAAGCGCGGCGACCCGTTCCCGTCCGAGCCCGCCACCGGCCCGATATACGTCTGCACGCGCAACGACGCGCTGCAGGGCGTCATCGACTGGACCCCACAGAGTCGAAGGGCGGATCTGGTTTTTCTGCAGAATGGGTACCTGCAGGGCTTCCTCGACGGCGTCGGGCTCGGAGCGTGCACGCAGGCGCTGGTGTACTTCGCGGTGGCGAAGCTCGGCGAGGCCCCCACGGACGGCGTCACGGATGTGAACCCCGAGGGTCTGACTGCGGCGAACGGCGAGCACGCGGCGGCGTTCGCGGCGAGGCTGGCGAACGCGAGTTTGGCGTGCCACGTGCTCGACGACGCCGCCTTCAAAGCGAGCGCGTTTGAGAAACTCATCTGGATCTCCGCGTTCATGCTGGTCGGCGCCGCGCACCCCGGCGCGACGGTCGGGGACGTCGAGTCGACGCACAGGCGAGAAGTGGTGGCGTTGATCGAGGAGCTCGTGGAGGGAACGGGTGAGACCCAGGGCGTGGCCTTTCAAGAGGGGTCGGTCGACCGACTGCTGGCGTACGCGAGGGCGGTGGCGCACTTCCCGACCGCCGTCAAGGAGTTCGAGTGGCGCAACGGTTTTTTCCACGGCGTCTCGACATCCGCGCTCGACGCGGGGAAGCCGGACCCGTTCCCCACGCACACGGCGCTGCTGCGATCGGTGGGGGCGATCGAGTGAGCGTTTAGGGCTTAGCGCGTGCCTCGAGTATCGATAGCGGCGACGGGCGGTGACGGGAGGTTTCGGAAAAAAACGGACGGACGAACGAACGTAATAAGCTCACACTCGGTACGCGCGACGTACTTCCGGCTTCCGGCGATCGTCGGGCCAAAACCTCCGTCGCCCGCCTCCTGCTCTCACATCCACGAGGTATTCGCACATGTTTGCCGTGACCCACACGTCCATCGCCGCCGCGCGCACCTCGACGCGCGCGCCCCGAGCGCGCCGCGCCGCCTCCACGAGCGGTGTCCGAGCGGTGTCCGTTCGCGCCTCGAAGGATACCTGCGTCGTTCTCCCCGACCCGACATCTTCGCGACGCGCGTTGCTTTCCGGCGCGTTCGCGCTCGCCGCGCTGGCGCCCGTCGCGCCCGCGCTGGCGTCCGACGCGGACTTCGTGGCGGCCACCAAGGAGCTCACCGCGCTGCAGCGCGGCTTGCTCCGCGAGGGCAAGGGCGACGTTGAGGCGTACTTCGCCAAGGCGGACGCGTACTTCTCGGGGTACAAGTGGGACCACCAGGGGCACACCAACTCGTTCAGCGCTTTGATGAACACCGACGCGGTGATCCGCGAGCAGGCGGCGTACTTGCAGTCCACCGGGGGCGCCTGGACGCCCGACTCCGTACCCCCCACGGGCACACCCAAGGCGAGGATCCTGGAGGGCTACCTGCAGAACGCCGAGCGGTGTGTCGTGAAGGAGGGCTACCCCAAGTTCAACGCGATGGACGCCGAGCAGCGCGCGGAGTGGAAAGCCATCACGTGCACGCAGGGACTCGTCGCGCCCGCCGATTGATAGCAGCATGGGAGGAGTGACTCGCCGCGCGAGTATCGCGTTTGTAGAGTACTGTGAACTATCAAAACTATCAAAAGTGGTACACGCGCTGTGTCTGGCTCGCTCGGAACGCTCGTCACATCCCGATCGCTCGGAACGCCGTCGCCACGTACCCCGCGAGCGCGGGCCGCGCGCCGGACCCGTCGTCTCCCTTCTCGGCGGCGGCGAGCGCGCCCGAGGGCACGCGCTCGTCGCTTTCTCGCGCGTTCGGCGCGTTCCTCTCGCCTCGAGCTTTGTCGACGGCCGGGACACTCGCGACACTCGACCGGAAGAAACGTCCGACGTTTCTTTCTTTGACTCGCGAGCGAGTATCGAGCGTTTCACGCTCCGTAGCGTCCTTTGTCGCGCTCGTCTCCGTCGGCCCCGCGTACGTGGGGAGCCGCCAGTCGTATCTCGCCGCCGCGACGCGCGCGGCGACGGCGACGGCGACGCCGCCGATGATCCGCAGCGAGACGGGCGCGCCCGCGGCTCTGATGAGCATGTACGTGGACGCGCCGCCAAGTGCGGTGGTCGCGTACACGTCCGTGTACGAGTGTAGGATTCGCACCGGTCTCGCCATGAGCACGTCGCGCATTACGCCTCCGAACGTCGCCGTGAAGACGCCGCAGGCGACGGCGGCGGCGCACGGCACGCCGGCGCGCGCGCCGTTCTGCGCGCCGATCACGCAGAACGCGCCCACGCCTAGGGCGTCCAGGTACTCGACCCAGGAATCAGTCACGCGCACTTCGAACGCCTCCTCCAAGTGCGGCCATGCCAGAAACGCGCCCGCCGCGGAGACCACGCAGATCCACAGGTACTCGGGCTCCTCCATCCAGAACGCGCGGCGACCGCGGCCGAGGAGCACGTCGCGGATCGTGCCTCCGCCCACCGCGGTGATGGTGCCCACGACCGTCGCGCCGAACACGTCCATGCCGCGCGCGGCGGCGGCGAGCGAGCCCGTGACCGCGAAGGTGGCCGTGCCCACGTAGTCGCTCAGACGCAGCGCGCCGGGAACCGACGCGTCGGGGAAGCGGGGCATGCCGTCCACATTTTTGGCGACTGTCGCGTCGGGGACGGACGATGCCGGGACGTCCGCGCGCGGGGGTTCCGCGCGCGCGGCCGCGCGGGGGGGCGGCTCGGGGAGGGTTTTTCTGCTCGCGGCCGAACTTTTGGACGTCTTGCCGTCCGACACGAAGCGCTTCGCCTTCCCCGACAGGCCCCTCGTCGCGCCCGCGCTCGCCGCGAACGAGGGCGGAGCCCGCCGAAGCGCGCGCGCCGAGGCCGGACGGCACGCGTCCGCGAGAGGTGCCCACGCGGGGGCGCGGAAGTCGCGCGGGGGGGCATCGAAGGACGGTCGCGAGTGCGTCTCCGCGCGTCCGAATGCGAAGCGGGGAGCCGGGCGCGATGCTGACGCCGCGGGGGCGGAAGCCAGCCGCGAGGCGACCGCGCGGAGCGCGCCGCTCGACACCGCGCGCGACATGGTCTCGGACACACAGGCAAGTCCGGCCAGTTCATGTGGCCCGGACGAAATCTCACAAGTCAGATCTCGGCTTCATCAATTTTTTTCTCGAAACGGCCGAAAGTGCCTCTTCCCCCTCGCGGCCGCGTGCGCGCCATACCGAGTCGCGCGCGCGCCGGACGCGTATCGCGGCGGATTCTCGCGCGAGGGAGAACGTATAGACACCCGCGAAGCGCAGGAGCCGCGCGGCGCGCTCGAACGGCGCGGGAGACGACTCCGGTCCTCTTTGGTGGTGGCGACGGAGTGTCTGTAACTCTCAATCGCGCGTTCGACGCCGGTCAACGCACCAAACGAACGCCCATTTTCGGCGCCGCGATGTCCGGCCCCGAGACACCCGCGAGGGTGAAGAAGGAGACTGCAAAGGTACGAAGCCGTGTCCGACGTGGCGAGCACATGACTGAAACCATCTCGTGCCACGGTCGCGAGGTGTCGCCGCGCCGCACACCCGCTCCGGGGTCTCTCGCGATTGCTGAACGATTCCACGACGGTTTCGGCACCCCCGAGACGCCGGTCCGGGTCGTGACGCTCGCGCCGCGCCCCGGGTCGTCTCGCCGTCCCAAAAGAGATGCCGCTGACCGTTGACGTCTTTCCCACACTTCATGCGCGCGCAGATGCCCGCCTCCACGAAGCGCGCCGCGAGCATCTACGGCGCGCCGGTCGTGGCGAAGCGCCCGTCGAGCGGCGTCTCCGGGAAGCCGAAGCCGGCGAACGCGACGAGCTCGAGACCCTTAAGTAATCGAGCTTGGAACGACAGTACGCGCGGCGACACTCCTGTTTCGGGTGAGGCCTCACCGACGAAACCGAGCGTTTCGAACGACGTGCGAGCACGTGCGAGTCAGCGTCGCTCGGCGTCGTCGATACCGACGCGGCCACTCGGCGCGTCCAACTCGTACGGTCGGCGGTCCGCGCCGGCGGCGCCGACGCCGGCGGCGCGCGCGCTTTCGGCGGCTGTTAAAAAAAAACAGGCGCCTTTTCGCGCGCGCGCCGAAAGCGAAAAGCGAAAGAAACCCACGAATACGAAGACGAAGACGAAGACGCTTCTGAGCAAAGGCGAGTACGGCGTGCTCATCGGCGTGGGCCCGCGGCAGAAGCGCGCGGACAAAACGCACGTCGACCTGGCGCTCCTGAAGAAGGACGACGCTTCCAAAAACTACGACGCGTTTGCCGAGGTTGAG
>Ga0181564_10005368_pt1 | contig 10643 bp, 8 predicted proteins | sample 011ome_24_FD_134512 | JGI IMG/M metagenome (GOLD analysis project Ga0181564, IMG submission 134512) | Coastal salt marsh microbial communities from the Groves Creek Marsh, Skidaway Island, Georgia - 011513CT metaG (megahit assembly) | ecosystem: Environmental > Aquatic > Marine > Intertidal zone... | reverse complement strand
GCACTGCCCGTGCCGGATCATCTACAAATACGCCGCCATAAAAACTGTAGAGGTCAGCCGCACCAAGGAGTAATGCGGGGCTCTCGGGGTCCTGCTGCACCATGGCGTCCATTAATAATAGGTAGGCAGGGGCACCGTCTTTAACGGTCTGCAGGTCTTTGTTGGCGCGTATCGCACTGCCGAGCGCGTCAGCCAAACCACTGGTTTGCTGCGCAACGATCGCCGAACAGCCAGAGAGCACAACAGCAAAAACAATGACAACACTGCGCGCTACACGGCGGGGAAAATACCGCACTACTCAGGACCTCTTTTTTAGCGATTGACCGCTGTGATCGCTCTGTCATAGAAACGACGGCTTCAATGATAACGATACCGAAACGCATGCTCTACTGCCCGCAAAATGTGTCCCTGCCTTGGCTCCGGTGCGAGAACGTCGCAACGTCAGGCGTTGGTAACCGGCATTTCGCGCACACCACGCATGATCATGGTGTCCATATACTCATAGTGCCTGCTCGCCAGAGCTAGCCCCGGCAGACGATTCAGCACGCCAGATATAGCGATCTGCCCTTCAAGACGTGCAAGAGGCGCACCCATACAAAAATGGGGACCATAATTAAAGGTCAGGTGTAAGTTCGGAGATCTACAGATATCAAATTTCTCTGGCTGATCAAAGACTCTTGGGTCATGGTTCGCCGCGTTAATCATCACAAAAACGCGCTGCCCTGCCTCAAGAACTTTGCCGTGCAAGGTTTGAGTGGATCCGACAACCCTCACCGAGGCTCCTGTAGGCCCGTCATATCGGAGAATCTCCTCGATCGCTGACTCAACAAGAGACGGCGACTCTTTAAGTCGACGGAGTTGATCTGGGTGGTTGAGCAGCGCTCTGACACCGTTTCCAATAAGGTTCGTTGTGGTCTCGTGCCCACCGAAGAGAAACAGCATCGCGGTGCCCACCACCTCGTCATCCGTCAACGCCTCTTCGGCTTCCCTCAACGCCATCAACTCTGTTAACAAATCTGATCGAGGCCGCCGCTCGCGCTCCTTAATGGCGCCCATAAAATAATCAGCCATCGCTACGGCACCGGCCTCAGCTAGGCTGTATTTTTCCGTTGAAGTGGTAGCACTGCCAATGAATAGCTGCATATTTGCTGACCATTCCCGCACTGCGTCCATGTCACGCTCGGGCAAGCCCAGCAAACGCATGATCACCATCGCGGGAAGTGGGAAAGCATACTCAGCAATAAAATCAAATTCTCTCTTACCCTCCAACTGACCCACCAAAGTCTCAACGGTGGCCTCCACCATAGCGCGCTGTTGCTCGACCATTTCGGGATTAAAAACGAGCTTCATCGCCTTTCTAAGGCGGGTATGATCTGGCGGGTCTTTAAACGCAACCCAAGTGCTCAGGTAGCGAATGAGCTTCTCAATTTTTGACTGTCGCTCGGGCGCGAGCGCGCTAAAGAATGGGCTCATGCGATCAGCGGAGAAAGTGTCGTTCCGCAAAACAAACTTGGCGTCGTCGTAGCCGGTGATTACCCAACTGCGAAGGGGTTCACACCAATGTACTGGCTCTAGCGCCTGTAGACGCTTAAGTACAGGGATGGGATTATTGATAGTTGCCCGGTCGCGCGGGTCGAAGACGAGACTCCCGGCTAGAGAGGGCGCATGCTGCTCCACGTTGCTAAAGCCTTGCATTTGCTCATCACGTTGCTATGTTACCAGCAAGCCTAACACCTACCAAGCGATCATTTGGTTCCGCAACGAAGGCTCAAGTATAAGGAGACACCACGTGTTAGACGATACACAGGTTTTTCTACCTGAAGTGTGGGCAAGCCATGCTCAGTTTCGAGCCAACAAACTCGCCCTGATTTGTGGCGAAACAAGACTCACCTGGAGTGAGCTCAACAGTGAATGCAACAGAATCGCGAATGCACTTCTGAACGCTGGACTGGGTAAGCCCAGCAAGATAGCGGTACTCATGGGCAACAGCGCAACTGCGGCCACGGTCTTTTTAGGCGTCATGAAATCGGGCGCATGCATTGTGCCAATCAGTACATTGCTCCGGCCTAAGCAGGTTGCCACTCTTATTAGCGACTCGGGTGCTCAATGCTTGATCACAGACGCCAAGAACCAACCTCTTGCATCGGCAGCGCTTGATGAATTGAGTGCAGCCTTCACGGGCACGTTGGTCCTCGACGGACCAGAAAAACCGGGCTGGCAAGACCTAAATGCTTGGCGCCAACAAGCAAGTACCGCTGAACCCTCTGTGCGTTATGAACTGCACGACGACTTCAACATCATCTATTCATCGGGCACAACCGGCATGCCTAAAGGCATTGTTCAAACACATCGTGCTCGACAGCATTGGTCATACTCCAATGCACTCGAGTTACGCATGGACAGCACCACGATTGCCCTGGCGACCACCTCGCTTTACAGCAATGGCACGTGGTTCATGCTGCTTCCACCTCTTTTCGTTGGAGGCACCGTTGTCATAATGGAAGCCTTTACTGCCCAAGATTGGCTGAGTTTGGTAGAGCGAGAAAAAGCGACGCATTCGTTCATGGTGCCGACTCAGTACATCGCGGTTTTAGAAAGTGAAACACTGCAAAACACAAACCTGGGATCTGTGAGATATCTGCTCTCTGCTGGTTCTCCTCTTCGACAGGACACCAAAGATGCAGTTATCGCCTCAATTTGTGCGGGCCTATTCGAACTCTACGGCTTTTCAGAAGGGTTCGCGACCATCTGCCGACCCGAGGAACACCACAAACGTGGCTCGGTCGGCACACCCGTAATCGGCTTCGACTTACGAATTCTCGACGAGGAGGGAAATGCGCTTGAGGCAGGTGAAGTCGGCGAAATCGCTGGCTACGGCGGCGGACTGATGAAGCAGTATCACAACAACGACAATGAAACCGAAAAATCCATCTGGCGCGACAGCCGCGGTCGCACCTTCCTACGCAGTGGCGATATAGGGCGAGTCGACGAAGACGGATTTCTCTACATTCTCGATCGCAAAAAAGACATGATCCTATCGGGCGGGTTCAACGTTTTTCCTAAAGACATCGAGGAAATTGTTGGCGCTCACCCGCTCGTCTCTGACGTTACGGTCGTTGGCGTCCCGGACAAAAAGTGGGGTGAAGCACCTCTGGCACTCGTAATACCTAGGCCCGGCGGTGAGATCGACACTCAGGAACTGCTCGAATGGTGCAACGCGCGCCTCAGCAAAACTCAACGTATAAAGTCTATTGAGCTACGCGAGGAGTTTCCTAGAAATGCTCTGGGCAAGGTTATCAAAAGAGAACTACGCGCACCCTACTGGGCAGAATCATGAATGATGTATACGTCATCGGTGCTTACAGCACTGCATTTGGCAAGCGCCCTCGCGATTCCGTCAAAGCGCTTACATCAGAGGCATATTTGGGCGTCGTCCAAGACGGAGGCCTGGCAGACGGCTTAGATATCGACAGCGCGTGGTTCGGCAATTGCGGCATGTGGCTCGACGGTCAAGGGAGCATACGTGGCCACGTGTGCCTATCACCTCTGGTGAGTGACGGGCTTTTTCCTGAGCGTGTTCCAGTAACAAATGTTGAGGGGGGCTGCGCAAGTGGCTCACTAGCCTTCAACGGAGCCTGGAAAGATATCGTGTCGGGTACGGCCGATATGAGCATTGCCATCGGCGTCGAGAAGACCTACTACCCAGATGCTCCCGAGAAAACAAAACGGCTCATGGAGGGGGGAATAGATCAATATGACCCTTCGGAGTGGCGAGAGTACTACTCCGCCGCCGGCGCGGTCTCCGGTAAATCGTTTTTACCAGGGGAAGATCGTTCCATATTTATGGATACCTACGCCATGCAAGCCGCGCACCATATGCATCGCTACGGCACGACTCAGCGGCAAATAGCGGCCGCCTCCGCAAAGAGCCACTGTAACGGCGCACTCAATTCAAAGGCGCAATACCAGTTTGAAATGAGCATTGAAGCAGTCCTGCAAGATCGTGAAATATCGCATCCACTTACAAGAGCCATGTGCGCGCCAATTGGTGACGGTGCCGCAGCAGTAATACTGGTGTCGGGACGTCTACTAAGAACCCTGCCCGCGCCGATTCAGGAGCGCGCCATCCGGGTACTGGCAACCAGCTTATCTGGCGGCAAATATCGAGACCTGAATGAACCGGGACTGTCCAGAATTGCGGCCCAAAAAGCTTATAAACAGGCCGACCTGTCACCCAGTGAAATTGATTTGGCTGAGGTGCATGACGCCACCTCTTTCTGTGAGATTTATCAACTGGAGATGCTTGGGCTGTGTGAAGAGGGCGCCGGAGGGCCATTTATCGAAGAGGGGATGGCACATATCGATGGCAAGACCCCGATCAACACCTCGGGAGGCCTGGTATCCAAAGGTCATCCGGTTGGCGCGACCGGATTATCAATGCTCACAGAACTTACCGAGCAGCTGCGTGGCGAGGCTAATTGCCGGCAGGTAGCGGGGGCTCACACTGCCTTGGCGGAAAATGGTGGTGGCGCCATGGGTTTTGATGAAGCGGCCTGCTCTGTCATCATCCTGCAAAGGAAGTAGCTATTTCAGCATTCTCAATCGCGCAATGCGGGGTTTTGCTGCGGGCAGGGAGGAGTATGCAGTCCATACATCGCCTGTTGCTTCATCGATCGCGATGTGGCGCGTATACGCCGGCTCAGTGGGTAATGGCACCGTCAGAATATCGTCGGTTGAGGGCCTGTACCGAATCAAAGTTGAATCCAGAGAACCCGTAGCCCATACGTCATTAGTCAGCTGGTTCACTTCAACGTCATACAGGCCAGTCGAACTGCTACCAAATCGAAACCGCTCAAAGCCTTCCCGCTCTGGGTCAAAAAACGCCACGTAACCTGTATTGAACTCCGGAATCCATAACCCATCATTACTATCCAAACCAGGCCTTCGCGGGCCACTGTTTGCGACAGGCATTTGCCAAAGCGTGGAAGTGTTATTTTTGGGGTCGTAACGGACTAAGGTATTTGCTGCAAGTTGAGTGCTGTATACACGCTCGCGGCTGTCAACTTGTAAGCCATATGGGAGCGGCAAACCCTCCGTAAGTGGCCTTCCTGCGCGTGCAACAGGAATAGACTCAACCGAATTATCGTTGGGGTCCACTACTGCCACCCGCTCCTCGGCGGCGAAATAGTCATTTACCCAGACGCGGCCGGTCGGCCCCAAATCGATACTGTGGGCATACATCCCCACATCTAGCTCAATGTAGGTTCCTGTCTCTATATCGAATCGCAGCACTGACTCTGTGCCGCCATTGACTAGCCATAGTCGGCCTTGATCATCAAACTCCAGAGCTCTGGGCTGCGCATTCACGTTGTCCCGAGTATCAACAGAATAACGGTGTATCTCGCCAGTCTCAGGCTCCAGGGCCCACAGCTCATCGTAAAAGAATGCGGTAACCCATATTCGACCATCTGGTCCAATCACTAAATCATGGGGAAGCGAGTCCTGCTCAGGAAGTGGGTATTCGATAATTTCGATCGCCGAGAGGTCATTGCTTCGCGCTTCCACAGAAGGGCGTAAAGATTTGATGTGGGCATCAGACAAGTTTTCAGCGAGCCAACCAGCATATGCGGAGTCGTCAAAATCCGGAGGGATAACCTCGTAAGCATCCATCGCCCTCATTGCTGCAATCGCACCTAACCACTCGCTAGCGTTCCGAGTGCGACCATCAACCATGATCCGATCAAATCCGAGCTCATGACAGGTAGCACAGTTAACAATGAACTCTCGCTTCATCTCGCCCTCTGGCAGCAGGGCCAACCAGGCTCCGCTGGACAAATGCTCGAGAAAGTCAGCATCCGCCTCGAGTTCAATAATTTGCGATGGCTGTAAGTTCGACAGGGAGCGAGTCTCAAAGCCCGGATACGCCGCTGTCATGACTGCGTTAGTGAGCTCGAGGCCAGTCAGGTCAATATAACCGTTGGCGTCGGAAAATCGCGTTACGCGCTGCGAGTTCTGCAGTAGCGCGGTTATGGTAGCCCCACCTAATGCCTGCCCGTCGGGACCCACCAAGGTGACACCTAGTGGACGTTGCTCGCTAGCAGAGCTCTCTGACGATGCCGCTAAACCGGGCGCAGTTGCCCCGTGCATAAAAGTCAGTGCAGAAACAAGAAAAATGTGACGGAACCTAGAGCCCATCTCGCCAACAAAATCTGCAAGTACGCGCCGCATGACAACACCTTTGAAGCATCTTACTTAACCAGAAGCTAACAGGTTATACTAAAACTACCAAGCATTAGGTTTATGCTTAACGTAACTGCGTTGCGCGAATCTTGAAGCTTCAACAAGACCGAGGAACTTGCAATGTCTCAGGAAAACGTACTTGAATCTGTAAGCAGAACTCACTTTGGCGAAATTCAAAATGTAAATAGCGCGCTGCTCGATTGGCAGGAAGTCGATGGCCAACCGGGCAACTACATCAAAGTACTTACCATCGACGAAAAACGTCACCGCGTCGACTTTCTGTTCCGTCAGGACCCGCACAAAGAGTTTGCACGTCATACCCACCGGTGCACCGCAGTAGCACTGACACTCGAGGGCCTGTGGGGCTACCGAGAAGGCGAGGAAATGCATTTTCCGGGCACATTCTCTTACGAACCCCCTGGTAGCGCCCATACACCTTTTGCGTCAGAACAAGGCATGATGGTATATGCCAGCTTTCAGGGCACTGGCCCAGAGATGCTCGACATTCTGGACGAAAACGACACCGTGCTGGATACGCTAACCCTTGATTTTTTCCGCCAGTATTACGTTGCAGCAGCCTGACATACCCGAGAGATAGGTTTGCGAAATAAAGCATTGAACAAAAGCAACGCAATACAAAAAGTTGAAAAAGGCGCGCGTAGAAACGACATCCTACTCGCTGCTGCCGCCCTCTTTGCGAGCAAAGGATATGCCGCGACATCTATCCGCGACATTGCCGAAAGCGTCGGGCTGTTGTCAGGATCGCTCTATTACCACTTTAACTCAAAAGAAGAGATTCTCCTTGAAGCACATGCTGAAGGTGTAACTCAGGTTATGGCGGCAGTAGAAACCGTAATAGAGAACTGCGTTGATCCATGGCAAGCGATAACTCTGGCCTGCGAGGCACACCTCGCTGTCTTGCTAGGACCAAGCCCCTTCTCGCAAGTTATTACCCCGCAGTTCCCTGGTAGTTTTGAGGGAGAGTTGCGCGACACCTTGCTGAATCAGAGAAACGAATACGAATCGCTGCTTCGGGGCCTGGTGGACAATCTGGCACTACCCGAGGAGGTCGATCGCAGGCTATTCAGGCTGGCACTTCTGGGGGCGCTTAACTGGACGCAAACTTGGTATCGAGCATCAGGGTCTTCCTCCCCTGAGAAGATCGCCCGAGATATCATCACTATGTTCAGGTGCCAGTTAGATTAGGGGCCAACAAGAGCATTCGCCCGCTAGAGCGGCCCCGAAGGGCCGCCGCGCTCGTCATATAGCTTTCGACCACCTAGTTCCCAAAGTTCATTGTTAGAGAGACACCCCACTCACGCGGCCTGCTGTAATAGGCCTCCACGTAGCCAAGACCAAGCACAGATACCCCGTTGGTGACATAAATCTCATCGGTGATATTAGTAACGAAACCCGCGAGTTCCCAACGCTCGTCGTTAGACGTCCATGTAACGCGGCCATTCAACAGCGTGTATGAATCGGATTTGAGTTCGGGAGTGTTAACCGCGTCACGGTATTGCTCATCGCGGTATACCAAATCAGCGCGCACGGCTACATCGCCAACTGGCAGTAAAAAACGATACTCGCCCGAGAGATTTGCACTCAGCTCTGGAGCGTTAATAAGTTCATTACTGTCGGCAATCCCAGCGCTGGCGGCCGAGGCTCCCACCTCATCATATTCTGCATCAAGAAATCCTACGCCCCCTGAAAGACTAAGATTCGCCGTTGGCGCCCACTGAAACTCCAATTCGCCACCGATAATCGTTGCCTCACCCGCATTCTCGATAACGGTTTCAACGTTACCGCCTCCCAGGTCGAGCACCGCCAGCAACTGGATATCTGTATAGTCGTTGTAGAAAATCGCGCCATTTAGTATCAGCGTGTTGTTTGCCATGGTGGACTTAAAGCCAAGCTCATAGACATCTACGTATTCTGGGTCGAATGCCTTGGGCGCAATACCCGATAAGGCACGCGAGTTATAGCCGCCAGCCTTGTAACCAGAAGACGCATTTCCATAGAGCAGGAGGTTATCGCTCGCCTGGTACTCAATACCAACCTTGGGCAGAAACTCAGTCCAGCTCTCTTCCAATGTTTCTGGCGGCAACGGCACTTGACCGGATTCTGGACGAGACAAACCATAAACATACTCTTTGTCGTCGTGGGTGAGGCGCCCGCCAAATGTCAGCGCTAATCTGTCTGACATCGCATAGGTGGCCTCAGCATAAGCAGCCACTGAGAAAGCATCGTATTCAGTATTAATCAGTGCAGTGAGATCGAAGGCGATTGCATCATAAAGCCCAGACAGCAGCGGCGCGTAGAGCTCCGAGTCGCCATCTTCCAGTAGGCCATACACCCCCAACACGTAGTCGAGGTTGCCATTCATTGTCACACCGCTCCACTGGAACTCCTGCGTGAACTGTGTGAAGGTCTCTGGGTTGTCCACCTGCACAATATCAAAAGGGGTGTGCTCAGAATCGCGTCTAATGTCAATGTCATAGTCCCGAATCGATGTAATCGACTTGAAAAGCGCATCACCGACGTCTTTGTTAATCGTGAGTGATGCGCCAAATATATCAGCATCATCCTTTGTCTCGACCGTACCGCCTGAGTTATAAACGCACTTATCGCAGTCATCGAGTGTGCGGACATATGCGGTGCCATATTGATCTGCGGGCGGTTGGAGGTTGTATTTTTCTGCGACAGGCCCCGCCAAAATGCCATTGATCAAAAAGTCAGTGGTGGGATCAAGTGCGTCAAACCGAACCATGGAACCTGCCGGTCCTGCTTGGTCCTGCCGCATATAATCAGCACTTATCAAAACTTCGAGGGTCTCACTGACATCCCAGCGAATACCTAGCCTTGCATCGAACTCTTGGTCTTCACCCAAGTCTTGTCCGATCAAGTTTTTACCCAGCCCATCTCTGTTAAAGGTTGCGATAGCCCCTTTTACCGCCACATTCTCACTGACGGCCATATCGTAATTAGCGTATATATCTGCCCGGCTGTAACGACCAACCGTAACGCCGATCTCTCCAGTGTTGGTGCCCTCAGGTTTTTTGGTAACAACTTTGACCGCGCCGCCAATCGTGTTCCGCCCGTACAAAGTGCCTTGAGGCCCACGTAGGATCTCGATTCGCTCTAGATCCATAAAACTGAAGTCTGCCGCCGCACTACGCGAAATGTACACATCATCTATGTACAGGCCCACTCCCGGCTCATTGGGAAAAGAGTAGTCATCCTGCCCCACCCCCCTGATAAATATCTGGGTAGCGCTGCCGCCACCGTTTGGGATACCGCCATTGATCTCTATGTTGGGAGCGACCTCACCTAGCCGCCCGAAACTATCGATCGACCGATCACGTAAGCCTGTTGAACTAATGGCGACCATCGACACCGGAGTGTTTTGAACGCTCTCCTCACGCTTACGAGCCGTGACGATCACCTCTTCAAGTCCAGTGAACCCCTCGCTTTGAGCAGTTGCGTAGGTTGGTGACAACGCGACACCAGCCCCCAACAGACTCACCACAAACTTCTGTTTTTTGATCCGAGAAATGATGGTCATAGGAAAGTACCCCTAGCGTTAACTGTTTATTTGTATTCTTACAATGGCGGGTTGCTGGACATCCCATGCCATTCGTATGAACCTACCAAGCAGTTGTTAGGATTGCAACTGGTCGTAGTTTGGCATGGGACACGCAGAGGGAGAGTTCAATTGACGCGCCTTGAAACCGCGCAGTAAACGCGACCCCGTCATCCGATGCAGAAATTCACATGACGATAAGAGGCGCATTCTTCTATTCAGGGGTGCAGCCTGCTGCGCCAGAAAAATATCCAACCCGCTGATCACCAGCACCAGCCGAAGGATCAGCTTAGAGCGCTTATCAAGCTCCTCATAAGCCTTTTGTAGCTTTTCGATCTCTGCCTTGGCGTCTTCGCCGCCCTCCTTGATTTTGGCCTTACTCGCCGCCACGGCACCTGCAAGTGCCACACCGGCGGAGCTCACGCCAAACATCTGCAGAAATTTGCGGCGGCTGTTCGGGGCGGCAGCGGGGACAGAAGTGAAGCTAGGAGTAGCCGCGGTTTCGGTTGTGTCTTCCATGGCGATAACGCTTTCAAAAGCTGCGATTCATCGTGCCCTAATCTAGGGCGCTTTGCGAATTGCGGACTTACGACGCCTGCGATTTGTTCAAAACAACTTCGCCAGGGTCGTTTGCCCGACACCTAGGACGCGGCTTCCTCTAGGGCCTCCAATGCGTCCTGCTGCTCGAGCCACTCATTTTCGAGCGCCGCCAACTCACGCTTCAGTTGCCCTTCCTGTTTCAGAAGTTCAGCCAATTCCGAATTGACGTTTTGCACATACAAATCACCATCAGAGAGCTTGGCCTGCAGCGCCTGCAGGGCTT
>Ga0181564_10005361_pt1 | contig 10650 bp, 5 predicted proteins | sample 011ome_24_FD_134512 | JGI IMG/M metagenome (GOLD analysis project Ga0181564, IMG submission 134512) | Coastal salt marsh microbial communities from the Groves Creek Marsh, Skidaway Island, Georgia - 011513CT metaG (megahit assembly) | ecosystem: Environmental > Aquatic > Marine > Intertidal zone... | reverse complement strand
CGGATTCGTGAATCTTTTGCCACAAGTGCGCGCGGAAGATTTGAATAAGAGAAATCTTCAACGTTGGAATTTTACCATGCATGAAGATGCCGGTCAAATCGAGTTGCACCTGGAAACCAACGTAGACGTTTGCTCGGTTTATCGTCGGCGACCACCAGAGCGTGAAACGACGGTTGGGAATTTGGTTCAAACCACTTCGCTGTGCGTTCGTGAGCTTTTTGTAAGCCATACTCTGCTCAAATCCTGACGCTTTTTCCCAGAATAAGCCCTCCCACGTCGGGAAGTACGTACCCTTGAACAACGTGTGCTCGAGAATACCTTCCACGCCACCGAGGGCTTGAATGACGTCGGTGCGATAGTTGTTCAAGTTCCAAAGCTTACCGTCGTGACGCTGATGCGTCCACCAAAATGGATTCTGCCTCGTCAAGCTGTACTCCTTGAATGCAAGTCGTACGCGCCAACCCTTGTCGTATGCCAAAGTGTGTCGGTCTTTCTGGAACAACGTGTTGATGCGAGGAATACCGCGATCCCACGAATCTTCCAAATCCTCCAACGTCAAGCGGCGGTTTTGCGCCTGCGCCTCTTGCCGCTTCAAAGCGTACTCTGCCCACACGCGCTGTGAATCGTTAAATTCAGCTTCCCAAGGTTGGATGTACCGGAACAAGTTTGGAATGAGTTGATCCTCCTCGTGCGTCATACCCGATCGGAAGTGCGTGATGCCGGAATCCGTCTGCACGCTGTATCGCAAGTCACTCTGAGGAATCAAAATGTGCCCCATGGAGAGCATACCGAGACCGCCGATTTCCTTTGGCGCGAAAAACACTGCGGGAGGGAATCGACTGGGCATCTTAGAGTTCAATCCAATCTTCACGCGCGTTTGAATCTTGTTCTCGCACTTGACGAGCAAGTCCAATAATTCAGCGGTGTGAATCGTCGCTTCGCGGTAGTACGTCATCAATCCAATCAACGCCGTGTTCCACTTGTTGACAATTTTGGAAAACGTCGTCGCACCAGAAGACATTAACACTTGGCGAATGCGATTTTCGAATGACTTCAACGCCTCGTCGTCGACGCGCAAGAATGCCTGCGATGTGCGCTCTTTGGTTTGCTCGTTGTGCAAATTCCAGACGCCATCCTTGTTGGTAAAGTGCTCCGTTGCCATGCGAACCTTGGGTAAAATGCGCACTTCGAAACCAGACATAGAAAACAACAAGTTGGGGTTGTCTCGAGAGTACACGCTCACGAAGCCGTTGTCCCATTCGAGCGTTGTCAACGAACGCGGCAGACGATTTTTGATGTCCCAGAACACGGCTCGACCCAAGTTGACGTCGTGCTTCATCAAACGCATGCGTGCGTCGCGCGGCCAACACTTTTTGTTGTTGTATCCAACCATGTTTTCGTTGTTTGGATCTGGGTGCTCGGTCAAGTATCGTTGAATCAAGTCGCGCGATTCGTCGGCGGTAAATCTAAACAGCACATGCACCTTGTCTATATAACGAGAGTACAATCGGATCGGGTGCTTCGTCTCCGTCGCCACATCGCGGTAAGAAATAAACTCATTTGGCATATTAGCTGGACCAGCGATTTCCGAAGCGCGCGTCAAACCTAGCAAAAGTAAATCCAAAACCAAACCGTAGTACTGCGTCATGAATGACGAAAATTGCAACCCACGAATCATGCCGTAGCTGTTCGTGTGACTCATGTCTTTGTAAGAAATCACCACATTGTTCTTCGCCGTACAGTAATCTGCAATGTTATGATCGACGATCAAACGCATCAGGCGGTTGAGCAACGTCAAGTCAACCTTTTCAAACATTTTTTCAAATCGTGTTTGCAGCATGACGACGCATTCACCTTCACTCGTGTCCCAAACGTCGGTTAAGTTGTTAATGCCTTGGCACCACTTGTACACGAGCAGCGGTGGCGGTTCGGTGTCCGAAGGCTTGATCCAGTTCGGAAAGAGTTGACGCTTGTCAGACTCGTACCAAATGTACTGATCGAGGTAGGCGTCGGAAATCTTTTCCAGCGGTTCGATTTCGTACACGGGAATCAAGTGCGAGTATAAATCCATAAATTCCAAACCCACTTCCTTGAACGCACGCTGCGTCAAAAGGTGTCTCTTGATGCGACTCAACGCCTCGTGAGGATTGTCAAACGCTTGCTCGATGAGCCCCAACTCCTCGCGTTGGTTTTGATTCAAACGCGCAGATACAGAGTAGTTCTCCTTCAAGCGCTCGAGAGCCAGAATGAGCAACTTGCGATCGTGCTTGTAAGACAACGGTGGGAATGGAATGGGCGAAAATCGACGAGACTCGAGCCAATGCACCGTCGTGGTGTAGATGGCGACCGCTTCCTCCGGCGTGACATAAGGCCCATCCTTGAGGTAGTTGTGCTGGCGTTCTTGCTCCGCCTTCAAGTACAAACGCGTCAAACGCCCGAGATTCTTGCGGCACACGGTTTTATCCACCGTAGCGCCTCGACGAATACGTTCGCGATTGTAGTGCGTAACATTCGTCCACCAATCTGCCTTGCTCTTGACGTATCGCAAAATCATATTCTCAATTGGTGCGGGCATTCCTGGTACTTTCCAAGGAATGTTCGCCTTGAAACAACGCCATGCCTCACTCAAGTGCGCCAAAATCGTGCGCGCCTTGTTTTGCTTGACGCCTTCCGGCATGGAATCGAGAATGTCGTGCATCACAGCGGCGCGTAATTCAAGGTCAAAGTGCGACTCAATGCGCTGCTTTGTCACAGTCTTTGCTACAGCCTTGTTGTTACGACCTTCAAACTGACGCGCGAGAAGATTACCCAACCAACGTTCGAGCAACGGCACGACGCCGCGCAAGAAGAATAACCACACGCGCCACATTGGCGCCCAGAAACCGACACCCGGACCCTTGCCTACAGGTCCCGAGTTGAACCGATAGTAAATCAAGTGCTTGAGATCCTTGCACATGCGAATTTGTCTCATCAACTTGTACTTGTAACGATACATGCCAGTCAACTGACCGACGTGCGAAAACGTGTACTGCAAACCGTCGGCGAGTTGAAACGCGTCGACGTTTCCGAGGCGGAACTGCACGTTGGAATCAACGATGAGTTTCGTCAGACGCAGCACTTCACGGCAGAGGTGGAATGCATTACCAAAACGACTTTTCTTACGCTCTTTCGTCGTCAACGTCTTCACAGGCTTCAAGTTAAAGTTGTAATCCAAGTGCAAGTAATTCAAGTTTTTCCGGTGAATCAGCAAGTTGAGCATGTTGTATCCTTGTCTGCACACTTGCAAACCGACTTCGACCCAGTCGAGCTCGGTGCACTGGAAGAACTTGGTCTTCTTCAACGCGGTGAACAAATTTCTACGCTTCATCGGCTTTGGTGGACGCTTGTGAAGCTGATTCAACACAAAGTTCTTCAACAACTTTTGGTACGACACGCGCACCTTCACCGGGTAACCCGACGGGCAGTGCTCGTGGAACCAACTATTTACGAGCGGCACATCCATCGCGCGGCGAGTCTGTCCACTTCTAAGATTGAATGGTCTAGGAGCGTATAGCAACGCAATACCACCCATCGTGTTGTCCGTGTACAGCGGCGCCTCTTCTAAGAACGGCTCGATACCGTCGGGTAATTGGAAATCATCATCTTCGTCGTCGCCATCCGTCTTCTTGTCATCCTTGTTGGATCTATAAAACGCGATCGGATGAATCAGAGGATCGTAGTAATATGCGGGCAAATCCGGGTCATCCGTTTTGATGAACATCACCATCGGCGTGTGATATGCTGCGAGCGAAACCTTTCGCGGGCGGTTATTGTACAAGTACGGAAACGCCACCTTGTACTCGGTGCGTAACGCGCTGCGAATGATGAGCTTGTTAATGTCGTTGAATTCGTTCCAATCCTCATCAGCGCGATCCATATCACGGAACAACGGCTCAAACTTTGGTCCACCCGGAATGCACATCCCGAGCGCCTTGGCGGTAAAGAATGACTTGTGGTCAAACAAGTAAAAGTAATTTTTATCCGTCAAGTCGCTCAACAACTGCGAAGACAATCTGTGCAAGTTGGCCATCACGGGTAACGGCAGCTGCCACTTTTTATAACTCGGGCCATTGACAAATTTTGTCCATTTGAGCGGCATGTGATCGTAAAACCATTCTGCGACGGCGCTATCTTCATCTTCATCCAACTCGAGCGCAATCGCTTCGAGCGGGTCTACATCCAACAAGTTGTCCGCGTAATCCAACGGCGGCTCTTCGTCGTCAAACGGAGGAAATCGCATGCGCTTAAAATGCTTTCTATCACGTTTCTCCCGACGCATCATGATCCACATCGTACCCCATTGCGCGATAAACACCGGTTCAATCACGCGCGGCGTTTCGTTGACAAACGTAATCGCCCCGGTGATGTGGTAAATCACTTCGCAGTGTCGTACTTGCTCCCACGGCATGGGCATATTCTCTAAAAGCTTGTACACAGCATGCGGAACAAATTTCAACGCCCCTAAATACACGCGCTTATCGTGTCTAAACTTCCTAGACGACATATCCCCGTGATCTTTAATGATCTTCCGCACGTGCTCGGGCGGCATCTCTTCCTTGGCGGGCTCCACGTACCCAAACTTCCTAGACGTCCCATATCTCTTCGCATTCAACGCCTGCCATTTACGCGCTGTACGTGACAATACAACGAATACAACACACATTCACCCGTCAGTCTCTCGCGCATCGCACATCACGCGTGAACAAGCCTCGTCGCGTGCGTCCGACGACTGTTTCGCATTCGACTGTTTCGCATTCGCGATTCGCGCGCGCGCACCCCATCGTCCGCCCCTCTCTCTCTCCCTACCGCTCTCTCCACCGCACACGCACGCGCACGAACACACACGCACCTTTCTCAGCAATCTCCTCGCTCACGCCAACATCCATATCGTCCCCATCGCGCGCGTCATCGCTCGACATTGCGCGATCGGTCGCACACCGCCGCCGGTTAACCCTCGATCACTGATCGCTCCGTCCGTCGTCTCTCGACGGGCAATCGCGCGGGTGCGATGGATGAAACACGCGTGAGAAGAGATCTATCGTCGCGTCGCGTCTCGCCGGGTCGCGCGTCTCGCGCCGCCGTCGCGGTGTGACGTCGCGGCGTGGCGCGCAGCTTGGTCTTTCTTTCGGCCCCTCAGGGACTGCCTGGTCATAATTGGTCGATTGAACGAAAATCCCACATTAAGCGACGCGCGACGGCGATGGCGACGGCGTCGGCGACGGCGATGGCGACGGTGGTAATGTGGGTGATCGGTTCTCGGTGCGTGCGCGCGCGCGATGGGCGAGAGCTATGGATGATGCCCATCATGGCGTTGGTGGTGGTGTTGGCGTTGAGACAGTTTTTGATGAAAGATGATGCTGATGATGTTGGAGACAATGTCGTCGGTTCTGGGGCGCGGACGTGCCGACGGTGCGTCGGTGAGGACGACGATCAAGGATTGTACGCGTGGTGTGCGTCGACGCGCACGTGTGTGCGTGGAGGCGTGTTTGCGGTGTCGAATTGTGCGCGCGCGGCGCGCAGACGCGCGCAATGTCGCGACGTGCGCGACGTCGTCGACGTCGCGCGCTTGGGGTGGGCGATGGATCGCGTGCGTGCGTGGATGATTGCGCGGAAAACGTGATATCGTTATATCTCGATGATTGATTGTATATGTGTGATGGTAAAAATGTGATTTTAAACAGCTACAGTGTTTTGCAAAGCGCGCGCCGCGGCGGGACATCGATCGATGACAAACGTCATTCGTTGATTCGTTGTTTGTTTGTTCGTTGTCGTGAGAAACGTCCTACGGGCGGTTCGGGACGGTGCACGGCTTGATGTCCCAAATCTCCTTCGCGTACTGGTCGATGGTACGGTCAGAGTTAAACTTGCCGCTGAACGCGGTGGACTTGATGGAAGATTCGATCCAACCGGCTTGGTTGGCGTACGCGACGTCGACGCGTTCTTGCGCTTCGAGGTAGGAGGCGAAATCCTTGCCGACGAGGAAGTAATCGCCGCGGCCAAACCCTTCGTTACCTTCGAGAGAACCCAAGAGCTCTTCGAAGGAATCACCAAACACGCCAGAGCGGACGTATTCGACAGTTTCCAAGAAGCGCTTATCAGCGACAAACTTGCCGGCGGCGCGTTCGGCGCGCGCCGGTTCGACTTCAGGGTCGGTGATACCGAACAAGAAGAAGTTTTCTTCACCCACGCACTCGCGAATTTCGACGTTAGCCCCATCGAGGGTGCCGATGATCAAGCAACCGTTCATTTGGAACTTCATGTTGGAAGTACCAGACGCTTCGGTACCCGCGGTGGAGATGTGCTGCGAGAGCTCAGACGCCGGAATCAACGTCTCCGCCAAGGAAACGTTGTAATCGGGGACGAATACCACCTTGAGGAGGTCACCAATTTCCGGATCGTTGTTCACGACGGAACCAACGTTGTTGATGAGACGCACGATACGCTTGGCTTGCATGTAGGTGGCGTACGCCTTACCGCCAAAGACGCATACGCGGGGCACGCACTTGGCGCGTTGCTCCGGGGTCATCGCCTTCATTTGCTTGTAACGGTAAATAATGCCTAAGATGTTCAAGAATTGACGCTTGTATTCGTGAATACGCTTGACTTGGATGTCGAACATGGAGTTGATCGGGACATCGATGTCAGTCACCTTTTTGATGTAATCCTTGCAAATTTGCTTGCGCGCCAGCTTGGCGGCGTTCCATTCGGCTTGGAGTTCCGGGTTCGTGGCGTGGTCAGCCAACTTACGAAGCTCGTCAGTCTCGGTGATCCAAGAGTCGTTACCGACCCACTTCGTAATCACCGCAGAGAGTTCCGGGTTGCAGAACGCCAACCAACGGCGCGGGGTGACACCGTTAGTCTTGTTTTGGAACTTTTCTGGGAAGAGCTTGTAAAAGTCGTTGAAGACGACATCCTTCACAATCTCGGAGTGAATAGCCGCGACACCGTTGATAGCCATACCGGAAATGCAACACAAGTTGGCCATGCGAACCTTGGCTTCGGGCATGACGTCATCTTCATCGATGGACACGGTGCCATCCTTAGCAGCAGCCTTGGCCACCTTTTTGGCTTCGCGCGCAGCGAGCTCTTCGGGGGTGACGTAGTTTTCGAGGATGCCCATGGCGTCAATCGAGCGCTTGAGTTCAGCCGCAGGCATACTCGCATACTTAGCCTTGACAGACGCGATGAATTCAGCGTCGATGCGCTTGATGATTTCCATGTGGCGCGGGAGAAGCTCTTCAACCAAGTCGAGCGGCCACTTTTCGAGCGCTTCGGGCATGACGGTGTGGTTGGTGTACGCCACAGTCTTTGTCGTAATCTTCCACGCGGCATCCCAGCTCAAGCCTTCTTCATCAATCAAGATACGCATGAGTTCCGGCGCAGCGAGCGTCGGGTGGGTGTCGTTCATTTGGATGGCAACCTTTTCGTGGAGGGTGTTCCAGTCGGTGTTACCGCGCTCCTTCCAGCGCGCCAAAATATCTTGCACAGAGGCGGAGCACAACATGTATTGCTGGCTCAAACGCAACGCCTTACCTTCGCGGGTGCCGTCACCCGGGTAGAGCACGGCGCACAACATAGAAGCCAAGTTCGTCGGGCCCATGGAGGTCTTGTAGTCGCTCGCGTTGAACGCCGCCAAGTCAAACTCCGCCGCGGATGGCTGCGCGTCCCACATACGAAGAGAGATGCAGTTGCGCGTCTTGTAACCCGGAATCGGGGAGTCAAACGCCACGGCGCGCACTTGCTGACCCGGCTTCCACTTGCCATCGACAACCTTACCGTAGAATGAGATCGGGTAGCTCACTTGCGGGCGAGCAATTTCCCACGGGTTGCCAACTTCGAGCCAGTCGTCGGCGCACTCGAGTTGTTCACCCGAGGACTTGTCGACGCCTTGCTTGAACAAACCATACTTGTAACGCAAGCCGTAGCCCCACGCCGGCAAATCCAAAGTCGCGATCGAGTCCAAGAAGCACGACGCCAATCGACCCAAACCACCGTTACCAAGACCAGCGTTACGTTCGACGCTCATCACATCCTCCAAAGTATATCCGAGCGAGCGAAGCGCCTCAGAGTACTCGCCGGTGAGACCCATGTTACCGATGGCGTTTGTCAACGCGCGCCCTTGCAAGTATTCCATGGACAAGTAATACGCTTGCTTGGGATTCTCTTTATGAAAGTGCGCATACGTATCGTTCCAGCGCTCAACCAAACCTTCGCGCACGCTCTGCGCCGTCGCTTGATACATTTCCGGCACGCCAAACGCGATCGGCAACGCGCTCGTGCTCTTCGCCGCGTGATACTTCAAGTTGGTCGCCACCTCGTTCGACGACGACATCTTCGACGTCACCACCTCACCAATCGCATTCACCTTCGGGTTCGTCCCTATTCATCCATTCCAATCGCCACACGCACGTAGTACACATCGTCAGTCTCTCTCTCTCTCGCGCGCGCGTCCCAGAAAGTAAGTCCCTCCCGACCGCCGGCGTCATCTTCAAAGCACCGTACGTCACCACCACCTCAGCGCACGCGCCCACGGCATCGTCGCCTCACACACACACACACACGACATCCCACGCGTTCCACGTTCGCCGCAACGATCATCATCACCATCACCATCCATCATGATCCATCATCACAGATCGACAGATGATCGATCGCGCATCTTTTGAAAAACCCGCGTGTCGCTGTCGCGTCGCGTCGTTACCTTTGCTCGCACCGCCGGCGCGCGCGATCGTCGCCCGTCGCGTCGTCGTCCAAGGCGTCATCGTCGTCGTCGTCATCGTGCGGTGGCACGTCACGGGAGCCATGGTGGAATACATCCCGGTCGTCGTCGTCGCGCGTCGGTGTGTCGATGCGATGGACGCCCTAGCGATGCCCTGGCGGCGCGACCGAGCATGCAGTCGCGCGTCCGTCGCGTTTTTGCGTGCGCGGTCGTATTCGCATACGTATTCGCGCCGATATATATATATGTATGCGTGTGTGTGAACGGTCGATGTAAATAAATGGTCGGTTGGACACGCCAACCGTCCGAATGTTGATTGACCGCGCGCAAAGGCGATGATGGATGGATGGGTGCGCGCGAGGCGAGGCGAGGATAGAGGATAGAGGATAGAGGAGGTCATGGACTCCTCGTGGTGGTCTATATAACACACACACATACCGACACACACATAAACACTAGACCATACCGTTGGTCGATGTCTATCTATACGGTGGTATGGTCTACTCGGTCGTCGGCGACGGTGGGGATGATTTCGTACCGCCAGACGACGCCCGGGCCGTACGAGGCGAGGACGTGACGACAGTGGTCGGAGACGTGCGCGGCGCGAACGACACCGGTGACGCGGAGAGGTTCGAGTTCGCTCACGAGTTCACCCGTGCGAGCGTCGTAGGTGTAGACGATGCCGGTGCTGACGGCGTCACCGCACGCGAGGAACGACCCGTCGCTCGTGACGCCAAAGCGCGTGGGATCGAGACGCGCCTTGGCGCGGTGGTGCTTGTTGGGCGCTTCCCACGAGTGCAAGCTTTCGTTGCGTTTCAAGTCGAACGTTCCGAAGCACATGTTTGTGGTTTTGGCGAACACCACGTCGTTCACCACGCGCACGCAGTCGACGTCGTGTTTCGGGCCAAAGGACACCTTGAAGGCTAACGTCGTCGGCGCGGCGGCGGCGGCAAACGTCCAATCCTTCACGACACCACCCTTATGTCCCGTGACGGCGCCCGAGCCGTCAGCCTTGCACGCGACGCACGTACCGTCCCGAGCGGCATACGTGCCCACGCACTCGCCTTCGCCGTCTTCGCCGCCGAACACGTCCCACGTCTTCATGACGCCATCCGCGCCCAAGGACACCAAAAATCCATCCTTGGCGCACGCGCCCGATAAATCAATCACCGCACCCTCGTGCGCGTGTAATCGCGCCACAACGCGATTACCCGCGACGCTAATCACGCTAATCACTCCATGTTCGTCCCCAACCGCGAGCACGGCGTCGCCGAACTCGTGCGTCTCGCGTCGCGACTCCGTTTCGGGCGCCGCCGACGCCTTGGCCGTCTTGGTCTTCGCCGGTGCCTTTGTCTTCTTATTCGACGTCCCATTGACGTTCTCTTTCCCATCACCACCACGACCCGTCGCCGCCATCGTTTTCGCATCACCGTACCCAGAAGACACCCACGCCACGCTCGTCACTCGTCCCCCGCGTTGTCTCTCGTCGCTCGCGTTCGCGTACTGCGCCACCACGCTCACGTGATCACCAAAGTGCTCATCATCATAAATCGTCACCAACTCCCCTCCACACGTGGCAAATAAATTCCAACACTTACTCGTACCGTGTGCGTACTCGCAATGCGTCGTCGCGCTCGCCCCGTGCGACTCGCGCACGACTGTTTTCAATTTTAACGCCTTCAACGTGGCCACGCGCGCGGCATCTTTAGACGCCTCTGACGTCACCGTGCGCGCCTCCTGTTCGCGCTGGCGCTTCAGCGCGCGTTGCGGGCTATTCATCCGTGCCTTGTAATGTCGCCTGTGCGTGTCGTCGTCGTCGTCGTCGTCGTATCGCGCCGGTGGTGTCGCGGGGCGTCAGCTGTCGTCGCGACCTTTTTTTTTTTGATTTTTGG
>Ga0181564_10005359_pt1 | contig 10654 bp, 4 predicted proteins | sample 011ome_24_FD_134512 | JGI IMG/M metagenome (GOLD analysis project Ga0181564, IMG submission 134512) | Coastal salt marsh microbial communities from the Groves Creek Marsh, Skidaway Island, Georgia - 011513CT metaG (megahit assembly) | ecosystem: Environmental > Aquatic > Marine > Intertidal zone... | reverse complement strand
GCGATAGATTGCTGTGGATGGCACCTCTCTGCGCGGCGTCCGGAGCCGCGCTCAACGCGGCTTCGTACTTGGCGATGGCGCCGCGAACGTCCCCGGACTGCAACAGAGCCGCGGCGTCCGCTTTCGTGGCGTCGAAAGAAGACATCTCGGATCGAGAGCGAGCGACGCTGGGTTCGGAGCGACCCACGCGCCGCGGTCCTCGTGATCTCTCGGTGCGTTGACGGCACTCGTCCGCGCGTCAACGCGCGCGGTCGTTCGAGTCACCCGCGGTGGTCACCGCGCGAGGAGGGAGTGTCGCGGGTCCCTTCAGATTCCTTCAGATCTCAGATCTGTTACGCCACTGAGTTAACAATCGAAGTTTCCGGGTCCTTCTTCATCACACATCGGAGGCGCACACGACACGATGTTCGCCGGGGGCGGTATCCCGTACGGGCTGATGCGCGGAATGGCTGGAGGCGGGCGCCGTCGCGGCGGCGCCGACCCCTGGTTCCTCATGTTGGCGTACCAGCTCTGGCAACAGATCGAGCGCCTCGGGCCGAACAAACCCAAGTTGACGCTCGGGCTGATGGCGCTGTGCGCGGCGATGCACTTCGGGGTCTTGGGCGCGCTGAGCCCCCTCGCGTTGCTCGGCGTGCACAGCGCGCGAGACGCGTGTTTGAGCCCGCGAAAGGTTTTCCGCGGTCTTCAGCGCGGCAAACGCCGGGGCGGTCTCGTCGAGCGTCTGCTCGGCCGACCGGGGTCCTTCGGTAGTTTCGGCGACGTCGTCAGGGGAGGCGAGTACCGTCGCCTGCTGGCGAGCCCGTTCGCGTTCGCCGACGACGTGCACTTGGTGGTGAACTTGTCGTCTTTCCTGCTGCAAGGCGCCCGGCTGGAAACGCGCATGGGGTTCCGCGGGTTCGCGCGGTTCCTAGCGCTCATCACACTCGCGGTTCAGACCGCGCACGTCGGAGTCGCCGAGCTCCTGCGCGATTTCGGAATCGCCGACGTGACCCGTTCGTGCGTCAGCGGCGCCTCGGGCGTCAACTTCGCGCTCAAGGCGTACCTCTCCGCGCTCGAGCCCGGGGACGTCAGCATGTGGGGCCTCGTGATCCCCGGGAAGTTCGCGGCGGCCGCGGAGCTCCTCATCATCCACCTCCTCGACCCGCACGCGCCCAGCCTCGTGTACCACGCCGTCGGCCTCGCCGTCGGCCTCGCGTTCGCGCGAGGCGGGTGGATTTTTAGACGCCTCGCCGACGCCGCGCGATGGATCGCGGCGTCGCGGCTCGCGACGTTCGGGCGGGCGCGACCCGGCCCGAGGCCGGACCCGCCTCCGGGCGTGCGCGAGGCTTCGAGTTCGGCGAGGCACTCGGCGGCGGCGGCGGCGCAGGCGCGCGCGACGACGTTCCCGCGGAGGGTCTTCGCGGGGTTGCGCCGTCGGGTCGGCGGCGGCGTATTTAGTCAGCGAAAACGCGCCTCCGCAAACGCGTCCGCAAACGCCGGGGCGTTTCCTCCGCCGGGCGCGCGCGTGGTGTTGGCTGGCCTCCGCGCCGCGGACATGAACGGGTCGTGGGGGGTGGTGAAGGGACCAGACGCGGCAGCGGCCGGTCGCGTCCGCGTCGCGCTGGATTCGGGGTCGGAGTTCTCGGTGCTCCCCGAGAAGTGCGTCGTCGTGGACGCCGCCGAGTGACGCGTCGCGAAAAAGGCGAACGAGTCGCCGGTCGAGTCGAGAGGTTTTAGCGGTTCGTTTTAGCGCGCTACCCTTCCCTACGGTACCTATACCTATAAATAGAAAAGAACTACGAATCGGCGGTACTAATGCGGCGTCGGTGGCCGCCTCACGACGACGAACCTGTACACCGGGCGCCACTTGCTCTCGCACACGAGGTCGCGCTCGGTCGGGACGCCCGTCGGGTTCGCGGCGAGCCAACGCGCGGGCGCGGGAGCGGAGACGCGACTCGACGTTTGGTCCTCGTCGCGCGCGTCGCTCGAATCGGTTTCGTCACCCGCGCACGTCACGAACGCGTCCTGCGCGTTCGTTGGATCCGAAGCGTTCACACGTCGTACGGTTTCGTGTACGTCTCCCTTCGCGCCGTTCTGAGCGCCGTTCTGCCACGCGTACGGGTGCGCCGGGAACACGTGGTCGAACGCTTCGGAAGGTCCTTCGCCGCCCTTTCCCTTTTGTGCTGAAACCTCGGCGCGCGTTCGTGTGTCCTTCTTCAGCTCGAGCGCCGTCGCCTCGCCGTGCCGCGCGTACGATGCCTCGTCCAGCTCGAACGCCTTTCGTAGGATGCCGGCTCCCTCCTCCGGGCATCCCAGGAACGTCGCCTGCATCTCCTCGGCGAGCGGCTCGACGTCCGAGCAGCAGTACACGCGCGTGCCCTCGCGGCACACCGCGGCGAGCGCGCGCGCGAACGCGGGCGTGACCACGCGGCGCGGCGCGTGGCGCGCGCGTGACCACGGATCGGGGAACAAGATCGTGACATACGCGAGGCGCGACGCTAAGGACTCGCCGAGCCACGCGCGCGTCAGCGTGACGTTCGCGTTGCACGCCACGAAGTGCAGGTTTCGCGGGTTTCTTTCGTTTCTTTCGTTTCTTTCGTTCCGCGCGTTCCACGCGTCCGTCCACCACTTGCGCGCCTCCTCGACGATGGGCGCGTAAATCTCGAGGCCCAGCAGGTTGTGGCAACGCGAAAGGTTCTTGTTTGACGCGTCGGGAGTCTGCAAAGCAGAAGACTCGGAAGACGGAAGAAGACTCGGCGTCGCTCGGTTCATCAGGCTCAGGCTCGCCTCGAATCGCGCGGCGTCCGAAGTCGCGGCGCGCGCCAGGAACCGCCCTTTCGCGCACCCGACGTCGATCAGCAGCGGGCGCTCCAGGTCGTCGTACACCTCCGACCACACCGGGCACGGCGCGGCGGTCCTGTGGTGCATCGACAGTGGGTTGGTGAGTTTCTTCATCCGGCGGTGCACGTTGGTTTTTTTTCGATGACGCGTCTCGTCGGCATGTTGGCGGCTGTCGGCGGCTTCGGCTCGTTCACCGGGTGCATCCACCGGGTTCTGGTCCTTCGTTCCCGCGGCGGGGCGGGACAGCGCCTTCCCCAAGCCGACCGCGTGGAGGCTGCAGTACCCGTCGCAGCCGTCCGCCGCGCGGGACGCGCAGAACCGCCGGCGCCTCGCGATGTACTGCGCGCACTGCCCGCTGACGCGCGACGCCTCGGCGAGCGCCTTCTCGGCACGTTTCAGCGACTGGTACAACGCCTCCCATTCCGCGTCGGCGGCGATGTGCGCGCGCGAGCTCTTCTCGCCGCGCTCGCGCTCGAAGGCGTCGTCGCGGCGAAGGAGCTCCTCGCGAAGCGCGGTGAGCCCGACATCGCCGCCCGCGGGCTCGGAAACGCCCATACCTCGCCCGCGCCCGTAGAAGTGATGTCGGAGATGGACCGCGAACGAAAGTACGAAACCCGCGAGCGCGCCGACGTGATCCGACGACATCGTCAAGAAAACAACGCGAGCGCGCGCGCGCCTCAGTGACCGTCGCGCCTCGGGGTGCACGGCTCGAGATGGCGGCGCGCGAGGCGGCGCGGTGGGCGTGGTGCGCTCGGGCCGTGTTCCGCTCGGCGACGGCGTCGACGGCGGCGGCGCGCTCCGGCGACGGCGCGTCGTCGCTGAGGCGGATCTTCGACGTCACCGAGTCGGCGGCGTCGGGAGGGCGTCTTCGCGGGTGCCGGCCGTGGGTTTCGGTGCGAACGCCTTCGAGCGACAGTCGCTCGACAGTCCGCTCGTTCGGCTGCGGGTACCCGCGGAGCGCGGCCGTGCTGTCGCTCGCGTCGATCCGACCCACGATCGTGACGCGCGCCTTCGCCACGGCCGCGAACGACGCGCCGCGTTCCCTCGAGACGGGCGACGACGAGAACGATCGATCGTCGTCAGCGAAACACGTCAGCGAAACATCCAAACGCCGCGCGTCTGCGCTCAACGCGCGTCTGCACCGACGCGCCAAGGAGACGGCGAGGCGCCTTCGATCGAAGAAACGCCAAAGCTTGACCGGTATACGCGAGTGGATCGCCACTAACCCCGACCGGCTCGATCGGTTCACCGCGCACCTGGCGTGCCGTCTGCTGGCGCAGCACGCGTCGCGCGCGGCGCGGCGCGCGCGCGACGAACGCGACGGGGTTTTCTCGCTCGGCGGGGGGAAGTGGCGCGCGAGGGTCGAGCCTTCAGAGCCTTCGAACGAAGCTTCGAACGAAGAAGACTTTGCGGCTTCTTCTTCTCGCGTGATCCACGGCGCGATCGCGCGCATAGCGGGCGAAGTCACGAACGCGCACGAGTGGTCCCGCCTGCTGGACGGCGCGGCGGCGCTCGCGCGCGCCGGCGTGAAGTGCGGCGACGACGCGACGATTCTCGTCCAAGAAGCCGCTTCTTCGACGGTTTCTTCGAACAAAAAAAACGCGACAAAATCGCGAACGCGCGCGTTGACGCGTTCGGACGCGGCGTTGTGGCACGTCACGTCTCGAGGTGCTCGTTTCGCGGCGTCCGCATCACCCGCCGACGTGTTAACCAACCTCAAGGCGTTGGCGGCCATCGCGGAGACCCGGCCGGGCGCCGTCTGCCCGGCGGGCGCGGCGGGCGTGTCGCGCGCGGCGTACGCGCGCGCCGTGGAGTGGAGCGACTTCGAGCTGAAGAGCGCGGAAGGGACGCTCGACGCGCTGGTGGCGTTCGCGAAGAAGGAGGAGGTGGTGTACGGTGTGCCGCTGCGTGACGCGTCGCGCGACGCCGCGAACGACCCACCCGATACGCTTTCCGTCACCGGAACCGTCGCGGACGTTCCGAACGTTCCGAACGTTCCGATTCCGAACACGCACGTCGAGTCGCCGAATCCGAAGAAGAAGCGTCGGCGGCGGAAAAAGACGAACGAAGACGAACGTTCGGAATCGGCGTTCGGAAACGGAGGAAACAGCCGTGACAAAAAAGTGAACGTCCCGGTGGCGACGCGCCACGCCTTCGCGGAGGGCTTCGACGCGGCCCGCGCGCTCGTCCGCGCCGTCGCCGCCGCGCGCGCCGACGGCACGCTCATGAGCGTGGCGCGCGCGCGCGGCGGCGTCGCCAAGAAGGCGGGGGACGACGCCGGGACCTCTCAGTTCGCGCGGAGGAAAAAGCCGAAGCGAACGCCGAAGCCGAAGCCGTCTTTGTAAAAAAGGCGTGGGACGACGCCGAGACGCGCTCAAAATGTAATTTTTCACTAAAAAACGGGTCGCCGCGCGCGCGAGTATTTCCCCGTCCCGATGAATCCGCGCAGGAGCGCCCCCGAGCCGTCGTCCGCCGCCTGCGTCCCGTCCCCGAGCGTCCCGCCCTCGGAGAGGTTTGCCACGAACAGCGGCGGCGCCGAGACCGCGGCGAGCGAGACCGCGGCGTGCGCGGTCGTCGCCGTCGCGTTCTCGGCCGTCCCTCGGTCGTCGTTCTTCTTTTCCAAATCCAACGCCGCGCCGTCGCCCTCCGCCGAAGACGGCGGCGCGCCGTCTCGCGCCGAAGCCTTTCCGTCTTTTTCGATGCCGTCTTTTTCGCGCGCGAAGGAGGCGGCGTCGAAGAGTCGCGTCTTCCGAGTCTTCTTCTTCTTCGCCTCTTCGATACGCCTCTCGTGGATCGCCGCGTTGGCCGACCGCGCGCGCTCGGCGCGCGCGAGCGCGTCGTGCGCCGCCTCCATGAAGCGAACCGTTTCTTCGTTTTTTCGCAGCTCCTCGGAGAGGGCCCCGACGAGCGCTTCCCGCGCGTCCGTCTCCGCGCGTTGGCACGTCATCGTGTGTTCGCGCGCCGAGGCCCACGCGGCGAGCGCTTCGTCGCGCGCGCGCCTCGCGGCGAAGATTCCGCGCTCGATATCGAGCGTCGGCGTAGTACGCGTGTCGTCGGTTCGTTTCGGTTCGTTTCGTTTCGTTTCCGTCTCTTCGGCGTCGCCGCGCCGCCGCGGCGCGACGACGACTGTGACTTTTTTCTTTTTTTCGGCGTCGTCGGCGCCGCTCGCCTTTTTGTGTTTCCGTGCGTCGACTCGTTTCGCGCCGAGAAAGGGGATTCGGCGCAGCACAGGCACGCCGCGCAGGGGGCCACCGCGAGGCGTTCGCGGCGGAGAAACATCCGCGCCGCTCGGCCCCGAGACGGAGGCGGAGTCGTCCTTCGGGTTCGAGACGTCTTTTTTTTGGTTTGGGTCCGATCGAACCTCCGCGTCGTCTCCCCCCTTCCCCCTCCGCCTGCTCCGCTCGTCCCCCAGCGCGTCCAGCAGGTCCAGCTCGCGCTCGGCCGCCGCGGCGACGGCGCTTTCGGCGGCGACGGCGCGCCGCGAGGCGTCCGTCGTCGACGCGACGTCCCGACGTAAGCGCGCCGACGTCGCCGATCGCGCCTTCGCGGCGGCGTCGTAGCGGCGCGACACGTCGCTCGCGGCGGCTTCGGCGACGGCGGCGCAGCACACGCCCTCGAACGAGCCGATTTCTATTTGCTCCATGGCATCCGCCAAAGGAGTGTCGATGACCAGCGTCCACCGCCCGAAGTTGGTCTTGAGAAACGCGCGGTCCAGCGCGTCGCCGCAGAACGAACGCGAGACGTTCCACGCGTAATACGCCGTCGCCGCGAAAACCAAACCCGCGTGCGCCGCCGGAGAGATATCCAACTGCTGGTACGTGTCCTTCTCGTCGAAGCGTCGTCTGAGAAAGCCGGGCATCCAGCGGCGCGACGGGGATTTCAAATCGTCCACCTTATCGCCGCTTTTGCGACCTTTCGCGGTGTTCTCGCGCGCCTCTTTAGCAGCCCGCGCGGCGTCCCGCGCCCACGCCCCGAGCGCGTCCTCCGCCGTGCCGTCCTTGACCATCTCGCGCATGTACTCCTTCATGAGCTCGTCGTCGTTCAGAGAGCCGTCGTCGTCGTCCTCGAGACTCTCGTTCCGCGGGTCGTCGTCATCATCTTCGGAATCGTCGTCGTCGTCGCCGCCGCCACCGAGGGAAACGCCGCCGGTGACGCCTCCGGACCTCCCGCTCCCCGCGCCTCGGTTCGTGCCGTCCAGCCCGGGCATCTGGAACCCGGACAAACGCGGGTTGGGCTTGGTGTGGCACACCGCGGTGAGCATCGCGGCGAGCGCCCTGTTGGTTTTCTCGCGCCTCGCTCGGTTACGCGCGACGCGCGCCTCCGCCTCCGTCTTGATCGCCGCGCGCACCATCTCGCGCAAGTCCTCCAGCTTCAAGAACCAAGGCCGGTACATCTGCGCCGAGGTCACCGCGACGTTTCCGGTGGCTTCGTCTCGCGTCGCGAACTTCACGCCGAGCGGGTACTCGGACGCGCTTTTGTCGATTTTGTCGCGCGCGCTTTCACTCGACTCGTCCGAAAGCGTGTTCACTCGACTCGAGCCGTCCACGTCCACGTCCATCGAGGCACCGCGTCGTTCCGCCGCGCCGCCGAGCGCGACGACGTGCACGAGCGGCGAGGAGAACACGGGCGTGTCCGCCGGCGGTCTCTCGGCGCCCGCGCGTCGGGGACACTCGCCCACGGAAACGTTCTCGCGGTCCACGGCACGCGCCGCGACGACCCGGTCGAAGCGTTCGCGTTCGTGCTCCGACCTGTCGTCGAAGGATTCGTCGAACCCTCGGTACCAGGCGCCGCGCGCGTCCGCCGCGTCGGCGAGGACGTTTTTCTTTTCTTTTTCCCGATTCGTCGGGAACGCGTTCGTCTTCGAGTCGGTCCCCGCGGCGTCGCGACCCCCGACGCGCGCCGCGACGGCGCGCCAGCTCCCGCTCGTTTCGGGGTAGTGCGATCCATCGACCGCCTCGACCGCCGCGAGGTCATCCGCGAGCCACGCGTTTTTGATCGACCGGGGGAATCCCCCGAAGTCGTTCGCGAGCGGATCGCGGATCGATTCGTGTTCCTCGCCTTCCCTTCCCGGTTTCGTCCCTCGCCCGAACGCGTTTTTGTCTTCGAACGGCGCGAACGGCAGGAAGCCCTCGTACCCGGTGAGCAGGGGCGCGACCGACTCCGCGGTGCCGTCGCCCGCGATCTCCGGGTTGGCGCCCATCACCGCGCTCGGGTCCAGGTCCGAGCGCGCGAAGAGCGCGTCAGCAGCGTCGCGGCGCGCCGAGGCGGAGGGCGCCAAGCCGCGCTTCGCCGCCAGCGCCGCGTTGTTCCAGCCGACGGTGAGGTTTGCGTACGCGCGCGCGAACGGCGCGGCGCGGATCGCCACGCCGTGCGGCAGCAGCGGCTTGTCCGAGGGGCGGCGTAGGCGCCGCCGCGCGAACGCGCGGTAACTCAAGCCGCACGGTCGGTTCACCACCTCCGCCCACCGCCGCGCGAACGCGGGATCGGGAAAGTACGCGGAAGGACCCAGCGCGCGGTTTCGCGTCGCCGCCGAATCCAAGGAAGCGACCGCGCGTGCCTCGTCGTCGGAGACGCGCGTCTCGCCCACGCTCGCGCTCGTCGAACGCGAGGGAAAGCACGTCTCGCGGAACCTGCGCATCGCCCGGGTCGCGTCCGCCGCGTTCGTCGCGAGCAAGACCCTGTCCCCTTCCCTCTGCGCCTTGGTCCTGCCGAACGCGTCCGGCGCGTCATCCCCGTCTCTCGCGTCGCCCCGCGAAAACCCGACGGGCGGCGGCCTCGGGGGCCACCCCAGGATCGGGTCGCCGGTCCGACCGTCCGCGAGGTAGTACACGTCCCCCACGAACGCGGCCGCGCCCTGCGACGCGACCGTCACCGTCCCGGACCCCGGGGGGGGGTCGGGGGTCGCCATCGCGCGCCGCCGACCAATGCGGGCGCGACCCGAAAAAGCCACGACGACTTCGAGATCGTCGTTCGTGACTTTCGTGACTTTCGTTCGCCGGTTCGTGACTCCTATGGGGCGCAAGCGGCGCGCGTGCGCGCGCGCGGGGCGTGTCTCGGCGGTCGTCGCGCTCGCCGCGGCCGCGCTCTTCGCGCGGGAGCGGCTCGGGACGCACGGCGCTGTGTCGCCCGGCTCAAGCGAGGTTGGCGCTCGACGCTCGACCTCGGCGTCGGCGGGGCTGGCGTCGCGGGTGCCCACCCCGGCGGTCGCGGATGCGTCCGACGCGGACGAGGCGGTCGTCTCTTCCCCGGCGGCGGACGAGGCGGTCGTCTCTTCCCCGACGGCGGACGAGGTGGCCACCAGAGCGGGCGCGCGCGTCGCGCGTCTGAGCGCCGCCGACGCCGCGCGGCGGTACGGCTTCGCGCGGAACGCCTCCATCACCGCGACGTTCGCGACGATAGAGGTGGCGGACATGCTGCGCAACTGGATCGAGCACGCCGTGTTCGTCGCGCGCTTACCCAACGTCGCGGTCATCGCGCTGGACGAAGCCACGCTCTCGGAATGCGCGAACGGCGCGTTTTTTCAACGTCGCGCCGTTCACGAGACGAACGACGCGCGTGCAAACCCGGGTTCGCTCGCCAACTCGCTCACGTGTTTGGACGCGTCGCGAGCCTTCGAAGACGCCGACGCTTTGCGCGTCGACGCCGCGTCGCGCGATTCGCCGCTCATAGGCCACCGGGAAAACAAAAAAGTGTTCAATCAGATTGGGATCGTCAAGACGAGGGTCATTCGCGCCCTGCTAAACGCGAACTTGCACGTGTTGATGAGCGACGTCGACGTGGTGTGGCTGCGGGACCCGTCCGAGTACTTCCGGAGCGGCCAGGCGCGACGCGCGCACGTCGCCGTCTCCAGCGATTGCGTGTTCGGGTTTGAGCCCGGCCGACCGGCGACGGACGCGTTCGGGCAGAAACCCAGTCCGAACAACGCCGAGTTCAACACCGGCGTGCTTTTGCTGCGGCCGGCGAAGGCGACGATGGCGTTGGTGGAGCGGTGGACGGCGTCGCAGCTGGCGCTCATGGAAAACCACGACATGAACGACCAGACGCACTTCAACAAAGCGGTGAACGATTTCGGCGGGCGCGAGGAACTCGCCAGCGGCGCGTACGCGTGGGACGACGACGCGGACGCCGAGCTCGCGACGATTGTTTTCCCGCCGGGCGGCGAAAACAATCGTCAACGATCGTTGACGCCGGACCACACGCTGTTCCCGAACGAACACGAACGAGGCTTGCGGCCGCGGTATTACCGAACCCGCGCGGATCCGAACGCGGATCCGAAACACGCGTCCGGCGTCGCGCGCGTCGCGCTGTTGCCGACGGGGTTGTTTTCCAACGGGCACACGTTTTTCGTGTCGCGCGTCGCCGAGCGGTCGGGCGTGAGCCCGTTCGCGGTGCACAACACGTACCAGTACAGCGGCACGGCGGGCAAGATCGCGCGCTTCCGCGAGAACGGTTTGTGGGCCGTCGACGACGCCGCGTACTTCGGCGTGACTTCGGAGGATGAGCGATTCGACGACGACGATGAGCAATTCGGCGACGCTAAAAGGCGGTTTCTGCTTTTGACGTACGACGTTCCGGGCGCGTTGGCGGATCCGGCGCCGAGCGTATCGACGCCGAAAGGAGGCACGCCGGTGACGCACGTCGACCTGATCCGATACCAGGTGAACCGCGTGCGCGACGGACTCGCGCTCGCCTCGGCTTTGAACCGGACGCTCATACTGCCGCCGCTGCTGAGCACGTGCGACCGGTGGTTCAACCTCCTGCCCAACTGCACGCAGGGCGACGCGCGTTTCCCTATGGCGGCGCCCCTGGACCACGTGTTTCTCGTCTTCGCCCT
>Ga0181564_10005354_pt1 | contig 10657 bp, 10 predicted proteins | sample 011ome_24_FD_134512 | JGI IMG/M metagenome (GOLD analysis project Ga0181564, IMG submission 134512) | Coastal salt marsh microbial communities from the Groves Creek Marsh, Skidaway Island, Georgia - 011513CT metaG (megahit assembly) | ecosystem: Environmental > Aquatic > Marine > Intertidal... | reverse complement strand
GTGAAGGAGACCATTATCGCATTCCAGCAAGTACCCATACGCACGTGGCAAACGTGTGTGCGTGGCAAAGGTATGTATGGCAAAAGTTATGGGTATACCGGTCGTGACGGGTACGGTGTCGCACGCGGCGTCACAGCGCGACGCGGCGATACGGATACGGATGCACGACGACGCCGATCCCGACGGCGCGGCGCACCGTCGCGACGATCCGCAGTGGCCGCCGCGGTTTCAGCCGCTCTATGCGTTCGCGAGCGGCGGCGGCGGCGGCGCGCGGCATCAGCATCAGCATCAGCATCAGCATCAGCATCGTGAATTCGCGCGCGACGGTGGCGTGACGACATCGACGCCGCTCGCGCCCGAACGGTTTCGATACGCGCCGATGGACGTCGCACAACCACCATCGTTGCGCGACATCGCGAACGCGAACGCACATGGGTATTTACCGTCGTCACAAGTGTCGCAGAAGGAACGCGCGACGCGACGCGAATCGCATCGCGACGAATGGGTCGCGACGGGATCGACGCCGACGATGGCGCTCTGTGATGCGAGCGCGCCGGGCACGGCGACGCTGGAGCAGCGACATGGTGTGGCGGTGGCGATGACGGCACATGGGGAGGCGATGCGGGCGCGGTCGTCGCAAGAGCACACGATTGTTGGGGAAGGATTCGCGTCGGCGGAGCGTCGACGCGCCGAGCGCGCGGACGCGTTAGATGTCAAGTATACCGCGCTCGCGGATGATGTGTCGCGCGTGAAGAGCATGTTGACGGATATTATGACGACGCAGGCGAATATATTAGCCATGCTTGCGGCGTCGGCGACGGCAACGGCGACGCAGACGATGACGCCGCGCGTCGATCGAAACCGAGACGATTCGGCTCGCGCGCGAGCGAGAGACGTCAGCCGTCCATTCGACGACGACGACGACGACGACGACGACGATGACCACGACGACGAACATATGGCACGCACCACCACCACCGCCACCATGACCGATATGACGAATACGCACACGCTCAAACGCGTGAAAGGCCAATCCAATCGCCGCCGCGCGCGTCGCTCAACCGACGGCGCGAACCGCGCGCCGAGCCGAGACACACCCAAATCCAAATCCAAAGACGACGACAACCACCGCTCCATCGACGACGACGACGGCACCACCACCACCGAAGACACGTCGCACGCATCACCCACAGACGATATCACCACACGCGGTGACGCCATGGACGACACGCAGCTCCGCGCCGCCGTGCTCCGTCGAATGCTCCATTTCCAGCGCCGAAGCGCGCGTCGCGCGCGCGAGTAATCACCCCGACGACGACGACGACACAGCACCAGCAACAGCAACGACAACAACACACCAATACGTGCGCGCGCACACGCCGCGCGACCACAGCGTCGGGGATACCCCGCATGTCACATGTCACACGTCACATGTCGACCGTCACTGTGCGACGCTTGGCTGCCCCAGGACCGGGACCGACACAGCACCATGTCCCGCGGCGTGCTCGACATCCGTCGCGACGGCGCCGCCGCGAAGGCGTCGCGCGAGACGCAAATACGCGCGGCGTGCGCGCTCGTCGTCGTCACGCTCGCGTTCGCCGCGGCGTGCGTCGTCGCGCACGACGCGTCGCTGCGCGGACACCACCTCGCGGCGCGCTTGGCGTTTCCCGCGCTCGGCGCGTGCTGGTTGGCGGCGTGCGTGCCGCTGGGCGTGTGCGTGGCGTATCCGGAGGATTTACGAAGAGGGGTGAATCCACTCAGGGTGAGGGATTTCGTGGAGGTGGTGAGGGCGACGTACGCGGCGGCGGGGCGCGGGCGCGGGAAGGTGCGCGGGAAGGATTTGTGAGCGCGCGACTGTCGCGCGTGGTCGAGCGCGCAAAGGTTTGATTGAATGGTGTGATAGCGCCGTAGCGTACGTATAGCTTACGTATATAATACATGTACGTGTGTGTGTGTGTGTGTGTGCGTGTGTGCGTGTGCGTGTGTGAGAGAGAGCGTGGTCCGTTTCGACGAAGCCCTTTGCTCGACTGGCGCGTCAGACTCCGCCGGGACTACGTCGTCGTCTTTAAGCGCAGATTGTACACGTCCTCGAGCACGCGCACGAGACTAGCGCAACGCTCGCCTTCGCGAACGATGCCGTACGCGCCATCGTGCGAGCTCAAGTCGACGATCGTGCTTCCGAGTCTTTGAGCTTCGATGCGGCCGCCGTCAAAGACGCATTCGCACCCGTCCCACAACGGCGCGAACTCATCCACCGCCGTCGTGCTCGTCTCCCCTGACTTGTTCGCACTCGTGAGTGCGATCGCACCTTGATGCGCGCGACACACCGCACGCACGAAATCGCTATTTGGAACGCGAATACCAATCAAATCTACCCCCGGGTTTAAGCTTTCGCTCGCTCCGCGCGCCCCCGCGCGACGCTTCGTCAACACCGTCACCGGCCCAGGCAATATCGCCTCCAACAACCCACGCGGGAGGTGCTCAACTTCACCATACGTCCCCACATCGCGCACATCCCCAACCGCAATCGCCAAAGGCTGCGCCGCATTTCTACTTTTAATCCTATACAACGCCTCGACGCCGCGCGCCGACCGCGCGCACGCCGCGAACCCATAAATCGTATCCGTCGGCACCGCGATCACCTTACCCTCCGCGAGCGCGCGCACCGCCAACCGCACCGCGTCGTCATCGCGCACATCCACCACCCTCGACGACGACCACGCGCGAACATCGCGCCGCGAACGCGCCACATTCCACACCACGCCATCGCCCGGGGTCCCATCGACGTAATTCCGCGCGCTCACGCCGCTTCGCCTCGCGCCTCGCGCCCACGCGCAGCGTCGCGACACCGATGCCGTCCTCGACGTCGTCGCGCGCGCGAACGCCATGACGACGACGACGTCGCCGCGGCCGGCGCCAAGCAATGCCGAGCAACCGCCATCGCATCCGCCATCTAAACCCTATACCCTAACGTCGACCGCCGTTAGGGTTTACACGACACAGAGCTCAACTCGTCGTACTGGAGCGCTCTGGAGCGCTATGTATGCTGACGCGGATGACGTTTCTCGGTGTCGCGGGACAATGTCGGGGTACGACGCCGTCAGTCCACCGCGCGCGACGCGACGAGAGACGACGACAGACGACGACAGACGACGACACGCGCGACATGTTCAAAAAACTTTCCGACACCTTTTACGGCGCGCGAACCGAACGCGCGGGGGCGACGAACGGCGCCAAGAGCGGCGCGAATTCGACGGCGAATCCAGGGGTGAAATCCTCGTCAGCACCCGCGCCCGATGGTGATGGGACGCCGAACGCGCGCCGGAAGTCATTCAGCGATCGATTCATGATGTCCTGGACGGACGAGGACGTGACGTTTCTCGGTGAGGACCCGTACGGGGACTGCGCTGGGAACGTGTTCGCGACCGTGGCGGCGGATGAGCAACGACGACGGGCGAGCGTGGATGAGACGCGACGCGCGAGCGCGGACGGAGGGTCGCGTCGGACGAGCGAGAATGGGGATGATTTTGAAAAGGCGAGCGCGTTCTGGCGCATTGGACCGTTGTGATGCGTTTTGTGGGTCTCGTGTGATGGATGATGGATGTCATCGCGAGGTGTTGAGATGTATTGTTTGTACCGTTCGCGCGCGCGAGGGGACCGAAACGGTTCCGCGCCGGCGTTGTAATACCACGTTTGTGTTAAAAGAGTCTTCATTGTGCGCCACGACGATGATCGCGAGGTAAGACGCGGGAGAGGTGAGGGTGTGGGTCATTATGCGTCGTCGTCTTTCATTCGTCGTCGTCGTGAGCGTCGTCGTCGCCGCGTTCGCGACGGGCGCCGAGGGCGATGACTTGAGAAGTGGTTTACGCGCGGAACTACGCGACTTAGCGGGCGAAGGAAGTCACGCCCCGACGTTACATACGGTGTTTAGCACCGAGTGTAATGCGTATTTTGATTGGCAATCGCTTGGGTTGTATAATTCATGGCGTCGCGTCGGACAGAAGGGTAAGTTTACGCGATTGATGGCGTGCGACGCGTCCCCTGCGCCGGGGCGCGACGTCGTTCCGGACACGCACGTGCATCCGAATTATGCCAAGCATCCCGTGAGTGGTGATGAGTATAGTGCGTATAACAAGCCGGCAAGTATTGATCATTGGTTGAAGCACGCCACGGTGACGGCGGACTACATCATCGTGTTGGACGCGGATATGATTTTTCGTACGGCGATGACGGCGGAGCTCTTGGGCGTCAAGCTTGGCTCGCCCGTGAGCGCGAGATATTCGTATTTGAAAGGAACACTTCCCGAGAATTACATGGGTGTGAAGAAACGTGTGCCAAACGTCGAGAAGACTCAGCAAGTGGGTGGATTTACGGTTATGCACCGCTCAGATTTAACGCGCCTAGCGCCGAGGTGGCTGTATTGGACCGAGCAGGTGCGCTCGGACCCCGATTCGTGGGCAAACACTGGTGACATATACAACGATAACGGTAAGGCTGGTGCACCGTGGATTTCGGAGATGTACGGGTACGTCTTCGCCGCGGCTGAAGTTGGGATTCACTTCCAAGTGCACGACGATTTCATGCTCTACCCAGGGTACATGCCTCCGCAAGAGCCGTTTCCCATCGTTCTGCATTACGGTTTAACCTTCAACGTCATGGACTGGGCTTTTTCCAAGGCATGGTATCACAATTTTGACGCGACAACGTGCCCAGGGCGCCTGTTCGAGCGTCCACCAGAATTCAGCGAGCTCAAATCTTTCGGCAGAGACAGGCGCCGCGACGAAGTCGCGTTGCACTGTGCGTGGGGACTCTACAACGCCACGCGCGATTGGAACGTAGATAAATGCGGAATTGCGAACCCAGAAGATCCGCCACGGACGCGTTATAAATGCAACTCTAACAGACAAGGCGTATTGAATTGTGAACCGTTGTCGATGATCGATGACACGTTGCGCGGAGGAGACGACGTCGCGTGCAAAGATGGAATTGATGCCTGTTGCGATTGGGCCGCCAGTGGCGAGTGTACAAAGAATCCGGGGTTCATGCTCGATTCGTGCCCGCAGTCATGTAACCAATGCCCAGACAGGCGATGCAGCGGGCGATGCTGTCCCCCGCGCGAAGTCGGCGACAAGACTCTGGAATCCAAAACAGTCGGTCCCGTCGTGCACAACCTCGAAGAAGAATTTGCGGAACGTCACGTCGGCAGCGCCGCACGCGAAGAACCCAAACGCGCTGATGTCATAGTGCACAATCTTGAAGAACAGATTGATGCACGCACCGCTAGCGAAGACATCCCCAAACCAGAACTGGCGGTGCAACAACACGAGGAGCCACGTGGTCATTTCGAGGAGGCGCTCGGCGAGCGACCGCGCGTGATTGAATCAAATCCAAAATTTGAGGACGTTGCATACGAGTTGGACTCATCATCGCCCTCGTCTATATCTTGGGGTGCGGCGTTGCTCATCATCGCCATATTCATAGTGGTACTTCGGATTCGCGTCGTATTGAGACGCCACGCGAGACGTCGGCGCGTTTCACAAAACATTCGGCTTTAGAAACATCAGAATACTGTACATTTTTAATAATAGACGCGCTAGACATGCTAGACATAGACTAAACCAGTCGCGTCTTCACATATTTTCCAAAGTCGCGCTTGCTCGGCATCGCCCGGCACCGACGCGCGCTGCCTCGGTCGACTGGACACAAAGTACGCGCCGTTGAATTGCGCGTCGTTGCGTTCGTAGTCGCCCACCATGATATTAAACTGGTCGTTCGCCTCATACGTTTCTATCCCACACGCGCCCCACCCGGCGAGTAACATTTTCGTATTCACAGTCCCGGGATCGCACGAAAATATAGATAAATCACTCGTCGTCATCGCATCATACGAGTCGTCCGATAGTCTATCAAACAACTCGTACGAAAACGCCTTGACGCACGCCTTGCTCAACGAATACGAGCCGTGCGAAGAAAACCGTGGCTGTTGCGATATGTTCTCAAAATCAATCCTCGGCGACGCAGAAATCGATGCGACATTTAATATCCTCGACTTGACCCCGCTCGCGCGCGCGTTCGACGTCAACGTCGGGAGCAACGCGCCCGTCAACGCGTACGGCGCCAATACGTTCACCGCGAATGTCATCTCAAACCCATCGCACGTCTCCTCCCTCTCCCTCATGAACACCCCAGCGTTGTTAAAGAGCATATCAATCGACGTCCCGTGCGCGGTGCTGAGCACGTCATCCGCCAACGCGGCGACGCCCGCGAGCGACGCGAGGTCGTGCGTGGCACCGAACACTTGAGCTCCACCGACCGCGAACGACTGCACCTGCTTCACCGCCTGCGCCACGCGCGCGGCGTCGCGACCGTGACATATCACGCTGACGCCACTCGACGCCAGTCGTCGCGCCGTGTGCAGACCGATGCCGTCCGTCGCGCCGGTCACGAGCGCGGTGTGCGCCACCGATGGCATTGGTTACAAAAGCGCCGCGTCACACACTGCCGCGCGACGATCGATGGCGACGCCGCGACGCGTGGCGACGCTCAGCGCGCATTTCACCACGCACGCGCCGGTTGTGAATGACGACTACGTGGCGCAGTTGCGCGTCGCGCGCGAGGAGACGCTCAAGTTGCTCGACGAGACGAACTGTAATCCAATCTTGGTGCGGTTGGCGTGGCACGACGCGGGAACGTACGACGCGGCACTGGCGCACGATTGGCCCAAGTGTCAAGGCGCGAATGGAAGCATTCGTTTTGATGCTGAATTGGGACACGGTGCCAACGCCGGTCTGAGCAAGGCGATCGGGTACATCAAGCGAATCAAGGCGAAGGCGCCGGCGGTGTCGTTCGCGGATGCGATGCAGCTCGCGGCGGCGGTGGCCATCGAACACGCGGGCGGGCCGAAAATACCGATGCGGTATGGAAGAATTGATGTCGTACAAGAGACGGAGTGCGCGGTAGAGGGGAATTTGCCCGATGCGGAGGCGCCGTATGGGACGGGGGCGGCGACGGCGGCGGAGCACTTGCGCGACGTGTTTTATCGAATGGGTTTCAACGATAGAGAAATCGTAGCGTTGAGTGGAGCTCACACGATTGGGCGCGCGTTTAAAGAACGCTCTGGGGTGACGTCGTTCGGATACGGCGCGAAGAATGGCACGAAATATACTGGGTGTCCGTTTATGAATGCGCGGAAGGACGGCGCGGAGGGCGAAATCGGCATGCCAGGCGGCGCGTCGTGGACGAGACAATGGTTGAAGTTTGACAATTCATACTTCAACCGCGAGTACATCACCGACAAGGACAATTTACTGTGGCTAAGTACGGACGCTGCGTTGCACACCGACCCGGAATTCTCGCCGCATTTTATGCGTTACGCGTTAGACTGCAACGCCTTCTTTTACGATTTCGCCGCCGCGTTCGCAAAACTTTCTGAGTGCGGCGCGCGTTTCGTCGGCGCTGGTGTAACAATTTAATACGGTTTATTTTTTGTGTGTGGAATATTCTTAATCCTTATTACAACTCTAAAATTCTTATTCTGTGTGTGTGTGTTTTGTCGCTCATCAAAGTGCTCCGCGCGGTATGCTTTTTGCGACAAGTCGTCTCCGTTCAACTGTTTTCTACGTAAAATCTCAAAGTTGAAGGGAAAATTTCCAGATCCCGGTATCGGCGTTATACTCAATGAGTTCGGCGCCAGCCTTCTCGGTCTGCTTTTTGATTTTTTCTTCGTATTTCGCCTTTGCAGCATCACCTGATTTCTTGGGCAAAATGCCGTAGAGCGTGACTTCGGCACGCTTCTTCAAACCTTGGCCCTCCTCTGGGGGAGTAATACCTTGGTCCTCAGGATAGAGGCACAAGCACGCTTGCTCGAACAGCACAATCTTGTTCAGATCCAAGCCACGCACGTCCACCGGCTCGAGCCACTTCACGCGCCCGAACGTTTCATTCGAGACGGAAAAGTTGTCGATGGCAGCGAGCGCGTCTTGGCCGTTGCGTTCGAGCATGCGTTCCATTTGCTCAAGCGTCGGGCTCATGCTATAGCCCTCAGCCGTGAGCTTCGGCAGAACCTCACTGCGTATACTCGATACATTCGCAGGTGCTTGCTCACCGTCATCCGGAAAGTGCACTTGCCGACGTTCGGGGCTACGATCCGCGTGCGTCGGCGAAACGGCGAGCGCGACGGATGGCGCTGGCGAAGCAGAAGCGCCTTCGGGGCGGATGAACAGCGCGCGAGGATTTTCACGGGGCTTAAACAACCAACCACCACTCGATGGCGTGGCCACGGAGACCGCACTGCCGGGACGCGCCGCAGACACGGGCGTACCGATGCTCTGCGCCGCGCCACCCGGCGAGGGGAGCGCAGCGCTTCCTCGTGGCTTTGCTTCGCGAGACAATCCGCCGCGACTCGTGAGCCAGGGCGATCTCGGCGTGAGAGAGCGGACCGGAAATGCAGTCGCCGCATTACCCGCGGCCGGACTTTGCATCGTACCGAGTAGAGATCTCTTCGCGGGCGCGATCTCAGTCGTCGCGAGTTGTAGTTGCGGCGGCACGAGCGGCGAGCCGTAGGGCGTCATCGCAGTTGTCGGCTGCGTCCCAGAAAGCGCAAGCGCTCCGGCGTTGGGTTGAAACGTAGATAGCGCCCCGCCAGTCGATGCACCGCCGAACAAACCAGTGGAAGGCGCCGATCCCGGTATTGATCCACCGAACAAACCACCACCGGTGGATGGAGCGGCACCAAAGAGGCCACCCGCCGGTTGAGACGCCGGCGCAGATGCGCCGAACAGACCTCCACCAGTGCTCGGCGCGGGTGCGCCGAACAAACCACCACCCGCCGGTTTGGGAGCGCCAAACAGACCACCACCGGCAGCGGGAGCAGACGCTCCAAACAACCCACCGCCAGCGGCGGGAGCAGAAGCTCCGAACAACCCGCCGCCAGCGGCGGGCGCCGCGCCAAACAGGCCTCCTCCCGCAGAAGAGGCGGGAGCAGACGCGCCAAACAACCCACCACCAGCCGCTGGAGTGGCACCAAACGCACTTGGTGTGCTCTGTGCGCCACCGAATCCACCGAATGCAGGAGTCGCGGCTGGCGCGCTCGCGCCAAACAAACCGCCTCCCGTCGCCGGCGCGCTCGCGCCAAACAATCCTCCACCCGTCGCCGGAGTGCTCGCGCCGAACGCGCCTCCACCTAAGGTAGACTGCGTAGGCGACGCCCCAAAAAGACCACCACTGGCGGCTGGTGTACTAGGGGCGCCGAATAACCCACCCGCGGGTTTACTCGCGCCGAAAGCGCTCGGCGTGGCGCCGAACGCGGATGGAGTCGCCGGCGCGCTTGCACCGAACAAACCGCCACCCGCCGCCGGTGATGGCGCACCGAACGCGGACGTCGCCGGCGCGCTCGCACCGAACAAGCCTCCGCCTGCGGATGGTGCGCTCGCACCAAACCCAGTTTGCGGTGCGCCAAACGGACTCGCCGCTGGAGCGGCCCCAAACGCGCCACCTCCACCAAACGCAGACGTCGCCGGTGTGCTTGCGCCGAATGCACCTGGCGTCGGTGCCGCCCCAAACGCACCTGGCGTAGACGGCGCAGCGCCGAACGCTCCAGGTGTCGACGGTGCGGCACCAAACGCTGACGGCGCCGGTGCGCTCGCGCCAAATCCACCCGCCTGCGCGCCAAATCCACCAGGTGTTGCCGCCCCGAACGCCGATGGAGCAGCCCCGAACGCCGATGGCGTGGGAGCAGCACCAAATGCACCCGGCGTGCTCGCACTGGCGCCAAACAAGCCTCCGCCGGCAGGTGATGTCGTCGACGCGCCGAAGGCACCCGGCGTCGACGGAGCGGCGCCAAATGGGCCCGGAGTTGCTGATGGCGCGCCAAACGTGCTCGTACTCGCACCAAATCCACCTGTACTAGGTGCACCAAACGCCGAAGGCGCGGCGCTCGCACCGCCAAACGCTGAAGTCGTGCTCGCGCCGAAGCCGCCAGTCGACGGCGCGGCGCCAAACGGACTCGGTGCGGCGCTCGCGCCAAAGCCTCCAGGTGTGGGCGCCGCTCCAAACGGACTCGGGGCTGCACTCGCACCGAAACCACCGGGCGTCGTCGGTGCCGCCCCGAACGCCCCTGGGCCTGCGGGTGCATCTGCATTCGCGTACGCGCTCGCTCGAATCTCCTCCACGCTCTTGTTCGCATTCTCTGGCATCGCGCTAATCGAATGTATCATCGCATACGACGTATTCGGCGCCAACAACTCTTTATCTGTCACTCTCGTCGCCCTATATCCACTCACGCCTTGCGTCATCGAGCAATTCACCGCTCTATGCGCCGTTGATCCACATTTCGAACACACGTGTTTATTGTGGCACTTTGCGCCAAACTTACACGACCCTTTATTCCAAAACTTACACGCGTTCGGCACTGCGACGGGGCACACGACAACGCACAGTCAGTCATCATCACGCGCGCGGACATTCACCAATCACGACACGCCTCTCGCGCGCGCCTACGCGCGCGCAAAGTCCACGCGACGCTCCCGCCTCGAGCTCAACCTAAAATCATCACCGCACATCTCGATGTGATGTGCGCAATCGCCACGCACCTCCACCAGGACTCCCCGCCCCTAACCCCGCTTGCGGCGTCTGTTGCCCGAACCCCCCCCCCCCCCCC
>Ga0181564_10005345_pt1 | contig 10665 bp, 8 predicted proteins | sample 011ome_24_FD_134512 | JGI IMG/M metagenome (GOLD analysis project Ga0181564, IMG submission 134512) | Coastal salt marsh microbial communities from the Groves Creek Marsh, Skidaway Island, Georgia - 011513CT metaG (megahit assembly) | ecosystem: Environmental > Aquatic > Marine > Intertidal zone... | reverse complement strand
TGCACCTTTAGTATCCTTGGAATTCGGTAACTCAATTTTATAACGAACTAGTAGGTGAATGGTGTCATCCACAGCTATTCCAAAACCAATTGTAAATATAACAACGGTAGAAAATTTTAAATCTACGCCAAAAAAGCCCATAAGTCCAGCAACAAATACAAGTGGTAATACATTTGGAATTAAGGATATTAAGGCAACTTTTCCTGACTTAAAAAGAATTCCCATCAGCATAGCAACAACCAAAAAGCTGAATATTAAACCCTTTATGATTTGAGTAGAAATATAAGTACTTGTTTTATCCATCATATGCGGAGCTCCGGTAATTCGGAAGTCAAGCATTTTTATGTTTTTATCAAAAAAATCTAACATATTTTGGTTTAGCTCAGTTACTTTTTTTTGTCCTAAATCATTAATTTTACTGGATATTCTTCCATTTTTTCCATCTTTCGTTATAAGAGTAGACATAACAGTTTTATCTATATTTTTTATGAAATATTTTTTTACATTTTTCATTTCTTTAAAGGAGTTGGGGGTCCTATAATATGCTTGCTTACCTCCATTAATGGATCGATTAATTTCCTTCATAATTGTTATAGCAGAATACGACATTTTAGCGCCATATACATTTTCTAAATAATACTGAGCAGTATCAATTTCTCTGGCTACTTCAATGTCAAAAATAGTGAGCGAAGTATCCTTCAGCGAAAACCCCATTTCAAAAGGTCGAATTCCTGCAAATTGTGATTCAAAAAAGCGCATATCTTGTTTTAAGGAACTTTTCTCGCTTAAATCATCCAGCACATAATTATTTGTGTCTAATTTATTAATACCAATTATAGAGAACAGCAAAAGGGCGGAAGTGATCACGAGCGTATGTCTTTGGTATTTGAAAATCGCATGAAATAAGGGAGTTGTTATTGTGCTCCATTTTTCTTCCTTTTTAAAATTGCTAGTATATTTTTTTGTTTGCGTAATACATATAGCTGACGGCAATACGGTAATCGAAACAAGCCACGTTATCATCACACCAACAGCAGTTGCAATTCCAAAATTTTGAATAGGCGGAATGTCTATGAAGTATAAGGATATAAATCCAATTGCCGTTGTAAGAGCGGTTAAAAAGGTGGTTCTACCTATTTTTCGAATGGTGTTGTTTACCGCCTTGTATTTATTTTGTTCGATCAAATATTCTTCATTATACCCTGTCAAAATATGAACAGAGTTGGATATCCCAATGATAAATAGAAGGGTTGGAATTAAAGTCATTAATAAATCAAGTGCACCAATAAAAACTTGAATTAATGTCATCGTAAAAATAAGAGAAGTTAGCAATATTAAGAGGGGAGTAGCCACGCTCCAAAATCTTCTAAAAGTGAAGATTAAAAAAAGTACTAATAACAGTGATGTAGCACCTGTGAGTATTATCATCTCCTTATTTACAGTAGTTACATAATAATTTTGCGTTTTTATTTTTCCTGCAACATAAAAGTCGTCATAATTGAATGTTTTAAGAGTACTTTCTATCGCATCTATAAGACTATCATTTGCTGCTGCTGATATTGATACATCCTTGGTGATATAAATTAGAACGGAAGCAGTATCCCTAGAGAAAAAGGATTGGAAAAAGTCATTTGTATTGTATATTTTCTCCCTGTCTTCCATTAATCTTTCCGATTCATTTAGATGAATAACGGGAGCATTAATGTATCCCACAATAGGCACTTTAATTACTTTTTTTAGTGTTGTTGGGGATAAAACATTCTCAACATATTTTAAACCTTTTAAAGTTTTTGTGGTACTGTCTATCAAATGAAGAAAACTTGAATTGAAAATACCCTTCTTATTTTCAATTGCAATCAGAATAAAGTTGTTGTCACTTTCGAAAGTTTCTCTATGTTGATGGTAATAGATTAAATCAGGGTCTTTTGGATCGAAAAAGTTTTCAATGTTATAATCGATTTTTAACTGCAATAATCGAGGAATGGATGCCGCAGTTAGGACTAGAATAATTAGTATTATTAACCAAGGTAAGGACTTGGAGGTAACTATTTCTCTTTTGTTTTTCAATAGATACTATGCTTTAGTTTATAATTTAAATTGAGCTATTTTTTTGAGAATATCCAAATCAATAATAAAATAAATGTCCTTTTATCCCATTTTGACTAAATTCTAGCGTTGGAGCAGGGAATTTGAGAAAGCCAAAACTTCCAAAAAGTAATTTGAAGAACTTTCTTTTGTATTCAATTTTGGATAAATCGGCATCGAAACTCAAGTAAAACTGTCTATACCTTGTAAAGTCAGCACATATATGATTGGTCATACACCAATCTGTATTAATATTTCCAGTAACCATTTCCTCAGCACCATAGCCAATAGCTACATTTAACCAGCTAGGAAAATGAGATTCTTCCTTTAAAAAATCTTTAATATTTAGACTTAGCCAATAGGTTTGGCCGTTGTAATCTTTCAAAATACGCTCTGAAAAAGTACTGCCTAGCATATTAGGTCGATAAGCAGCATATTTTGTTTGATGTGTCGAAAACTTGAGCTTAATTCTTTGCTCATTCCATATAAGGTCTTGACTTATTGCCAATGCAGTGCCAGAAGTGTTGGCCAGCATATCATAACCTGAAAATCCCCATTTATCTGAATAACCATCTAATATTTCAACTCCTGTTAAGTATATAAGGCCCAGACTCCCTCCCCAAAAAGAAGCTTTGTTTTTCTTTGCTCCACTCCATTTTAAGGCTTCTATGCCAGCTATACCAACGTAATAGGATGCCATGGCATGTCCTACCTTATCTACTTGCATCCATTCTTCCCCATCATTAAAAAAGTGAAATTTTCCTGTAGAGTGATTTTTGTACCAGATTTCGTTTAGTAGTATCAATGAGGAAATTGTTCCAATACTTTCGCTTATAAGAATTGTATTTCTCCTTTTTTTTATAAGTGTATCTGAATAGTCAAGTAACTTTAGCTCTTGAGCTTTTATGAATGCAGAAATTGTAATAAATAGTAGGATCCAAATTAGCTTCATACATTTCAAAGATAATTGAGTAATTTGAATCACAATATTTAATCAATTGAAATATTAAATAGATGTTCAATAATAATGTCAAAAACTTGAGAGTTTTAAAGCGTTTTTTATATTATTTTTGACTGTGAATTTTTCGAAAGCAAAAGAATATATAGTTAATCGTTTGGTAAATGAGTTGCCTAAAAATCTTTTTTATCATGCCGCCCACCATACATTTGATGTTGTTAAGCAGGCGCAAACAATCGGTAAATCTGAGGGCATTTCAAATGATGAAATGTTGATTTTGTTAACTGCTGCTTATTTTCACGATGCAGGTTTTTTATTTAAGTATCAATCTAACGAATCAGAAGCTGTTAAATTAGTTAGAGAAATTCTTCCTGAAATGGAATATAATGAAAAAGAAGTGGAAGAGATTTGTGAAATAATTTTAGCAACAAATATCAATGTCCAACCGAAAACATTATTAGAGAAAATTATGTGTGATGCCGATCATGATTATTTTGGAAGAGAAGGCTATTCTAAAACAGCGGATAATTTAAGAAAAGAATTAGAAGAATATGGAAATAAGTTTGAAGATAAAGAATGGTTAGAAATACAAATTAATTTTTTAGAAGATAAACATCAATATTATACGACTACCTCTAAATTAAATCGAATTCCCAATAAAAATAAAACTATAGCAGCCCTTAAGGTTACGTTAATTAACTCGTTCTAGCAGGGTGATGTTTTCTTGTTGTAGGCAACAGCGCAAATGGGTTTCTTACTTGTGTAATTAACTTTTTTGACTTTTCTTACTACAATGACAATAATTTTATATTTTAGTAGAAATTAACAATAAAAAAATTGACATGAAAAAAACGTTACTTGGAATTCTTGCATTTGCATCGTTTAGCTTCGCAGCCGCTCAAACAAATTTAAGCTTCGAAGCTTGGACAGCTGGTGCTGGATATGATAACCCAGATGATTGGTTTACACTAAATGAGTTTGGTGCTTTTGGATTACCTATTACAGTTTCAAAGGAAACCGCAGCCCCTGGTGGAGGATCTGCTTCAGTTGTTATGACTACAACATTATGTGCTGCATGTCCTGCATTGAGTATTCCAGATACTTTGCCAGGTTTAATTTCTCAAGATATTCCCTATACTGGTACTGATATTACTTCTATTGATTTTAGTTATTTATACAATGCTGTTTCTGGAGATGAAGCTCTATTTTTTGCTGAGTTAACAATGTGGGATGGTACTCAAACCGTTACTATTGCAGAAGGAGCAATAAATTTAGCAAATCAAACTACTTGGTCTACAATGAATGTTCCATTGATTTATGGTACATCGGATACTCCTGATACATTATCAATGTTTTTTAGTTCTAGTGTGGCTGTTATCACGGGAGATTATTCATATCCTCAATCTCAATTTGGAAGTGAATTAAAAATAGATGATATTGTTATTAATGGAATATTTTCTGTTGGAGTTGAAGAATTAGGGTTAGAAGGTGTTAACATATATGCGAATGATAATGGAATAGTTATTAATACTGAAGAGGTATTGGCTAACTCAACTTTTGAAGTTTATAACATTGCTGGAAAATTAATTACTTCAAATACAGTTCTATCTACATATGAAGTTGTACCAAATGAAGGATTTGTTTCTGGAATCTATCTTGTTAAGTTGAATACACCACAAGGGGTTACGACTAAGAAAGTTTTCTTAAAGTAGAGGTATTTATTTATGATATGAAAAAGCCGTTTTTGATGAAACGGCTTTTTTTTGCCTATGTTTAGCCTTTCTGTGTATTTATAAATTGCAGTGTATCAGTAAAATAGATACCGATTCTTATTGCCAGGGTTTTAGCTTTTTTAGTTGTTGCGATAAAGTATTTCTTAATCTTGTTCTTTATAATTGTAAATTTTAGTTGGACAGCGAAAATTAAATTTGATTAGTGGCTTTTTCGTTATACCAATTATATTTAATCAAATAGATAAAAAGAATTAAAGTGTAGTTTTGCAATCTAGAATAATACGAAGTAAATGCTTTCACAAAAAAAAGAACATCCCAAAGTTAAATCGATTTTACATCCTCGCAATAAGCATCGAGAACGGTATGATTTTAAAATACTATCGAAGACATGCCCTGAATTAAAGCAGTTTGTAAAACTGAATGATTATGGCGATGAATCAATTGATTTCTTCAATCCAGAAGCTGTTAAAATGCTAAATAAAGCATTGTTGATGCATTTTTATGATGTAATCGAATGGGATATTCCAAAAGGGTATTTGTGTTCGCCAATTCCAGGTAGAGCGGATTACATCCATTATGTTGCAGATTTGTTGGGAAGAGATAGAAAGAGTGTCCCAAAAGGAAAGAAAGTAAAATGTCTAGATGTTGGAGTTGGTTCAAACTGCGTTTACCCAATTATAGGAAACAAAGAGTATGGTTGGTATTTCATTGGGTCAGAATCAGATCCTATAGCAATTAAGTCAGCAAATAAAATAATAGAAGCCAACCCTTTAATAAAAGGGGTTGTTGAAATCAGACATCAGCCAAATACGAATAACGTTTTTTACGGGATAATTAAAAATGGAGAACGAATTGATATAACAATTTGTAACCCACCTTTTCATGCATCAATAGAAGAAGCTCAAGCCGGAACTCAACGTAAATTAAAAAACCTAAAAGGAAAAAAAACGGATAATACAGTACTAAATTTTGGAGGTCAAAATAATGAACTGTGGTGCGAAGGTGGTGAAAAGAAATTTATACATACTATGATTCGCCAAAGTAAATCTTTTTCTAATCAGTGTTTGTGGTTTACAACGCAAGTAGCTAAACAAACTACATTGAAAAGTATTTATGCAGCGTTAAATTCAGTTGATGCAGTAGAGGTCAAAACTATTGAGATGGGACAAGGAAACAAACAAAGTAGAATTGTTGCATGGACTTTTCTGAATAAAGAACAACAATTAAATTGGTTTAATCCAAAAAAATAATTAGTCAGAAACCACGCAAGTACCGTCCATATAATTAGGTTAATTTTCTTCTGAAAAAATATGTACTATACTTTTGTTGTAAGTAATAACAGTAATAATTATTCTTTTCATAGAGTCTATTTATATAACCAAATTAGCTAAGTAAAAACAACTTTAATTCGTTCCTTTACGGTGTGAAAATTATAAGATATCCAAGTACAACAGATCGCTCTCTAAAGGCTTGGAGTGCAGCAGATGAGTTTTTATTAGAACAGGTTTTGGAGCAAAACTTATCTGAAAAAAAAATTATTACCTACAACGATAGATTTGGATATTTAAATTGCCAACTCCATCAAAGTGATGTTCTTTCAGTAATAAGTTATAAAAGTCAGGAAAAATCTCACAAAATTAATCGAGAGAATAATGGGTTAATGTTTTATGATACTCGTTTAGTTAACCCGCTTTCGAGTATTGACGAAAAATTCGATATAGTTCTGATGAAGATACCTAAATCAGTAAATTTATTTGAATTATATTTAGCTCAGATAGTTACTTGTATAAAGGAAGATACGGTCGTTTATTGTTCTTTTATGACAAGGCATTTTACGAAGCAATTGTTAGCAATTTCCAATAAATATTTTGAAGTAGTTGAACAAACCTTAGCAAAGAAAAAGGCTCGAGTTTTGATCTTAAAAAAGAAAAAAGAATTAAAAGAAAACGAATTAATAAACAAGCTAAGTCTTGGCGATGGTCAAATATTAAAGCAATATTATGGCGTGTTCTCTGCGAAAGAAATAGATAAGGCAACTCAATTTTTTATCAATAACCTGCATGTAGAAGAAAATACGTATGAGGTTCTGGATTTAGCTGCCGGGAACGGTGTGCTTGGCTATACAATACAAAAGCAATTACCTAATTGTAAACTACATATAATAGATGATTTTTATTTGGCTGTAGAGTCTGCTAAACTTAATTTAAAAGGAGAGGATATTTCTTTTTATTATAATGATACGCTAAAGGAAATTGGAGAGAATTCTATCGATTTAGTTGTGTCTAACCCTCCATTTCACTTTGAATATGAGACCAACATTGAAGTTTCTTTACGACTTTTTAAGGAAGTGTCTTATTGTCTTAAACAAGGGGGGGAGTTTCAAATGGTAGCGAATCGACATATAAATTATGGACCCCACTTAGAGAGGATATTTAATAAGGTGATTAGAGTGATGCAAAATGATAAGTTTGAGATATATAAATGTATTAAATAAGTTTTTATCAATATTTGTTGCGCTCCAGTTATAATATAATAACAGGTAAGCCCTATATAAAGTAATCTCCGAAAAACAGTGAATTGATGCTGAATACGTTAGCTTAAATAACCCTAAAGTTAAATGTAACTAAATTTAAAGCACAAATAAATTCGCTTTGTACGTTATTAGTTCTATTTTTGCGATCTAATAAATTATTTATAATGAAAAAAGGAACAGTAAAATTTTTTAATGACACCAAAGGATTTGGTTTCATTATTGACGAAGAAACAAAAACAGAGTATTTCGTTCACGTATCAGGATTAATCGATGAGATTAAAGAAAATGATACGGTTGAATTTGAATTACAAGAAGGTAAAAAAGGTTTAAATGCTGCAAACGTAAAAGTTTGTTAGGATAAATAATTTTATTTTTGAAAAAAGCTATCTCCATGAGGTAGCTTTTTTTTGCTTCATAGAATAGATTGGGCCTTTCTTTGCATGATTCTTTACAATAAAGACATTATTGCGTTTAACTCTGGAGTTCTTTCATAACTCAATGGTCAGGTTTAGACCAAATCATTTGCTGCTGGGAAATACGATCGTTTTTTTGAGAGCGTAAATAGAGGGAGACAAAATATTAGTAATAAAAAAAAGTAGGATTTTTCCGAAATATTATTATTTTCGCTCCCTAATAAATTATTTAAATGAAAAAAGGAACAGTAAAATTTTTCAACGACACCAAAGGATTTGGTTTTGTTGTAGACGAAGAAGATAAAAGCGAATACTTTGTACATGTATCAGGATTAATCGATGAGATTAAAGAAAATGATACGGTTGAGTACGAATTGCAAGAAGGTAGAAAAGGATTAAATGCAGTAAACGTTAAAGTTTGCTAATATAAATTCATTTATTTTTAAAAAAAGCTATCTCATGGAGGTGGCTTTTTTTATGCCGCGAAAAATATATGCTAAAATTTCATTCTTGCAGAAGGTGTAGTGCTTTGGTCCGAAACATCTCCCTTTTCTAGTTTGTACAACCCTGTAATAGCAATCATTGCTGCATTATCAGTACAATATTCAAATTCAGGAATAAAAGTATTCCAACCTTCTTGCTTGCCGGTTCTTGCTAGTTTTTTTCTCAAACAACTATTTGCTGAAACACCTCCTGCAATAGCAACATCTTTTATGTTGTAATGGGCAACAGCCTTTTTTAATTTGATAAATAAATAGTTAACGATATGCTCCTGGTATGAGGCGCAAATATCATTTAGATTTTGTTGAATGAATTTATCGTTCAACTTTTCTTCTTTTTGTAAAAAATATAAAAACTGGGTCTTCAGTCCACTGAAGCTGTAGTTAAATTCTCCTACTTTAGGAAATGTAAAAGTAAACTTTGCTGCGTCACCCGCTTTACTTAGTTCATCTAAAAGTGGCCCTCCAGGATATGGAAGTCCTAAAAGTTTGGCCGCCTTGTCGAAAGCTTCTCCAGCTGCATCGTCGATTGTCTCACCAATCAACTCCATACTTAGATGGTCTTTTACTAATACGATTTGCGTATGTCCACCACTTACTGTTAAGCAAATGAATGGGAAATTTGGCGTGGGTTTGTGATTTTCCTTTTTCTGAATAAAGTGTGCAAGTATATGTCCTTGCATATGGTTTACATCAATTAAAGGAATATTTAACCCCATTGCCATTGATTTTGCAAATGAAGTTCCAACAAGCAAAGATCCAAGCAACCCAGGACCTTTTGTATATGCAATTGCTGTAAGCTCATTTTTAGTAATACCCGCCTGTTTCAAGGCTGTATCAACTACAGGTAAAATATTTTGTTGGTGCGCTCTGGAAGCAAGTTCCGGAACAACACCTCCATATTTGGTGTGAACTTCTTGGCATGCAATAACATTCGACAGGATTTCTTCGTTTTTAATTATTGCGGCAGAAGTATCGTCGCAACTTGATTCTATACCAAGAATGATGCTATATTTGTTTGTTACACTCATTTAATGAAATAAAGTGCTCAAAACTATCAAAAAAATAGGGTTTTACTCCATAAGAACGGTAGCAAATCTATTTGAAATAGTTTTTTTCTTCAGTCTTGTGCTTATATTTTTTATCCGGTCTGATTGGGTGCAAACGCAGCTTGCGGTAAGTTTGGCAGAATTCTATTCTTATGAATTGGATACTGATGTCTCGATTGAGAGTGTTAAAATCAATGGTTTTGAATATGCCGAAATTAATGGTTTCTATATTGGTGATAGGCATAATGATACACTATTGTATATACCGCATATCAATGGATCTTTAGCCGATTTAAGTTTAGAAAGTAAGTTTGTTATTTTGAGTGGGATTAACGCTGAAGGTGCGCGTTTGAAAATTCAAAAGTATACGGGAGAACCAGAATTCAACTTGCAATTTCTTATCAACTATTTGTCCTCAGAAGAAGATGAATCATCGAGCTTTACAATGAAAATAAAGGAGGTTAACTTAAATAAATCACACATAACCTATTACGATTGGAACAAGGAATTAAAAGAATATGGGGTGGATTATGATCATCTAGATTTGTGGGATGTTTCTGGAAAAATAATTGAATTTAGAAACAGAGGAGATGTTACTACCATGAATGTTGAAGGTCTGGCTCTGACCGATAGGAGTGGTTTTCGTTTAGATAGTCTGAATGCGCACATATTGGTTAATTCCAGAAAGATTAAATTGGATAAATTATTGGTTAAAACACCTTGTTCAAATGTTGTCACTAAAGGTGTTGAATTGAATCTTTCAGGCCATCAAAACTTTTCGAATTTTGTAGAAGATGTTCGACTATTTGCTAATGTTGAAATGTCTTCTATTAACATGAAAGATATATCTTATTTCGTGCCTTCTATGGAAGCATACGACTTTTCGATTAATTTAATTACAGAGATAGAAGGTCCTATTAATGATTTAAATTTAAGCAGTTTATTTATCAGTGTTTCTGAAGGAACCTATTTCGATGGTGATATTTCTTTAAAGGGATTGCCGAATTTGGATAGTACACATGTAGCTCTAAACATTAATAGGTTGCAGACATCCAAAATGGATTTGGAAACAGTAGATTTGATGAAGTTTGGTTTAATGGAAAATATTGAAATTCCTAAACAAGTGTCTAGCCTTGGAGGGATTTCTGTAACGGGGAATTCTAATGGTTATTATCATGATTTTGACATATCCTTAGATATAATTACAGATATAGGGGCTGCCACTGGTAGTTTTGCATGCAATATTGATACCTCTCAACAATTTAACTACAATGGTTATTTGAGTACCGCAGGAATCGATTTATCGACCTTAACAAACTCAAGTGTATTTGGTAATTTTACTTCAGATTTAACTATTAAAGGGAAAGGGTTAACAATTGATGACTTAGATGTTG
>Ga0181564_10005342_pt1 | contig 10670 bp, 4 predicted proteins | sample 011ome_24_FD_134512 | JGI IMG/M metagenome (GOLD analysis project Ga0181564, IMG submission 134512) | Coastal salt marsh microbial communities from the Groves Creek Marsh, Skidaway Island, Georgia - 011513CT metaG (megahit assembly) | ecosystem: Environmental > Aquatic > Marine > Intertidal zone... | reverse complement strand
GCAAACCGTTATACTTGCAGGTTTGGTATCTGATGGGAATTCAGTTGATGTAACAGCTAATTTTTCTGCAGATCCCACATGTACTTTTACTACGAATGGATTATTTACCGCTCCTCTACCCTGCAGTTGCAGCATTACTAATATTGCGGCATCCCAAGGAACATGTGACCCTGCTACTAACACTTATAGTGCAGAAATAACAGTAACGTATTCCGGAGCTCCAGGGAGTGGAACATTAGATGTTAATGGTCAATCTTTTTCAATAACCTCAAGTCCGCAAACTATTACTCTTACAGGATTAGTTGCGAATGGAAATTCAGTTGACATAAATGCAAGCTTTTCTGATGCCCCCGCATGTTTATTAATTTCAAATTCACTTTACAGTGCACCAAATGGCTGTTCTTGTGATGCTGATGCTGGAACTATATCGCAATAAGCCATTGTATATGAAGTTTCATAAAGCAATATCAACATTTATATTTCTTTGGGTATTTTCTCTAAATTCCATGGGTGCCTGTGATTTTACAACCAATCAGAATGTAGTGATTATACCTGGAGGAAACCACAACAACACTGCAACATATAGTCAGCTCTACATATTAGTTGATCAAGATGGAACCATTGTTGCTACAAGCACTACAGGCGATTTTGGTCCCCAAGACTTCGGATTCTATGAAGCATATGCTTTTAATTATGAAATCGCTGATGCTCCAACAATACTGCCAAACATTGGGATAGATATCACTCAAATAAATGATGGTTGCTCAGTATTTTCAGCTCCTCTTCCAATTACTGTTTGTAACATTAGTAGCTTAGAAGTATGTGAAGACTCTGGAAATGATATTGTTGTTGCTATGAACCCTGATTTTAACTCCAATGCAAATTATGAGGAGGTTATTGTTATTGTAGACAATTCCTCAGGAAACATAATATATATTGATAACCTATCCCAAATAACGGGAACTGTTAATTATACAACGAATTCAGTTACAGGAGATTTAACAAATGGCAATTACACTGCATACTCGGTTAATTATGAAAACTCAGAAACTCTTGTTGGATTGGGACTAACAATTGGAAGTTTATGGAATGGACTTTTTGGAACATCATGTGCCGTAACCTCCGCAGGAGTTCTTATATCGGTGAACATTTGCTGCAATGCCAACGAAGGGAACACCTTAGCACAAACTAGCGACCCAAGTAACAATGATTTTGTTTTATGCTGGAATGAATCTATTAGTCTAGAAAATTTAACTTACTCCCTTCCTGGGATTGGTTCAAACGAAGCATTTGGATATGCCGTTTACAGTTCTCCAATGCCAGGAGCCATTCCAAACAGTGGCGACGCTGATTTCATTGAGTTTTTAATTGGAACTGGTCTCAATGCTGGACTCACTCTAACAAATGATGGATCATACACACCTCCTTTTATAAATAATCCTAATCAAACAATTTACATTTACCCGGTTACCTTCGATGATGCGGGAATACCTGCGATCGATAATAACGGAGATAACTGTTATGCTGTAGGAACAGAAATAGTTGTTACATTCTTAAATGACATAATAGCTCCCAATTCACAAAATTGTTTGACAAATTCAGGTATTTACACAATTTCCGGGGGATATCCGGAATTCTTTACAGGTGATTATAATATTACAAACCTTGGAAATGGCTTACTCTCATCATCTACACTATCAAATAGCGGGGGAAATGTCTCGGTTACAAACCTCAGTATAGGAGATCTATACAATATTGAAATCACAGATGATAACAATTGTTCAATTTCTACCGCACCTGTTCTTTATCCTAGCAACCTGAGCTATGACTCGATTGTTATAGTAAACCCTACTTGCAATGCTATTTGTGACGCTACAATATCTATTTATTCCGTTAATGCTAGTCAGTACAGTTTTAATGGGGGTACGGCAACTGCCAACTCAATTGAGACAAATCTATGTGCAGGTAATATTACAGTGTCAATTGAAGATAACGGGTGTGTTATTGATTCCACAATTGCAATTATAGAACCAACACCTTTAACAATTGCTAATTCGAATGACACAATTATATGCATTGGTTCCAGTGCAGATATATTTGGAACGGTTCAAGGTGGAGTTCCATTATATGATTACTTCTGGAATAATAGTATTGATAATTCTACTATCACTGTTTCTCCCTTAAACGACACAATAATTTCTTTTTATGTACTGGATGCCAATAATTGCTCATCTGATACCAGTGAAATAGCAATAACGCTTCTTGACTCATTATCAATTGTAGGAAACACCCTTGATTCGATATGTGCAGGTGAAAGTATAACATTAGCTGCTAACGGTATCGGTGGAGATAACAATTTTATTTATATTTGGAGCAATGACGATGGTTCAGGATGGTCAGCTTCAGGAAATAATGTTAATGTCTCTCCTCAAAGCACTACAATATACACTGTTGTTCTCACTGATAATTGCAATTCACCTGCGGTAAATCTGGATATTGAAATTTTAGTTAATGAGTTACCAAATATAATAATCAGCGCCGATTACATCAGCGGTTGCTATCCATTAACTGCAGAATTTATGAATAATACAGTTAGCACCAATGGTAATTGTAATTGGTCTTTCTCAAATGGTGATGTTAGCAATCTATGTAATCCATCTATTACTTTTGAATCACCTGGGTGTTTTGACGCTACATTGACTACGGAATCACTTTCAGGCTGCAGTATTACAGAGACATTCCTATCCATTGTTTGTGTAGAAGATTATCCAATTGCAGAATTTACATTTTCACCAGAAATTCCAAATACATTTAACTCTATTATCGATTTTAACAATCAGTCTTTAGGCAACACAAATAACTCATGGAGCATTAATGGTACAACATTCTCCAACGAGATCGACCCCTTTTACAACTTTGACGGGATAAGTGGAACTTATGATGTATGCTTGACAGTTGGCAACAATTATCAATGTGAAACCACATATTGCGAGCCAATAGTAATTCAAGATATATTTAATTTATATGTTCCAAACACCTTTAGTCCAGATGGTAACGGAATCAATGATCTATTTGGACCTGTGGTATCACAAGACTTGTTGGAGTATTATGAGTTATGGATATTCAATCGTTGGGGAGATATTATTTTCTATACCGACACTTTTGATGAATATTGGGATGGAACAGAGAGAGGAATTAAAGCACAACAAGATACGTATATCTGGCTAATTAAATATAGAGAAGTGAATGAAGCGGGCCTCAAAACAAAAAGAGGACATGTCAACTTAATCAGGTAAGATTGAATCACAAATTCGTTTGTTTTGAATTTTTGCAGTAGCCCAATATTCGAAATCAAATAACTTAAAAGGAATACTCTCATATTTGTCTTTTTTATATTCTTTCATGGCATCTCTTAATTGTTCTAACTCAACCATTATATTTTTTCTGCCATCAATTTTATCTTGAAAACTCATAAATTTTATTATCTCATTTTCAACTTTATATAAACGTTTCTTCTTTTTGAAATAATTCAACGTATTCTTTGTTAAATATTCAATGGAAAAATCACGGTTTAATTCAAACTGGATTAAAATGTTCATTAGTTTAACAACAGACAATAGATCGTCTCTGAGCTTAAAACCTGAATCATTCAGTATTAAATTCGTGTAGGAAAGTGCTTTTTTATATTCTCCTGAAACGATATAATATTTGGCAATTAAAAAGTAATATTCATACAATTGAGGTTTCACCACGTAGGATTTATACTTCTCTAAACTTACATTATTACTTTCAATCAGAAACTTTGATTCTTCATATTTATCATGATTTAAATATAATCCTAAACGAATATTACTGCTATAGATGAAAACACGCGCACTAATATTATATGAGGTTGGTATCCCAAATTTATCTTTGACATTCTCCAACTTTGTTAAAACATTCAAAGCATCACACTCTAAGTCATTTTCAAGATATGCATTCACTAAATTATATAAAGAAGAAACATAACCAATAGTAGAGTATTCAATCAAATATGATTCGCTTTCATAAAGGTCAGTCATCAACTTAGCATACTTTAAAGTTTCTACTTTGCTACCCACAAAATAGGAATATGTTAAATTTAAACCATTTATATACATCAAAGCTCTATTGCTTTTTGTGAATTCAGGTTTATTTATTTTCCTATCGTTAACAAATTTATCCAACAAGTTCGAGTCTTCATTTGATCTTGACAAGCCCATTTTAACTTGTTGACTATAGCAATTGGTTGTAATCTCCTGTATTGTGTTGAAATTCTTAATTGTATCTAGCACTTCATTAGCCTCAGAAATATTGAGTGAAGCTTCCTCATATTGAAATTGTTTCGAAAGTAACTCTGTTTTTATTTCATTTAACACTAAGCATTGCGTAAACAATTCGCTTCCATGAGCAATTTTTAACGCTTTCTTCACCAATTTTAATGCCTGTTGATATAATCCTTTATGATACAAAATTTCAATACTCTCCAATAATTGGTAAATTTTAGTTTTTGAATTAAAAGATGCATGAAACGCGTTTAAACTTTTAAGTACTAAATTGTATAGATAGTTCTTTTCTGCAGATAAATTTTTAACGAATGATTGCCTAAGTAATTCATCTTCTTCATAATAAATAGATTTATCTATGAAATCAAAAAGCAAAACATAATCGTTGCTTTGGCCAATAACATGCTTAGAAGAATATATTTTAAAATACCTTTTCTCAGACATTGTCATAGACTGAACTAATTCAAACAATGCATACTTTACCATAATCAGACCTTTTATTTTTTACAAATATAAGGAATACATGGAAAGATATAGGATAAAAAAAAAGAGTGCGTTGGTCCGCACTCTTTTAAAGGGTAAGTGTACAAGTATAATTAAAGCACTTTTAGTTCTACTCTTCTATTCTTCATATGTTCTTCATCAGAGCATTTAACGCCATTTTTACACTGATTTACAAGTTTCGATTCACCATATCCCCTAGGAACCAATCTAGAAGTATCAACTCCGTTTTCAATAAGCCATTTAACCGTTGATTCCGCTCTTTTCTGAGACAATCTTTTGTTATATGAATCACTTCCGCGTGCATCAGTATGTGCGCTTAACTCTACATTAATGTCTTTATAATAATTTAAGTATTCAAGGATTTTCTCTAATGCTGGCAAAGATTCTAATCTAATTGTTGCTTTATCGTAATCAAAATAAATTTTGTCAATCGTGATGATTTTATCCTTTTTCGCAACCGGTATCAACTCAAGACTTCCGAAAAGAGCAAGAATGTCTTCTCTATTTGTTGGTGGCACGACTATTTCCTTTGGCTCAAAACCTTTTGCGTAAAAAGTAACCAAAAATTCTTTGTTTTTAGGAAGCACCAACACTATTTCACCTTTTTCATTCGTTTCTTTCATTTTATAGAAAACTTTTTCCAAATCAGGTTCAATAGTAACCTTAACACCTTCTACTGGAATTCCAGTGATTCTATTCATTGCAATTCCTCTTATCGTATCTGGATAAACAATTTCAAACTTGGTAAATCCATATATATGATCATAACCATGCGTTCCAGAACGATTTGAAGAAAGATAACCATGCTCTTGATCTTCATCCATAACAAAAGCAAAATCATCTTTACTCGTATTAAAAGGCTTGCCAATATTTCTCACATCAACTAATTCACCATCTTTAAATCGAACCTTAAAAATATCTGCTCCTCCAAACCCCATGTTACCTTTAGAAGAATAGTATAGGGTGTTTTCCATGCAAAATGGTGTCATCTCATTAGATGCTGTATTAATTGCCGGACCCATATTTTTAGGTTTAGTCCATGAACTATCTGTTTTATAACTAACATACAAGTCATAACCACCAAAACCACCTGCCATATTAGAGACAAAATATAGCGTACTTCCATCTTTAGATATACTTGGGTGCGTGCAGCTGTATTCGTTACTATTAAAAGGTAACTCTTTTCTATTTACCCAACCAGAATCTGACAAAGAAACTTGGTATACCTTGAGTATATTGACTCCTGTTGAGCTAATTTGATAACCCTTTTTTTTTCGTTTACGTTCTTTATACTTTATTCTTTCGGATGCATTTCCGGTATAATACATTGTTTTTTGGTCAGCAGTAAATGAAGGTGAACCTTCATAAAACGATCGATTTAATTCACCTTGATAAGCTTCGGAGTTTTTAAATATGGAATCATTTTCTTTCTCTGCAAATGAAATATCGTAAAATGTAGTTTTAATGTTAAAGTCCTCAGATTGAGATTTACTATAAACCAAACCGTTTTTAAAATAACCGACACCTAGACTTCTTCCACCTGTTTCCAAATTTGTTTGATAAATTCGATAATTTTGAATTGAGTCTTGATGATCTATTGACCAACTGCATGCTTTTTCATAATAATCAATAACTGAATACTTACCCGAGTAGGAACCATACGTTTCATATGCATCGATTGCCTGTTCATATTTCTCATTATTTCTTAGTATATGAGCATATTGCAACCAAAGATCAGGACTTTCAATTATTGGATTATTCAAGATAAGTGCATACTGTTTCTCCGCATTTTCATAATCAAATAAGCGATAATATGCCAAAGCTTTTTGGGATTGCACATGAAGTTTCTGTACAGAATCTATATCAGAGTTTAATGCGTTATCAAAGGAAATAAGCGCTTCTTTGTAAAAGTGATGATCCATATTAAAGTCACCATCTTTCACCCATTTCGTTTCTTGGCAGAAACCATTTAATCCAGCTAGAAGAAGATAAATAAAATGTAAATTTTTCATATGCATAGTTAAAATCTTGGCACCTCAATAATAGGAATAGTATTTTCCTTAATTAATTCAAATAAAATAATTAATTCATGTGTTCCATTAGAATAGGTTCCAATTAATCCCATATTGTAGTCATATGCGTATCCAAGTTTTAATTGTGGATTAATTCTATAATTCAACATTGCAACTAATTCCTTACTCGTTCTGTAGGATGCACCAGCACCAATCAAATCTTTATAAACAATTTGACTATTTACACCTATCTGCATCGGTGCTCCTGACACCTGCTTCAGCAAAACAGACACATTTGTTTCAAATACTTCGTTTAGTTTAAATTGGTAACCACTATGTATATAGTAATGAATGTTAGAAGCATCAAAAGAAGTTGTTCCTGCAGCTCCTGCAGCTATTCCTGATGTTTCAATTTTGTTCTTCAAAATATTTGGAACAGAAAATCCAAAATAAAAATTATTTCTAAAATAATAGGCACCAAACTTAGCGTTCGGCATTGTAAATGTTTTTGTGTCTGACTGAAAAATTGGATCTCCTGTTTGTATAACATCCAACTGCCCAAGATTTGATTGCATCATAATCATCGTTCCAGCTAGTCCAAAAGTCACATAATTTTTATCATTAAACTTTAGTTTGTAAGCATACGACAAAGATAAATCTTTGATATTACTTATTCCAATTTTATCATTTATTAAAGTTAAACCTAAGGAATGATTACTTTGATTTAAAGATGAGTTGATGCTAAACCCTCCTATTTCTGGAGCACCTGCAAAACCAGTCCATTGATTTTTATAGAATATAGCTCCATTTAAATTGCAGTAACTCCCAATTACTGATGGGTTAATAAATGGTTGATACATCATGTTCTGGCTAATATGATATTGGTTTTGTGAATAACCAACAAAGACAAAAATAATAGGAGCAACACTAAGTAATATCTTTTTAACCATAACAAAAAGTCTTAATTCCTTCTCAATTCAAGAAAACCGTTAAAAGGTTGTATTTCTTCAACATGAAGATCCAAAATATAATAATAGGTTCCTTCAGTGACCTGGTTTCCAGTTAATTTCAATTTTTCGTTAGTAGTAGTTCCATCCCAATTATTTAAATAGGGTTCTGCACTGAAAACTTCATCTCCCCATCGATTAAATATTATGATTTCGTTATCCGGATATTGATCTAACCCTTCAATTACAAACGTGTCGTTGTATCCATCTGAATTTGGAGAGAATCCATTTGGAACATGTATTGGAATAAGGCTCTCTATAGTTATGTACACTATGGCGTCATCGCATAATAAGGTGCAAAACTCATCACAAATGGTGTATACAAGGCTATCGCTACCTGAATAACCATCATTTGGAGTATAGGTCAAATTACCCATCAAATCAACCGATGCGACTCCATTTTCTGGACCACTTACTATTTGAATTGTTGCCACATCTCCAATATCGTTCGTGTCAATTATAATTATTACCTCTGTTGATATATCCGTTGCAGCGTAGTCATCTTCTGCCAATACAGTTGGAATTGGATCGGAAAATATTGTTGTGTCTATAGTCGTTGTGCAATTATTTGTATCTGTAACAACTAATGAATATGAACCAGCAGTTAATCCATTTATGTCTAAAGTATTTCCGATTGAGGAAGTGCCATCAGACCATTCTATTTGAATGACACCATTACCTCCGTTAACTGAAATACCTGTGATGCTACCATTTGCTTCGTTACAGCTTGTATTCTCTATTACCAAAGAGTTTAAATCCAACGATGGGCCAACTAGGTCTGACAAAGAAAAAGGCCCTGCCGTTGAAGCACAGCCATTGCCATCGGTTACAGTTAAAGTATAATTACCATTTTCTATGGAAATGATATCTACATCGTTAGAAATAACACTGGAACCATTAGACCATTCATAAAGCAGAGTACCATTGCCTCCTGTAACAATTATACCCTCAACACTTCCATTATTATCACTGCAAGTTTCATTAATTACCGTAGCATTGGAAATATCAATAGTGGCTCCGCCATTATCATCAATAACTAACGCTTGAATAGAATCTTGACAACCTATAGCATCGGTTACCAAAACATTGTAAGAACCCGAAGCAACATTTGTTATATCTTGACTATTACTGAAAACACCTGTTGAGTTGGACCATTCCCAAGTATAAATTGGCAAACCACCTGAGACAGTTACTCCGGTTATCATACCATCACTATTTCCACAAGTAGACTCCATCATAATATAATTAGTAGTGTCTAAAACTGGATTACTCAAAACAATAGTTACCGGGAGCGAAGTTGAACTTTCGCAGCCATCAATGATACTTGTTTGTGTTGCATAGTACGTAAATCCATTTATTAATAAATCCGTTGCATTTAACAAATTGGTCGCTCCGGGATCTGAATACCAAAGAATTGAATTTCCTGCAATTAAAACATCAGCTAAAGTTGGATTATCATAAGCACAAAAAGATTGCGCGCTACTACCAAGAGGGGCTAATGTATCATTTTCCGTGACAATAATGTCTACAGCTGCATCTGGACAACCCAAAGAAGAAACAGTGTAGGTATATATCAATCCACTATTAGTCCATAAGCCTCCGGTTTCAGGAGACCCATTCAGCTGGGCAAACAAATCAGCATCAGATGGTGTAAAACCTTGACAAATGGATAAAACTCCAGGAGCACCTGCATCACCGGGATCATTAATTGCAATTACTACCTCAAAACCTGCGCTGGTGTCGCAACCTGCAGTTACATCGAAAGCCCAATAACTATTTCCATTGATTAAGGCATCTGTCGATGAATAAGCACTTCCTAAAGCAGGGGAATTAAACCATGTGATATCCGTTCCGCTTGTTATTGCAAGATCTGCTATTGTCGGTGAATCGCTTGAACAAAATAATTGACTAGAATTCCCAGAAGGAGTTGGATTTGTACATATCGGCGAATAGCATGAACCAACCAAAACTGGACATATTGTATTTGGTGAGGCAACTGCTGCAATCGTATTTATAAAATTTAAGCCCGTTCCGGTTGCTGAAGGACTTCCGGAATTTTCAATATTAATTGTACCCGTATTATCTTGTCTAATATCTAACGAAGTTCCTGACCATGTACATTCGTTTATATTCATGGTAGCAGCATTTCCACTTCCAACTCGGAGGTATATATCATTTCCTTCGCTTGAAGCAGAATTACCAGTAAATGAACATGTATCAATATTTACAATAGCTGCAGAACCCGAGCCCGAAAAACTGGTATTTAATGAAATAGCACCACCTTTTCCGGAATTAGTTACACTATTCCCAGAAAAAGAACATTGGGATATATTCACTAAAGCCCCTCTTCCAACTGTAATAGCACCACCATATTTAGGACCTGAACCAGAATTTGTTGAATTATTACTAAAACATGTGCCTCTAACATTTAACACAGATCCTGAAACAAAAACTGCACCACCAGTACCTGAAGTATTTGTATTGTCTGCAACAATTGAATTATTTAGGGTTACAGCTGTGGTTGCATCACCTACAATGTAAAGCGCCGAACCACCCTGCAACGCTTTAAAGTTCGATGAGAATGAGTAATTATTAAATACAACATTGTTTCCATTTCCCTCTACATTAACACCTCCACCTGCAACACTCATTGGAGAATTACAATTAGAACCTCCACCATCAAACTCAACTGAAGACCCCCCGCGAACAACAATTGTAGCTGATCCACCTCCAGGCATACTATCCTGAGCTAAAACATCGTTTATTATAACATTCGAAGCTCCATCGATCAATATGCCATAAGCATCTCCGCCAAAATCATACCCCGAAATTGTAAATCCTTG
>Ga0181564_10005335_pt1 | contig 10682 bp, 12 predicted proteins | sample 011ome_24_FD_134512 | JGI IMG/M metagenome (GOLD analysis project Ga0181564, IMG submission 134512) | Coastal salt marsh microbial communities from the Groves Creek Marsh, Skidaway Island, Georgia - 011513CT metaG (megahit assembly) | ecosystem: Environmental > Aquatic > Marine > Intertidal... | reverse complement strand
TCCCACGGGGTTGCTCGACCCTGAAATTGAGGTTCGTCCAACAGCCGGTCAAATCAACGACCTGCTCACGGAGATCAACCTGCGCATTGAACGAGGGGAGCGGTGTTTGGTCACCGTCATGACCATCAAGTTCGCTGAAGAAGTGGCGGCTTACCTCAACCGCATGGGTGTGAAGGCGCACCACCTTCATTCAGAAATCGACACCATTGAGCGAACCGAGATCATCAACGCCCTCCGTCATGGTCATATTGACGTCATCGTCGGTATCAACCTCCTTCGTGAGGGTCTGGACATCCCTGAAGTCAGCCTGGTGGCTATTTTTGACGCCGACCGGCAGGGCTTCCTTCGAAACGAGCGCAGCCTCCTCCAGACCATTGGTCGGGCGGCTCGCAATCAACACGGGAAGGTGTTGCTCTACGCCGACGGGTTCTCGCCCGCCATGGAGGCCGCCATTCGCCAAACGCTCGAACGTCGCCAACGCCAACAGGCCAACAACGAAGCCCTGGGCATCACGCCTCGAACCATCGTCAAGGCCTTGCCGGTGATGGGCGATACGGAGGATGCCACCATTACGGGCACGACCACCGGGAGCGATGGAAAACGCCGCCTCATCGCCAAAAAGGGCGGACGTCGAGATGGGGACTGGGCGCAACGGCTTCGTTTGGGGGCCGGTTCATGGAGTTCGACTGAACAACAAGAAATTTCAACTGAAAATTCAACTTCTCAGTTGACATATGACGAACCTGATGACTTGGTGGCGAATTTATCCGCCGATGAGCGAGCCACCCTCATGGAAGAACTTCGCAGGGCGATGAACGAAGCGGCCAAGGACCTTGATTTCGAAGAGGCTGCCCGCCTGCGGGACCGTTTGCACGAGCTCGAACGATGGAATGGCTGAGCAGACCTTGCAAGGGCGACCTTCATGAAGCAAGGCCGCGAGGTTGGGCCATGGCAGTTGACCCCGAAGCCTTCGACGTCCCCGTGGTGGACTACGATTTCTCCAAAGCGACCACGCCTCGTGCGCTGATCGAGCAGATGGCTCAGGCGGGCGGATTTACCGCAACAAAATTTGCTGAGGCCCGGGCCATTCTCGCTGACATGCGATCCACCATTGATGCCGTTGATGCCGACCCTGCAAGGGTCACCAACTGGCTCTCATTTCCTGCATGCCTGTGCGCGACCGGGACCCGTGGTTTCTTTGTTGAAGCCATCAAGCGCAAGATGTTCAACGTGGTCTCAACCACCTGCGGAACGCTCGACCATGACATCGCACGAGCGTACAAGCACTACTATCACGGGTCCTTCGACCTTGATGATGTGGAGTTGGGCGAGCACGCTTTGATGCGACTCGGTAACGTCATCGTCCCCAACGCTTCGTACGGTGAAATCATCGAAGCCATGGTCATGCCTGTGCTCGAAGACATCTACAACGACCGTTTGAAGGAAACCGGTAAGACGGGGGCTGATGCATGGATCGGTTTTGGCTCCATTCACCTCGTGTGGGAACTTGGAAAGCGCATCGGCACCCCGTATTCCTTGATCCATTAGGCGGCAAAGCACCGTATTCCAGTGTGCATTCCGGGTATCACGGACGGTTCGATTGGGGCGCAGCTGTTCATGTTCCGGCAACAACATCGCGATTTCCATCTCGATACACTGGCCGACGAGCAAATCATGAGCGATTTAACCTGGGACGTTGAAACGTCCAACGCCCTCATGGTCGGCGGTGGTATTTCCAAGCACCATGTCATCTGGTGGAATCAGTACCGAGGTGGCCTCGACAGTGCGGTCTACATCACCACGGCCCCCGAACACGACGGAAGCCTGTCCGGTGCTCGATTGCGCGAAGCCATTTCCTGGGGGAAAATGCGCCCCGAAGCCCCCCATGTCTGTGTAGAAGGTGATGCGAGCCTGCTGCTTCCGTTGCTGGGCGCTGACCTGTTCAGCGAACCTCACGTGGATTGAAGCTCTGAAAGCTGTGCGATGACCATCATCAAACTTTGCCGCAACGATGTTTTTGGCCGCCAACCTTCTCCATTCACCTCGGTCAACATCGCATGAAGCGGACCCAAATCTGGGCGGGCTCGCTGTGTTTCGTGTTCATCAATGGCGACGGCTTCAACGACAGGTACACCCTTCGCCGCAAGGTGTTCGGTTCCAAACTCCCCCGTCTGGCCTGCGATGGTGCGCTGAACGAGGGCGTCGAATTCACGCCACGTCTCAGCCGTGGTCCATCCGCGGCGACCTGAAACATGGTAGGCGCCGTCATCACAGGGGTGGCGGAGGATGGTGGCGACGATGGCAGAAACATCGTTCAGATCACACCAATAATGGTGCTGTTCAGTGAGGTCCGGGGTCGTTTGTGACCGACTGGCTTGCATCCACGCGCGAAACATCTGTTCACCACGACTGTCACGTGCCGGGGGGAGGACGTCGTGCAAGCAGAGGCTGATTCCTGTCGAATTGGCGATGCCGTGTCGTTGACCATCAACCACCCGTATGAGACGTGCAGAAGGCAAGAACAGGGGTTCGTCGACCTCGCCAATAAGGAGTTGGACGACGTGTTGGTCGTCTCGGTTCACAGAAGCGAGACCCTCATTGTTCAACGCGACCAATGCCTCCGGAAAGGCAGCTAATACAGCAGCATGCCGTTCGCGCAGTTCAACGCATGCTTCAGGTTCTGCCAGGAACTTCACGCCTTCGAGCGCGGCTTTCGCAAAGATGGCTTGTGACAGATGATGCATGGGGTGGGTCAAGACACACCAGGCGCTCATGGGCTGAGCAGGGGTTGGTGATTCATCAAGGCTCCCGGGGCCGCAACTCAGATCGGAGCGGTGCCGTTCATGGCTTGGAAAGCCGTTATTGTTTTCAATTTTCAATTGGAAATATATGAAATACCCCAAATTTTTGTACCCTATAGGTTCGACACCGTGAATGATCGTACCCTCGATGAGTTCTAATTCAAAAACGATTCAGATTCATGCGAAATCGAGGGGAGATTTATATTGAAAATTGACGCGTTATGCGACATTCGAAAATCAAATTTTTTTCTATATTTCAATTGGTTGAGGTTGAAATTATGCGTCAAATACAATTGGAAATGATATTTTCAAAGGGGAAGAATATATTAGGTGCCGAGGTCGACCATAAAGTAAGCCGAACAAAAATCGGCAAGGAGAGATGGGAAATGAAAAACACAGATTACGACATCCAGGAGTTGCTCCAACGAGATGTCTACGTCAACGATACCAAAGTAGGAACGATTGTGGGTGAGCGACATCACCCAAACGAGGCACGCGTGAAGTCCATGCGGATTCAAGTGTCTCCTGACGTTGCTGACGAATACATGCGAAAACCTGCTGAACTGGCACCGCTACCGAAAGAACTGGTTCACAGCATCCGCGGCGACGGCACCGTAAAGCTGTCGAAATCAATGCGAGAACTCCAGCGTCGCTGGCGAAACACCGTCCGCATCGATGAGAAGCTCTACGCTCCCGATGAGATGTTGGATCGAGCCGTACTTGACAACCAAGGCGAAGAAATCGGCGTCATCACCGGTTTGTTCCGTGTCAAGCGCACCTACAAGGGCGTCATCGTGACGACCCGGATGCGCATGCAGATGGAATTCGGCGTGGATGAACAAATCCGCATTCCGATTTCCGCCCTTGCTCGAACCCGAGAGCGCCTTGACGAAGTCGTCCTTTCTCGCACCTTCGAGAAGGTCATGCAGTTGCCGTCGTACATCACGATCAACAGCATGGAAGAAGAGTGAGCCGGTTCAGTACGAGGCACTGTTTCGCGAGCCGTCATGCTTATGACGGGGGGTCAAGTCGGCGAGTTTACCCTTGCGCGGGTGGCTTAGTCGGTTAGAGCACCCGGCTGATAACCGGGAGGTCGCAGGTTCAAGTCCTGCCTCGCGCACCATTTTACGGTCCACGCGGCTCGCAAAGAAGATGAAGGGCCAGCCGTTGGAACTCATCAAGGGGATGGCATGGTCGTCGTATCGGGCAGCAACGCAGGCATCATGGCCAAGCAACTTGCTGACACACTCGGATGGGCTCACCACCCGCTGGAAACTCGACGTTTCCCCGATACTGAAGGCTACATCCGTATTCCTACCGAAACCATCGAGGCCATCAGGGCAGAACCGGTGGTCTTGGTGTCGAACACCTTTCCTGACTCCGGCATTGTTGAGACGCTGTTGATGCTCGATGCCATTCAAGACGTTCGAAGTGGCCGTTTGCAAAATTTGCGAGAAATAGGTCCTCAGACCCTCCCTGGCGTTGGAAAAGGTGTCATTTTGGCGATTCCGTATTTTGGCTATTCCCGCCAAGACAAGCGGTTCAAGCCCGGAGAATCCATTTCGGCGCGAGCCATCGCTGAGATGCTCGCGACCCGATGCGACGGCATGATTATCCTCGACCTTCACGCCCCGGCCGTCCTGAGTGACATGTCGGTCCCTGTAGCCTTCACCACCGCCATGCCCGAACTGGCGCTTCATCTCAAAGAAACGGTGGACCCCGATTTCATTCTCTCGCCTGACAAAGGGGCCATTGACCGGGCCTCAAGCGTGGCCAACCAGATTAACTGCGAATTCTCCTACCTCGAGAAAACCCGCATTGACGCCCACACCATTGTTCACCAAGCCAAAGATCTCGATGTGGCTGGAAAATCCGTGGCCATCGTGGACGACATGATCGCCACTGGCGGTACCATCTGCCGAGCAGCTGAGGCGCTTCGAAGCCAAGGGGCCGTTCAAGTCCATGCTGCATGCAGCCACGGTCTCTTCACCGGCGGGGCCATCGCTCGTTTGCTCCGATACGTGGACGGCGTCCATGCCACCGGCTCATTACCCAACGCCCGAGATGTCATTTCGGGTGGCCCGGCGCTGGCCCGAGGGGTTGAACAGGTCCTCGGAGAACTTGGCCTCTCGTCGTGAAAACCGTGGGGCTGCGCTGGAGTCAGAAGAATACGCCTCGATTTGGAAGCCCTGATGGCTTCCGTTGTGTTTATATCCGCGAGGTCGTGCGGAGGCATGCCCCTATCACGAGGAAGGAGTGATTCCAATGAGTGTACACGTGCAATTTGAAACCCCAGAAGACCTAGCCAACAAAATCTACGACATGATCGATCTCAACAAGAACGGTCGTGTCAAGAAAGGAAGCAATGAAGTGACCAAAGCCGCCGAGCGCGGTACGGCCCAGTTCATCATCCTCGCCGAGGATGTCAACCCACCTGAGTTGTTGGCTCACATCCCTCTCATCTGCGCAGAGAAAGACATCCCCTTCGGCTACGTGCCAAGTCAGGAGTTCCTCGCGAAAGCCATCGGTATGCCCAAGGACACCTCCGCAGCCTCCGTGGCTGTCATGGAGATCACCAAAGGCGCTCAAGAGAAATTCCACGAAGTCGTTGAGGAAATCAAGGGCCTCAAGAACTGAACCACAACCACGAGTTGATTGAACATGAGTGAAGAACTTGGTGGATGGCCAGCAGAAGTGGTCGAAATCGTGGGTCGAACCGGTATGACCGGGGAAGCAACGCAAGTCAAGGTGCGAGTCAACGACGCTCCCAACCCTCGGGACGTTGGTCGCATCATCAGCCGAAACGTCGTCGGGCCAATTCGAGTGGGCGACATTTTGATGCTCAAGGACACGGGCCGTGAAGCCCGTAAGCTGAACGCACGGTGAGAACAATGCCAGAACGACGAATTTGTAATTTTACGGGCGAGGAGATCGAACCCGGTACCGGCATGATGTTTGTCCGCAAGGACGGCAGTGTTCTCTGGTTCAAGAGCAGCAAGGCTCGCAAGAACCAACTCCAACTGAAGCGAAACGCTCGCAAGGTCAAGTGGACCCGCCATTACGTCAAGGGCGGCATCCAGTGAGTGCTCGAAGAGCGCACAGCCCTACAGCAACGCCCATAAACGGGTCACTTTTGGGTAGGCATGGTGAACACCATGGAAACGACCTATGTCATGATCAAACCCGACGGCGTGCAGCGCGGACTCATTAGCGAAATCATCGGCCGCTTCGAGCGAAAAGGCTTGAAGTTGGTTGGCCTGAAGGCCATGGTACCCACCGAGGAGATCGCTCGTACCCACTATGATGTGCACAAGGAGCGACCGTTTTTCCCCGGTCTCATCAAATTCGTGACCTCCGGTCCCGTGGTCTGCATGGCGTGGCAAGGCGTTGAAGCCATTGCCGTTGCCCGCAAGCTGATCGGCGCCACCAACGGACGTAACGCTGACCCCGGTACCATCCGTGGGGACTTTGGTATGGACATGGGATTCAACATGATTCACGGTTCCGATGCACCAGAAACCGCTGAGTTTGAACTTGGTCTTTGGTTCCCAGAGGGCTTGATGTCCTGGGAAAACACCATGGGCACTTGGGTGTACGAGTGAAGCCTGATAACACCGCAGCACCGGTGGTGAAATCATGACCGACGAAGAGGTCGCCAACGTCGAGGAAGGCGAAGCTGCGCCTCGCGGCCATAACCGGCAACCCATCGTCTCGGTGCTTGGCCATGTCGACCACGGGAAGACCAGTCTGTTGGACATGGTCCGCTCCATCGGAAGTCAGCGTCAAGCCAGTGTGATGGACCGGGAAGCCGGCGGCATCACACAGCATATCGGGGCCACCGAAGTTCCCGCCGATGTCCTTAACGAAACCTGCGCCGCCATGTTGGGCGGGAAGAATTTCAAGTCACCCGGCTTGTTGTTCATCGACACCCCCGGGCACCATTCCTTCGCTTCGCTTCGCAACCGTGGCGGCTCCGTGGCGGACATCGCCGTGTTGGTCGTCGACATCATGGAAGGACTGCAGCCACAAACCATTGAGACGTTGAACATCCTCAAAGAAACCCGCACGCCGTTCGTGATTGCCGGCAATAAAGTCGACCGACTCCACGGTTGGCGTTGCGAGGCCGGGCGCTCTTTCATCGAATCGTTCCGTGCTCAACGAGAGGACGTTCGCGCCCTGTTCGAGGACCGTTATTGGAAGACCGTTGGGCAGTTTTCTGAACATGGATTCAACCTCGAGCGCTACGACCAAATTCGAGATTTCCGGCAAAATGTTGCCCTTGTCCCTATGTCGGCCAAGGAAGGTGAAGGACTCCAAGACCTTCTGGCCGTTACCGTCGGTTTGGCTGAACGCTTCCTTGAAGATCGGCTCACCGACACACTCGGGGCCGCTCAAGGTACCGTGCTTGAGATGCGCGACGAAGTCGGGATGGGCAAGACCATCGATGTCATCCTCTACCGTGGAGCGTTGAGTGTGGGGGATACCGTCATGCTCGCTGGCCAAGACGGCCCGTTCACGACGCACATCAAGGGACTCAAACGGCCGCAAGGCATGGCTGAAATGCGAGATGCAGGCAAGCGTTGGGTCAACTTCGATACGGTTGAGGCGGCCTCCGGCGTGAAGATTGTCGCGCCAAAACTTGAGGCAACCATTGCCGGAACCACCCTCCACTTGGCCAACACCGACGAAGAAAAAGCGGCGGCCGAGGAAGCCATCCGGGAGGAGTGGCGAGCGATTTTCAACACCATGCCCGTCATGTGCTCGTCATGCAACGAAATTTTTGCTCGTCAGGCCTTTGGCGAACACACCGCTTCCGGCCCTTGCCGAGGGGCGGAAGAAGATCGCACGGGTGTGGTCATCAAAGCGGACACGGTTGGGGGCCTCGAAGCGTTGGCGTTTGAGTTGCACCAACGAAATATTCCCGTTCGTCAGGCCACCGTCGGACCGGTGAACAAGAAGGACATCTTGATGGCGAAATCAGCGGCTGACCCGCTTCAACAAGTCATCCTCGGGTTTTCCACCAAGGCCAACACCAGCGACGTCGCTCAGCAACTGGAAGATGACGGGGGCGAGGTGAAATTCATCTCCGGGCCCATCATTTATCACATCATGGATGCCTTTGAGGAATGGCAGGAAGCCACCAAAGCCGCCATCGAAGAAGAGCAGCGTGAATCCATCGTCTACCCGGGGAAGGTGCTCTATCTCAAAGACCACACCTTCCGCGCCAAAGGACCGGCCATCGTCGGCATGCGTGTGTTGGGCGGGCGCATTCATGTGGGTCAGCGGTTGATGAAACTCGACGGCACACCGGTCGGCCAGGTCAAGAGCCTGCGAACCCGCGCTAGCGAGGATGTGAAGGAAGCCATGCAGGGTGAAGAAATCGCCGTGGCCGTTCAAGGACCCACCGTTGGGCGCCATATCGAGGAGTTGGACGAATTCTACGTCGATGTCCCGGAGCGCCACGTCAAGCGGCTGAAGAAAGCTGACCTTTCTCCCGTGGAAGAAGAAATTCTTGAGGAGATCGTGGCACTTCATCGAAAGGACGACCATTTTTGGGGCCGTTAGGCCACATTGGTCTTGATATTGTGATGAGCATTTTTGATAGAGAAAGCGCGCACATTCATATAAGATATGAGTAGAGATTCTTCCTGCGAACGAGGTCTTGTCATGGAAGCAAGTATGCAAGGAGGCGCCGGTGGCGCACGTACCCAAGATTTGATTGCGACCGTTTCGGCTATCTCCAACAGCCTGATGAACGAAGTCAGCAAGGTGATCATTGGGAAAAACGAGAATCTCCGACGGGTGACCGTTGGTATTCTTTCAAACGGCAACATGCTGCTTGAGGACTTCCCTGGTCTTGCGAAGACGCTGCTGGCCAACACCTTTGCACGAGCCCTTGGATGTAAATTCAAGCGTGTGCAATTCACGCCTGACCTGCTGCCCTCGGACATCATGGGGACGTACATGTACGACCAGAAGTCCGGAGAATTCAAGCTCCGTGCAGGTCCTTTGTTCTCCAACATCCTCCTGGCGGACGAAATCAACCGTGCTCCTCCCAAGACCCAAGCGGCCTTGCTTGAAGCCATGGAAGAAAAGCAAGTGACCATTGAGGGTATCACGCACAAATTACCCGCCCCGTTCGTTGTGTTGGCCACCCAGAACCCCATTGAGCAGGAAGGTACCTATCCGCTGCCTGAAGCCCAAATGGACCGATTCCTGATGAAGATGAGCATGGGCTACCCCGACCGTGCAGAAGAGAAGGCCATCCTCGCCCGACGAAAGTTGCGAGGTCAAGATGAGCACATTGTCGATCAGGTCACCTCACCCAAGAAGGTGGTCGCCATGCAAAAAGCGCTTGAGACGGTGCACGTCGACCCAGCCATCCTTTCGTACATCATTGAAATCGTTCAGCGAACCCGTGAAGACCACCGTGTTATCAACGGTGCTTCACCCCGTGCCAGCCAAGCCCTGTTCAAGACCGGACGAGCTGCCGCAGCCGTGGCCGGTCGAAACTACGTCATCCCCGATGACATCAAGGGCATCGCCCTGCAAATCATCTCGCACCGTATCAACATGAAGCCTGAAGCGAAGATTCGAGGCATCACGGGCATGCACATCGTTCGGAAAATCCTGTCCGAAGTACCCGTCCCCGTGATTCAACCGGCTTGATGTGTGGGTCTTTGATGCCTGCATTGAAAGGGGAGGTCCTTCCTGCTGAGGACGCCGGAGGCTGGACACTGTGAATCCCTACAAAATGGTCATCGCTGTCGCGAACCAAAAAGGAGGGTGTGCCAAAACCACCACGGCCGTCAATGTTGCTGCGGCGCTGGCCAAGGGTTCTCGTCGCCAAGGCTTGCCACCTGCCAAGGTGCTCCTCATCGATTTAGACCCTCAGGGGAACTGTGCTACTTCGTTTGGTCTTGAGAAGAAGAAAATCAAGAAGACGGTCTACGACTTGTTGACCAATGATTCGGGTGAAGACCTCCCGCTCATGGAAGAGTACCTCATTCCACCTGAGGAGATCACCAAAGCCATGCGTGAAGCGTGGAGCAACCGAAACGGCGGAAAGAAGGTCCCCGACACCATTGACGCCGGGCACCTCTGGATTCTCCCCAGTGACATTCATCTGTCCGGCGCAGAAATCGAACTCAGCCACAAAATCGGCCGTGAAACACGCCTGCAGGAAGCCTTGCTCCCCATCATGGACGAGTTCGATTACATCATCATCGACACGCCTCCTTCACTGGGGTTGCTCTCCATCAACGCCATGTGCGCTGCCAACTGGGTGATGGTGCCGGTTCAGGCCGAATACTACGCCCTTGAAGGGTTCAGCATGCTGATGAATTCAATCAAGATGATTCAGCGTCGCATCAATCGGAACCTGAAGATTTTCGGAATCGTCATGACCATGGTGGACGGACGATCAAAACTGAGCACCTATGTATGCGACCAGGTCAACAAGAAGATGCCAAACAAATTGTTCAACACCACGGTTCGTCGTCTGGCCAAAGTCGCTGAAGCTCCTTGGAGTGGTGCACCCACCGTGATCCTCAACAAGCCAACGAACTCGGGGGCCGGCGCAGGGAGCCTTGAGTATTGGACGCTCGCCAAAGAAGTGCACCAGCGCGTTCAGGAAGTTCGCCGAGAATTCGGTGTGGTTGAGGAATCCCGCTTGAGGCGTGAACGCACCATTCGTTGAGGTTTGGTGAGGCGGTTTTCCTCTGAAAACGAGCGTTCTCTACCCGCAACCCTTCGCATGGGTTAAGTATGGGCCGAGGCCCAACCACAACAGGGATTGGACATGACAGGCGAAGGAATGACTTCGGTCAGCGTGAGTTATGAGATTCGACGTCAGTTGAACACCTTGCGAACCACGGGCGG
>Ga0181564_10005326_pt1 | contig 10693 bp, 11 predicted proteins | sample 011ome_24_FD_134512 | JGI IMG/M metagenome (GOLD analysis project Ga0181564, IMG submission 134512) | Coastal salt marsh microbial communities from the Groves Creek Marsh, Skidaway Island, Georgia - 011513CT metaG (megahit assembly) | ecosystem: Environmental > Aquatic > Marine > Intertidal... | reverse complement strand
TAGATAAAATTAAAGGTTTTTTTGTTTTTGCCGCAACTTTAACTAAGTTATAATCGTTCATTTCAAATGAAGCTATTTTATAAGCATGACATTTTAATTTTTCTAAAAAAAAAATAGCCTCTTCAGAAAACGGAGTACTAAATATTTTTATCTTTTTATTTTTTGCATATCTAAAGAGACTCTCATGCCAGTTCAAAGGTGTCTGGCCTAAATTGTATAAGTCCCATAAATTATAGCCTTTCCATAAACCTTTTTTAATTTTGAAATTAATTGTATTTTCTTTAATCGTCATCATATCGGGTGTATATGTCTGCAATTTTACAGCATTAGCTCCATGCATTTTAGCCATGCTTATCAATTTTTTAGCGTGTGTTAAAGAACCGTTATGGTTTGCTGAAATTTCAGCAATCAGAAAAGGTTCTTTGTTTATAAAATTTTTCATGCCTTGGCTTTTATCATATAAGTATTTTTTTTAAAAAACTTAAATCCAGAGTTTAAAAAAAATTTTTTAGATATTAGATTTTGTTTTTTTATAACTGCAATTATATTAAATTTAGATATTTTTTTTCTTTTAAGTGTTTTAAGCAACATCTGCTTACCAAATCCTTTACGTTTATATTTATCCCTAATAGCTATAGAAACAGAGAGATTTTTTTTATTAATTAAATCGTATCTCACATATCCAATTTTGTCTTTAAATGTGCATATAAATAACATTTTTTCGCTAATCTTTTTTTTGAACCATATTTTATGATCTTTAATACTAACTTTTTCTTTTGAAAAAAATTTATCCTTTAAAACATTTTGATTGTGAAGTTTCAGAGTAAAACGAAGATCTTCAATATTAGCATATCGTATTTTAAATTTACTATTATTCTTGGTCAATTTTAAGTATTTTTGCATTACATGAAATAGTGTTATTTTTTTTTATAGGTTTAGTAAAAAAAATCTTAAAATTATTTTTTTTGATATACGCATTTGGATATTCTTCTGCACTAAGCATTCTAATTTTGTCAAATATTTCATTAATATTTTTTTCTATTTTTATTTCTGATTGTTTTTTTTTAATTCTTTTAAAGTATAGAACTTTTCCAATTTGTTTTTTTGGAGTAATCCTTGTTTTAATGATGATTTTAATCATTTGGATTATGGCAAAAGATATTCTTGCAAATATATCTTCAAGATTTCCAGAAAGACTTATTATTTTTTTCAAATAGATTGGACCAGAATCTATTTTGTTTGTCATTTGAATTGCGCATATAGGAGATTTTTTAAATTTTTTTAGGATCATATTTTGAATCGGACTACCACCTCTGCCATAAGGTAAAGGCGCAGTGTGAAAACATATACAATTATATTTTTTAATTACGTTTTGATTTACTTTATAACTCCAATGAGGAAAAAATATAAAATCAGGTTTTATCTTACTCAAATATTTGAGAGTAATTTTATTTTTATTTTTAATAATTATTATTTTATTTTCTTTTATAAATTTATTTATAATTTCATTTTTAAAAAACCATTTCTTTGAACATGCAATAATTATTTTTTTTTGCATTTAGCTTCTTTCTATTTTTCTTACTATCTCAAAAGCTTCAGCAAAATTTAGACCTGATTGATTTCCTCTAATTTTGCTTAAATTTCTTACACCATTAATTGACCTCGAGTGAGGATATGGCTTTATTTCATCCTTATAACTTTTTATAGCATTAATTTTTGCTTTATAATACTTGTCAATGTTTACAAAATAGTTTGGTATAAAATTGTTTTTATTTTTCAAAATTCTAAAATCTGTAGCTGAAGGCACTTCAAAAGTTAAAAGTTGTTCTAATTTTTCATTTGGCTCAGGTCTGAAAGCAGTTAATGTAGCTTCTGCAACTTTTCTATGATCTATATTAAGATCAGAGAAATTATGTGTTATTACAATATGTGGTTTAAATTTTTTTTTATGTTTTTCTATAATCTTAATTATTTCTAACAAACTAATAGTGTCTAGTTGATTATCAGGATAGTCATATTGGGCCAACCAATTAAATCCTAAAATTTTAGACGCTTTGATGCTCGAAATTTTTCTTTTTTTTATTTCCATATCCTTATTATTTGAACGTGATCCAACCCCATTCGTGAATGAAATAGCCGAAACTTTATTTTTGTTAAGGCTCAATTTTTTTATTAACCCACCACATCCAAAACTTTCATCATCTGTATGAGCTACAATTATTAAAATTTTCTTATTAAATAGTTTCATTAAATATTTGTTATTTAGTATTTTAATATTAATATTGGAACTTATGAAAAATAACAATTATTTAAAAATTATAGACCAAATAGAGAAGATTAGATCAAATAATAATGTAAATTGGATGAATGTATTAAGGTTAGCATTTAAATTAGATCCTAATCAGGCAAAAAAAATAATGAAGAAGATTAATTATGATGATAAAAAAATATCTCAATTACTCAATAAGCTTAGCAAATAAAAAAAATTAGACTCTAGTAATTACTAAAAATTATAAATTAATAATAAAAATTAATAATATCGAATTTGATTACCAGTGAATAAAACAATCTGCATTATACCAGCCAGAAAAGGTAGCAAAAGAATTAGAAATAAGAATATCAAAAATTTTTTTGGTAAACCAATGATTCAACATTCGATAGAAAATCTTAAAAAATTTAATATTTTTGAAAAAATTATAGTTTCTACAAATTGTGAAAAAATAAAAAATATTGCTCAAAAGTTAAATGTGGAAGTTTTGTCACGGAGCGAAAAATTATCAAATGATACTACAGACACCAGAACAGTTATAGTAGATGCAATAAATAGATTGGAAAAACAAAATTTAAATTTTGATAAAGTATTATGTGTTTATCCCACCTCAATTTTTTTTAAAATTAGACATTTAAAGTCTGCTTTCAAAAAATTGAAAAAGAAAAATTCATATGTCTTTTCAGCAAAAGAATATGAGCATCCTATATTTCGATCGTTTTACAAGTCAAATAATAACGAAATTAAATTAAATTTTAAAACTAACTTGAGTGTGAGAACACAAAAATTAATAAAAACTTATCATGATGCTGCTCAATTTTATTTGGGTTGGAAAAAATCCTGGCTTTCCCAAAAAAAAATTTTTAACAAAAAATCAGACTTTGTCTTATTCTCTAGTCTAGATGCTTGGGATATCGATGAGTATGAGGATTTGAAGGTTGCTAAAGTCATTTGGAAGATTATAAAAAACAAAAAATGAAACCTATAGATATATCTAGATTTTTTATAATTTAAAAATATTAAAAGTTAAAAAAATTTTAAAATAAAATTAATTAAAAATTTATGAAAATTATCATAAAAAAAAATTTTACTAAAATTCCATATAAAAATAAAATTATTCTAACTCGTGAAATTAATATTTTAAATTTAATAATTTTAATATTTTTGAGTATATTTTATGATAAAATTTATTTTTGAAAAATTCAAAAATATTTAAAATATCAAAAGTTTTTAAGTGCCCTTAAATTCTTTAAGATTCATTGGATAAACTATAATGAGTATGATCTACAAAACGTTCATGCAAAAAAAAAACAAAAAGGCATTAAATATTGTGACAAGTATTCAATTTATATTTCTAAAAAGATTTGGAACAATTCTCTAAAAAATATTTTTTTAAATAAAGATTTGTTATCTAATTGCTTAAATACTAAAATTTATAACGATGTGACCAGTATATATGAAGTTATGGAAATAGCTTTAATTTTACAAAAAAGAAATAAAGTAACTTTGTTTTTATCTAATAATTTTTTTTTTAAGACAATTAATAAAAAATATTTATTAAAAAATCTAAATTTTGTTAATTTGGATATCTTTAAAACTTTAAATATTATTTTTTCTATATTTTTAAATATATCTCATAACGTAATAAAAAAATTGATATCAATATTTTTATTAAACAAAATAAAACGCAAAAAAAATAAAGTAAAATTCAGAGAAAATATTTACAAAGTGGCTTTTTTTCCTCACAAAGGAATATTTGATAGGGAAGGTCTTAAAGATTATTTTTATTTGAATAAGATTAAAAGCAATTTCAATAAAAAAAATATTGCCCATATTGAATGGGATTTTTCCGACTTAAATAAAAAAGATATAAATTATTATTCTAAAAATAATATACCTTTATTTTTTTGGAATTCTTATTCTTACAAGAAATTATCTTCAATATATGTTGGCAAATTTTTGATTTCAAATTTGGGTCTAATTTATAAAATATCTAAATTTTCGGTATTTATAGAATTATTAAAATCTATATATCAAATAAATAATGCATTAGAAAAAATAAAAATTAACTTCACACAATTGGAATATATTCTTATTGGTTATGATATTTTATTTGCTAATGAAATTTCAATTGCTTGTAAACATCTAAATATTAAAACAGTTTCTGTTCAAACTAGAATTTTAATTCCAAGCTGGGCTACAAAAATGAGTTTTGATTATTATTTCATATTAGGGCCTTCATCTAAAAAAATTTTAAAAAAAAGAATGGGCAGAACAATAAAATTTTTTTATCCAACTAAAATTACAAATAAAATAAGTACAAATTTAAAAAAACTGAAAAATACAAAAAAACTTAAATGTTTAGTGATTGATTATCATTCTTTGGAAGAAAAAAAATGGTATGAAAATGGAACTTCAATCAATAGTTGGAAAATAAATCTAGACTTTTATTCTAATATTTTAATCTTATCTAAAAAATATCCAAATATATTATTTCTAATTAAAAGTAAAAATTATGTTTGGTTAAAACATGAATATTTTAAAGATTTTGTTAAAATTTTAGCTAAACAAAAAAATGTTAAAATCTTAAAAGATCAAAAAAAATGGACACCAAAGTATAGTGTGAAAATTACAGATTTTGCTATTGCAAAATATTCCTCTCTTTCAGACCAAATGCTGTATCAAAATAAACCAGTAATAATTTTTAATTATGATGGTTTTCCCGGATTACTCTATGATTTTGGAGAAAAAATTTTAACAAATAATTTCAATGATTTAAAGTATAAGACTGATTGTATTCAAAAAAACTATCATAATTATAACAAATCTTTAAATCAAATAAGAAAAAGTTTATTCTTTTCTAATATAAAAGGAGATACAATAAAAAATTTATTAACAAATTTTGATCAAAAATTAATAAATAATTAAATTTGACTAAATTCTCTAAAAGAATAAATATTAAAAAATTAAAATTAATTTAAATGTCTGATTTATTTAAAAACATCGTATCAAGTCCTTACTTAATTAATATGGCCATTCTAGCATTTAGTGGTTTTTTCATTAGAACTTCTTTAGTTATTTCTGGACAGAGATGGGCAAATACCTATCATCATTTATTAACTTATATCTTTTTACCAGTAACTGGTTATTTTATAACTACTATTATTAAAGGAGATCTTGCATTATCCCTAGGTATGATTGGAGCTTTATCGATAGTAAGATTCAGAAATCCAGTAAAAAATCCATTTGAATTAGTTATTTTTTTTAGTTTATTAACTCTTGGTATTATAGCAACAGTGTCCATGAAAATATTAGTTTTATTTTTAACATTTAAGATCGTAGTTATTTTTTATTTAAAAATATCTAATAAATTTTTAAATATGTTCAACATTAGTTTATTTCAGAGGTCTTTTGAAGACGGAAATGAAATTTTTACAATTGATATAGAGTCAAAAAAAAAACTAGAAAATATTCAACAATATTCAAATTTAATTTATTTTAATTACGATATAAGAGAAAAAATTTATAATTATAAGTTTTCTTTTAAAAGAAAATCAGATTTGCTTAAGCAAAAAGAAATATTTCTAAAAGATGAAAATATATACAACATGAGAGCTGACTTGCAAAGATAGCAATTAGAATGAGGAAAATTATAGGTTTTTTTTTTTTATTCATTTTGATATGTGTTTTTATAATTTTAATTCAACTAAATCAAAATAGTACAGTTGCTAAGAAAAATATCCAAAATTGTAATCAATTAAACTATGATGACGCACAGTCTTTAAGTAGTGAAAATTTTAGAAGCTTTAATGCAGAGCTCCAAATTGATGAATGGAGAAAATGGCAAGTAACTAATATAAAAGATTTTATTAATTACGAAAAGTTTAATCAATTTACTAATAGAAAAAGATCAAAAGGAAAATTATTTATTGTAGGAAAAAATATCACAAATTGTTTTTTTGAAATCAATATTAGAGCGCATGGTGATCAAAAAGATCATAGAGAGGGTAATTATCTTCCAAGTATGCAAGTTTCTATCAGTGATGGAAATATTTTTGGGATTACAGATTTTTTGTTATTAAGACCAAAACAAAGAGGTTACTATAATGAAATATTAGTTTCAGCATTATTTAGAAGAATAGGACTGCTGGCACCAAGATCCTCAATGGTAAATATTCAATTCAATACTAATGATTATCAATTTATATTTCAAGAAAAAATTAGAAAAGAATTTTTGGAAAACTCAGGATTAAAAGAGGGCCCAATTTTTGAAGGAGATGAAAGATTTGTATTTGATCAAGGTGATGTTCCATTTGTTAATCATAGAGTCTCTAATAAAATATTCGCAAGAAAAAATTTCGTTAATGAGCATATTACTGAGAAAGGCCTATCTATATTAAATTTTTATGGATCAAATCATACGGATAAAGTTTTTAGAAATTATTTAGTAGATTATTTTTCTTTATCTTTGCAGATTGGAAGAAATGATTTTTTTAATTTAGATATTTTTGATGCATTAATGTTTGCGACAGATAGTTTAGCTGGCTTATCAATACAAGATAGAAGATTCTATTTCAATTCTATCAACAATAAATTTTATCCTATTTTTTATGATGGAATACCTAAAATACTCACTAAATATAATACATTAGAAAAAAAAAAAATTTTTTATGATGATCTTAAAATAGTAAAAAAACCCTATTTAATTTCTACATTTCCCTCCATGTTTCAAGGAAAAGTTTCAAAATCAGCTGTGTATGGATCAAAAGCTGCAAAAAAATTATTAGATGAGGTTAATATTGAAACATTTAATAAAGAATTAAAAAAATTAAATTTTAATATTAGCGATGAATTATTATCGGAGATAATAAATCTTTTAAAAAAAAGACTTCTAGTAATATCTGAGTTTAAAGCAAATAAAATTTTTAATTTTGAAAAAAGAAATTTAAATTTATTTTCAAGAACATATTTTAATAATAGATTTAGTAACGAGAAAATTATATTTTACTCACAAAATAAAAAATATTTCTCCATGTGTGAAGTTTATTATAAAAACTGCCAATTGATAGAAAAAACAGATTTTGATAAAACTAAACTTATGTCTCAAGAAGAAAAAAAAGATAAAAAAAAAATTATTTATACAGCTAAAAAATTAAATAAAAAAATTGATAAAGGTTGGTATTTTGAAAATGATTTTAATAAATTTAATGAAAAAAATTTTCTTGATAAAACAGTTTATTTTACTGATGGAATTATCTTAGATTTTGATGAAATTAAAAAGAATTTAAATATTAGAAAAAAATTACCTAATGCCAGAGTTTTAATAAGAGATCAGGTCATAGATGGTTGGACTTTTAATTTTTCAGATGAAACAAATCTTTTAGATAATAACTCAATATTGACAGATTTAAATGGTTTAACTGGATGTTTAACTTTTTTTAACACAGCTTTAGAAAAAGTTAATATTTATATTAAAAATGCAATGTGTGAAGATGGGGTAAATTTTATTAATTCTACAGGAGAAATTGATAACATTAAAATTAATCAAGCTATGTCAGATGGTATTGATTTAGATTTTTCGAATTTTAAGATGAATAATATCTCAATAGATAGAGCTAAAAATGATTGTATAGATTTTTCATATGGTAACTATGAGATAGGAAATTTGATAGTTTATGAATGTGGCGACAAAGGTATCTCAGTAGGAGAGTCCTCAATTGTAAATGTATTAAATTTTAAATCTAATTTAACCAATATCTCCATTGCCTCAAAAGATAGTTCTCGATTAAAACTTAAATATGTAGATATAAATGATACCAAATATTGTTTTTCAGCTTACAGAAAAAAACAAGAATTTTTTGGAGCAAGCTTAAAAATAGATGATGGACACTGTAAAAATTATGTTCAACAAATAGAGTTAGATAAAATGTCTAAAATCTCATATAAAAATAATATTTTAAAAAGCCTACCATAAATGTCATTTAGAATTGAAGAAAAAATTTTATCAAATTCAATACAAAATAATTTGATTAAAGTATTTTTATCAAAAAATAATGCTCATAAGCTTCATGATGATAGAGTGATTTCAAGTTTGTATTTTGATAACAAATTTTTTCAAATGTTTAAAGACTCAGAGGAGGGATGCGTACCACGAAAAAAAATTCGATTGAGAAAATATTCAAACTCTGATCAAATTAATTTTGAAGTCAAGACCTCAAGCGTTGAAGGAAGATACAAAACTTCTAAAACTCTTAACAAAGCACAATATCATAAATATATCAGACATGGGATATTCGATAATACATATGGGATGTGTTTTCCGGTTATTAATATTACCTATAAAAGAAAATATATAAAAGTATTATCCAAAAGACTAACTGTTGACTCTAACATTGAGTACCAGGATTACTTTTCAAAAAAGATTATTAAAGATAATTTTAATCAAATTATAGAAATTAAAACTTCAATAAATGAGGATTTAAATAAACTGTATTCAAATTTTCCATTTCGTAGAACTAGGTTCTCAAAATATAGTGAAGCTATTAAAATGTTAAAAATAAAAAATTAGTATTTTAATTTTTTAAATATTTTTTTTACTAATTCTTCAGCAACAATTTTCAAAGGTTCATCAAAATTGCTTTCAACTTGTATTAGTGGTTTTTTTGGAAATTCAGCTTTAATATTTATGCCCCAAATTTTCTCACTTTTTTTTTTGTAAAGTTTTTTTTTATTATTTTTGATAATTTTATTTACATCTGCTTTTATATAAATCTCAACATAATTTTTTATTGTTTTTTTATTATTTTTTCTCACACTGTCGAATAGAGAAATAGTTGAAAATATAAGATTGATTTTTTGGTCAGTAATAAATTTATAAAATTTAAGTTTAGTTTTAGAAAATTCTAATCTATCTTTTTTTTCATATTTTAAAAAGTTGGTTATATATCTTAAATCATCCCCACTCATGATAATTGTGGGACCATATTTTTTTTCAATTTTATCTTTTATTAAACTAGCAATAGTTGATTTACCTGATCCAGATAACCCTGTTATCCAAAAAAGAATACCTTTTTTTCTATTTATTTTCATAACTTTTTATTAAACCATTACTTATTAATAAATTTTTTGATATTAACTTTTATTAAAATGAAAAGCATAAAATTTTCAATAACTGAACTAGAAAGAAGAATTATATCAAATAAAAATAGATACAAGTTAAATATAGAAGAAAATAAAGAAATAAAAAAAACATTATTTAATCAAAATTTATTAATAATAGGAGCCTGTGGATCGATAGGAAAATTATTCACAAAAGAAATATATAAATATAATTTTAAAAATATTTACCTCTTAGATAAAAATGAAAATAGTTTGGTTGAATTAAATCGGGATTTGATACTTTTCAACAACAAAAAAATAAAACAAACACATTATATTTGTACCGATATAACTTCATTCAATTTAGATAATTTTTTATTAAATAATAAAATTAATCAATATTACAATTTTGCTGCAATGAAGCATGTTCGAAGTGAAGAATATTTAGACTCATTAAAGTACATGTTTAAGACTAATTCAGCTAATTTTTGCCCTCGAAAAAAAAATCATTTAAAAATATTTTTTTCAATCTCAAGTGATAAAGCAGTATTGCCTCAAAGTTTTTTGGGAATTTCTAAATATTTTATGGAAGAAAAAATAGCTGAATTTGCAAAAAAAAATAAATCAGTGTCAGTATCTACTGTTAGATTTGCAAATGTATGTTTTTCCGAAGGAAGTTATTTAAAATATGCTAAAGAAAGAATTGAAAAAAAAATTTCTTTTGGTTTGCCTCTTAATATAAAAAGATATTTTATAACTCATGATGAAGCCATTAGTTTGTGCTTTAAATCCATACTAAAAAAAAATAAGAATAAAATTTTAATGCCAAGCGATAGAATAATGAATAAAGAATATTCATTATCCATCATTATAAAAAAACTACTCAATATATATGGTTATAAAATAAAATATTCTAGGAAAATACTTGCAATTAAAAAAAACTTTTTTCCTGTAGTTGTTTCTACAAAAAATTTAGAAGGTCAAAAAAATTATGAAGAATTTTATGATAATAAATTAAGTAAAATTATATATGATAAAGATAAACAGACTATGAAAATTGATTTAATAAGTAATATTAATGTAGATTATATTACTAACAAATTATTAAAATTAAAATCAAAGAATAATGTTGTAAGGTTAATACAAAATAAAATTAAAACATTTAAACCAAATAAAAATACAATCAAAGTAAGTCATTTAATATGATAAAAAATGAACTAACAAAATTAAATTTACTCGAAAGATTGTCATTAAATGAAAAAAAATAACTTAAAAGAAATTTGCATTATTGGATCAGGTGGTCACGCAACATCTTGTGTTGATTTA
>Ga0181564_10005324_pt1 | contig 10693 bp, 11 predicted proteins | sample 011ome_24_FD_134512 | JGI IMG/M metagenome (GOLD analysis project Ga0181564, IMG submission 134512) | Coastal salt marsh microbial communities from the Groves Creek Marsh, Skidaway Island, Georgia - 011513CT metaG (megahit assembly) | ecosystem: Environmental > Aquatic > Marine > Intertidal... | reverse complement strand
GACAAGGGATTACATTGTCAAGGCCATGCAAAAAGGGGAGACTGTAGTGCTCTTTCCAGAGGGTACCTCAGGAGAAGGGCCCTTGCTACTTCCTTTAAAACCAGGAATGTTCTTCGAATGTGCTACTCATGGATTTCCTATCTACCAGTGGAGTTTACATTTTGACAATGCAAAAACTGCTTTTCCACCAGGAATTCCTTTCATGAAGCATTTGTGGTTACTATGTAAAGAGTGGCACGTAAACGCCTATATCGAAATTCGCGAGGAGCCCATACAAGGTTCTGATGGTCAGGGGCTAGTTGATGACGCAACCCAATGGTGGAACTCAAGTTTAACGAAGTTGAATGAAAAGTATCCGGCTAGAAATCTAGGTTTTTGGCCCGACAAAAGGCTGCATCAGTCTTCTTGAAAGAGCAGTTTATCGTAAGGAAATGCGAAGCGTTCCATGTATGTACGCGTGGCTTTACATCTTCCTTCACTGATACATACGCGCTGTTTGTAAGGTATACTGTCCGCAATGCGTTGGGTATACCCGTTGGTTCCTACACGAAGTAGGGATTTACTGTGGTCTAGGATACACGTTTGTACGGAAGCGCTGTTGAACCCTTCTATATTTAACAGGTCATTTAAGCGTTGAGGGGTGGCGATAACCACATCGGCTCCAAAGTAGATGTCCTCTTTTTGTTTAAGAATTTGAGGTCCCGGATAAGCTGTCCATACACGTAGATCGGTGTGCTTACCGAGATCAGTAAAGGCTTGTGCATAAAGCTCTGCACGTTCTTTGTCTTCAACGAGAATCAAGGCACGTGCAACATCTTCGAAACTCGCTTTAAGCTGGTGAATAAGAGTTGCTGCTATTGCCCATACATGAGATTCGTCGGGTTCACAGGCGAGCCAAGTGTGCTTGCCACTTTTCAGAGCACTAACAAGTTTCCGTTGTTGATCAGAAAAAGGAAGCTTCCCTTGTACTTCTAATGCGTGAAGAACCTCTTCTTGTAGTTTGAGCTTGGCCATTGCTTAATTTTTATGCAAAACTACGGGCAAATTAACAAACAACACCATGGTTTGCGCTTGCGTTGTATTTTAGAGGAATATGACTCTAAGGATTATGAAAAAACTACTTTTTGGAATTGCCGTACTGGCATCTTTTCCTGCGCTCTCGCAGAACGTTTCTAAGATTGAACCGCCAAGTTGGTGGGCAGGCATGAAGCATGATACTGTTGAATTTATGGTTTATGGCGAGGATATTTCTGAATTACAGGCGCAGAGCACTACCCTTAATGTGATTTCTTCAGAGGGACTGACGAGTAAAAACTATCTTTTTGTCACTGCCGTGGTTCCAGAAGATGCGAAAATAGGAACGCACCATTTCACCTTTACCAATACCAAGGGCAAGCGCGTTGCTAAGGCCAATGTTGAAATTTTGCAACGTAAGGCGGGGAGTGCAGAAAGAAAGGGTTTTTCTTCGGCAGATTTTATTTACCTCATCATGCCAGACCGTTTCCGTAATGGTAATCCTAAGAACGATAAGGTTAAGGGAATGCTCGAGGGGCCGAATAGAGATTTTCAAGGCGGCCGCCACGGTGGTGATATCGAAGGTATTCGCCAAAGTCTAGGATATTTCAAGGAATTGGGTGTAAGCGCACTTTGGTTGAATCCAGTTTTGGAGAATAATATGCCGGATTATAGCTATCACGGGTATGCCATGACGGATTTGTACAAAGTGGACCCTCGTTATGGTAGCAATGAGGAGTACAAGCGTTTATCACAAGAGGCAAGGGCAGAAGGGATTGGTCTTATTATGGATCAAGTGGCGAATCACATTGGCTCTTACCATCCTTGGATGAATGACCTACCATCAGAAGATTGGATCAATCAGTGGGATGAGTTTACGGAGACGACGCATATGAAAGTTTCTCGATTTGATCCTCATGCTGCTGAAGTAGATAAAAAACAATTCACGGACGGTTGGTTTGTGAAAACTATGCCTGATTTGAATCAGCGCAATCAAAAATTGGCCAGGTATCTTATTCAAAACAGTATTTGGTGGGTGGAATATTTAGACCTCTATGGGATTCGAATGGACACATGGCCTTATCCTGATGCAGATTTCTTGACCGATTGGACCAAGGCAATTTTGGACGAATACCCTAACTTCAATATCGTAGGTGAAGAGTGGGTAGCTGATCCAGGATTGATTTCATATTGGCAAGCAGGCGTAAAGCGCCATGACGATTACAAAAGTTATTTGCCTAGCGTAATGGATTTCCCACTGCAGACAGCGATAGTCGAGGGATTGAATGGTGAGGCGAGCTGGAAACCTTCCATGTCTAAGGTGTATGAGTCGCTAGCGAATGATTACAAATATGCGAACACCAACAATGTCATGATTTTTCCAGACAACCACGATATGAGTCGTATTTACACGCGATTAGAGGAAGATTTTGACAAATGGAAAATGGCGATGAGCATGTACTTCACGATGCGTGGAACCTTGCAATTCTTTTATGGTACTGAGATTCTTATGTCCAATCCTGGAACGGAAGACCATGGAATTATTCGTTCTGATTTCCCTGGAGGTTGGCAGGGAGATACGGTAAATGCATTCACGGGAGAGGGGTTATCCGCTCAGGCGCTCGAGGCCCAGCAGTGGATCAAAACCTTAGCTGAACTGCGCCGCGGAAGTTGTGCATTAAACATGGGTCAAACCCTTCACTATACTCCGATTGGTGAAGTTTACGTATACTTTAGATGGTTTGAGCAAGAACGTATAATGGTAGTGGTGAATCGCAATGCAGAAGCTAAGACGCTCGATTTAGATCGTTTCTCTCAAGGGATAAACGGTGCGTTATCTGCCAAGCATTTGATTACTGAGGAGGATTTTGATTTGAGCCAACCGCTAGAGGTGGGGCCTATGGAAACCTTGATTCTGGAATTGAAATAATGCGAGTTCCCCTCGGAATAGCTTCGGTCCTTGTCGCTTTTGGGCTGCTGAGCTGTAGTTCAGCTTCTGTAAGTCCTGAGGCTTCAGTGAATTGGGATACCATCGCTGCGGTAAGCGAAGGCACTCTATTGCGTCTAGATAGTTTTGAGAGTGCCTACATCTCTACTCGGGCGATAGATGTATGGTTGCCGTCCAATTACCGCTCAGATCAGAAACACGCCGTGCTCTACATGTACGATGGTCAAATGTTGTTTGATGCCAACAGTACTTGGAACCATCAAGAGTGGCGCGTTGATGAAACGTTGAATCGTTTAATCCTAGCAGGTGAGGTACTACCCACCATTGTCGTTGGATTGTATAACGGCGGTCAACAGCGAAATTTCGAATATTTTCCGCAGCTTCCCTTTGAGCAGCTCAAGAGTGAGTTTTCGGATTCTTTGATGCTAAATGTCGCCCAACACTATGGGGCAGATTCGACCTTTCCGGTGCAAAGTGATGCGTATCTGAGCTATGTGGTCAAAGAGGTAAAGCCATTGGTAGATGCCAATTTTTCTACGAATGATGCCCGTGAATCTACAGTGATTGCTGGAAGTTCGATGGGCGGGTTGATGAGCGTTTACGCACTCGGCGAGTATCCCGAAGTTTTCTCTGCTGCATTATGTCTCAGCACACATTGGCCTGGAGGGTATGCTCCAAACAAAGAAGTTCCAGCAGTATTTCAGTCCTACATCGCATCGCACATTCACGATTCTTTGAACATGTCGGTGTATTTCGATTATGGAACAGAAACTTTAGATCAGATGTATGAACCTTTTCAAAACCAGATCAACGAAGTGCTCTTAGAGAATGGATTTGTTGAAGGTGAAAATTGGCGTACTGTGAAGTTTCCTGGTGATGAGCACAATGAAGAAAGTTGGGCCAATCGCTTGGCTATTCCCTTAAAATTTGCCTTGAAAAAGAATCCATAAAGGATTAAAGCAGGGAAGAGGTGAACACTTCTTCGAGATAAAATAAAAAGGCCGGGAAACCTACGTTGAGTGTTTCCCGGCCTTGCTTTTAAAGCGTAAAATGATGCGTGTTTTAGAACGCGTCTACAATCTCATTCAGAGTTTTTGATGGGCGCATGACCATGGTCGCTTTCTCCTCATTCATGAAGTAGTATCCGCCAATATCAGCAGGCTTACCTTGCACAGCGATCAATTCTTCAACAATCGCATTTTCGTTTGCAGTAAGTGCCTCTGCATATGGTGTGAAAACCGCTTTGAGCTCAGCGTTATCGTTTTGATTGGCCAATTCTTGAGCCCAGTACATCGCTAAATAGAAATGCGAGCCACGATTATCAATACCACCTATTCTACGAGTTGGACTCTTGTCCTGATCCAAGAATTTGGAGGTAGCATCATCTAAAGTGCGAGAAAGAACAGCAGCTTTCTCGTTGCCGTCTTTTTCCGCAAAGTGCTCCAACGATACACCTAATGCCAGGAATTCGCCTAGGCTATCCCAACGCAAATAGTTTTCTGCCGTGAGCTGCTGTACGTGCTTTGGAGCTGAACCACCAGCGCCGGTCTCGAACAAACCTCCGCCATTCATAAGAGGAACAATCGAGAGCATTTTTGCCGAGGTACCTACTTCAAGAATTGGGAACAAATCTGTGAGGTAGTCGCGAAGAACATTTCCAGTTACAGAAATAGTATCTAAGCCTTGAACGATGCGCTCTAGAGAGAATAATGTCGCCTCTCGAGGTGCCATAATAAAGATATCAAGCCCTTCGGTTTCGAATTCAGGCAAGTAGCGCTCTACTTTTTTAATCAACTGTGCATCGTGCGCACGGTTCTCATCCAACCAAAAAACAGCAGGCATTTCGGTGGCACGCGCACGACGTATAGCCAAACCTACCCAATCTTTGATAGGAGCATCTTTTACTTGACACATACGGAAGATATCACCTGCGCTCACTTCTTGTATTAACAAGGTCTCCCCATCAGCAATAACCGCTACGGTTCCTTCGCTGTCTAGTTGGAATGTTTTATCATGAGAGCCGTATTCTTCAGCTTTTTGCGCCATCAAACCTACGTTGCTTACTGAGCCCATGGTTGTTGGGTCTAGTGCACCGTTCTCTTTACAGAAATCGATAGTAGCTTGGTAAATGCTCGCGTAACTGCGATCTGGAATGATTGCTTTTGCATCTCTTGGTTTACCATCCTTATCCCACATCTGACCCGATGTACGGATCATTGCAGGCATAGATGCATCGATGATTACATCAGAAGGTACATGCAAGTTAGTAATCCCCTTATCAGAGTTGACCATTGCTAGATCCGGTCCGTTTTCAATAGCTGAGGCTAATGCGGCTTCGATCTCTTCACGTTTTGCTTGCGGTAAACCTTCGATTTTAGCATAAACATCACCTAATCCATTGCGAACATCTACACCTAGTGCAGTGAACTCTTCAGCATATTTGTTAAATACCTCTTCGAAGTATACCTCGACACAAGCACCGAACATGATAGGATCACTGACCTTCATCATGGTTGCTTTCATGTGAAGAGAGAACAATACACCTTGTGCTTTTGCATCGGCAACTTGCTCTTTTAAGAACGCCTTGAGCGCACTCATGCTCATGCGAGCTGCATCTATAATTTCGCCTTCTTGTAAAGCAATACCTTCTTTAAGAGTTACCGTGTTTCCCTCTTTGCTTGTAAATACGATTGATGCAGTAGTGGCTTTATCTACTGTTGTACTTACCTCTGAGCCGTAGAAATCTCCTTCACTCATCGAGCTTACGTGAGCTTTACTATCAGCTGTCCAAGTACCCATAGAATGTGGGTGTTTGCGGGCGTAATTTTTAACCGCTTTTGGTGCGCGACGATCGCTATTCCCTTCGCGTAGCACAGGATTTACAGCAGAACCTTTGATCTTATCATAGCGCGCTTTGATCGCCTTCTCTTCATCCGTTTTTGGCTCAGCAGGATAGTCTGGCAGAGCAAATCCAGCAGCTTGTAGTTCGCTGATAGCAGCAGTCAACTGTGGAATAGATGCACTAATGTTCGGAAGTTTTATAATGTTAGCTTCTGGGTTTTTAGCAAGCGCTCCTAATTCGGCTAAATCATCACTAATGCGCTGATCTTCTGGTAGAAGGTCTGCGAATGCAGCTAGAACGCGTCCAGCTAGAGAAATATCTCTCGTTTCTACTTCGATTCCTGCTTTTGAGGTGAACGATTTAACGATAGGTAAGAAACTGTACGTGGCAAGAATAGGAGCCTCGTCAGTTTTTGTATACAAGATTTTTGACATGGTAAACGTTTAGTATTACTAAAAATCGGTCCGCAAATATAATACCTAGAACGGAGCCTTAAGGAGGTAGCTATCTGAACTTTGCGACCTTTTCGCTATTCGAAAGTCGATCGGGGCCAACATGGTATTGAACCTGCAGTAAAAACTCAGTTTTAGTGGAAGTTTGCACGAGTTTTTCTATGACCTCGTGAACCTGTGCAGCATTTCCTTCTACACTCGTGCCAAAAGGGCCAACTTCATAGCTTAAGCCGCTTTCAGCGATAATTTCAATAGCGCTATCTACTTCATTCATTGGAGAAGCAGAGCTGAGAGGGATGAATTGAATCTGTGCTGCGATATTCATGACTTATAAGGGCGATTGACCGAGTAGGGCAAGGTACAAAAGGAAGATGCAGCATGCACCATAAATAAGTGCGATCAATACGCTTCCCAAAGCTTTTGTTCTTAGTACATGGGAGAGCAGGGGAAGGAGTTGTATGGCGTGTAGCCCAAAAAAATGAGGGATTCTTAAATCTCCTGCGGTGGTAGACCAACCTAGTACTGGTAGACCTGTATCGGATAATTCGGCACCGACATAATGATTTAATTGGGCGCCCATGATAAAGCCGGAAAACCCAAAGACGATGAAATAGAGAATTCCGAAACGAACCGCCCATAAAATTCCTGGGACCATTCGAAAATCGGATCGAAACGTCCAACGAAACAAGATCCAAGTCCATGCAGTTGAAACAGCGATAGCGATGCCCATTAGACCGAACATGATTTCTTCCAATAGTGTATTCGTATTGAAGTGACTGAGTGTTCCTCGACTCGCTTGAATCATAATCCAGCTCAATTCAAAAGCCATCACCCCGATATTGAGGAAGACGAATCGATCAAAAGCCTTTCGTTTTAACCTTGGAACGAAGTTGGAATACCAGCTGAGAAATAAAAATAATGCAGCGGCTGAAATGCCAAATTTCAGCGGTTTAATAAATGCATTTACTCCAAGAACTTCGGTATCAAAGTTATACAGCAGGATGAGCGAAAGCGCGCTGTAAAGCAATGCTGTTATAGCGGTAAAGCTCAGCAACCTATTGTTGAGAATGGAGACCGAATGCATTCGCATCAAAACTGATAATGTTTTCGCTGGATGGTTCTAAATAGTACGTAGGCGGTTAATCCCAGAGGGCCAGCCATGAAGGTCCCGATTAAAAAGGGGAGTAGGGCACGTTTATGCAAATGGTTTTCTTGGGCATTTTTAGTGATGTAAAGGCCCGCAACCAAGTCGAATGCGAGGTAGTGTACCCAACCTAAAAGCACCGCTTGCTCTGAAGAAAACAGTGAGGCCAATCCTTTGAGCGAAGTCATCGAAAGGGACATTTCCGCATCAAAGGAGGTAAAGAATAATAGGGCATAGCAGATGCCAAATGCGACTACAACTCCACCGAAAATCACTTGACGTACCTTATTGTGGTACGGTGCCGCCATAAGTGCAATCCATGCGAATAATGCGATGGTATTACTTAGTGAAAAGAGGTATTCGAAGGACATAACACGTTGTATTCCACCTAATATAGGAATCAGGAAATAGAATCTGCGCTATTTTGAGTACGTTTTAACTAGTAATGTGTTTTAGCGCTTGATTCGCACAAACGGTAGAGTGTTTTTAGCTCATGCTTTTTCAAATCTCGCCATTGTCCCACGGGCAGGTCCAATGTGATGTTCATGATACGTACTCTCTTTAACTTAGTTACGCGGTACCCGAGGTATTCACACATACGTCTAATTTGGCGATTTAACCCTTGCGTTAGAATGATTCTGAAACTTTTAGGACCGATTTGTTCGACTTCACACTTTCTAGTCACCGTATCTAAGATGGGTACCCCATTTCGCATTTTCGTGATGAACTGCTGTGTAATGGGACGATCGACATTCACGACATATTCTTTCTCGTGATTGTTTCGTGCACGAAGAATTTTATTCACGATATCTCCATCGCTAGTCATCAGTATGAGCCCCTCAGAAGGCTTATCTAACCTACCGATAGGAAAGATGCGCTGAGGATGCCCCACAAAATCTACGATATTGTCTTTTTCAACACGGCGGTCGGTCGTACAAACAATACCACGGGGCTTGTTTAAAGCGATATACACATGTTCTTCGGTACGTTCGGTTACCTCTACGCCATCAACGGCAACTACATCTCCCGGTTGCACCTTTTCGCCCAGCTCGGGTACCTTTCCATTGATCGTTATTCGACCTTGTTCTAATAGCTTATCCGCTCCACGTCTTGAGCAATGCCCAATCTCGCTTAGGTATTTGTTGATTCTAGTTGCCATTTGGCAAAGGTAAGGTTATACCGGAAGATTTACCCAACTTCCTACCAAGGCGCTTAGTGCCATGGTAAGTGTTCCCCAAACTGCAATGCGAAGCACAGAACGAGCAATACTACTTCCTCCTAGATAGGCGCTAAGTCCGCCTAAAAAAGCCAAGAAGCTGATGCTGAAAATGTATTCTGCCCAATACAATTGGTTCGGATCGAAAAAGAAGATGAGCGCGAAGGGTAGAACACCTCCTATAACGAAACTCAATGCGCTCGCCAAGGCTGCTTGTAAGGGTTGTGCACTCGTGATTTCGTTAATTCCAAGCTCATCTCTAGCGTGTGCTTCAAGAGCGTTGTGTTCGTGTAACTGTCTAGCGACCTCTCTTGCGGTTTCTTCATTCAAACCTCGAGCAACATAGATTTTAGCTAATTCGCGTTCTTCAATCTCTGGCATTTCTTCCAATTCTCTGGCTTCGCGTGCCAAATCGGCGGCCTCAATATCGGCTTGCGAACTAACACTTACATATTCACCAGCGGCCATACTTAAGGCACCAGCAACGAGACCTGCCAGTGATGCTATGGCAATGGGTTCAACGGCTGAAGTGGCAGAAGCCACACCTACAGCAATACTACTGACGCTTAGGATGCCATCATTTGCGCCAAGTACAGCAGCGCGTATCCAGTTCGACCTGTTGGTGTAGTGTTTTTCTAAATCACTCATATTAGTGGTAGTCTAATTGTAGTTGTAAGCGGTTGGTGAGCGTGTCGTAACTAGCTGACCATTCGGTGTTTGGGTCTTTGCCTTGAGCGTAATAGGTCATTCCGTTCCATTTGAAATAGCGACGGATATACTGCTCTTTGTCTTCTCCCGAAATGTGAACGTCGAATTCCGCGATACGCTGATTATCCTCTATTTGGCAATCTAAGCGGGTGACACTTGGAATATTAATGCCCGTCCGTAATTCTATGTGATCAATGTTGAATCGGTCACAATCCATGCTGTTGTAGATCGTTCTAGACAAGCCGCGACAACCTTGAAAAAAAAGTAAGGTCAAGAGTAGTAAAGCCCCGAAGATGTAGAAGAATCTGCGCATCGCGAGAATAGGTTAGTGGTTCAAATTAGCGAATTTAATTGGCTTGAAATCTAATTCAGGCCTTCAATTTTCTGTATTTTCCCATAAAATGATCGTTTTATGAAACAGTTGCTATTTGTTGCATTCGCCTTTCTTACCTCGTGCATGTCGTCGGAAGAAGCCCCTTTGGAAACAGCTCTTTTCAACGGAGAGAATCTAAATGGTTGGCACTTGTTTGGCGAAGGAGATGTACCCTCTATTTGGTTTGTTGAAGATGGGTTACTTACTTGTGATCCTGCACATGAGGGGACCTTTGGAGATCTTGTTACCAGCACGCGCTTTGACGAAGACTTCACGTTTACCTGTGATTGGAAGGTCGGTGCGGGTGGCAATAGTGGAATTTTTATCGGCGTTGTTGAAAAGGAATGGGCCGCACCTTGGATGAGCGGCGTTGAGTATCAAATTTTGGATCACAGTGATTCATTGAATCACAATTACAACGACCCAAAGCGCATGAGTGGAGCTCTATATGGATTTCAAGAGGTACCACAACATGTACCTTATCATCAAGACGGATGGAACCATACAAGGATAGAAGTGAAGAATAATGAACTTATCTACTTCTTAAATGGAGTCCAAACCGCTAAAGTAGACGTGAGTTCAAAACAATGGACAACGATGGTTCAAGAGTCAAAATTTAGGGAGTATCCGGATTTTGGCAAACGCCTTTACGGCCGTATCGCGTTGCAAGCTTGGAAAGGCCGTGTACAATTTAAAAACTTGAAAATCAGTTGTTAATTGTACAAAAAGGCATAAGCGTTAAGGGTACTGGCTATACTCAGCCAAGCGATATAGGGGAGTATGAGCAAACTACTTTGGCCTGCCTCTTTTTTCCCTAATATCCCCATATAAATGACTAGGGTGAGCAGTAATAGAATTTCTATCAGTGCAATTCCCAACAGATGTAAGTCGAAGAATAATGGATTCCAGCCGATGTTGAGTACTAAGTGAATCAGGTAGAGTCCCCAAACACGATTCGTGCGCTGGGATTTTTTGATCCAATCGGCCATAAAAAAG
>Ga0181564_10005319_pt1 | contig 10696 bp, 6 predicted proteins | sample 011ome_24_FD_134512 | JGI IMG/M metagenome (GOLD analysis project Ga0181564, IMG submission 134512) | Coastal salt marsh microbial communities from the Groves Creek Marsh, Skidaway Island, Georgia - 011513CT metaG (megahit assembly) | ecosystem: Environmental > Aquatic > Marine > Intertidal zone... | reverse complement strand
CGTGCCCTGGGGCAGGTTACACAGCGCAGCCAGCATTTGACCAACCTGATTGTTGTCAGTATCGATTGATTGCTTGCCAAGTATTACCAGGTCAATGCCTTGATTTTCAACAATTGCCTTGAGCACCTTGGCAACGGCGAGTGGTTCAGGCCCCTCTTCCGCTTCAACAAGGATGCCGCGATCGGCGCCAAGTGCCAGTGCCGTGCGAATTTGCTCCTGGCTGGCTGTGGGCCCGACCGAGACAGCGATCACCTCATCTGCCAGTCCGGCTTCTTTCATGCGAATCGCTTCTTCAACGGCAATCTCGCAAAACGGATTGATCGCCATTTTGGCGTTGGTTAGGTCAACGCCGCTTCCATCTGATTTCACTCTGACTCGCACATAGGCGTCAACTACGCGTTTCACTCCAACAAGAACCTTCATGGATTCTCCAAAAACTAAGATAAAAAAGAGGGTGTAGTTTTGGGCTTGCAGCGAGCCGCGAAAGCACAGCTGCTTACAACGACCTATTCTCTGAAAGTCCTCTGAAAGTTCTCTGGAAGTTCTTTGGGAGTTCTTTGGGAGTTCTTTGGGAGTTGTCTAAAAGTTGTCTGCAATGGGCCCAAAAAAAAGGCGAGTAATAATGCCGGTTTTGCTTAGTTAGGTCAACCAGCCGCTGTCTGCTCAAACTGTGAACTACACTTAAAATACAGACAGTTAGCTACATTCGAATCGAAGCAAGAGTGGTGATAAGTATGATGCATAAATACAAATTGATGGGCGGCCTGTTTGGCCTAATTCTTGCCGGTCGTTTGATAGCCTGCGGTTTCGTCACCGCGCCATTGACTTTGGCAACTGCGGAAGTGGATTAAACCGACTCAAGCGGGAAAAATTCTCCGGCGCTGTAAACCCCTACCCGGTCCTGCCCACCTACCCGCGCTGATTCAGCCAACTCGACTAATCGATAGAAAACGGCCCGGCTGATTAGCCCTTCAAGACCATTGCGCACCAGCAGTACGGGATGGGGCTCCTGATTCTCTCCGTGTTCAGTGACACGCAAGGGGTGATTGGCGTTTGCTACCACGAGTTCGCCGACATTTGTATGAAAAGTAAGCTGCTGCTGCGAGTTGGATTTGCTGACATCCATCTCCGTAACTAAAAATGGACAGTCCTCAACCTGGATGCGGACTTTTTCTACCGGTGTAACAAGGTAGAAGTCATCGGCTTCTTTTTTCAATACTGAGGCGAACAGTGCAACCATAGCCTGTCGCCTAATGGGTTTGCCCTCGTGTACCCAGGTGCCGTCCCGCTGAATGACCATATCAAGATCACCACAGAACGGTGGATCCCACAAATGCACTGGCGCGGGCCCCCGGCTCTTTATTTTTGCGACCATCGCAAAAGGATCTGGTCGCTCTCCAGCGTCTGTCACGTCTCGTTGAAAAACCTCAATGGCAGCAAATCGAATATCCGGCTTACCGGGATTGTGCAACCAATGCCGAGAAATAGCTATTCAGCACTGGCGCTAACAGCGGAAAGCTTTTTCTCATCTTCTGCCCTTTCGATTTCCTGACATTCAAATACTGCAGCCTCAAGCTGGCGCTGGTGCCGAACCCGGTAGCTGGCAAGAGGCTTCTCTAGGACTCCTAAACGCTTTATCTATGGAAACCCGGGACAGTGTAGAAGCGGCCCACCTTCCTGTACAGAAGTCCAAGGAATCAACCGGCGGCCGTGATACAATTCTAGCGCTAGTTCAGTTTTCTCTAGAAGTGGTGCATGTCAGAAACTGTCTCCGCAGATCAATTTGATTCCCTGTTTCGACACGACGCTCCCTTGCTCGATGTACGAGCACCCGTGGAGTTTGCGCAGGGCGCATTTGCCACCGCTACTAATCTCCCGTTACTAACTGATTCGGAACGCCAGCAGGTAGGGCTGACCTACCGGCAAGCCGGCAGAGCGGCTGCAGTCAAGCTGGGTCACGAGTTGGTTACTGAAACAACGCGAGAAACACGCCTACAGGGCTGGCAAGCTTTTGCCGCCAGCAACCCTGACGCACTGCTCTATTGCTATCGAGGTGGGTTGCGATCGCAATTCGTGCAGCAGTGGTTACAGGAGGCTGGTGTCAACATCGCACGAATTGAAGGTGGCTATAAGGCGCTCCGCCGACATCTTATCCGCGTAGTGGAGCAGTTCGACGCTCAGGACAGACTGGTCCTGGTAGCCGGAAAGACCGGTAGTGGCAAGACGCATTTTATCAACAGCCTGGACATAGGTGTTGACCTCGAAAAGTTAGCAAACCATCGTGGCTCTGCTTTTGGCAAGCACGTCGAGCCCCAACCCAGCCAGGCCAATTTTGAAAATGCGCTGGGCATTGCGCTGCTGAAATGCCTGGCCATTGAGCCTCGGCGCATCGCTGTGGAGGACGAGAGCCACGCCATCGGTTCGATTTCTGTTCCAAAGAAGTTCCACCTGGCCATGGGGCAAGCGCCAATTGCAGTAATCGAAGAAAACCTGGATGCCCGGGTACAAACTATTCACATGGATTATATCCAGTCGAATTACCAGGCGTTCAAGGTCCAACATCCAGATCCAGATGCAGCCGAGACGCTATTTACTGAGTTTTTGCTAGGTGCCCTTACCCGCATAAAAAAACGCCTTGGTGGAGAGCGCTACCAGCATCTAAATACCCTGATGCTGGAGGCCCTCAGGCAACAGTTTCAGAACCGGTCGACTGTAGCGCATGAAACGTGGATCAGAGAGTTGCTGCAGCAATACTATGATCCGATGTATGACTATCAGCTTGGAAAGAAAGCCGATCGCATTGTATTTCGTGGCAGCAACGCAGAAGTAAAAGCCTGGATTCAGCCCATGCTACGCACAGGGGATTCTTAATGTCGATTCGGCGAATCTCCCTGGGACCCCTGGAAACAGCCATTGCCGCCGATGCCACTATTCTCGTCCCCAACAGCCGAATTCGTGATGCCCTGCTGCATGCCTATGCACAGCGTTGTGATACCGAGGTGTTTCGTACCCCCAAAATTTTGGGTATCGATGTGTGGGTGCGGCGAGTTTGGGATCTTGCCGCCAGTCACGGTCTCCCGGCATTTGCCGGCAGGCAACCAATCTCATCAACAGAAGAATCATTCCTCTGGATGGAGATTATCGAAGCAGCCCAGGACAGGATACCGCTGCTTAACCCGGAGGAGACGGCCAGGGCCGTCAGTCATGCTTATCAGCTGTTAAGGCAATGGCAGCTAGAGGAACAGCAGGGTGATGTACTCACAAGTCATCGGGTAATTCCGGATATTGCAGTGTTTCTGGATTGGAAGGCTGAGTTCGAAGCAGAGTGTGAACGGAGACAGCTCATTAGCCTGGCGGATTGTCTCAAGGTGATAAATCGACATTGCCTTAATGTGGGCCCCCTGCCCCTGAGCAATGACTTCTGTCTCTACAGCTTCCTTAGCCCACCGCCTTTATACGCTGATCTATTTGCCTCTTTGGAGAAACACCATAGTATCCAGCGAATCAATCCTGAACCGCCAGATACCGGTATTGGCGGCAAACATTTCAAGTTCGGTTCCTTGCGCGACGAAATCAGCGCCTGCTGTGAATGGGTCGAAGCCATATTGAGTGTCTCACCGAACGCGCATATTGGTATCGTGGGTGAGTTAGATGAATCTCGCATGCGCGAAGTTAAACGGCGCCTAAATCAAACACTGGACCCACAGTCACTGTTGCAGTTCGATACAGCCCCAAATCACATGAATAGCTCACAGGCCGACGTAAAATTGAATGATGAAGCGCTAATTCATGACGGTTTGTTATTACTCGGATTAATTCGGGAAGAGCAGCTAAGCGAAGAAATATGCCGCTTATTGCGCTCCCCTTTTCTGCTTGATGAACATACGGATTGGCAAGCCAGGTCTAAACTGGAGCGCCATTTGCGCAGACAACTCGCTGACCGCTGCCAACTCAGCGAGCTGCAGTTTATTGCCGGGCAAAAAGACAAAGACTATTACTGGCCTGAGTTCACTGCGGCGCTTACTCGCTTGCGTGAACGTATGAGAAGAGAGCATTCCCGCCTATCGCCACTACGTTGGTCGCAACTGTTTGCGCAGCTGCTCGCAGAATTAGGGTGGCCTGGTTCTCAGCTATCAAACTATCAACAGCGCGTACTCGAACAGTGGCAGGAAGTATTGCAGCAGTTTGCTCAACTTACCCCGGTAATCGGCGCCGTTGATATAAACAAAGCACTGGCAAGTCTGCGTAGTCTGGTGTCGAGAGCCGAAGCATCACAGAAATTTATGCCAGCCGTAAACTTGTCATTATATAGCCTCGAGGAAGCCGCCGGACTTGAGTTCGATTACTTATGGCTTTTAAACATGAATGACCAGGTCTGGCCACCTTCCATCGCGCCGTCACCATTTCTTCCCTTCAACCTACAGCGCGACAACCGAATGCCGGCAAGTCACAGTGAAGTGCAGTATGAATTCGCCGTTGGAGTTTTTACAGCTCTTTGCAAATCAGTGAGCACTGAATTGCGCAGCAGCCACCATCAAAGCGACGATGACGAGGAATTCAGACCCAGTAGCTTTGTGGCAAACTTCGAACAATTTTCCCCTGAATCGGGCGAACAAATTGTCCTGAAGTCGTTTTATGGCAAAGAGCATTACCGCCAGCAGCTCCTTATTCAAGTTGAAGACGATGTGGAGATTCCCCTTGAGGCATCAACAGACAGCCTCGGAGGACATCAGGTTCTTAGCAACCAATCCAGCTGCCCGTTCCGCGCATTCGCCCTGCATCGCCTCGGTGCCTCACCGCTGCAGCCATTTAGCACGGGCTTGAGTAAGATGGCGCGCGGCAGTGCCATGCATATTGCACTTGAGTACCTGTTCAAGAATATCAATAGTCAGGAAACTCTGACTCGGCAGACTGACGCTCAGATACATAAGTTATGCGAGCAGGCAGCTGAACAGGCTGTGGGATACTTGACCCGTAACCATAAGGTGCTAATGACCCCGCGATTTCAGTCTATTGAGGTTGAGCGAACCACAAAACTACTGCAGAAATTTTTGACAGCACAGGAAGCTGAGGCTGGGCGTTCTGACTACCGTATTCTGGAATTAGAAAAGAGGCACCATTGGATACACAATGAGCTGCATTTCAATCTGGTGGTCGATCGTGTTGATGAGCTAGCAGACGGCACTCTTGCTGTCATTGATTACAAGACTGGCAAATCTTCTCCCACCAGCGGCACCTGGTTAGCTGACCGGCCGGAAGATTTACAAATTCCATTCTATTTTACCGCCATGGCGGAAATGCGGGGAGCGTCGGTAAAAGCTGTTGCCCTCGCCCATGTTAATGCCGCGCGTATCGATTACACGGGCTTGTCAGCAGATTCTACATTCCACGGTCGCATCAAACCTACCGAGGAAGAACGAGGAGTAAAGAAACCCTGGTCAGAGCTTACCCAGTTGTTTACTAGCCAGATTTCTCGATTTTCATCCGAGTTCAAGGCGGGCCTAATCCGGGTTGATCCTGCTAACGGCAATGTAACTTGCCGTTATTGTGAATTGGCTGGGCTCTGTCGTATTGATGAGGCAGAAACAGGAAGAGTTGAGAGTTTACAAGCAGATTCTATTGGGGGCGGTGATGTCTAAGGCCTTACCAGACCAGGCAGCGCGAGAAACTGCGCTGGAAGTGTCGAAATCATTTATCGTGCAGGCCCCAGCAGGTTCAGGCAAGACGGAATTGCTCTCCCTGCGTTATCTAAAATTGCTTGCGATTTCCCGGCAACCCGAGGAAGTTCTTGCAATCACGTTTACCCGCAAAGCCGCCAGCGAAATGCGAGACCGCATCATCAGAGTCTTAAACTGGTGTAAGGACTGCATGGACGGCAATTCTGCGCCTGTGGATGAGATACAGCGCTTGCGACTCGACATCGGTAGAGCCGTTTTGGCGGCGGACAGTAAGCACGGCTGGCGGCTACTCGAGTCACCTGGCCGGTTTCGGGTTCAGACAATTGACAGTTTTTGCTTCTATCTTGCCAAGCAGCTACCAATTCTGTCGCAGGTGGGAGGCAACCCTAACGTCACGGAGCACATCGAGCTCTGCTTTCGCGAAGCCATTAGCGCCACGCTTGGCAAGCTTGACTCCGATACCCGGCTCGCCGATGACATTGCGACCGTCCTGGGACATCTCGACAATGATGTGGCCGCGATTGAAGCCCAGCTGATCACGCTATTGAAGCAGCGCGATCAATGGAGTAGTTATATTCTCGCCCTCACCAATGCCGAGCAGCCGACTGAACGCTACTTGCAGTCCAGCCTCGAAGAATTAGTGGCTGAAACCCTACTCGCAACAACAGCACTGCTCAAGGAAGATGAGGCAGAGCTAGTCGAACTTTATAATTTTGCCGCAAGCAATCTCGATAAAGAGGGACAATTGCCCCTGAAGGAATTTATACCCCTTAATGCTCTGCCAGCAGCCAACAGCGAATCCTTGCCACAATGGCTTTTCTTGGTCAGCTTTCTACTTAGTCAGCTTGAACCAAATAATCGCGCTAAAGGCAATTGGCTTAAACGTGCGGTTGCAAAAAATGGATTTCCACCGGCTAATCAGCCCGACAAAGAATTTGGTGCTTTATGCAAGCAGCTCAAGAGCAGAAGAGATGATCTGGTCAACAGATATCTGCCTGACTCGGAACTACTAGAGGCGCTTTGCTATGTACGCTTACTTCCTGGCCCTGGACTGGACCCACAGCAATGGTATTTTCTGACGGCACTTTGCCATGTGCTGCATGCGCTTAACGCCGAACTGCTGCTTGCATTTAGCCGGTTTCGCCTGGTGGACTATACTCAGACTGGCGCAGCAGCGGGTCTCGCCCTGGGAAGTGCGGAGGAACCAACCGATCTTGCGCTGGCGCTTGATAATGTCATCAATCATATTCTTGTTGATGAATTTCAGGACACTTCGCAGCTCCAGCTCGATCTTTTACGGAAGTTGACGGCTGGCTGGGAGCCTAATGATGGTCGCAGTCTGTTCCTCGTTGGTGACGCCATGCAGTCCTGTTATGGTTTCAGAAATGCCAATGTAGGCATTTATCTGTCGGTAAAAGAACGAGGCATCGGTGAGCTGAGCCTCACGCCGCTGGCGCTTAGCAGTAATTTTCGCTCTCAGGAGCCCGTCGTGTCCTGGGTAAACGATGTATTCTCCGGTGCGTTTCCGCGACACCCCAATATATCTCGCGGCGCAGTGCCCTACAGCCCAGCCCAGGTGATCCATCCCAAAAGTGATGGCACAGGCGTCAAAGTTAAACTGCTGCATCATGAAAGCGACCAACGCCAGGCGGCTGACCTCGCAGAAGCTCAGGTTGTTGCCGAACAAGCCAGCGCGCTGCAGCAGCAGTTTCCGAATGACAGCATCGCGATCCTGGTGAGAACTCGACCGCAGCTCCAGGCCATTGTGCCGGCATTGCGCGAAAGGGGATTGCAGTGGCGAGCCAGTGACATCGACCGCCTAGCAGCCCTGCCGGTGATTGAAGACCTCCTGAGCCTCGTTCGCGTGGTGATTAACCCTGGAGATCAGCTTGGCTGGCTTTCCTTACTTCGCGCGCCCTGGTGTGGACTCTCAAGTGGCGACCTGCTCGCGCTTGCCGCCGATAAAACTTCAGCCTCTATCTGGCAAGCAGTGCAGCATTTCCGTGGCAATTCACAACTTTCGCAACACGCGAGGGAAATGCTCGGCACATTCAGCACAGCCATGATGTTCACCATGGCGAGTCGGGGTAAACGCAGCCTTCGACAAAATATCGAAGCAAGTTGGGGGTTGTTACGGGGAATCAACTGCTGCCGCAGCGAGCTGGAATTAGAAAGCGTTGCCCGTTTTCTCAATTTATTGGATGAGCAAGAGGTCGCTGGCGGGCTCAGTAACTTCTTCGACTTCCAGGATACGGTGTACTCGTCATTTGTTCCAAGTACAGACGCGCAGGAAAGCCTCAGTGGACTCCATCTCCTGACCATGCACAAGTCCAAGGGCCTGGAATATGATCATGTATTGCTGCCGAGTTTGTCGCGCCCTCCTCGTCACGATGATAAAACGCTGTTGGTTTGGCATCAGCGTCTGAACACTGCCCAGGAGCCGCACCTGTTTATGGCCGGCGTGACCAAAACTGGCTCTGAGGAGTCTTCGCTTTATCAGCTAATCAGGTACGAGCACAAACACAAGCAGCTACTCGAAAGCACGCGCCTGCTTTACATCGCCGTTACCCGCGCGAAAAAATCCGCGACGCTGTTTGCCAATGTGGTAAGAGATGAAGATGGCGGTCTTAAGGAGCCAGGCAGCGGCACCCTGCTTAAGCGGATCTGGCCGCAACTTGAAGGGCATGAGTCGGTAACAGTATCAGCATTGGAAGATATCTATGCCGTTTCAAAAACAGACGCTAGCGGAACCCCGGATGATATTCAGCCCACATTGATAACTCGCTTTAATCAAGTCCTAGAATTTGAGCCGTGGGAGCAAAGAGCATTAGAGCTTCCGGCCAAGAGTGAAGAAAAAGCGGCGAGTGAAAGTCGATCTGGCGCGCAGAAATCGCTGCAGCCAGCGTTAAAAAATGCAGCTTCGACTGCAAGCACGGCTGAGGGGTATGATCAGCAGTCCGAACTACCGAGCATTCTTGGCACGCTTGTGCACCGGGTATTTGAGACCTATGTGTCAGCGCCAGACAGGGCTTTATTCTTACGAGACCTGAAGTCGCTGGAGCCGCATTGGCGTCTGGCAATACGCCATCTGGATTTGCAGCACGGGGCTGAAGAGAAAGCGATCGCATTTATTCATGCATCAGTACAACGCACTCTCGAAACTCCTTCGTTAGCCTGGATCTTCGATGATCAGCACCTCGATAGCGAGTGCGAGCTGGAACTATCGCGGTTTCAGTCCGGCCAACTGAGAAACTTTATTATAGATCGGACCTTTATTGATCAGAATGACGTACGCTGGGTGATCGACTACAAGACCAGCACACCATCTGCAGGTCAAACGATTGATAGCTTTGTGGCTGAGCAACGTGAGAATTACCGGAATCAGCTGGATAGTTATCGCAGCTTGTTTAGCTACATGGAATCACGCCCCATCCGCACGGGGCTTTTGCTCACCGCCATTCCTGCACTGGTTGAAATGGAGTTTTGATTTAGTCACAGTCTGCAGGATCGACTGCGAAAATACCCGGAGCATTTCTGAGATATCCCTTGTAATCCATGCCGTATCCATACAGGTAATGGTCAGGCACTTCGAGTCCGACGAAGTCGGCTTTCAGATTCGTTGTTTTGCGATCATGTTGCTTGTCTACTAGCACCGCGCTCAGTACGTCCCGCACTCCCAGGGCCTGACAATGCGCCATCACTGCTGCTAGCGTATCCCCTTCATCCAAAATATCGTCTATCACCAAAACCTGCCGTCCTTCAAGAGAGATGCCTGGATAGCGGTCCCAATGCAAGCCTGCGCCCCGAGTCTTGTCCCGATAACGCGTTGCGTGCAAGTAATCCATCTGTAGCGGAAACTTTAAACGGGTTGCTAATCTGCCAGTAAGGATTAGCCCGCCATTCATAATACAGAGCAGAATCGGATTGTGAGCATGAAGTCTGCCAGATATAGCATTTGCCATAGCGTCAATTGCCATTTCCACGTCCTGCTCAGAGTATAAACAGGTAGCTCGCGAGCTGACGGCCTTAATCAATTCGAGGGTCACTTGGCGCCTATGGATGCTTTAGTATTTTATCGGTGGTATTTTTTGTTTTGACATAATTAGTGCGACTCCATGGCTTCTGATTCAGGTCGCAGCTGATCCAGGCCATCCAGCGTGGTGGTCGGAAAGGCGAAGTCTGCACCGTGCTCATGCACGATTTCAACGATCTTTAATAGTACATCCTGCTTAACTTCATGAAACCGAATCCAGTTCGTGGTCTTGGTAAAGCAGTAAATAAAAAAATCGAGGGAGGAACTGTTATAGGCGTTGAAGTTAACGATCAGCGTCTGATTGGCATCGATATCTGCATGGGCTGTTAACATGGCTTTTACAGAATCAATGATACCTCCCATCTTCTCTGAATCTTGATAGCGGATGCCAATGGTTTCGTTGATGCGCCGATTAGTCATGCGGGATGGGTTCTCCAGGGCAAGTTTGGTGAATGCCGAGTTGGGAACATACAGCGGGCGCTTGTCAAAGGTTCTTACTACTGTAAGACGCCAGCCAATGGACTCGACTGTGCCCTCGATTTCACGATCGGGCGAGCGGATCCAATCGCCAATAGCGAACGGCCGATCCAGATAGATCATCAGACCGCCAAAAAAATTCGACAACAAGTCCTGAGCAGCGAATCCAACTGCAATTCCCCCTACGCCACCGAAGGCCAGTAAGGCGCCGATTTCTATGCCCAGAGTAGGCAATGCCACTAGTGCGCTGGAAATTACCACCGAAAGCCTTAATAGTTTTGCCAGCGCGATCAGGGTTGTCGGGTCCATCCGGGTCTGTTCACCATCGGGCCGCTCTTGCAAATCCTTGAGAATGCGCTCTTCTGAAAGGGTTATAAATCGCACCAGAAACACCATGAGCAGTACAATAAAGGTAAGCTGCCTGACCAGATCCAGGTTGCCTGCGCTGAACAACTCGGTGTCGATGTACCCGTCGCTGATTTGAATCGCCCAGAGCAATCCCATGATG
>Ga0181564_10005318_pt1 | contig 10698 bp, 17 predicted proteins | sample 011ome_24_FD_134512 | JGI IMG/M metagenome (GOLD analysis project Ga0181564, IMG submission 134512) | Coastal salt marsh microbial communities from the Groves Creek Marsh, Skidaway Island, Georgia - 011513CT metaG (megahit assembly) | ecosystem: Environmental > Aquatic > Marine > Intertidal... | reverse complement strand
GTTGTTTTTAAGATACCAAATCAATTGCGTTTAATTTAACAAAAACGTTTTTATCATCTTCACCAGATAGTGCCTGCACTAAAGTTGGCTCAGTTTTTTGCAAATGGCGAACGCGATCTAAGAGATGATTTTTCACATAATTCGCGGTCGTTAAATGTTGAGGCACAAACTTATCCTTTTCATGTTCCATAATAATAACCATATTTGCTTCAAGAAATTTGAAGCAGCATATACTATGCCAATTCTACGAAAGTAGGTAACAATAATTGCACCAGTAGATTAATTGGCCAGTCTGTTGATACGAAACATCCTTTCAATTGCTTTTATATGCGCTAACTAATAAAAGATCATCACAACCACAAACATGAATGCGATATACAAAACAAACCTCCTAAAATATTTTTCTAGAATTGTTTGAAAATCATATTCGCGCTTTGCTTCATATCCAGTTGGGTCTTGTTTGCCACAAAGTGGACAAACCATAATTTTTGTAGGTAAAATTTTTGAACAAGTTAAACACTCAGATAGCAGCGGATAAACATCTGTTTTTAAGCCAGAGTTCATCTCAGCTATTCTCACCATTCAGCAGATTGGCTTCATAATTAATACGACTGAAGCGAGAAAATATCTTATACAAATTGATATATTTTTTCCTGAAGAATGCTTCTTGTACGTCGATTGGGACGCAAGCTACGGGATTTTCAAAGCTACTAGGCAAATCAGCAAGACTGTTATTCATGTGTTATCTCCTAAATGTTGTTATTTAAGAGCAGAAAGAATGCCGAATATATAAAATATAATGTAATCAATAATTTGTACTTTATTGAGAAATCCTTACACGCAACATAACTGATAATAAGCATGGTGATCCAAGCGTCCAAATGCAGCTAGTCTTGATCCTTAGTACATAATATGCAGATTGAAAGATTGCATCGCGATAATTGCTGACACAAGTGCTAATGATATCAGTTGTATAACTGTAACTTTTTCTTTCATTCGACTTCACCCCAGAAGCCACCAAAGTGGTTAAGTTACTGCAATTACAACATTATGTCAAATACATGCTAATTTCGAGACAAATTTGTTAGATACCCAGCCTATCGCTCCAAATCATCCTTATGCAACTTAAGTTGATGCTTAACCTTCGGATCAGTTAGCAAATGATTGCCTTGATGATCGCGAGTGCCGTTCATTGTTTCAGCAAACTTTGCTCTACAGCTTTCACTAAATTCAGTAAACGTCATACTTCTACTTATTTGTTCTTGCTTTTGAGCCATTAGTAACCCCCCAGCTTCTAATGATCATTAAAGTCTAAGTTTCAAATGGGGTACAGGTCAATCAAGAATGTAGACAACTCACAAATCGACTTCCCAAACCAATTTTTTCCTTAACAGGAATTTTAGATGAAAACTTGATAGGTGATCGCACCAATCATCGCGACTGCGCTCAGCAAATGAATAACTTTAACTTTTGGTTGTTCCATCTCAGAAACATAAAAACACGATTCTGAAAAAGTACAAAGCGATGAGGCAGAAAAAGCGCAGCAATGTATGCAGCATATCTGGACTGGCTAAACCTGTGGCAAAGCAACTAATCGTCAGAAGCGCATTTATTGTAACTGGATGATAATATGGATTAAAAATTTAGAAACGCGTGTCTGTCAAAACAATCCCACGAGTTGGGGTGATTTTCCAAGCTATGCCCGTTCGTTTCTGAAATTCTACCTCTGCCTCGCGGAATAAACTTTGGCACTGCACGAATGCTTTCTCGTCTTTGTATTCCCACATAAAGCCAAGCTTGAACGTACCTTCGCGATTCCAAATCTGTGAAACAGTTTGTCTGGTCGCTCCAGCAGATTTGAACCTATCTGACATTTCCTCGATTATCTCCACCCAAGCATCATGAGCGACGGTTTGATCACTTTTAGAAAGCATGTCACAAACTATGTAGCTCATAAGCAGGTTTTCTGGTTTAGGCATAACTGCTCTCTATCAATGTTGTTGAACTAAATAAGCAAGGTCTAAATCAAAGCAAACCCAGGTAGAGATAAGTGGTTGCTAAGAACCCTACTATCCAAGTCACAGTCCTCAAGAATGTTATCCCAAAAAGAAAGCAAATTGCATACGCGATGCGTGCAGTTAGAAATAGTTGGATTGCAAAGATTGTTCCAGGCGTGGATAAATTTGCTAAAGTCAACATCAGCACAGCTGGTGCAACTAAGGCCATGGCCACCACAGAATTTTGAACAGTCTTTTCAGCTCTCTCAGCAACACCCACTGAGCTTAGGCTTTCGCGATTACCGAGCAAAGTTAGTAATCCGTGCTGTGACGCGCTGATCAGCACCTGAACCAATATGATTAAGACCAGTACTACGCCGTACATCGCCAAATACGTCATTTCTAGTGACAATTGTATATGCTCCAATAATTTGAACTTATACCACGGTAGCAAACAACATCACTGGAATAAACGCTTTTGTGGTAAATGGTTGGTAATGTGAGTTGGGGAGGGGATAACTCTACTAGAATAACGAACTAAACACTTTATCAGCGGTTATATCGGGTAGTTTATAATCATCCTCCGACACCTTCTCCAACCACTCGGCAACACTACCTTCATGACTTTCTTGGATAGCTAAATGACACATTGAGTTGGTTGCCGTAGCTCCATGCCAATGTTCTTCCCGAGGTGGTATCCAGACGGTGTCACCTGCATTGATAGTTCTGGGGGGTGCACCCCTTAAGCCTACCAAGCCTGTACCGCTTAGCACGTAGAGCGTCTGCCCTAGCGGATGAGTATGCCACGCAGTTCTAGCCGCTGGTTCAAATGTTACCCTAATTGCCCGCACTCGTGCTGGCTCAGGAGCTTCCACGATTGGGTCTTGCCATACTGTACCTGTGAAATACTCAGAAGATGCTTTCTTTGTAGGGCGTGTGCCTGATTTCAATATGTCCATAATGCTCTCCTCTCTTCGCTACATTCGTAGCAAATAAGAAGATTCAAATATACGACTTTGTGTTTATTGTTGGCTAATTTGAGTGGGAGTTCGAAGATATGATTGATGAAAGAGTAATTGACGTATCAGGGAAACGAGGAAAGTATCTTGTTTATCACAATCGAAATGATTTTTAAAAATTGATTGAGGATCATAGCTTATGAAACTTTGGTTGCATCACTTAAATCTTTGTGGAGACAATGTACCCGAACTGAATGACTTCTATCGTAACGTTATGACCTTAGGTGATGATGAATGCCAAAACTTACCACCAATTAATCAAGATAAAGCGCTTGTTGGTGATGTAAGATTTGTCACAGATGGCACCATTCAACTACACTTAACTCCAAAAGATATTACAAATTCTTTTCGGTCAGGACATGTGGTGAACCCCTTAGAACGCGGCCACACAGCTTTCCGCACAGATGATCTTGAAACATTCATGGCTCACTTGGATAAGTGTAATGTGCCGTATTCTGATTGGGGAAGTGACGCGGTGAAAGGTTGGCATCAAATATTTTTTTATGACCCGATCGGAAATGTAATTGAAGTCCATCAAGTCGTGTCAGATGATGAAAACTAAACTCTGCTACAACTACCCTCTTAAAAAATTGAAGGCCTAATGAGTTCACAGGACGCTTAGATAACCAAATGCAAATTTCTGGAGACAACTCTACACACCCGCAGTCTAATGCTACGCAATGGTTTATATTGATAGGTTTAGTGCTTGGTGTAACGGTTACTAATGCATTTGCAAGATTTACGTATGGTTTACTGCTGCCCGCTATGCAGGCTGAAATGAATTGGAACTATCTGCAGGCTGGTTGGTTAGGAACAATAAACGCGTTAGGATACATAGTGGGAGCAGTTTTTACGTTGCTTCTCGTGCAAAAGTTTCCATCCAAATATCTCTTCGCCGCTGGATTGATTACTACATCTGTAACCTTATTATTGACTGGCATATTGGTGACAATCGAGTTTCAGTTTGTTCTACGGTTTTTGGCTGGATTATTTGGTGCAATATCGTTTTCAACAGCGGGAGCATTGGCGTCGACGTTGTTCAAGAACGATGATAAAATGAATGCACTTTCCATAGCTATTGTATTTGGAACGGGTGGGGGTCTGGGAATAGTAATTTCCGGGGGGATTATCCCTTTTTTGGTAGACTTTTATGGAAATTCGTTTTGGCCAATATGCTGGGTCATCATTGGTGTTTTATGTATAATATTTTGTCCTGTTGGCATATGGTCTGTAAGCAAATTGCCACGCAGTAGTTTGGTCAGTAAAGATAAACAAAAAATCCCCATCAATTCGATGTACGCGATTTTTGCAGGTTATGCATCTTTTGGGCTTGGCTACATTGTATACCTGACGTTTATTTCTGCGTGGATGGTATCACAACAATTATCTGCGCTGTCAATTACATCGGTCTGGGTCACTCTGGGACTGTGCATCTGCATTTCGCCATTTTTTTGGAAACCGATATTTGCGAGATTTAGTGATGGTGCGCCACTCTCATTCATATTGATCGCAATTTCCGTTGGGTCGAGTATTCCAGTCCTCTTTCCCAGCTTTGTAGGTCTTGTTGTTTCTGCGGTTATATTTGGGCTATCAGTATTCATGGCTCCGGGTGCAGTCACAAATTTTACTAGAAAAAACCTTCATGAAAACACTTGGGCGTACTCAATCAGCGTTTTTACGATCATTTTTGCATTGGCGCAGACAATAGGTCCATTCGCTGCGGGTGTCTTCGGTGATTGGTTGGAGAATATAGGTGCGAGTTTGATATTAGCTTCAATGGTTATGATGATTGGAGCAGTCTTCGCATATTCACAAAAGTGTATTAGGTGAAGCGCCATCCTCCTGAGTGAGTTTGAACAAACCTTATTTAAATCTGTAAGGCTAGGGCACACCACTCACGTCAATTCACACCGCCTTTCTTGAGCCATGCCTTGACGACATGTACTGCAAGGCAATGTTCGCAATAACCCCCACTCAAGACTTGTGCAGGCTTCTTACATGACTTGCAGATTTTGTCCTGTTTTATGAGTTTGCTACTTGCATTAAGCATGCATGATTACCACGTAATTAGAATAAGTTCCTTTACATCATAGGCAATAAAATGACGCTTATGCAGCTTTCTGGGCAGCATCTTGGGAAGTACGTTGTGTATTACGACAAGGGTAAGATTGTGATCATTACACGTAACAAAAACATCGCCCTACACTACAAACAGACCACCAAGACTGCCGCTTGACCCACACCTACGTTACTTGCGTCCTATCAAAAGTGATGCGCCGTCTTTACCTGCACCTTCTGTATGGGGTTCATTTGCAGTAAGAGTGAAAACCTCACCTTCCCTGTAGGTCTTCTGCTCAGCTTTTGTGTGGACATAAAACGATCCAGCCGTGATCAGGGCTATAACTTCCCAATCGTGATCATGCGTCTCAAGCGAACTGTTGGGCGCTACTGCACGTTCAACGACAGTGAAGCCATCTTTGAGAAGTGTCTCATGAAATGCTTTGATGTTCATTTTAGACAGTGCATGTCATGTCTTGGCCACAGCACATTGGTGACTTGATTTTACCTTCACACTTTGGACATTTAGAAATCTGTACAGTTGTACCGTCATCTAAGGTAAGGTTGTCGTTAACAAGTGGTTCCTTGCAGTCCGAACAACTTGCATCAACACCCATGTTACACGCGCTGCAACGATATGTAGCCATATTAAATCTCCCCAAGAAGTGTTTCCAAAATCAGGTTAACTCCTGTTGAGCGAAGCAGTCCAGTAGTTATTTGCAATGCTCATGAAGCTACAAAGCGCTAAGAAACTTCTAGCTATGATAAAATGCCAATATTCCAAAATGAACTACCCCATAAAGAACAGCCGCTATTGCTGCATATGTCGCTAATTTGACCAATGTGCGCATATTAAGCTCCTAATCTCTCAAGGATATGATAAACGCGGGCACGTCCAAACCAAAGCGCTTTTGTTTCTGAGGTTTATTTTGGTAGCGACATTCTGAGTCATGTACACGGAGACATCGCACTCTATTTCTTTATTAACAGCAAAATCTCTCCCTAATTTTGTTGTATTCACTGGCCCAGCAGAGACGCACTGTTTGGGCCACTTTTGTTTCTGCTTCCTTATAGTTGACCAGCGATGGCGATAGGCTAGGTTGCGAGAATGAAAAAGCGAAAGAGCCCATGTGTAGATATATGTCAGTTTACTGGCCCAAGCGGTTGGTGCATCGGCTGTGGTCGTACCCGTGCTGAAAGTGCAAAATGGAAAAAGATGAAACCATACGAAGCGAATAAGATCGAAAACAAAGTCAAGCAGCGCATGGCTCAAATGGCTAAGCCACCGTCTTCACTATTCTAAACCGGATGGCTGCAGAACTTATTCTTGGCACGTAACATGCACAGCAACGATAGAACTTTTTTCACTGCAGGTGTTGCCTCTCTCCTGATTAGCTACACCTGTTTTTCTTTTTGAGGGCAGGGGAGATTGCCATGATTTCGTGGGCAGTTCTTTAAGAGGAAAAGAAAAGACCCCTGCGAGGTCATGGGAACAGCAGAGGTCTTACTTCCCGTTGGACAGAGGGTATTTGAGAAGAGGCCCTACACTACGAGCAACCCCTTCTCTGCGTTTGTCGTTAGCCGCTAAACCAAACGACATCTTCACTTTGAAAGTTTCCACCAGAGATTCTGTAACTTTTTCGACAGCTAGGTGCAGATTCGACATAAATCGTATTGCTATCATGGTGTCTAAAGTGGTTGTCTCAGAACACTAAGCCTGAATGTCTCACGCTGTAGAATGGAGTCACAAATGAAATACTGTTATCTGATCGCATTAACGTTCGCGCTCACAGCATGTGATGTACCTATCATACCAGGCATCTGAATAAGCCAACACAAGGTGGTCTGACGTAACTGCGCTACGCAGAGTCATGAAACTAAGTTTGGCTCCTACAGACCACCTTGGAGAGTCGCTGTGGGGGTGTCAGGCTCTGTTTGACCTTCTTCATTGAGTAGATCATTAGGGAACAATGTACTCGCCACACCAATAAGCTGATACTCAAGGAACGTTAAACGTGTGGGGCTAAACTCACGCCATATACTCACATCTGTTGGCTTCCATGCCTTAGCCCAGAAATACACAGGGGCTCTCAGAACTGGTCGGTCACTTGGTGTAACTCTGAACAATGACTGTGACCAGTTTCTATACTTAGGCTGTATCTTTTCAATAGGATAGCCAGTTAGTGTAGCCGCAGATAGATCGCCAATGTGATATTGATGACCATCTCCCCATCGCGCAAACTTAGACTTATCGCGCTGCAATCCTTAGATGTTGGCTGACAGATTGCCATTCTGTTTGCCTGTAGTTTCAGTTTTCCCAATATAGAGTGGGGTTACACTTCCATCGTTAGACTTTCTAAACATCATGTAGATCAAGCCATCGAATTGCCTTGCGCCTAGCTCCCAATCCAAAACTAGTCGTCCACATTCCTTTTCGATCAGAGCTTCCATCTCTTCTGATCTCTGAAGAACCTGCCGAATATAGGTTTTGCCGACTTGTTTTGTGAGTACGTTTAGGGCTTCCGTTGCAAAGAGTGGCACACCAGACTCAGCAATCTGATGCGCGACGACGAAGTCATCCCATATTTGTTTTTGGGCAGTTTCAGCCATCGTAATCTCATACACTAGAACGCATTATTCTTTACATATCTGTTATCAATACTCCACCACTCTCTGTGGTAGCTCTTACTTCGCCACTTGGGAGTGCGATACTGCTGTACGATATACTGGATGTCATCAACACAGCGTATCACTCTCCACTTTCCACACTCGCTTTGCCACACGCAGGGGTAGTCTGGGTGTGACTCTGGTAGAGTTATTCTCTGATGGAGCATTTTGGTTGTCTTTCAATAAGTTTAGGAAATCAAGATGTTGTGTGTTACACTCTTCGCACCAACAACAAGGAGTAGTAAAATGATTGAAGCTACTGGTGGAGCATTAAACTTTATAGCAATCCTAATACCGACACTAATGGCGCTTTATTATGGGTTCAGATGCCTATTCCAGACAGACGCGGCGATTGCTGAGTGGGGCATCGGAGCAGCATCAGAACAAATGGTTAAGATTTGCGGTTGCTACGCGCTTACACAAGGCGTGATGTACGCGATTATATTGTTCACCTCACCAGCAGGTGCATGGGAGCTGTTTGCATTCTCAACGATCTGGGCAGCATTATTCCTGTACTTCAGCTATACAACGAAGAATAGTGCATGGGCTGAGGTCGAGGGTGTAAACGCTACGAATGAGCCAGTTATTGTCAGCGCAATAATGCTCATTGTTCACATCTACATTATGTCAGCCATGAGCGGCATCATATACGCGTAACAATTACGTTTACCGTCACCCAGTTGTAACTTTCGCTGGGTGGCGCCCATGATGCGCTTATGTGTTAGTATAACTGCAAAGAGGTACCCAGTGCATCAGCTGGGTTGTATTCACCCTTGGTGGATCATGACACCAAGACCTCTAGACGTTTGGACTTGGCAATGTCTGCGATCTTCTTGGCGTACTCTGGATCCGTAGCATAACCAGACTTGCCCAGCGCCGTGATCTGTTCTTCAAGTGTGTCTGCTTCGAGCATAGGCTGGTAACGATAATTCTCACGCAAGAACAAACCATAGTCTTCTATACTGTCATCAAAGCTTTCGTATTGCCTGAAACTGTCCGTGATCTTTTGACGCTTACCGTCTAACACTTCATGGGTTTGTACCATCAGGCCATCTGCTTTGCCGTGGGATTTGATACCAAAGAGGTTGTGACCCTTTACGCTTTTGCCCCATCCTGTTTCTAACGCCGCCTGTGCAGCAACGATACGTGGGTCAATGCCAAGCTCCTGCGCAACCATTATTGCCCTAGGTGCTATGCGCATGAGGAAAGCATCTGGTCCTTCTGGAAAGTCTTCTTCAGCAAAGATTGGTAGTTGCTCTGGCTCTGGCTCTGCTTTGATAACTTCGATCGGTGCAACTGCTTCAAGCACGTCAGCTATGAGTTGCTGCATTGTCAGGTCACCGCCGCGGTAGACCTTACGCACCATGTCTAGGTAGGACTGGGTGCTGTAACCTTTAAAAGCTACTTCAGTTAAAGCGACCATCCTCGCGAGTTTCGCGAAGGTGAGGACGTGTTGCCGTTGCTCTGGGGTTAGCTTCTCAAGTCGTTCCTCAAGCGAAAGCGATGACACAGAGGGTGCTAATGCATCACGCAGTTGCGATAAAAGCTTACCATTATTAGCAGATGGGAGAGTTGCCGCTGTACGCGACATTAGAGATGAGTTCTTCATGGGGGTTTACCTGTAGTTACACGCTAGAGTCTTGGGGTCATCTGACGATGTTAGTTATTCTTGCCTGAGCAAAAATGACACTGATTATAATAAAGTTTAATTAATAAATAACAGTTATTTATAGATCATTATTCATGTGATAAATGAACTGAAAGTATACTTGAAATATAGATATTGAGAGAGTGAAAAGTAGCAATCTTTTCGATGTGGTAGTTATACCATAAATCGGGCCAAAAGTACACTAATACTTACTGAGATATAACACTACATTAGGCTTTCATACCAAAGCTGGTGCCTTTTTCTCCATTGCGACATGTCATCGTCACTCATTAGTATTTGGTCTATAGTTGGAGCAGGTTCAATACTGTCAGATTCTCCGTCTTTCCTGTACTCCCAAGACAGGATTTCAGTGTCGACTTTAGAGATATGCTCTCCCATCTCGTCGTAGAACGCTCTACGCATTATTTCTTCTATTTCACCTGACTCCGCATACGCATGATGAACAATAAAGCTATCATGAACTGGTAACGGTGGTGCATCCATGGATACAAACTGAAGCATGACACGCTCTGCTATGCAGCTATCTTTGTATTGAAGCTTATTACCAATACCAATGAAAAACTGATCAGCTATTGGTTTATGGGCGGCTACGATGCGGTCACGCAACTCTGGCCATGACATTTCTATTTCACTTAGATCGATATCATCAGGGCATTGTTTGAGTGGTCCTGACGCTTGCACCATTGCATTGAAGGCTTGTTTTACGGTGTCACGATGTTCACCGTCTAATACACGGCTGTAGGCATCTTCTGAGCCAAGTTCTTTGTAGTTTGAAATGTATAGGAGATGTGGGTTTAGCTGTGAAAAGTCTACCTCTGCTGTGCGCTTTTCATCGATGGTTATATACTTGCGATATTCGCTTGGAACATTCTGCCACCAACCACGATAAAAACGACCACCCTGTTTGAAGGAGCCATTGGAGAAGATTCTCACAAGTGATCGCTTAGAGAAATCGATTGGCTCTTTATTTGGATGTTTTGATATCCGTTGCGCAAGTTTCTCCACCTCTGTATCTTTTATTTCCAGGTCGAACCAATGGTTGGAAAAACACTTATTTATGCGTCTTAGATTCTCCCGAAACCGTTCTGTGGTTGGTGTTTCTTCGTAATCAACAAAAGATTTCTTACCATCAATGGTGTTACGAAGCATAATGATTTCATGCGCGTGATTCACTTGCGATCTTACTGCAGGATGCCCCTCTAAACCTCGCAACCGTTCGAGTAACTCATCTTTTGCAACGAACCTTGTTAGACCACCTTGTAGCGTTTCACGATCAAAGTAACCTTCT
>Ga0181564_10005313_pt1 | contig 10704 bp, 10 predicted proteins | sample 011ome_24_FD_134512 | JGI IMG/M metagenome (GOLD analysis project Ga0181564, IMG submission 134512) | Coastal salt marsh microbial communities from the Groves Creek Marsh, Skidaway Island, Georgia - 011513CT metaG (megahit assembly) | ecosystem: Environmental > Aquatic > Marine > Intertidal... | reverse complement strand
TATAATAATAAAGATTTCCTAAATGGTAAAGCCGCCCGCCCTGTACGAGTTTTGTGCGAATTAATCGAACCGGAAGAGAGATTGGAGGAGAATAACATTGAAAATACGATAGTATTTTTTGGCTCAGCTCGGCCGAAGGAAACAGGGGTAGCCAATCGTGAACTTAGTGAATTCGAAAACAAGTATGAATCTATTGATCACTTGAAATCTGACTTACAGCTTGAACACGCACGACTCAAAAGAATTCAAAAGTTGTCCAAGTATTATGACGATGCCGTCCAGTTGGCAAATAAAGTAAGCACTTGGTCGAGAAGTCAGGCTACAGAAATACGCAACTGCTTTGTATGTTCAGGTGGAGGACCGGGTATCATGGAAGCTGCCAACCGCGGGGCGAAAGAGGCGGGTAGTAAATCAATTGCACTAGGCATAAGTCTTCCATTCGAACAGGGAGTGAACGAATATGCATCTCCTGAACTATCTTTTGAGTTTCATTATTTTTTTATTCGTAAGTTTTATTTTTTATACCACGCAAAAGCAGTTTTTGCATTCCCAGGCGGGTTTGGGACCATGGATGAGTTGTTCGAGACACTGACGCTGCTTCAAACCAATAAATTGAATAAGAAAATGCCAATTTTTTTATATGGTAGAGAATTTTGGGAGGGTCTGATAAATTTTAATAAATTCGTCGAATGGGGAGTTATTTCACCGCAAGATTTAAAATTATTTAAAATAGTAGATAGCGTGGAGGAAGCGCTTGCTTCCCTGATTGATGAGATCGGGAGAACCAAATAGGCGATTATTTTAGTTCTTCTAAAAATGAATTCATGCAAGGAGGCAGCGGAGATGAAAAATACATAGCCTTCCCACTTGAAGGATGAACAAAAGTAATCTCACTTGCATGCAGCATAATGCGATCAGCTTTTTTAAATCTGTATTTATTTGGATTATAACCGTAAGTGTAATCACCTAACAGAGGGTGTCCTTCATTGGCAAAATGGACTCGAATTTGATGCGTACGACCAGTCTTTAAATCACACTCGACTAGTGAAGCTTTATCCGTAAAATTTCTCTTTAGCTTCCAGTGGGTCAGTGCCATTTTCCCTGAAGCCTGTACCGCCATCTTCACGCGAATCTTTGGGTGCCTTGCTATTGGGCCTGAAAACGAACCAGATTCGTGCTTCATTTTTCCGCCAACTAGTGCCTTATAGATCTTGGTGACTTTCCGTTTTGAGAATTGTTCCACGAGTTGATGGTGGGATGTTTCTTTTTTTGCAACGATCATTACGCCACTGGTCTCTTTATCAAGACGGTGAACAATGCCAGGGCGATTAGGAGCACCGACTGGACAAAGCTCTCCTGAACAATGATGTAAAAGTGCATGAACCAAAGTTTTATCATCAGTTCCATCTCCCGGATGTACAACCATACCGGAGGGTTTATTTAAAACAATAAGATCCTCATCTTCATGAAAGATATCTAAATTCGTTTCATATGGCATAAGGTTTGTGACTTCGGGTCGACTTAGATCAATGATTAAAACTTCTCCTGGTTCGAGTTTTGTCTTTGGCTCAAGCTTGGCCCCATTCTTTCGCAAGGTTTTACCCGCATCAATTGATTGCTTGATTAAGGATCTACTTGTCCCCGGGAAAGCTTCGGCCAGCAGTTTATCCGCACGACCTGAAGAGTTTCGTGGTACCTTATATTCAGTCACTTGCAGCAGCATTTAGGAATTCAGCCCAAATAAGATCAATATCCTTGATAAATAATTCCTTTTCTGTCTCTGGTAAGTTAGCGACTAGGAATCCATTTTTCGCAATCACAGGTAATACCGAAGGATGCAAGTTTAGCTTTTCGACACACGCATGATACTCGTCCTCTAGAGTGTTACTAAAGGAAAATGGATCATCTGTGCTGATTGTACATCTAATGCCCTTATTGAGGAAAGATCCCAAAGGGTGATCAGTCCAAGAATCAATAACCCTTAGCTTGTAATTACTGATTGGACACATATCGAGACAAATATCTCGATCAATGATCAATTTCATTAATTCATTCGATTCACGGGCTGCTACTCCATGCTGTATTCTCTTTACTCCCAGTTCTTGAATAGCGTGATCGATGTTTGATGCGGGGCCAAATTCTCCTGCATGTGCTTTTATTTCCAAACCACGAGAACTTGCTCTATCCCACAAAGGTGATGTCCATTCTTCCATCGGCAAATCCTCTGGACCATGTAAGTCGATCCCTGCTAAATTATCCCAATTCTCGACTGCATTTTCTATAACGGGGCCAAGGTAATCAGTGTAGGCATTTCTACTGATACCCAAAAAAACGCGAACCTCCAAATCTGCTGGTGCGGCTGAGGTAATAGCTTCAAGAATCTCCTGGCCCGAAATCTTGAGAAATTCGATCATTCCCGCGTGGAAACTAGTTTCAATATAACGGATATTTTGGCTTTGTGCATTCTTGAAAATGCTTGATGCTACTTCGAAATAATTATCTGCCGACTTAAATATCTCCAATGCATGCTCGATTAAAATAGATTCAAACTGAGCAAAATCCCTATATCTAAACTCAGGAGTTCTAAAGTAAGGGACGCCTGAATATTTAGTGGGATTTACTTTTTCAAAAAAAAACCAAGGTACAGCACCTTCGATATGCAGATGCGTTTCCGTCTTGGGTATTTTATGTATGAATTCGTGAAGATCCACTATTCACTATGCTTTGTTAAGCGAGCTAATTACCTAAAAGGTAGTCGGGATTTAGTTTATGAAGTTCAGGTGGTACAAACATGCCATCCTTTCGAACCAACTCACCATCAAACCAAATTTCGCCCCCACCCCAGTCCTTTCTTTGTATATTCACCATATCCCAATGAACCTGAGACTCATTACCATTATTAGCTTCTTCGTAAGCCTGTCCGGGGGTAAAATGAAAGGAACCACAAATTTTCTCATCAAATAGTATATCAAGCATCGGTTGGCGAATCATTGGGTTAAAAGCAATCGCGAACTCACCTATATAACGGGCACCTTCATCTGAATCCAAAATTTCGTTAAGTTTTTCCTGGTTCGATGATGATGAAGCGTCCACAATCCTGCCATTTTTAAATTTAAGGCAAATATCAGAAAATGAGGTTCCTTGGTATATGGTATCTGCATTGAATGTTATCATGCCTTCGACGCTATCCTTGACTGGGCACGAAAACACTTCTCCATCAGGAATATTATGAGTACCTCCGCAGGCTACTGCATTAATCCCTTTAAGAGAAAAGCTCAGGTCAGTTCCTGGGCCTTTGATGACGACGTGCTCCGCATTTCGCATTTTTTCCTCCAACGATGCCATGCCATCCACCATTCTGCCATAATTCATGCAACAAGCATTGAAGTAAAAATCCTCAAATGCCTCAGTACTCATTTTAGCCTGCTGTGCCATAGAGGGAGAAGGCCATCGCAGAATGCACCACTTAGTCTTTTTTACCCGCCAGTCAAGTACAGGCTTCATTGCCTTCATTGCACGCTTCATGTCTTCTGGAGGAAGATCAGAATTCTCAAATACATTGCTTGAGCCTCGGATTGCTATGTATGCATCCATTTTCTGCATGCGTTCCATTTCCCAATGAGATGACGACTCAAATTGCTCTGTACTACCATCAAGTATACATTCACGGTCAAGCAATGCAGACTGAACCTGCACGAATGGAATTGCATTTCTTTCTCGGACAGCTCGAATAAGAGCGAGCGTCATTCTCTCTGGTATATCGAATGAATGAAGAAGGACCTTCTCTCCTGACTGGATATTCGTTGAATGCGTAACTAAGTTATTGGCAAGTGCTTTGTATCTTGGGTCCATAAAATTAGAGGAAAGGATCAACCACGTCGGATTTTTGAGCCAGGGAAGTTTATCCTGACTCGGTAGACTTTTTTGACCCGATTAATTATTTCATAACTTTTAGGGTCAATCCGGGAAGGAACTTCCATTCTCCTGATGTCTACAACAGCCGTAAAGCCACGCTCGGTGAATACATCAATCAAGATTGCGATCGCCAAAGGATCATCAAAAACAGAGTCTTCTGAATTGATGTAGGCAAGACCCGAAATCGAGTGTTTCTCAACAATGGGTATAAACTTCGATTTAACTAAGCGGACAACCCGGTCAAATAATTCGGAATGAAATTTCTCATAGGAGTCTAGCCGGTGCACTAAAAGTTGACGTGCATGCAATGAAAGTTTGTCGGCTAAAGGAATAGAAGAAATTCTATCATATGTAGCCTCATCCAACTCCAGTGAACTTTGATATTTAAGTTCCTGAATAATTCTTTGCTGTACTTCAATGACGGTACCATGAGCATTAATGAAATGGTAATGAAATAACTGACGTAATGTTGTTAAGGAATCATAGGTGGATTCCTTAAATGTTTTGTAACGAAGATGAGCTGCGTCTTCATCCAGGTCCGTTTTGCGAACTTCTCTTTTATCACCTACACCCGATGCCTCTACTTCGGCATTATGAGCAATCGAGCGTTGTCCGCGCAATAATTGACGACGAACACTTTCTTCTTCATCAATGAAAAGCATGATTATATGAAACCGTGGCTTGGGGAATTGGGTTTCCTGAAGTGTTCCCAAATACTTACTTCTAAGTTCACTTAAGCGATTATGAAAAAGCTTCAGGCACTCAACCTGGCTTTTGGTTCGTGGATAACCATCAACAATAGCACCACTTTCATATTCAGGACTAAGCAGGGTACGGAGAACTAATTTAGTGACCTCTCTATCTCCAGCTAGTAAACCGGCATCTATTTTTTTTCTAGCCTCGGGGGATTTCAATAATTCGCTTACAATAATTGGCTTTTCCGTTAAATCACGAAATTCCATTATAAACTCGGTTTGTGTTCCTTTTCCGGCCCCCGGTGCTCCATTAAGCCAAAATATTTCTGCCGGAAACTTAAGGTTCTCAGAACCCATCTCCTGCTCCAATTCGTGCCAGACCGTCTGGAAGATTAATTGTGCATCCTTTACTTCAAGGTCTTCAATTTTTTTTGATCCAGATTTTTTTCCATGCAAAGATGAATTACTATCACCCTGCGAATCAGGTTCATGCGTTTCCTTGTCTAAATCTAGATCATTGCTTGAGTTTGGCATGGCATTCACAAATAAATAAAGCAGTCCGATGCGTCAACCGAACGAAACGAAAGGTCCTTTAAATTCCACCACCAGATTCGTACTCCTTCATACTACTTAATGTGTGATTCATTTCCAATGACGGGGAATTTTGACTATTAATTTCGCCAAGCACTCGAGAAGGAACGCCGGCTACAGAAACGTTTGCTGGAACATCCGATAGAACTACGCTACTAGCCCCTACCCTCGCTCCCTGACCAACCTCCACATTACCAAGGATTTTTGCCCCCGCACCAATTAAGACACCTGATCTAATTTTTGGGTGGCGATCGCCCACTTCTTTTCCCGTCCCTCCTAAAGTAACTTCATGTAGGATAGAAACATCATCCTCTATGACGGTAGTCTCACCGGCCACGAACCCAGTGGCATGATCAAGCAAGATCCCACATCCGATGGTCGCTGCCGGATGAATATCGACGGAGTAAACGATTGAAATAAGGCTTTGTAGATAGAGAGCGATATCTTTACGGTCATTATTCCATAAATAATTGGATGCCCTGTACGCGGATAGTGCCTGAAACCCTTTAAAGTATAAAAATGGGCTAATAAAATCATGGCATGCAGGATCTCGGTCCTTGACCGCAAGTAAATCCGCACCGACATCAGAAAGTATCTTCGGGGAGTCGTGAAAGCAGGAAAGGAGTAACTCTTTCAAATCACTTGCGGGTACTGAACCCTTCGCAAGCCTTTCCGATAAGCGCCAACTCAATGCATCGGCAAAAGAATTTCTTTCCAAAACATATTCAGTTAATATTTTCGAAAGGATTCTCTCTTTAGATGCAACAGTCTCCGCCTCTTGTCTCAATGTATTCCAAATTTCGCTCATTATCTTTAGATTACAACTATTGCAGGTTCAATTAGTAGAATTTCTTACCTATTTCTACCTTCTGTCGTCCCTGAGATGTACGCCATTTATTTGTATCTCTTAATGAAAATACACAACCGCAATATTCCTGCTGGTAAAAACTTTCTCTTTTAGAGATTTCGATCATTCTTTGCGAGCCCCCCGCTTTTCTCCAATTGTAAGTCCAGTAAGTTATGTTTTGATATCGAGAAGCAGCTCGTTCTCCGCATCCATTGATTTGCTTCATATTTTTCCACCTTGAAATACCTAGGCTGCTAGAAAAAACTTCAAAGTCATTCTCATATGCATAGAGAGCCGTACGTTCGAACCTCATATCAAAGCATTGCGTACAACGAGCCCCCCTCTCGGGTTCCCATTCAAGCCCCTTTACCCGCTCAAACCAATTAATCGGATCATAGTCCACATCGATGTGATCGAGATTTAGCTTTTCGCAAAACCTCTTATCTTCTTCCTTTCGAATTTCGTATTCTTTTTTTGGATGAATATTGGGATTATAAAAAAAGACAGTTGGTCTGATCCCAGAGTGCAACAATGTTTCAAGCACTTCACCTTCACAGGGAGCACAGCACGAGTGGAGAAGTATTTCAGATACGCCTTTGGGTGGAGTCAGCTTCGGTCTTTCAGCAGTATTCACAGTCTATTTATAAAAACGAACGACTTCAGCCGCAAACAGTATATCCTGATTAACGCTCATCCTTTAACTCACGTCCCATCAAATCCCTTAATGCTACATTAGGTTTTTTACCTTGATAGAGTATTTCGTAAATTTCATTTAGGATCGGCATTTCAATCTGTAAGTCACGGCACTTTTCATGAAAACATTTAGTGGCTCCATAACCCTCTACCACGGTTATTTGTGACATTTTGGCATCAAGCGGTGACTCTCCAGAAGCAATCTTCAACCCAAAATTTCTATTGCGACTCCATTCCCCCATGCAAGTACCTATCAAGTCACCGAATCCGCTTAGTCCAAAAAAGGTTTCCTGCCTACCGCCAAGCTTACATCCGAGGGTAATCATTTCATTCATACTTCGAGTCAAGAGGGCTGCTCTTGCATTATCCCCAAATCCCAAGCCATCAGAAATTCCGGTAGCAATTGCATAAACATTCTTGAGACAGCTACCTAATGCAACTCCCACTAAATCATTTGTGCTGTACACCCGTAAAGAAGAGGAACTGATTGAATCCCGCAATTCATTAAGTTCCTCCTGATCTAAATTCAGGGCTAAAGACATAGCCCCCGGTTTTCCAATCGCAATATCATGAGCATGACTGGGACCAGTCAGGTAACCAGTTGCGATGCTCTGCCCCATTTCTTGAGACATGACTTCGTGTGCGAAAAGATTACTTTCCGTCTCAAGGCCTTTACAAAGAGCAATAGCCCCTTTTAATTGCCACGAATATTGATCCCAATTCGCACTATCCATGCAGGTTTGCCTCAAGGCATACGATGGGCATGCAAAAAAAACATAATCGCACTCCATTAATGCAGGCTTCAGCGCACACCCAACCTGAAGGTCATCAGGGAATTCAATACCCGGGAGGTAATCTTGATTCGTTCTTCTGGTAGATAAACTCAATGCGTGCTCGTATCTACGCGGCACCAAAGTTGTAGAGAAGCCATTTTTTGCAAGGTGGACTGCAATCGCCGTCCCCCAAGCCCCTGCCCCAACTATACAAAAGTTCATTAACTATTTTTTAAAATTCCCCAACCTAACATCTCTTACATACTTTCCGAGTGCGTCTGCAACAACCTTATTGAGGTTGGCATATGATTTCACGAACTTTGGAACTGGTCCATGAGACCATCCAAGTAAGTCTGTGGTAACCAGAATTTGCCCATCGCATCCGTCCCCGCATCCAATCCCAATTAATGGCGGAAGAATTTGCCGTGTAAGTTCAGCGGCAACTGTCTCATCAACCATCTCAGCAATAATTGCGAAACATCCAGCTTCTTCAAGTGTTATTGCATCGGTGTAAATACTTTCAGCTTCTTCTTTTGTTTCTCCAAACTTCCTGTATCCACCTATTGCTTTAACTGTTTGTGGCAGAAGGCCAATGTGTCCGAGGACGGGAATACCCGTAGCCACAAGCTTCTCTATATCATCAGCCACATCTCGCCCACCTTCGATTTTGACTGCATCAGCACCCCCCAACTGCATGAGCTTTCTCGCTGACTCAAGTAGGCGATCAAAAGAAAGACTTGCTTCACCGAAGGGTAAATCAGCAACGAGGAGGCATTGAGGGTTTGCTCTACGGACAGCAGCCGTATGCCTAAGCATATCTTCCATCGTAACAGGGATGGTTGTATCATAGCCTAGCAATGTTGTGCCAAGTGAATCACCAACTAGAATAAAATCCACATTGGAGGATGAGACTGCAGCACCTAGAATAGTATCATATGCCGTTAGGCCAACTATAGGACGTTTTCCTTTTAAGCCCCTAATAAACGAAGTCGAGGGCTCGATCTCAAACGCAGCCCCCTTTGTTTTTTCTTTGCTCAATGAATTAGTTTCGGAAGACTTTGGCTTGTTACTTTGACGGGTACGAATCGTTCGAGGGCGTTTAGGCTTAGGGGGGGAGACTTTTTCACCCTCACCAGAAGGTTTCTCAACCTTGGAGTGTTTATTTTGGTCAGATTCTTCTTTTTCAGACATGTATCATCGAAGATAGCTTGAAAGGGCTTGATCGACAAGTGTTTCCTCTTCTTCGAGCAATGGACATTCACAGACTTTTGCTATTTGAGATATTTGACCTTTTTTTCTCGCACCAACAATAGCCGATGATACTTCTGTTCTTCTTAGCACCCAGGCCGTGGCAAGTTCTCCAACTGAACGATTCCCTTGCTTGGCAATGGAAGCTAATTCTGACTGGAAAGATAGAAATGCCGAAATGCCAGTTTCCGTTTGCAAGGGGCTTACGACCGGATGTTCAGTTTTATGCTTCCTCCAATCGTTGCTTGGCAAACCGTCGTACCATTCCCTTGAAACCTTTCCTGTTAGTAGGCCCGAATGCATAGGACTGTAGGCTAGAATGCCCACTTGATTAGCTTTACACCAAGGCATGACGTCGGTCTCAATCTTTCTTTCCAATAAATTGTACATGGGTTGATTCGAGACAATTTCATCCGTATCACCCAAAAGCTTCAGTTCATCCAAGTAGCAATTACTAACTCCAATATTTATTACCTTTCCTTCCTCTTTTAAGCGAACGAGGGTTTGCCATGACTCTGCAAGATTTTCGATTGGTTCAGGCCAGTGGATTTGATATAGGTCGATCGCCTCGACCTTGAGTCGCTTCAAAGAGCCCTCCACTTCTTCTGAAATACTACTCGGAGAAATAAATCTCATTGGTGTCCCATCAGGCTTAGGCAAAACCCCACATTTAGTGGCAACAAAAACATCCCCACTCCATCTAGATAAAGCTTCCGCAACCACTTCTTCTGCAAGACCAAAACCGTAGGCATGGGCAGTATCTATCCAATTAACACCACATTCCAAGGCTTCAATGATGGCATCAATAGAATCCTTCCTCAATTGCTCGCCCCAACCCATACCCCAGTCGCCACCACCAATTGCCCATGTCCCTAAACCGATTTCGCTTAGCTTATGTCCTGAGTTGCCTAATTCTCTATATTTCATGCTTTGAGAAAACTATATTTGCTGATGACTTTAAAGAGCAAACAGTGAATTGCTTGTGGAAAGAAAGCATTTCAACTAATAGTTATAGATGAAAAGAATTTTGATTACAGGTGCATCGCGCGGAATCGGACTTGAGATGTGTCGGCAGTTGTCCGAGCGAGGAAATGAAGTCATTGCCACTTATCGCTCGACAAATTCAGCAGGTACTTTACTCGAACTTACGAATAAGTATAGAAATCTCCATACCTATGAGCTTGATGTCAATTCCTCTGAATCTGTAAAATCAGCAATTGGTCGGATAGCAGAAAAGTTTACTTCGCTTGATCTGGTCTTCAATAACGCGGGGATCCTGGACTGGAGTCCCTTGGGGGAAGTTACGGCTAAATCTTTTCAATCAATCTACAATACCAATGTTGTGGGTGTCTTTCGGGTAAGTCAGGAGGTCATTTCTCTCCTTAGCAAAGGGAGCACCCCCCTCATCATAAATTTATCATCAAGACTTGGTTCTGTTGAATTACGGGGGCAATCGCAACTCGGTGGTGCAATTGCCTATCAATGCTCAAAATCAGCACTAAATATGCTGACCAAGCAAATGTCGATCGACTATGCAAGACATGGCATTCGTGCGATCGCGATTAGTCCTGGCTGGGTAAAAACAGATATGGGAGGAACTGAGGCCAAGTACGAAGTTTCTGAATCAGTCAATCTATTCCTAGCTCAGATTGATAAGTTGCCCGCATCATTAAATGGAGTTTTCCTTGGTGAAGATGGTGAGATGATACCATGGTAAAAACAGAAGGGCTTGTCGTAACTCCAAACTCTTCTTATTCCAAATATATGAAACTATTTAAACTGCTATTTCCCTTCTCCTTATTTTTAGTATCTACTTATGCCTTAGCATCAGACGTAGGTGCGAATGCTCCTTCCTTTTCTCTATTGGATCAAAATGGCGAAACTTGGAATTCAAGCGATTATTTAAACAAAAAAAATATCTTAATATTCTTTTACCCAGCTG
>Ga0181564_10005305_pt1 | contig 10713 bp, 9 predicted proteins | sample 011ome_24_FD_134512 | JGI IMG/M metagenome (GOLD analysis project Ga0181564, IMG submission 134512) | Coastal salt marsh microbial communities from the Groves Creek Marsh, Skidaway Island, Georgia - 011513CT metaG (megahit assembly) | ecosystem: Environmental > Aquatic > Marine > Intertidal zone... | reverse complement strand
GTTCCAGAATGCGCGCCGCGAGCCCAGGCAGGCAGCGATTGGGACAGGCTTGCCGAGCCGAGGACAAGGGAACTGCCGGTTAGAAATCTGCGGCGGTCAAGAATAGGCATTGGGGCTATCCGATTGAGAGCGGCGGTCGATTGCGATTCAGCGTCCCTGCTTCTCGAAAAGCGCGACCAACTCAGCGAATTTTGCTTTCTGGTCTTCCTTGTCGCCCGAGGCGATGGCGTCCTCGACGCAATGTGCGGCATGGATTTTAAGCACTTCGGCACGAGCCGAGCGAAGCGCCGCCTCGACAGCGGAAAATTGCTGGAGGATGTCGATGCAATAGCGATCATCTTCCATCATCTTCGCTATCCCGCGCGCCTGCCCCTCGATCCTACGCATCCGGGCGATCTGCTTTTCGAACTTGTTGTGCATCTGCGCCTCACCTTGAATCACGATGTAAGATTTACTATACCCCCCTAGGGTATATAGCAATAGGCGTTTCCTCATGATCGAGCACAATCACGACCACTCCTGCCACTTCCATAGCGGCGAAGCCCCGAAAGACGGGCGCTACAACAAGCTGCCCGACCGCTACTCCGGCCCGGTCTACACTTGCCCTATGCATCCCCAGGTGCGGCAGGCTTCGCCCGGCTCCTGCCCGATCTGCGGGATGGCACTCGAACTCGAATCAGCGGCAATGGAGGCCGAAGGCTCCAATCCCGAACTTGCTGACTTCACCCGTCGCTTTGGGATCGGCGCGGCCCTGACGATTCCGGTCCTGCTGCTGGCCATGGGGCCGATGATGAGCCTGGGCTGGCTGAGGGAAGCGTTTGGCGAACCGGCGGCGCAATGGGCCGAGTTGATCCTGGCAACGCCCGTTGTCCTATGGTGCGGCTGGCCGTTCCTTGAGCGGGGCTGGAAGTCCTTCCTCTCGTGGAATCTCAACATGTTCTCGCTGATCGCGATGGGCGTCGCCGCATCCTGGCTCTTCAGCGTCACCGCAGTGCTTGGCCCAGGCATCTTTCCGGCGGGCTTCCGCGACATGCATGGCCATGTCCCGGTTTATTTCGAAGCTGCTGCCGTGATCGTCGTGCTCGTCCTGCTCGGCCAGGTAATGGAGCTGCGCGCTCGCGAAGGGACCGGCAAGGCCATCCGCACGCTGCTCGATCTTGCAGCCAAGAACGCGCGGGTGGTCCGCGACGATGGCAGCGAGGAGGAGATTCCGCTCGACCAGATCCAAGTCGGCGACCGGCTTCGCGTGCGTCCGGGAGAGAAGATCCCGGTCGACGGAGAAGTCTTGGATGGCCGTTCCTCGCTCGATGAAAGCATGATCACCGGCGAAGCGGTCCCGGTCGAGAAAACGGCGGGCGATGAGGTCACCGGCGCGACTCTCAACGGCACCGGTAGCCTGATTATCCAGGCGCGCCGCGTCGGTGCCGACACGATGCTCAGCCAGATCGTCGAGATGGTCGCCAAGGCGCAGCGGTCGCGCGCACCGATCCAGAAATATGCCGACAAGGTCGCGGGCTGGTTCGTCCCGGCGGTGATCGCGGTGGCGGTGCTTGCGTTCGCCGGATGGGCGATATGGGGGCCCGCTCCGGCGCTTTCCTACGCACTGATCTCGGCGGTTTCGGTGCTGATCATCGCCTCCCCCTGTGCGCTGGGCCTGGCGACGCCAATGTCAAGCATGACCGCTGCCGGACGCGGCGCACAGGCGGGCGTGCTTATCAGGAACGCCGAGGCGCTCGAACGCTTCGAGAAGATCGACACCCTGATCGTCGACAAGACCGGAACTCTCACGGTGGGCAAGCCCAGGCTGGTCGAGGTGTTGCCCAAGGAAGGGTTCGACGAAGCGGAAGTCCTGCGCCTGGCGGCGACCCTCGAACGGGGTTCCGAGCATCCCTTGGCGGAGGCGATTGTCTCGGGCGCCGAAGAGCGCGGGCTTGAGTTTGGCTCGGCAGAAGGGTTCGAGGCGGTGACGGGCAAGGGCGTCAAGGGAACCGTGGGCGAGAAATCCGTGGCGCTCGGCAATCTCAAGCTGGTGAGCGACCTTGGCGTCGAGGTGCAAGGCGTGGCGGACGAAGCCAACGCACGCCGCGACGAGGGTGAGACGGTGATGTTCGTCCTGGTCGATGGCGCGGTGGCGGGCCTTGTTTGCGTGGCTGACCCGGTGAAGGACAGAACGCCTGATGCGTTGAAGGCCCTTCATGACCTCGGTTTTCGCATCATCATGGCGACCGGTGACAATGAGCGCACTGCCAGAGCAGTCGCCGCGAGGCTTGGAATCGATGAATTCCGTGCCGACGTCCTGCCAGAGGACAAAGCGCGCATTATCGATGAACTCCAACGGCAGGGCGCCAGGGTGGCGATGGCGGGCGATGGTGTCAACGACGCACCGGCGCTGGCGCAGGCCGATGTTGGTATCGCGATGGGCACCGGTGCCGATGTGGCCATCGAAAGCGCGGGAATCACTTTGGTCAAAGGCGATCTCAACGGGATCGTGCGAGCAAGACGGCTGGCGCAGGCAACGATGCGTAACATCCGCCAGAATCTGTTCTTCGCCCTCGTCTACAATGGTGTCGGCGTGCCGATTGCCGCAGGCGTGCTCTATCCGGTCCTTGGCATGCTGATCAGTCCAATGTTCGCGGCCTTCGCAATGAGCGCCTCATCGATCTCGGTCGTCATGAACTCGCTCCGGCTGCGCGGCGAACGGATTTGAGACAAGTGGAATGTCCGCTTTCCACCCAAATCTTACCTCCAGCGGGACTGAACGAATGGCCGCTTTCGGTTCGCAGTCAATTGCCGATGAATGACCGAGATTAGGGCGCGAAGCAGACATTTCATTCGACTTCTCTTGCAATGCAAGCATTGGTGTTTTTACTGAATTGCGGTGCCTAAAGGCACCGGCAGCCCCAGCGCTTAGCGCGTAACGGGGCCTTGGGTGGTGGGAGCGGGAATTAGTTCGCTCCAAACCAGGAGAACCACCCATGGCCAGGATTACGACCGCAAAGAAGACGACCAAGACAGATAAGGTCGTTTTGCTGCTGAAGCGCAAGCAGGGCGCCACGCTTGATGATCTCGTGAAGGCAACCGGATGGCTGCCGCATACGACGCGGGCAGCGATCACTGGTCTGCGGAAAAAGGGGCATGCCATCGAGCGCGTCTCAGTCGATGGCGTGAGCCGGTATTCAATCGCTGTCGGCGCCTGACACATGGCGAAGTTGAAGGACCAGTTGGCAACACTGATGCAGATGCCACGATCGGAGCTGCAGGCAGAATGGGAGCGGGTCTGCAAACGGCCTGCTCCCAACCTGTCGGTCGACCTGCTCCGCCTCGGGATCGCCTATTACTTGCAGGAGAATGCTGGCTCGGGCCTGTCCCGTGCTTCAGCACTACAACTGAAGGAGGCCGGGCCGGCACGGCCCACTATCAAGCCTGGCACCCGGCTGGTGCGAAGCTGGAACGGAAGAACCATCTCGGTCCAGGTCGCGCAGGAAGGGTTCGTGTTCGAGGACCGGCAATATGGATCACTCTCTGCCATCGCCCGCGAGGTAACCGGGAGCCATTGGTCTGGCCCGCGCTTCTTCGGGCTCTGCGGGCAGACCGCCGATGGCTAGCGGCAGCGTGAACAGGACAAGCGGAAAGGTGCGCTGCGCGATCTATACCCGCAAGTCGACCGAGGAAGGTCTCGAGCAGGAGTTCAACAGCCTTGATGCCCAATACGAGGCCTGCGCCGCCTATGTCATGAGCCAGCGCCATGAGGGCTGGGAGCTTGTGAAGGACCGCTATGATGATGGCGGTTTCTCGGGCGGGAACATGGAGCGCCCGGGTCTGAGGCAATTGCTCGTCGATGTCGCAGCCGGGAAAGTCCAGGTCATAGCCCTCTACAAGATCGACCGGCTGACCCGCAGCCTGTCGGACTTCTCGCGCATTGTCGATGTGCTCGATGAGGCGGATGCAAGCTTCGTTTCGGTAACCCAGTCCTTCAACACCACGACCAGCATGGGCCGGCTTATGCTCAATGTTCTGCTGTCCTTCGCGCAGTTCGAGCGCGAAGTTACTGGCGAACGTATCCGTGACAAGATTGCGGCTTCGAAGAAGAAGGGCATGTGGATGGGCGGACCGGTGCCGCTTGGATACGAGGTCAAAGAGCGCAAACTCCTGATCAACGAAACGGAAGCCGCCACTGTCCGGCACATATTCACACGCTACGCCAATCTCGGCTCGGGCCAACCGCTGCTTGATGAGCTGCGCGAACAAGGGGGCCGGACCAAGCGGCGTGTTCACAAGGATGGGTCCGTTCGCGGCGACATCCCGTTCACGCGCGGCTCGCTGTTCCACCTGCTCAAGAACCGCATCTACCGCGGCGAGATGGTGCACAAGGGCAGCGCATCGCCTGGTGAACACGAGGCGATCATTGGGGAGGACCTCTGGGCGCGTGTCCAACTTCTCATCGCTCAGAACACAGTCGATCGAAAGCTGCGGCGCAACGCGAAGGAAGCCAGCTTGCTGGCTGGTATCATCCGCGATGGGCTTGGACGCAAGATGACCCCAAGTCACACATCACGTAGCGGCAAGCGCTACCGATATTACGTTACCCATCCATCAGCGATCGCTGACGAGAACCCCGCCTGGCGATTACCAGCGCACGATATCGAGAAGCGCGCGGTGGGAATGCTGGTTACCTTTCTCTCGGATCAATCCATGATCCGCAATCTGGTCGGAACCGATGATGCCGGGAGCCTGGCCGCCGCCATTACGCGGTGCCAACGTATCGCGGAGCAGGTCACTGCCAGCACATTCCATCGCCGGACCAAGGTACCCGCTTTGATTGAACGTGTGGATGTCGCAGACACTGCAATCAGGATTGTGCTGTCTGCACCCAACTTGTCCGAAGTACTTGGGACAGAAGTTTCGCCGGACCGGCTGATACCAATCAGCGTTCCGATTGCTCACGTTCGCAAGGGCAAGGAAGTGAAGCTTGTCATCTCGGAGCATGCTGAAGACGAGCGCGACGAGGCGCTGGTCTCGTTGCTGCGGGATGCGATGGCAATCAGAAAGGAAGTGCTTTTCGCCCGGAACAGCACCATCGCCGAGATCGCGGCATCCAGCGGTCGGTGCCGCAAGAGAATGGGCCGGTTGTTTCGCCTTTCATGGATCGCACCGGAGATCGTGGATGCGATCCTGGCCGGTCGGCAGCCACAGTCTCTCAGCCCCAATGTACTTCTCAGGGCCGACTTGCCATTGGACTGGCAGGGCCAGAAAGTTGCCCTGGGCTTCTAAGCATCAGAACCAGGTGGGGTCTGGAAATCGGCCTCCTGAGACTGAGGCCGCAAATCCCGCACAAACGCTCTGGTCCGCTAGTCTCACGACCCCACATGAATTGTTGCCCGCCCCAAAGGCCGCAGAAAGGCGGGCCTCACAGGCGCTCTGGCGTGAGCGCGCCAGAAGTCTGGTGATTTTGGGAGTGAGTGGTGCCGCTTAGAGGATTCGAACCTCTGACCCCATCATTACGAATGATGTGCTCTACCGACTGAGCTAAAGCGGCGCCCGGGGCGGCTCTCTAGTCAGCTTCGCCGCGCGGTGCAACGCTTTCTGTCACGCAAGGGCAAACTTCCTGCATGCGCAGTGCGATCGGGGGGACAATCTAGGGAAAAGCTGGAGGCCCGAGCCGGAATCGAACCGGCGTATACGGATTTGCAGTCCGCTGCGTCACCACTCCGCCATCGGGCCTCTTGCGTCAGGACGCGGTGAAGCCGGGCACCTAGCGAAGCGATCGCGGCAAGGCAACGCTTCTTTGCCGACTTCACGGGTCAACATAGCGCGCGGCGCGCCTTTCCATCTGGCTGGCGACCGCCTCCACCTGGTTGGGGGACCACATCAACTGAGCCTGCGCGCGGCTTTCCGCCAGCAGCAGTTCCGCCGCCGTTGCATCCAGGGCGCGGTTGGCCAGCGCCTTGGCCGCACGCACCGCATCGGGATTCCGTTCGGCAATGGCGTGCGCCATGGCCGTGGCCCGCGCCAGCGGATCGCGATCGACCAAGGTCGCAAAACCCAGGTCAAGCGCGTCCTCCCCGCTGAAGATGCGGTGGCTGAACAGCAGTTCGCGCAGCACATCGTCGCGCACCAGCCCGCGCCACAGGGCGAAACCGGCCATGTCTGGGACCAGCCCCCATTTCAGTTCCAGGATCGAAAGCTTCGCATCCGGCGCAACGATGCGGATATCCGCGCCGCTGGCCAGTTGCAGGCCACCACCAAGACAGGCGCCATGCACCGCGGCAATCACCGGCATCGGCAGGTGCCGCCACTGAATCGCCGCCTGCTGGAACATATTGGCGTCACCATGCGTGCGCGCGGGCAGATCGGGCGCGCCCGCACCCTGCCAGCTTTCGAAATTGGCCAGATCGAACCCGGCGCAAAAACAACCGCCCTCGCCCGCCAGCACGACCGCGCGCACGCCGCGGCTGCGGGACAGCGCATCGCCCGCCGCGACCAGCGATTCGAACATGGCGATATCCAGCGCGTTCATCTTGGCGGGCCGGGCCAGGCGCAGCTGCGCAACCCCGCGATCGTCCATTTCGATCGTCACCCTGTCGTCATTCGTGAACGGGATTGTCATCCGCCTGCCTTTCCTCAACCCGGCTACTGTCCGTGCGCCGCACATATTCGTCCAGCAAAATCTGCGGATTGTCGAGCGGCAGGGCAGAGCCGCCTGAATCAAGACGATAGCCGCCCAGCGGATCAGTCACGATCATGTGCCCCAGCCCCGCACCGGCCAGCTTCGCGCGCAGACGCGAGACATGCACCTCCACCCGGTTGGTTTCCGGTTCGTGCCTGAGCCGCCAGACATCGGCCAGCAGGCGGGCGCGGGTTACCCGGCTGCCGGGCACTTCGGCCAGATGCCACAACAGCGCGAATTCACGCGGGTGCAGGCCCAGCCAGCGCCCGTCGACCTGGGCATCGCGGTGGAACAGATCCAGCCGCACCGGCCCAGCCATACGCTGGCGCGGCATCGCCTGAGCCAGCGCCATGACCCGTTCGGCCCGCTGGTCCAGTTCATCCAGCCCGACATCGCCGGGCAGGGCATCGGCAAACTGCGCCGCAAGCAGACCCGCGCGCTCCAGCCCGCCTTCGACCCCCAGCAACAACATGCGCTGGCGATGCTGGCGCAACCCGGCCATCTGCCCGGCACTGATGCCCTGATAGTCGCACAGGATGGGGAAACCTTCGCGCCGTTCGGTATCGGGATCGGGCTGGTTCGCGTTCAGCGTCCAGCCGCGCAGGCGCAGATCCCACCGGTCAGGCAGGTCGGCGCGCTGCGATAGCCAGCAGAATTGCTTCATCATGTCCCCGTTTGCTTGCGATGCAACGCATCACAAACACACAGGACAATGCAACCGTAGTTTTAGCGAAAATCGATCCGTTGATTGAGTAACGCCGAACTATCGCCCGTTCAGGCGGCTGAGGAATTCACACCCATCGATTGCAGATAGCGCTTCACATTGCGCGCCGCCTGGCGCAGGCGCTGCTCGTTTTCGACCATCGCAATGCGCACGAAACCTTCGCCGTCCTCGCCATAACCGACGCCCGGTGCCACGGCGACTTCGGCATGGGTCAGCAATTGCTTGGAAAATTCGAGGCTGCCCATATCCTTGAGTTGCGGTGGCAGGGGTGCCCAGCAGAACATCGACGCCTTGGCCGGGGGGATTTCCCACCCGGCACGTCCGAAGCTTTCCACCAGCACGTCGCGCCGGCGGTGATAGAGTTCGCGGTTGCGGTCCACGATATCCTGCGGGCCGTTCAGCGCGGCGCAGGCCGCCGCCTGGATCGGAGTGAACGCTCCATAGTCGATGTAACTCTTGACCCGGGTCAGCGCCGCGATCAGCTTGCGGTTACCCACGGCAAAGCCCATCCGCCAGCCGGCCATCGAATAGGTCTTGCTGAGCGAGGTAAATTCGATCGCAACATCCTTCGCCCCCGGAACCTGCAGGATCGAAGGGGTCGGCTTGCCGTCATAATAGAGTTCGGAATAGGCCAGATCGGACAGCACCCAGACCTTGTTTTCCTTCGCCCAGGCGACCAGCCGTTCATAAAACGCCAGGTCCACCACCTCGGCGGTGGGGTTGGACGGATAGTTGACGATCAGGATGCTGGGCCGCGGCACGGTGAAGGCCATCGCCTTGTCCAGCGATTCCCAGTAGCGATCGTCAGGCGTGGTCGGCACGGAGCGGATCGTGGCCCCGGCGATGATGAAACCGAACGTATGAATCGGGTAGCTGGGATTGGGTGCCAGCACGACATCGCCCGGCGCGGTGATCGCCGTGGCGAGCGTTGCCAGCCCTTCCTTCGAGCCGAGCGTGACGCCCACTTCACTTTCAGGGTCCAGATCGACCCCGAACCGGCGACCGTAATAATTCGCCTGGGCGCGACGCAGGCCGGGAATACCCTTCGATTGGGAATAACCGTGCGCATCAGGCTTGCGCGCGACTTCGCACAGTTTTTCGATAACGTGATCGGGCGGCGGCAGATCGGGATTGCCCATGCCCAGGTCGATGATGTCACGGCCCGCATGGCGTGCCGCAGCGCGCATCGCGTTGACTTCGGCGATGACATAGGGCGGCAGGCGCTTGATGCGGTAAAATTCGTCTTCCATGACCTCTAACATTCCAAAGGGCGGTGACCGTCACCGCTCTGCAATCAACTTTAGGCTATTATGGCCCTTTCGCAAATGCTGCTTATGCTATGCAATGGCGTTGACGAACGACTCATCCTGGAAACGGCGCGTGTGCGCCCCTCTAGAACCGGCAAGCTGACAATGGCAGACAAAACAGACGACCCGACCGAAATGTTCCAGCGGCTGTGGAGCGAACAGGCAGCGGCGCTTCAGCAGATGCTGTCGCCATTGATGCCGGGCTTCGTCCCGCCGGGCCTGGACCCGCAGGAAATGGCGGGCTGGCTGGAATCCTCCAGAAAGCTGCAGGGCCTGTGGCTCGAATTCCAGCAGGAACTGGTCAGCGAAGGCAAGGACCCGCACCCCTTTGCCGATGTCACCAAATGGCTCGACTATCTGGAGATGTTCTACGAACAACTGCCGCTGGGCAATGCCGATACGCGCCAGCGCCTGTGCGATGAAGGGCTGGCGCTGTGGGAAAATGTGCTGGCCCAGTACGGGCTGGGGCCGAACGCTGACACCGGCAGCGCGCCCGCCCTCCCCCTTTCCGACCGCCGCTTTGCCGATCCGCGCTGGCAGAACCAGCCCGCCTTCGCCATCCTGCACCAGACCTATCTGATGCTGTCCGACCAGGTCCAGGCCGCGATTGATGCGATGGAAGGGCTGAATGACGAGAAGCGCGACCAGCTCAGATTTGCGGCGCGCTGCATGGTGGAGGCGCTGAGCCCCGCCAATTTCCCCACCACCAATCCGGTAGTGATCGAACGCACGCTGGAAACGCGGGGCGAAAATCTGGTGCGCGGGATGGAACACCTGCTGTCCGACCTGCGGCACGGGCAATTGTCGCACACGGACAAATCCGCCTTCGAAGTGGGTCGCAACATCGCCGTCACCCCCGGCAAGGTGGTGCATGAAACGCCGCTGTTCCAGCTGATCCAGTACCGCCCTGCCACTGAAACAGTGCTGGAAACGCCGCTGGTGATCTTTCCGCCGTGGATCAACCGCTTCTACATCCTTGATCTCAACGCAAAGAAGAGCTTTGTGCGCTGGGCGGTCGAACAGGGGCTGACCACCTTCATGGTGTCCTGGAAATCAGCGGACGCATCCATGGCCGATATCGAATGGGACGATTACATCCGCGCCCAGATCGAAGTGATCGATGTCGTCCGCGATCGGCTGAAAGTGCCCGCCGTCCACGCCATCGGTTATTGCGTGGCGGGCACCACCCTTGCTGCGACCCTTTCCATCCTCGCCCGGCGCGGGCTGGCCGACAGGGTCGCCAGTGCGACATTCTTCACTGCCCAGGTCGATTTCGAGAAATCCGGGGAGTTGAAATATTTCTGCGATGGCCCCGCGCTCACACTGGCCGATCAGCTGTCCGAAAAGGGTTATCTTGACGGTCGCTACATGGCAGCGACCTTCAATGCCCTGCGGGGCAAGGATCTGATCTGGAGCTATGTCATCAACAATTATCTGCTGGGCGAGGATTACCCGGCGTTTGACCTGCTGTTCTGGAACGGGGATTCGACCAACCTGCCTGCACGCTGGCATCATAATTATACCCGGCAGCTTTATCGCGACAATCTGATGGTCGTGCCGGACCGGCTGGAAGCGGATGGCACGCCGATCGACCTTACCCGCATCGAAACGCCGTGCTTCATCCAGGCCGGGCGCGAAGATCACATCGCGCCGCCCGAAAGCGTGTTTCGGGCCACCCGTCATTTCCGCGGGCCGACCCGTTTCATGCTGGCCGGGTCAGGCCATATCGCCGGGGTGGTCAATCCGCCGTCGCTGCACAAGTACCAGTACTGGACCAGCGAGCCGCCCTATACGACTTGCGAGGATTTCGTGGCCGGGGCGAACGAACACCCCGGCAGCTGGTGGCCATACTGGATCGAATGGCTGCACAGCTTCGGCACCGAAACAGTCCCGGCGAAGGGCAAGCGCGCGCCGGGCGGCAAGGGCGACAAGGTTATCGAGGACGCGCCGGGCCGTTACGTAATGGAACATTAGCCCCGCCCATTCGACCCCGCCCCGGCACAGGCCCCGCAACG
>Ga0181564_10005298_pt1 | contig 10724 bp, 9 predicted proteins | sample 011ome_24_FD_134512 | JGI IMG/M metagenome (GOLD analysis project Ga0181564, IMG submission 134512) | Coastal salt marsh microbial communities from the Groves Creek Marsh, Skidaway Island, Georgia - 011513CT metaG (megahit assembly) | ecosystem: Environmental > Aquatic > Marine > Intertidal zone... | reverse complement strand
TAGGCACCTGCGATGGCAGGAATTCCGCCTTCCACGATCGTGCCGTCAGGCATGATGCTGAAGTAAGGCTCGGGGCGACCCACACCGTTGAAGTCAAACTCGCGGAAGCCGATGGACTTCTCGTTCGAGCTGTTGAAGGTCAGGCTCAAGCGGAATGCAGACTCTTCGTCTGTAAAGTTCCGGTACTTGATGGTCGTTCCATCAACGGGAGAATTACCGAGCGGCGTGAATTGCAGTTCGATGTTGTGTTCGCCTCCGAATTGCTTCTGGGCGGTGGCCGTAGTGGCAAACAAGGCAACCAGTGCCAAGGCGGTCAGGATGTGCTTCATCTTGAGGTTTCAAAAAGTTTCCGGGCGCAAGAAAGTGAATTCAGGGCTAGGTGCGGAACATATCCACGGTTTTTCCACAACATAAAACGTTGATTGGCTCGAAATCAACAGAATAATCCCGGTCGGAGATGATCGAAAATGCCCATCAAATCCGGAATTTTGCGGCATGTTGGACCCGTTGCACCCTCTTTTGCGCAAGGCTTATGACCCAGAACGCTTTGCCGCAATGGGTCAGGAGATACTTCGCGATCTCACGGATCACCTGAGAAATGCGCAGGGCCGGAAGGCGGATCGTTCGATGCCCTGGGTGTTGCCCGAGGAGGAAAGGTCTTATTGGGAGCAGCGGTTGCTGCGCAGTGAAGGGCTTCCTGCATTGCTTCGTGAGGTGGTGGCCCGGTCCAATGGTTTGCAGGACCCGCGTTACATGGGCCATCAGGTTGCGGTTCCGTTTCCCGATGGTGCTTTTGTGGGCATGGTAACTGACCTGCTCAACAACGGGGGTGCCATCTATGAAATGGGACCCACGAATTCCGCGATGGAAGAGGTTTTGATGGAGAGGGTGGGCTTGATGATGGGGCTGGCTGAGGGGTGCGGGGGCATCATGTGTCACGGAGGTACGTTGGCGAACCTCGTGGCCCTGCTGGCTGCGCGTCGCGCTGCTTATGGCAAGGAGCAGGACGCTTGGGTGATGGGAGATGACGGTCGGGGAGCGGTGTTGGTGTCGGATCAGGCGCATTACTGTGTGGATCGTGCGGTGCGGATCATGGGGTGGGGGGCCGAAGGCGTGGGGTTGGTCGCTACGGACGAGCGACACAGGATGACACCGGAAGGCATGGAGCGCGCCCTGTCTGCGATGCAGGAAAAGGGCCGCAGGGTGGTCGCCATCGTCGGCAGCGCCTGCACAACCAGCTCGGGTGCATTCGATGATTTGGTGTCAACGGCGGATTTCGCGGAAGCTCACGGAATCTGGTTTCATGTGGATGGAGCGCATGGGGTGCCGGCGGCATTCAGTGAGCAGCACCGGCACCTCGTGGAGGGGTTGGAGCGGGCAGACAGCATTGCCATGGATTTCCACAAAATCATGGGCGTACCTGCCCTCTGCACGGGGCTTTTCTACAAAAGGAAGGAGGACAGTTTCCTGCCCTTCACCCAGGCGGCGGAGTATTTGTGGAGCGATGCGGAGGATCCGGAGTGGTGGAATTTCGGCAAGCGCACCTTCGAGTGTACCAAGCGGATGCTGTCCACGCGCGTAGCCGCCGTATTGGAAGAGTACGGTGCGGAAATCTGGGGGGTTCTGGTGGATCGGCTGTTTGCGTTGGGTGGGGCTTTGGCAGCGGCGGTGACCGCTCGTGGCTCGAAGGGGTGGGAGCTTGCGATGGAACCCCAGGCCAACATTGTCTGCTTCCGCTATTTGCCGGTGGGACGTGAGTGGTCCAATGTAGAAGCGCAGAACGCCTTCACCTTGGATCTCAGACAACGACACCTGGAGGCAGGAGCCCATTACGTCGTTCAAACCCGTTTTGGAGGCAAGGTTTGGTTGCGCTGCACCTTGATGAACCCCCTGACGGAGGCCTCCGACCTCGAAGCCATGTTGGATGGATTCGAGGCATTGGCTGGGCCACCAATTACTCCACGGTGACGCTCTTGGCGAGGTTCCGCGGCTGGTCCACATTGCGACCCAGTTTGACGGCAATGTGATAGCTCAACAGCTGGAAGGGGATGGTGCTGAGGAGCGGGACAAATGCGTCATCGGATCTGTGGATTTCGATCACTTTGTCTGCCAAAGCTGAGGCTTCGGTGTCTCCAGCGGTGACGATGGCGACCACCTTTCCTCCGCGTGCCTTGACCTCTTGGATGTTCGATACGACTTTGTCGTAGTGGGCGTCCTGCGTTGCGACGAAAAACACAGGCATGTTCTCATCGATCAACGCAATGGGGCCGTGCTTCATTTCTGCGGCCGGGTAGCCCTCAGCGTGGATGTAGCTGATTTCTTTGAGTTTGAGGGCGCCTTCCAGTGCTACGGGGAAGTTGTACCCGCGGCCGAGGAAGAGTGCGTTTGGGGCCTTCATGAACTCTTCCGCGATTTGCTCGATCTCGGGTTCTAGCGCCATCAAGGCCTGCACTTTCTCCGGGATGCCACTGAGTTCAACAAGCAATCGGTTGAATCGCTGTTCATCCAACTTTCCGCGCAGCCTGCCTACCCGAATGGCCACCAGCGCGAGCACCGCGAGTTGCGCGGTGAAGGCCTTTGTGGAGGCAACACCTATTTCGGGACCGGCGTGGGTATAGGCGCCGCTGTGGGACTCTCGGGAGATGCTGGAACCGACCACGTTGCAAATGCCAAAAACGTGTGCGCCTTTTTCCTTGGCCATTCGGATGGCGGCCAAGGTGTCTGCGGTTTCACCGGATTGACTGATGGCGATCAGAATGTCCCCCTCTCCAATGACCGGATTGCGGTAGCGGAATTCGCTCGCATATTCTACTTCCACCGGAATCCGGGCGAAGTCTTCGAACATGTATTCCGCAATCAGCCCGGCGTGCCAGCTTGTGCCGCAGGCCACGATGATGAGGCGTTGGGCTTGACTCCACATTTCTTGGTGGTCGTCAATGCCCGCCATCCGAATGGAGCCATGCCCCAGACGCAGACGTCCACGAAGACAATCGGCAATGGAACGGGGTTGCTCGTGGATTTCCTTGAGCATGAAGTGCTCGTAGCCCCCTTTTTCGATGGATTCCATGGCCATCTCGAGCTCAGTGATGACGGGGGTCACCTTGTGGTTCTTGATGGTGCGGATCTTGAGGCCGGCGGTCAAGGAAACGCGCGCGACTTCTTCATCTTCCAGGTAGACCACATTCTTGGTGTACTCAATGATGGGGGTGGCATCTGAAGCGATGAAGAATTCACCTTCGCCAATGCCGATCACAAGGGGACTTGACTTTCGTGCCAAGACGAGCTCGTGCGGTCGGCCGACATCCACAACCGCAATGGCATAGGCACCTACGACTTCATTGAGGGCAATGCGTGTGGCTTCGAAAAGGTCGAGGTCCTCGCTGTTTTTCAGGATTTCTTCGATCAGGTGGACCAGGACTTCGGTATCCGTATCGCTGTAGAAGGTGTGTCCTCTGCTCGTGAGTGTCTCCTTCAAGGAGTGGTAATTCTCAATGATTCCGTTGTGAATGAGGGCGAGTTGCCCGTCACCGCTGAGGTGAGGGTGGGCGTTTACGTCGTTGGGCGGGCCATGCGTTGCCCAGCGGGTGTGGCCAATACCGAGCCCACCCGAGGGCTTGTGGCCGTTCATGTGTTCGAGCAAATCATCCACCTTGCCTTTGCGCCGGTGGTGCTCCAGGGAGCCGTTATCGTCGAGAATGGCAATTCCAGCGCTGTCGTAGCCGCGGTATTCCAGCCTTTTCAAGCCTTTGATGAGGAGGGGGAAAGCTTCTTGTTCTCCCAGATACCCGACGATTCCGCACATGTGGCAAAAATAATGCGGAAGGTCTTGATTACGCGGTCATTGAGACCAGGTAACGATGAATTGTGCCGGATTGGTGGACAGCGGGGTATCAAACACCACTTGTTCGAGTGCCACAGAGGACAGTTCGGAGTAGAGATAAACGAAGGGACGCACTTCCTCTCCGTTGAGCCTGCGCTGCGCGTAGACCGGTAGATTCAGCACGTACGCGCCACGCTCTTCATCGTACCCGCCATCATAAGCGACACCGGGAGAAGTGGCTTCTGGTGACAGCTCAATGCCGCCGGCTTCGCGCCGCAAAAAGGCGGTCAGAAAGTTGGGCCGGGCCAATTTGCTGGGGGAGAGGTCAACGGGAAGGATGACTTCTGCGCGATTGATGACAGCGCCTTCGGGCGTGTCCAAACTGTTCAGCCCTGACAAATCCAACCTGAGGTAGGAGCCACCCGCCCCAAGGAGAACGGCCTGTTCCGTTCCTTCGACCGCGTTGCTGTCGTTCAATGCTTCAAAGGGTGATGGCCACACATGCCGGAAGTGGGTGACACGGCTGGCATTGCTGTTTAGCACAAGGTCGTAGGTGGTCGTGTCGCTGAGGTTGTGATAATGAATGCGCATGTACGAAACGCCCGCATTGGGTTCCAAGCTGACAATGCCTCCTCCTGGATATTCCGAACGTACACTGATTCCTTTGAACCACTTTCGCCATGCATCGTTGCTTGAGAAAACAGCCGTATCCGCGTCCAGAATGCGTTGCCCGAAATCTGGTTTTAACATGATCCGTACTTGCGGAGACAAGGTGTCATTTCCCACATATACGGAACGAAGAGGGTTCATCTGAACCGGTTGTCTGAGGGGGTCTGCTAGGTCGTCTCCGTCGGTAGGAATCACATCAACGGCGTAATAGCTGCTGTCAATGGACAGGGTGTCTGTGAGCTGTTCCACCCGCAGTTTCTGGTCGTAGACGAGGCCATAGGAAGGTCCGTTGTGTTTCAGAACGAAGACGACACTGTCACAAATGGACGCTTCCCCGAAATCAATGGAGGTTTGCGAAAGCCGGAGTTCACAGGAGAACCAAGCTTCGGACAACCCACTGAAGGAATTTTGGGTAGCACCCAGAAGCAGACGGCTTCTTTCATCGGTTCGCAGCGAGTCCACGGGAACCATTGCCAAATTGAAAGGAAGCGTATCCGTTCGCAGTGTCAAGAGCTCTTCCTCGGGCTGCAGGTCCAGACCAAGGTTACCGTCGGGCTTGCGGCAACCGCTTGAAAGAACAATGAGGACTGCGAGGGTGAAAGATGTGAAGAAGGCGCTTGTCCGCATTCAAGTGCAAAGATTTCAGGGCACCAAGTTCGGGTAGAATTCAGGTATACGAGGGCCGTCGAGGACCGTCCTCCCCCATAGGGTCGGTCCAGGTAGGGTATTCGAAGAAGAGATCGGCTCTTATTCCTCAACGGCCACCCCCTTTCCCTCGAGGATGTTGTCGTAGAAATTGATCATTTCCGCTGAGCTAAGCTCCACGTCCATGTATTTCATGGTGGGCTTATCCAGCGCATTAAAGGCTTCCTGCGTTTCTTCTGGAAGCTCCTGGGAACCCGCGACCACGGCGTCTGAGTATGCCATGGCGATCTTGTTCAGGCTGTCGAATGTCGGAATCTGGAGAGATTCGACCTTTTCGGGGGCAATGCCATCGAAAGAAATTTTCTCGTGCATGCTGCCGTTGAGAGTGCCCTGGTATCCCTCGTTGTAGAGGCTGGTCACCACCTTGGTGTTCTCAAAGTGGGCATCTCCACCGAAGATTTCTTTGACATAGAGGGGAACAAGCGAGGTCATCCAGCCATGGCAATGGATGATGTCAGGTGCCCAGCTCAACTTCTTGACCGTTTCCAAAATGCCCCTGGCGAAGAAAATGGCGCGTTCATCATTATCGGCAACCAGTTTGTTCTTGGCATCGAACCAAGTGACTTTTTTCTTGAAGTAGTTCTCGTTATCAATAAAATAGACCTGCATGCGGGCCGTGGGTATGGATGCCACCTTGATGATGAGTGGGTGATCCGTGTCGTTGATGTTGAGGTTCATGCCGCTCAAGCGGATGACTTCATGCAATTGGTGGCGACGCTCGTTTATGACGCCGAAGCGTGGCATGAAGACCCGAATTTCGCGCCCGCGTTCATGTACGCTTTGGGGGATGTGCCGGCTTGCTTTGCTGATGGGGCTTTCCGGAAGAAAAGGTTGAATGGCTTGGCTGACGTAAAGTATGCGGGTCTTGCTCATGAATCAATATTCCGGAATGTGTGACAGGCTCTAGTTCAAATATACGCAAGAAATGCCCGAAAATCAAGTGATTCCGCTACTTTGCGACCCTTGAATTCGTATCTGTTGACACGTGTTAACGGCTTTATATGAGCCCTACAGGCGATTCAATGCAAAGTATGGAAGACGTGGGTGCAGACAGGACCAACAGTGTGGATGGGTTTGATGCTTGGAAAAAAAGGAAAGGACAGGCGAATGATGTTCGACCTGTGTATTTCGTGCCTACGATGGGTGCGCTTCACGAGGGACACGGCGCATTGATCAAGGCTGCACGGCAGGCGGGCGGTGCACAGGCCGAGGTGGTGGTCAGTGTCTATGTCAACCCCACCCAATTCAATGACAGGGAGGATTTTTTGACCTATCCCAAGACAAGGGACGATGACATGAGACTCGCCGCGGAAGCGGGGGCTGACATCGTTGTTTTTCCGGCAGCGAAGGAGATGTATCCCAAGGGCATTCCGGATTGCTTGGAAAAGGTGGACTATGGAACATTGACCCGGCTTTGGGAGGCCGCATGTCGGCCGGGACATTTTGATGGAGTGGTGGCAGTGGTGAGGTCTTTGTTTGAGCATACGCAGCCGGCACAGGCATTCTTTGGGGAAAAGGATTGGCAACAACTCGCCGTGATACGAAGACTGGCTGCAGAAGAGTTTCCCGGGACAACGGTTGTGTCGGTTGAGACGGTGCGTGAATTCGGAGGCCTGGCCAAAAGCTCCAGAAACACCCGATTGTCGGAAGCGGGGCGCAAGCATGCCCAGGCCCTTCATTCGGCTTTGCTCAGTGCCGCGGAGGCCAAGGGGGAACCCCGGGTAATGGAGGGTTTGCTGCGATCCTTGGCAGAAGATGGGTTTGATGTCGAATATTTTGCTGTTGTCAATGCCGACACCCTGAGTCAGCCTTGGTCCGGCAGTTCGGCGGGTCGTGTCTTGGTCGCTGCGAAATATGAGGGTGTCCGCCTCATTGATAACGTTGAGGTGCTCCCTTGACACCAAGGGTGGACTTTTTCCTGATTTGGGCGAACTTCGCCTCAAAATGTGAGGATGGGAACCATTGGACCAACACAAGTCATCCTGATCGTTCTGGTCGTTCTGTTGCTCTTCGGGGGTAGAAAAATCCCGGAGTTGATGCGCGGTCTTGGCCGTGGTATGAAGGAGTTCAAGGATGCCACCAAGGACGAAGGTTCGTCGGGTGATGAGGGTGCCGGATCTTGAAATCCGTTGACCCGTTGCGTTCAGTATTGGCTTGGGCGCTTTTGATCCCGAGTCTTTGTCATGTTTACGCCCAGTCAGATGGCCTGGGCGGCTTTCCGGAATTTCAGGTCGACACGGCAACAGCTTCGGTGCAAGACGTGTCCGATGCCGCTCCTGACTCCCTTTGGTTGTTGTGGTGTACAGAGTCGCATTGCGTCAGTACTGACAGCACCCTTTGGTTTGCTGGAACATCCAGTCAGGAACGAGGAAAGAACCTGGATACACTGTCCATTTTGAGGGACTTGGCCGATTTGGATCGGCGATCTGAATTGAACCTCGAGCCAAATGGTGCGGTCTTGGACCGCATCTCCTTCATGCTGCTCCGGCGCCCCATTTTCCTGGGGCGCATGATGGGGTTTGCGCCTCGGTTCTTCCCCTTGTTTGAGGAGGCGTTGGACCGGCATGAACTTCCGCTTGAGTTGAAATACCTGCCCGTCTTGGAGAGTGGTCTGAATCCCTTGGCGCGCAGCCGAGCGGGCGCCACGGGCCTGTGGCAATTCATGTATCAGACAGCGCGCCACCAAGAGCTCGAAATCAACAGTTGGGTCGATGAGCGGAAGGACCCGGTGGCTTCCACAGAGGCCGCTTGTAGATTCTTGAAGCGATTGAACGAGATGTATGATGGCGACTGGCACCTGGCATTGGCTGCTTACAATGCTGGGCCGGGCAATGTCAACAAGGCCATTCGCCGGGCGGGGTCAAGGGACTTTTGGAAGGTGCGTCGTTTTCTTCCGAGGGAAACCGCACAATATGTACCCTCATTGATTGCGCTTGTCTATCTCTTTTCTCACCCCGTAGAATGCGGACTGGTTCCAAGTGACCCCATGATGCCTGCATATGCATTTGATACGGTGATGGTCCATCGCAACTTGAGGTTTGACCAGGTAGCCAGGGTCACAGGACATCGCGTTGAGGAAATCGCCCAATGGAATCCTCAGTACCGAAAGGACCTGGTTCCCGGAGCCGTAGGCGGAGGATGGCCTTTGCTTTTGCCGTTGAACGTTGTTGGCACCATGATTGATTCACTCGCTGAGGCCATGACGTGGGAGGCGCACCGAACCCCCGAGGTTTCTTTTGAGCCCGAGGTGACGGTGTACCGTGTGAGAAATGGGGATGTACTGGGTACGATTGCCCGAAAGCATGGCGTTTCTGTGAGGGAGTTACGGGAATGGAACAGCCTTCGGGGAGACATGATTAGGGTAGGTCAAAAACTATACATCCATGCGGATCCGCGTTGAAACCGCAGGTGAAGCGACGGGATTCAATAAGCTGCTTGCCGGGGGCTTGGTTGTTTTCTGTGCTTGGATTTTTGCCGGCTGTGGGGGTGTTTCCGGGCCTCCCGCCAAGGCTGAAAGGCTGGCTTTGTTGCCGGGCAAGGTGGGGCCCAGTGGAGAAGTGGTCATGGTGGTGTCGCCTGAAGTCTGGAACCGCGGAGTGGCATCGGTTGTGGATAGCATTTTTGGCGCACCGGTTCGGGTTTTGCCCCAGTATGAGCCGCGCTTTGACGTGTTGAGATTGGACCCCGATGAGTTCGATCGTTTCTGGAAACCCCACCGAAATCTGGTGGTGTTTGACATCGCAGACCGGATCGATACCCAGGAGCCCAAGTTGACGGTATACCGCAATCGATATGCCAAGGGGCAGGTTTACGCGGAAGTGAAAGCCAAGGATGCTGCAGGTGCTGTGGAGGCACTGGTTTCGGCTGAGGGAGGCGTCATGTTGGCTGACATGCTGGAGGCTGCTGAGGCCCAGCGCTACCAGGACTTGATGAACTTGGACCGGAACCGAAACCTGGAGGAAAAAGTGAAGGAGCGACAGGGGTTGACCTGTGTGTTGCCCCGTGATGCTCGGCTGGTTTCGAACGTGGGAGGATTTTGTTGGGTTGAGCGGTCCCTTACCCGGATGAAGGGAGGAAGGAACCACGATGTGCAGATGGGGGTGGTGGTCCATCGGTCACCTTATTCTGGCCCGGAAGATTTTTCCATGGAAGTCCTTTTGAGCCGGCGGGATTCTTTGCTGCGAGAAAGGGTGTCCGGACACGCCGAGGGGAGTTACATGACCACGGAGTATCGTTTGACGCCACGATACGAGGAGATTTCGTTCAGGGGTGGGTTTGCGGCTACCCTTCGGGGATTGTGGAGAATGGAGGGGGACTTCATGGGAGGGCCATGGACGTCCATTGCTTGGGTGGACACCCATCGTGGCCAACTGGTTACTGTGGATGGATATGTATATGCCCCCTATTTCGGGAAACGCGAGTACCTGAGGGAGGTGGAGGCGATGGTGCGTTCTTTTGCACCGGTACCCACCCCCGAATGAAATGAAGCCATGAAACACATCATTCACTACACACTTCGGGCGGATGGTCCTGAGGGCGAAATCATAGAAGCGACCGTTCCCGAAGAGCCATTTGCCTTCGAGTCAGGCGCCGATGAGGTGCTGGAAGAATTGGAGGAGGCGGTCTCCAGGGCTGAGGTTGGAAGCCGGTTTGAATTGCTCATTCCTTGTGACCAAGCTTACGGTCCTGAGATGGACGGCGCATTTGCGGTTTTGCCCAAGGAACAATTCGTGGATGACGAGGGGTTTGATGAGAGCGTCATGGAAGAAGGAGAGGTGGTTGTCATGCGCGATGATGAGGGAGATGAGATTCATGGGGTGGTGATTCACGTTGGGGAGGATGAAGTGGAGGTGGATTTCAACCACCCGCTGGCCGGAATCGATTTGCACTTTACGGTGCAGGTAATGGGAAGAGAATGAAGCCATGAACCTGAGACCCACTTGCGTCCATCGGGCGGTGCTGACAGGTCTCTTTATCTGTTCATTCTAACTTCGACAGGTCATCAAAATGTCTCCATCTCCCCGTTCTCCAAGGAGTCGTGCCCACGATTTTTCAGCCCTTTCCACGTCGATTGGGGTTGCGTTGACGCTGGCATTGTTGGGTGCGCTTGTTTCTGGCGCCATTTTGGTTCGTCAGCTTCGTTCGGAGTGGATGACAGCCTTAGCGGTTCAGGTGGTGTTGGACGAGGTGCCAAATTCGCAGAAGGATGTGGAGTCTTGGTTGGCCCGGTTCATGGACGCAACAGGGGTTGCCCATGTTCGATATGTGGATCCCGAAGCGGCGGCGCAGGCTTTGGAGTCCGAGTTGGGTGAGCCTTTCATGGAGTTTTTGGGAGAGTCTCCGCTGCCTGCAGTGTTGGAGGTACAGTTGGACCGCGATTGGATGGAAGGAGAGGGGTTGATTGGTTTGGACCGTGAAGTGGCGGGGTGGACGGAGTGGGCTGGGGTCGTTCGGGTGGAATACCCCAAGGCATTGCTCGAGCGCATGGAGAAGGGTTTTGAAGAATGGACAGTGCCTGGTCTTGTTCTGG
>Ga0181564_10005289_pt1 | contig 10748 bp, 5 predicted proteins | sample 011ome_24_FD_134512 | JGI IMG/M metagenome (GOLD analysis project Ga0181564, IMG submission 134512) | Coastal salt marsh microbial communities from the Groves Creek Marsh, Skidaway Island, Georgia - 011513CT metaG (megahit assembly) | ecosystem: Environmental > Aquatic > Marine > Intertidal zone... | reverse complement strand
GCGGGCGCGTCCGCGCGCGGCGGCGCCGGCCGGTGCATCCACCGCCCGAGCCGCAACGCGCCCCCGCACCCGTCGCACGCGCCGCGGCCGGGCCGCCCCTCCGACGCGGGGTAGCACCGCACGGCCTCGCGGTGGTAGCTCGCGCGCGCGCGCGCGGTCCCGCCGGAGTACCCGCCGCCCTCGCGCCGCGGGATGCGGAGCGCCTTGTACATGTCGAAGGGCGCGTCGCGCGTATCCATCAAGCTCTCGTCGAACGCGCTCGGGCCGTGGGGACTCGCGTCGGCGGCGGCGGCGGTGTCGTCCGCCTCCGCGGCGGAGGCGCGCGCGTCCCCGTTGGCCATGCCCGCGGAGGCGTGCGTCCACGCAGGACGTTTCCGCGCGAACACGCGGACCGCGCGCGTGCCGTCATCGTCCGAGCCCTCGCTCTTGGACGCGAGCCCGAGCTCGCGCGCGGCGTCGTGCACCGCCGCGCGGTCCTCCGAATCCAATCCCCGAAACGTCGGACCATCGGTGGGGGGCCCTTCCGCGCCGGCGTTCGCGACGCGGAGCGCGAACGCCTCCACCTCGGCGCGCCAGCCCGATGGTGCGCTCATCGACCCCATCGAGTCGACCCCGAGCGCTCTCCAGCACTCACGCGCGCCGTCGATCTGAATGCCCGGGAGCGGGATGAGAGTTCCGAGAAAGAGATTTTTTCAACACTCGAGTTGCGTTGCAAGTTTCGGTCATTCGGTGGCAAGCAAGCACCGGCAAGGCGCGGCGGCGAGAAGCGATCGATGAAGCGTCGCGCCGGCGCCTTCGTCTCCAATCACTACTACCGCACCTACGTACGATACCTACGCGCGATACGCACTAGCTAGTCTTCCTGTGGGAACATCGCCGCGAGCATTTTCTCGCCACTCCCCGCGCCTGGCTCCGCGCGCAACCCCTCGAGCGCGGCGTCGACGACGCGCCGTCGCCGCCGCGACGCCGCGGAGCCCTCGTCTTCGTCGAGCTCGTTTAGGTCTGAAACGCAGGCGCGCAGAAACGCGACGAGGTTTTCCCTCGTAATACCTCGGGTTTCGTGTCTTCTCTCGCCGCGTGTTTCCGCCGCAGCCTCGAGCGCCTCGAGCGCCGCTACCGCCTCGTCGCGCTCCGCGGCGGCGCTCGCCGTGCGACGCGCGAGCGCGTCCGCCAGCGCCGCCGCGTCGTCGCGGCGCTCAAACGGCCCTTTTTCCTTTTTCGTTTTCGCCGCGGCTTTCGCTTTGATTCGTTTCTTCGCCTCGGCGGCTTCCGCGTCCTCCACCTCGCGCTCGACGCGCGCCGCCGCGTGTTCCGCGCGCAGCCTGTCCTGCAGCCTCTTGAGCTCATTGGCCAGCGTCCTGTTGTACATGGCGATGTCCTTCTCCTCGCGCAGGGCCAGCCGCGTGGTCGCGTCGGCAGCGCGCGCATCCGCCGCGAAGGCGGCGCGGCGCGTCTCAATCGCCGCGCTCTCGCGCGCTTGGTACCGCAGCTCGCCCAGCATCTGCTCGTTCTCCGCGATCGTGCGCTTAGTGGTGCCCGCGAGCTGCAGGTCCGTGGTGCGCTTCATCTCGCGCTTGGTCTCGCGGATCTTGTTCGCCAGGTCCTCCTTCATCGCCTGCTTCGCCAGGCGCGTCTCGGTCTCAACCGCGCGCGTCGCCGCCTCGCGCGCGGCGCGCGCGCTCGTCAGCAGACCCTCCTTCTCGCGCAGCTCCGTTTCCAGCGCCGCGCGCGTCTCCTCGAACGCGTCCAGCTGCGCGACGAGCGCGTCGCGCGCGGCGAGGTCGCTCACCATCGCGCGCCTCTTCTCCGCGGACTCGGCCGCCAGAGCCGAGAGGCGCGCCTCCCCGCGCGACGCGCCCGCCTCGCGCGCCTCCTCCAGCTCGGCGAGCCTCGCGCGGAGCGACGCGACGGTCGCGTGGACGCCCCGGAGCTGCTCGGAGAGCTTCGCGTTCGCGTCGCCCGCCTCCGCGCGCGTGGTCTCGAGCGCGTCCATCAGCGCAGTGCGCTCGTCCACGAGCGCGGCCGTGTCCGTCTGGTACCGCGCCAGCCGCGTGGCGAGGTGCGAGGCGGCGAGCTCGCGCTCCACCATCGCCTTCTGCTCCAGCAGACGCGGATCGGGGGCGTTTTCGTCGGACGCATCCGCCTCGGGCGCGGAGGCCTCCTCGGCCTTCTTCGGCGGCATCGCGGGCTACGGTCGACGACTCACGGCGCGGGCGCGCACCCGGGTGCCACCGCGGCGTGGGTCGGGGGAAGCGCCCCTGTGCTTCAAGCAGTGAGGCGCGGCGCTGTTGACGGCCGGATTTGGATTCGGGCTCGCGACTCCCCGCCCCGAATCCGCCTGCGTGTCGAACGACGACGTTCGCGGATTTCGGAATTACTTTCCATCACTCTGCTTCGCGCGCGACGGGGACCTCTCTGACCCGTGGTGGCGCGCCGGGCACCATGCCCCCCCGTTCGCGGGAGCCGTGGTCCAACAACTTCACACTGTCGCCGGGCCCATCCCGCGCCGCGGCGAGGTCGGAGACCCCCTCGACGGCGCGCGACCGCGACGACCTCGCGAGAGCGTTGAAAGAGCGAATCGCTGCAGACTTGGAGATCCGTCCGAGGAACACGAGCCCGCGCCCGCACGTGCGTCGTCCAGAAATGCGCCCCGTGAGCGCGCGCGCGACCCCCAGGCGCGCTGAAATCACGCATTGGAAGCGACCGGCCACCTCCGTGCGCCGCGACCGGCGTGACCCGCCGGCGCCTCCGCACGGGCACGCCACCGCCGACGTGCACCGGGAATCGAGGCACCTCGACGCCTCGAAACCCGCCGGGGCGTGGCTCTCGCCGCGCGCGCAGCCGCCGCCGCTCCCTCCCGGCCACCGCGCGACGCCGCTCGGCCACGACTTCAACGCGGGTGTCGCTTCGGGTGCCCGTCACGACATGCCGAGCGCGGCGCATCGCGAACGCGCGCAAAAGCTCGAAGAGACCAGCCTGGAAGGGTCGAGGGAGAGGGCCGGCGCGTCTTCGCTCGAAGCGCGCCTCGCGCGTGAACGCGCGCGGGTCGCCACGCTCGAGCGCGCGCTGGGCGTCACGCGCCGAGACGCGTTCGACGACCCGTCGGCGTTCACGTTCGACGGATTCGGGACCACGGTCACGGCCAAAGAAGACCGAGACGGTGCGATATCGAAGGCGCTTTCGAAGGCTCTGGAGCGCGAGTCGCCGTCCTTCGCGCGCGACGGACGGTCTTCGCGACCGCCGCCGTTGGGCGCGACGCGCGACGCGGCGGCGAAAGCACCCTTCGACGCCGCCGCCGACTCGGCGGCGCGGACGCCGCTCCTCGCGGCGCCCGGCGCGCTCGCCGCGTACGGATCGGGCGAGGCCTCTCCGAGAGCCGCTGCCGTGGCCGCGGCGTCTGCGCCGTCCGCGCTCGCGGCGGACCCTCGCGAGGACACCGGAAGCCGCACGCCGTTCGCGGGGCACCGCGAGACACCGGAAGCGGCGGCGGCGGCGGCGGCGGCGGCGGCGGAGTCGGCGGTGGGCGCGTCCAATCTGGACCTGGAGACGACGCTCGCGCGCGCGCTGCACGCCGCGAAGCGCCGCGAGTTCGAGGCGGTCACGCTCGCACGGCGGATAGAGGGGGAGAGGAACGCCGCGGAGGCTCGCGCGAGCGCCGCGGAGGCGCGTCTGGCGCAGGAGGCCAAGGCGCGCCGCGCCGCGGAGCGGGACGCCGCCGCGTCTCGGGCGCGGTGCGCGGTTTTCGAAAACAGGATGGAGGCGTTGCGCTCGGGGCGGGGCCGGCTCTTCGGGTCCGGCGCCGCCGCGGCTTCCGCCGCGCCCGAGCCTGAACGACACCTCCCGCCCGTCGCGCGTATCGACGAGGGAAGCCGGCGAGGGACCCCGGCGAACCTATCGGACCCCGTCCCCGAACGGCGGCGCGGCGCGGATGACGGCGACGGCGACGCGGACGGCTTCGCCTTTTTCGAGATTCCCCCGGAATTCGACGCGCCGCCGACGTCCGGCGGCGGCGGATTAGAAAAAGCCCCCGGCGGCGCGGCGTCGGCGAGCGCGCGCGACGCGGAGAAGCCGAACAAAGACTCGAGCGCGCGCGGGAAGACACCCGGGAAGTCCCCGCGGGGTCGAACGCCGCGTGGGTGGGCGCTCTAGGTGCCGTATCTTTACTTCAGTGGCGAGTTTGTAACGGTAAACGACGCTCGGGGCTCGCGGCTCTCTCGAAACGCCATTTTTCTTCGCGAAAAGTTCTTTGTGTTTCGGATTTCGAAAAGTCTTGGCACTCGCGACACGCGCGTGTCGGGCGCGGCGTCGTCGGAGGCGGGCGCGGCGGGCGAGGATGTTGGCGAGTCTATTCGGCGCGCGCCGCGACCGGTTCACGCTGGCGAACCTCCGTCGCCTGACGGACGTGCTGCGTGTCACGCCCGCGTCCGGTTTTTCGCGCCACACCGCGTCGCAGGTGGTCGAGACGTTCAGGGAGATCGCGGAGCTCATGATCTACGGCGACCAGCACGACCCCAGCTTCTTCGACGCGTTCATCGAGCAGCGCGTCATGGCGCACTTCACGAAGTTCATCAGCCCCCCGGGCGGCGGCAGACCCGACCGCGACATTGCGCTGCAGCTCCTGCAGACCCTGGCCATCGTGGTACAGAACATTCGGGAGGAGACGTCTTTGTTTTTCCTGTTCAGCGAAGGGCACGTCCCGAAGCGCCTGGTCGAAGCGAACCTCGATTTCGACGACGAGGAGGTGCTCGGCCGGTACGTCTCGCTGCTCAAGACCACGTCCATGCGGCTCAACGCCAGGACCGTGCAGATGTTCTTCTTCACCGGCACGGAGACGAGGGAAGGCGGGAAGGCGGCGGGCGAGCAGTCGGACGCCGTCGCGGCGGCGTTTCCGCTCTTCGCCGCCGGCGCGCGCTTCCTGTCACATCACGAGTCCATGGTGCGCGCGGCGTCGCGCACCATCACGCTCAACTGCCTGGCGGTGACGGACGCGAGAGTGCGCCAGTTCCTGTGCTCGCCCAAGCCGTGGGGGAAGTGCGTGCCCCGCGCCGTGGAGGCGGCGGGGGCCACCGTCGCCGCGCTCACCGAGGCGACGCTGTTCGCCGAACCGGACGCGCCCGGCGCGCGCGAGCGCGCCAACCTCGTCGCCGAGCTCGGGGACTTGCTGAGCTTCGTGGACGACGCCGCCGGGCTCCCGGAGGCGAACGGCGAATCGCTCGCGGAACGCGTCGAGACGGAGCTCTGGAACGGGCTCGTGGCGCCCACGCTCCTGGGGTCCGTAGCGCCGGGGCGTTTTGTTTCCGCGCCGCGCGACGCCTCCGCGCGAGGCGTCGCGCGAGACTCGCACGCGACGCAGTCAGACTCCAGAGACCCGCGTAGAGACGCGGGGCCTCCCCAGACGTCACCCACCACCGCGCTCTTTGCCGTGTCGCGCCTGGCGGTCTCGTGCCGCCGCAGGTCGACGCTGGCGCGCGTCGCGGCGGACCTGTTCGGGTTCGAATCGAACGGGGCGGCTGAGCCGGGGGTACGGCGCGTCGCCAACGCGCGTCGCGCGTTTTCGGTGCGCGCGCTCGCCGGCGCGGAGGGCGCGCCGGTCGCGGCGGCGGCGACGGCCGCGGCCGTGAGCCTGGCGCAGGCCGCGACGGATCAGCCGACCTCGGCGCTCGCCGCGGCGCTGCGAGAGGTTGGGTTAGCGGCGGTGCCCGAAAACGAGACGGGGACCGAAACCGAAACCGAATCAGCGTCTCGCGCGCGCGCGGAGATTTGCGACGCGCTCGCCGCCGGTTTGGCGCGCGACGACCCGGGCCTCCCCGTCGGCGCGCGGCGGTGCTCGGCGTGGTTGCTCTCGCGCCTCGCGGCGGGCCGCGACGGCCTTTCGGAGCCGGCGCGCGCGTCACTCGCCGCGGCGGCCGCGAGCGCGGCGGCGTCGATGCGGCGGGCGGTGGACGGACCGTGGGGGGACGCCGCGGCGAGCGCGTTTGCCGCCGAGTGGAGGACCACGCGCCGCGAAATCTCGCGTCCGACGCTCCGCGACGAGACCGCGGCGTCCTGGATCCGCGAGGCGGCGGCTTCGACGTCTGGGTCCGCGCGACGAGAGGCGAACGACGGCGACGGCGACGGCGACGCGAACGCGACACGTCAGACACGTCACGAAGCCGACACGCCGTCCACGTCCGCCCCGGTCGTTCGCGTCCGCGAAGAGAGCGCGTCCGCCGCGGGAAAGCTGCTCCGAGCGTCGCGCGAACTCGCGCTCGCGGCGATGCTTCTCGACGCGACTCGGGGCGCGCCGGGCATGCGGCCCGCGTTCCCGTCGGATCCGCCCGCGCGTCTCTTCGGCGACCCCGCCGACGTCGAGCGCGCCGCGTTTCCCCCGGACTCGGGTTTCGCGTTCCTCGAGGTTCCGCCCATCTCGCGTTCCTCGAGCGCCGCCGGGGACGAGCGCTGGGCGGAGATCCGGGAAGGCGTCGAGTTTGGCGGGCGCGCCGCGACGGAGCGTCGGTTCGCGTGCCGCGTCGCGTTCGAGGCGGGCCGAGAACGCGCCGTCTCGCTCGTGCTCGCGGTGCGAAAACGCGAAAACGCGAAAACGACGGAACAGCGTCCGCCGGGCCTCGCCGCCGCCGCGCTGCTGCTGGAGGCGCTCCCCGGCGCGAACGACGCGGGCGACCGGTCCGTGGTCCGCGCCGTCGCGCCGCTCGGCGCGTGCGACGCCTTCGCGGACCCCGCGCACGCCAAGTGGCTCCGCGTGCGCGTGCGGTCGCCGCTCTCGTGCCTGGCGAGCGCGTCGAGCCTCGCCTCAGCGGACGGCTCGTGTTCGGCGTCTCCGGAGGCGGAGTTGAAGCGCCTGCGCAAGAAACTCAGGGACGGGCACTGGACGCTCGCGTTCGCGGACGAAGCCGCGTGCGCCGCCGCGAGGGACGCGATGGACGCCGGCGCCGCCGCCGTTCGCGCGGCGTGCCGCGCCGCGCTCGCGCCCGTCCTCTCCGAGTTATCGTAACCGAGCAGAGATGCGTGCGCGACGATGACCCACAACGGCGCTCGTGGGAAGGAGTGTTTTCGTACTCATCGTAATCACGTATTGATCGTCTCGATGTCTCTATATAGTACTTCGTCGCCGCCGCTCGCGTCACCCGAGCGTCTCCCCCGACGGAAAGCGGTACAGCACGCTCCCATCCGCCAGGACAGTCCGAGTCAAACCGAACATGAACACGTTCGTGCCGTCCGGCTGCTTCTCCGCGAGGATGATGGTGGTCTCCTCGCCCACGCGGTCGCCGGGAACGCTCTCCCCCTCCTCCTCCTCCTCGCTCACCACGTACTCGCCGCTGGGAAGCTGTTTCAGGTTGTTCGGGGTGATGTACGCCACGAATTCCCGGCCGCCGATGGTCACGTCCACCGGCTTGGGGCGCCACAGCCCGGCCACCACGCTGCCCATGTCCCCGTACCGCTCCGAGGCGAGTTCTAAGGCCTCTTCCGGCCGGGACTCGAGCGCCTCGACGCTGCCCTTCTCCAGCGCGCGCGCGGCCTGCTCCTCCCACGCCGCGTGCTCCTCCTCGGCCGCCTCGGCGAGCGCGGCTTCCGGGTCGGCGGCGTCGGCGACGAACAGGAACCCGTCGCCGTTTGCGTCGGCGTCGGCGCCGGCGCCGAAGGTGTCGAACGCGGCGTCCACGGAGACGTTCGCGGCGCCGGACGTGCCCGCCCAGGGCGAGTCCTTGGGCGCCTTGGGCAGACGCACGGGGTTGGCCACCTGCTGCACCTTCTGCGCCACGGGGGTCTTTCTGAAGTTGGAAAACATGTTCTCGATGCCGTCGACGACGGCTTTGATGCCGAGCTGAGACACGCGCGCGATGGCACCCGCGGGGTTGGACCGCTCCACCGCCGCCGGTGCGGCGGGGCGTCGCATGATGACCGTGCCGTCCAGGTTGGGGTCTGCCAGCGTCTCAGCCGCAGCCTTCGCGGCGGCGGCGAGGTCGCTCTCGTCGCCGTTCTGAATCGCCTTCGCGCGCTCGATCAGCGCGGCGGCTTCGTCGAGGAGCGCCTGCGCCTTCTGCGCCTGCGTCATCTCCTCAGCCGGGTGGCGGTCACCCGCGATGGGCTGGTCCGCCTGCGCCGCGGCAGCCTCGAACTCCTCGCGCGCGTCGCCGGTGAACCGGAACAGCAGGTTCCCGTCGGGGCCGCGGAGCACTTCCACCGCGCTCTCCGCGCCGGCGTCGTCCACGTGGTTCCAGCCCTCGCGCTCGGAGGCGGCATCCTCGAACGCGAGCGACGTTTCGGCGGCCACGGGCTCGCCGTCGTCACCGAAACGGAACAAGATAGGCTCGCCCGAGTACCGGCCGTCGGCGTCGGCGTCGTCGCCCCACGCCGACGCCGCGGACGGCGGGCGCGCGGAGACCACGCGCGCAGTCACCAGCGAGCGGGACGGGTCAGCGGACGCGCCGCGACGCGCGGGCGCGGGGGCGGTCGAACGCGAGATCCCGCGAGTGGTAAACACCCGCGAAGTTGACAACGCGGAGGCGACGACCGACGAGCTCGTCATCGCGCGCGTCTCGGAAGAAGGCGAGGAGCGCGAGTGAAGCGGAAGGGATGAGCCACTTCCGTGTGCGTGATCGGCCGCGCGCTACGTTCTGCGATCGCAGCGCGACTCTCTCGCGAGCCGAACACGAACGCATAAAGGGGTGCCCCGATAGCGCTGGTGGACTCGGAGCGGCCTTTCGTCTCTTGGATGCCGTGTGTGCGCTGCTGGATCATTTTCGTGCATTCGTTTTCGGAATCTCGCGCGAAAATTCGGCGAATGGGATGAGCGGTCTGTGGCACGGTCTGTGACCCAAGAAGTTGCAAAAGAAGTTCGCGCTTCGCTGGAAAAGCGAACGAAGCGCGGCTCGCGCCGAAAGAAAAAAAATTGTCGCCGGTTGCGAAAGTCTGTTGCAGCGAAATGCATTCGCCCTCGAGCCACTTCTCGGTCGGCAGCATGGCGGCGATGTCGTGCGCGGAGATGTCCGACGCCGTGGAGTCGATTTTCATCGACGGGTGGACGGACGCCCCCGCGCTCCGGGCCGTCCCCGAGGACCGACGCGAGCGTCTGGAGTCCGCGCTCGAGTCGCTTCTCGCGAGCCACGACCGGACGCGAGCGGTGGTCTCCGGAGGGGCCAGGGTCGTGCCTCTGGGCGGGGGCGAGCGACCGGGAACGTCCGGCGGTCGGGACCCAGTCACGCCTCCCCGCGGGAGCGACGGGGCGACCGGCTCCGGCGCGGACGCGTTCGCGCAGGATTCTGAGGCCATCCCGGACGCGGTGCTCTCCGAGCATTTCGGGTTCCTTCAGATGTTACACAGGCAGCTGCTGAACGCGGTGGCGGAGTTCCGCCCGGGGCGCGATGCGAACGCGCCCGAGTTCGCGTACGCGGACGAGACGAACGACGTCGTGGGAACGATGGGAGCGGCGGGGAACGACGGCGACGGCGCGGCGGAACGCGAAGACGGCGTGCTCGGGAAAGCGAAAAGCGACGCGGAGAGAAGGTCCGAGAGGCGTCGACGAAGGCGAAAACGAAGGCTGGTCGTCCCGGCGGCGGGTTTGTCGCGCCATGCGCTGGAGGATGTCGCCAACGCCGCGCAATGGATCGCCAGCGTCTCCGAGGGTGCCTCACGCGTGCACCGCGTGGCTCTCGCGTCGCGCGCGGCGCCCGACGCGTGGGCGGATGGCGTGCCCACGAACGCCAAGGACGCCGTGGGCGTGCATCTGTACAGCGATCTGAACGAGGACGCCGACACGTTCGATCCCGAGAAGGTGGCGGACGCCGAGGGCTTCTTCGGCGGGCGCGTCGCGTGGCGATGGACGGAGACGGGCGGGCACGCCAGCGCGAGCGCGACGACGGCGCGTTCTCTTCGCGACGACGACGATGACGACGACGACGACGACGACGCGTGTGCCGGTGATTCCGACGGCGACGATTCCGACGGGAGCGGTCGTTCCAGCCGTTCGCGTTCGAACGCCGAGGGCACCTCGCGAGAGGGCCGCGTCTCCGACGACGAGCCCGACGGAAAGACAGCCGCGCAGGCGTCGCGCTTGCTGGACCGGCTCGAGCGCGCCGAGCACGCGTGGGCGGTGAAGAAGCAGAACCAGATGGTGCTTGACAGCCTGAGGACCGTGAACGTCGACGCGACCGCGGCGCTGACGCTGGGCCTGGTGCGGTCCCCCGCCACGGGGCGCGTGAAGGACATCGCGCGCCGCGTCGCGAACGCCGCCGCCCTCGGCGAAACCGTGCGCGCGCGGTACCCGGCGGCGCCGCCCACGTCGCTTCGCGTCTCCAAGATGGCCGACGTGCGCGCAGACGGCAGCGACGTCGCCGTCGCCGCGCTGGAGGCGTTCGCGCGGTGCCTGGCCGCGGTCGCCACGGCGCTCGGGGGAAGGGCGCACGACGTCGTGGCCGCGCACCACCGCGCTTGGGACGAGGCGGGCGTAGGGCACGGGCCCGGCGCGCTGGCGACTCGCCGAGCGCGCCGAGCGCCCGAGGACCGGTCGCTCGTGGGCGAGTGGCGGCGAGCGGCGCGGCGCGCGCGCGAGTGGTGGGCAGTCACCGGGAGACGCCTGCGCGCCGAGGTGGAGGCGGTCACCGGCGTGCGCGTCGCGGACGTGAAGCGCATCGCGTGTTGTGCGGGTGCGTCCGAGGACGAACCCAGGAGGCTTCCCTCGAGGTGATGAGGACGAGGACGGTTGCGGCGGAGGCGGTAGTGCGAAGTTTTGCTTTTCGCGTCGACAGTTG